>Ga0255047_10000314_pt1 | contig 38846 bp, 72 predicted proteins | sample JV7_2_1_MG_FD_183640 | JGI IMG/M metagenome (GOLD analysis project Ga0255047, IMG submission 183640) | Seawater microbial communities from Jervis Inlet, British Columbia, Canada - JV7_2_1 | ecosystem: Environmental > Aquatic > Marine > Inlet | place: Canada: British Columbia | collected 2016-10-06
ACAAGTGCCTGTTACATCCAGTGTTTCACTACCGCTTGATGCCCCTATATACACATCACCTGCTGAGTAGTAAATGTTTGAACCTGATATTACCCAAGTGCTTAAATCATTGCTTGAAATCCCGTCCGTACTTGATAACTGTACATCTGCACTGGTATCTATTTTAATAGTATACTGCGCCCCTGATGGTAGCCAGATATTAGCCTCACCTGCTGAATCTAAGATCACAGGGTTGGCGTTGGGTGTTCCTGCACCTCTGTCAGTGTAGCTGTTTGTCTCTGTTGTGGTTCCTGTTTCATAGACGTAAACTTTACCACTGGCGTTTGGAGTGGTTCCGTCTGCTAAGAAACTTCTGAATTTTGGGTGTGCAAATCTTCCTGCCATAATTTACTCCTGTGCCTTTTGCCTAGCTCCAAGCTGGGCGGGTTGTTTAGCCATCCATTCGGCTAGTTCTGCTACTGTAAGTGTCTTTGATGCAACCATTGGGGATGACTCAGCCGCTAAAAGGATCGCTGCCGCCATTGTCTTGGGGCTTTCAAAATACCTCGCTAACCCCGTTCCTGCCGAAGCTGCTATTAAACCCGTAGCCTGTGCGCCCGTTTCCCTGTTTGGTAATATCTTTGAAACCTTTCCACCTGACATCAGCATTGCATCTGACATCTGCAACAGCTTGGCCTGTTTTACAAAATCTTCTCCGAATATGTCTGTCATGTCACCTAGTGCTTTCTGCCTCACCTCTTTATTCTTATTGAAGAGAGTTGACATAAACACACCTATCCGTTTATTCCTGGTCTTAGCATTTGCTCCAATCTCTTCTAAAAGGGCATCCCTCTTTTGTAATTTATCAGCCCACCCTTCCATAAGAGGCTTGTACTCAGGATTTCCGGTTGCATCGGCAACATCAACCAACTCATCTTTCATAGATGTTCGTATATCTTTGAGTGATTTATTTAGGTTCTTCGCTCCAGGTTTACCCCATTCCACAATATCATCAATAGTACCCCTGAATTTTTTGAAATCAGAAGCCGAAAGCTCATTGCCTTTTAGCTTGGCGTCTTTGAGTAAATCATTTAATGCTGAAATGGCCTTTTTGTTTGTATTTGGATTAGGGTATTTCTTAATAATATTTTCTATGGTTGAAACGGTTTTACTCATGCTAACATTACCCATATTACCTAGAGCTTCATCAATTATTTTTTTCTCTGGTGTAAATTCTTCAAAATTATCCAATGAATGTAAAATCTTCTTCCCTATTTCGTTCTGCTTTCCATGAATTGCTTTTAACTCTTTTGCGCCTTTCCCGAATCCAGTGCCCCATTTTCTAATAGTTTCCTCTGAAACATTACTAAGCTGTGAAGCTAACACACCTAAAGACTTATTCATTACTTTGAAAGGAAGTCCTACGGCTGCCGGCACTGCTGCGCTTATGCCAACCTCTTTTCCAAACTCTTTCAATGATGGATCTTCACTGTCAGCCTGATGTACTCCCGCCGAAACAACACCCTCTGCTGCTGCTGCTCCGGTTCCTTTTAAAAGCGCACCCGCTGCCCTTTCTCCTTTTGCAAGGGTAGGCAACCACTTACCCCCTTTTAATACCCATCCACCCAAAGCAGTACCAGTTGCTACACTTGGTACTGTAGCCGGATCCCCCATTAATTTTGAAAGAAAATTTGGTTCACCAGTTGGGCCTTTACCCTCACTTATCTGCTTATAACCTTCTAAAAATGGAACGCCTGTTCCACCCATTGACTCTACACTCCTACCCCATGCTGTTGGGGCTGTTGTGAGCATAGCAGAAAGATCCATCCCAAGCGCACCCGCTTTCCGTAACATCCCTGTAGGTGCTTTCATTGCTATTGTAGATCGGGGGAATAAGGTCTCAGAAATGTCATAAGCATCTTTAACTTTAGTGTCCTGTGCATCCCGCTTCTCAATTTTTGGTTGTTCAGTAAACATTGAATCCAGTTCTGCCTCAGTTGGTTCGCCTTCTACTTCAATTACCTGTCCCGTGTCTGGGTGTCTTATCTTCATTCTTCCACCACCTCGTATTTACCTATTTTTGGGAGTTGTGTTTCTATGCTCTCAAATCCTGTCACATTAAAACCCGCACTGCCTAACCCCTGTAACATGAATCTTCGTTTATCAACTATCATCTTTCTTAGCTGAGTAGCTTTTTTTTTCATTGATTCTGGGGTATCACCTACTTTTGGTATAATCTTAGAATATTTATGTTCATCCTCTTTTCTGAGTACGCCACCCTCTAAACCCTTACCTATTACCTGTTTGGTAGTCGCAATGTATTGTTTCATTGCTTGAGCGTCTACATCCCAAGGATTAATTGATCTTATCGGATCTTTAATGGGTGCCCAGAATCCACTTGCTAATCCGGGTATTATAATTTTCATTTCATCTAAGTTTGCTATTGCTTGTGCCGTTCCACCTATATCTACTGCTTGAGAAGCAGGGACAGGTCTATTCTCCCCTTTTAAATCTCTCATTGCAATCGCTTTGGCCATCTCTTCAGCAAAATTACTGCCCTTTCCTTTAAGGGCTTTGATAGTTGCTTTTGCAAGTGGTGACTGTCCATCAGGACGGGAAAGAATTTGTTTAACCATTACATTTCTAGCGTTCTCATCTGTTGTTAATTTTGCGACATCTATATTTGGAAGAAACTGTCTGAATGTTGCATCATTCTTTTGTTCCCGAATGAGTTTGGCCTCATCAAATTTCTCTTTTCTGGTAGGTGGCTTGACGGTGCTTGCTATTATTTGATCATGTATTTGGGGTGTGAGGGGTATTGGTTGCCCGTCTAGCCCTTCTTGGGCCATATTTTTTTGATAGTAGTCATTTTGTAATTCTGGTGTTTTCAGGTTAGCATAAGTCTTTGAATGAGCTATTTTCTTATTCTGTTCAAATTCCCATACTTTTCTTTTTTCTTCTGCTTCTGCTCTTTGTCCTTCTACTTGTGCTTTCTGCCTGTCCTGCATCTGCTTCTGGAACTTTGTCAACTCATCATATTCCCCGGCCTGCTGCAATGCTAATGCATAAGCCTTTGGATCACCCATTGACTGCATTTTTATTTGCTGGAGTTTTTGTTCTCTGGCTATTTTTCTTTCTGCTGAAGTCTTATCAAGATCGAAAAGAGCCTGTTGGCGTTTGTTCTGCCTTGCTGTGAAATAGTTCTGAATCCCAGGTTGCATGTTAAGCGGGGTTCTTGACTGCCCTATTCCGAAATCCTGTGCGTTCCAATTTACTGGCATTATTTACCTCCCGCTCCTAAAGCTGCCCCACCTAATTGTACACCTGCGTTAATTAATGGGTTTAATGCGTTCTGTGTTGCCATTGCCCTGTTTGCGTTGGCGTTACCTACTCCAAGAGCAGCATTGGCCAAGCTGTCACCCATGCCCTGTTGCATGTTTGCATAGTTGCCCTGAGCTTGGAATCCTTGATCTCCAAGGCCACCCATCATTTGAGCCTGTTGCATTTGCTGTTGATTGAGCATGTTATAGTTTTGCTGGTTGGCGTTCATTCCGTAATTAGCTGCAAATTGATTCTCATTCTGGTTCATTCCCTGACCTGTCCAGTAATTTTGATTATTCATGTTTTGCTGCATCATGTTGTTTTGATTACCCATGTTCTGTCCAAATTGGAAATTACCTTGATTCATTCCTGCACCATATTGCTGTTGGTTAATATCCGATCCGACACCCTGCCAATAATTATTCATGTTTGCCTGATTGCCCATGTTACTCTGTCCTACATCTATGCCAGTTCCAAATTCTGATTGCCTCTGCCCGAATTGGTTAGCTAAATTAGCCTGTCCAGCCCCAAACCCCCGATCAGCCTCAAAAGCACCCCTTGCCCTGTTGTATTGGTTTCCATAATCCTGAGTAGCTGCTTGAGTAGCATAGTCTACTAAATCTTTGCTTGCACCACCTGAGAATCTAGATCCCTGTGCTGCATGTCTACCTTCTACCGCTGAAAGTCCGGTTTGTAAAGCGTTCTGAAATCCTGGAGAACTCTGGTAATCAAAATCAAAATTACCTGCATCAGCCCTCTCAAACTGTGGCCCCTGTTGCCTTTGGAATTGGTCAAAACCTGGAGCCTGACCCCTATTTACTTGGTTGTATCCCGGTGCCTGTCCCTGTTGGAATTGTTGGAATCCTGGGGCGTTTTGTCCGTATTGCTGCGCACCATATTGTCCTGTCTGGAATTGTGAGGGATCGGTTCCAAACTGCCCTGAACCTACTGCATTACTATAGGCGTTCATGTTGTCCATGCCCATATTAGCTACATTTTCATAACCACTTAACGCTCTGTCACCATAGTCCTGAACGTACCCTTGAGCACCCTTAGCTGCTTCCTGCTGAGCTGCTGCCGCTCTGCCTGGGCCTCTTAAGTAGTCACTGCCCGCATCAAGCATATTGTCAACAAAGCCAAAATCCTCATTACCAGCTAAACCACCAGTTGCAAGCCCTAGTGTTGCACTGCCTACATCTTTCACTGTATCCCATACACCCATAATATCCTCCTATCCTACTGCTTGTAATCTTGTTGCCCATACTTTCATTGTCATATCTTCTACATAAGCTGGGGAATTTGAATAATGAATATCTACCCACACCCCGTCTGTTGTTGTATCAAAAGCTTGTCCTATTGCCGCTCTGCGGAGTCTCCAGTATTTATTTGCTATTGCTGTTTCACCATCTGCACCTACATTTAAACTCGCACATCTGGTTATGTCGCATTTATCCCCTGTTACTTCCAGACAATAAAGGTAAGCGTCATATTCAGCGTTTACATTAGTTGTCAACAAATTCACATCAAAGGTGTTTAGGGTGAGCGCCCCTATATCATTGAATTGCTCAAAACTCGTGTGGTACACATCCACATCCGTTAAGGTTAAATTAGTTGTAGAAAGAGTGACGGTTCCAGTAAACCACTTACTAGATATATATGCCCCTGTGAAACTATGCCTTGTATTACCGTTTGAGTCGGTGTCTGAACCATCTGTTGTTACAGCATCTACTGTGATTGTATCAGTATCAGAAGCAGAAGTGGCTCCAGTGTCTCTATTTACACTTGTTCCCGTTACGGTTATATCTCCAGCCAAGTCACTGCCAGCATTTACCACTATCATTAATTTTCCAATACCCTTAGTAACCACGATATTAGTAGGCACTGAATTTAAAGGCTGGCCAGTTGCTAAAGAAAGCAAAGCTCCGTGAATATTTGACTCACTGCCCCTCGCTGGTTCTGCATCATAAGATTCAAAACTCATAGGAATTGAAACCTGATTAGTTACTATACCCAAGACTCCATTTGCATCTGCGGTTACTACCTCCGTACCTGAACCAGTAAGATCAGAAACAGCAACCGAATCCCCAAATAGAAAATAATCCTCATCCTCTTTCCAGGTGACTATTCCCGTTGAATTTTCTCCCACGAAGGTTAGTGAGTAGTCAATTCCTGCGGCTCCAGCACCTATCTTTATTCCAGAAGCCGAATCTAAATCTAGTATAGTGCTTCCTTGGTATTTTATCAATAAAGCCGAATCTTGAGCGTCTATTACCGCACTCCCGGAAGCATTTAGCCCAACTATCAAACCATCAGTATCAGCAGTCCCATGCCCATCGGTAGAAATGTGCATATATACTGCTGTTTCCGCTGCCGCTTCATTTATCTTGAATTTATGACCGAAAGCCTGTGTTCCGGTTGTAACCCCCACTTGACTGTCAAATACGAAAATAGATTCATCCTCTAGAAACGTGATCACCCCGTCTGAGGTTTCACCGTTGAAGGTTAGGGTGTAATCAACTCCGGCTGCACCAGCACCGATAGTTACATTTTGCTTTAATAGTACCGCTGATGCTTGAAACTCAGCTATATCACCCGTACCCGTACCACCTATGTGTAATATCTCAGCCCCAGCATCCAGAAAGAGGAAGTGAGAATCTGCACCAGACTCATGCCTGAAATCACCTGCGCTAGAACTTAAAGAGTTTCCGTGGTATAACTGCCCTATATCAGCATCACCCGAAACATCTAAATTACCTGTTATATTGTATGACATAATTAACTCGGTGTATACGTGTAAAGGTCCAAACTCTTATGGGTTATATGCCCAAACCATTCAGTAGTGTTTGAGGCCTCTCCTGTTATTCTTAATCTTGCTGTTCCACTAGAGTAATCCATTGCCGCATCAAGCGTAGAATCTCCTGTGAAATCCTTAGTCAATTCAATAGCCCCGGTGTCCCCACCTGTAGATTGCCATATCTTATACCTTAAATGAAAAACAGTTACACTCCCACCAGTTGAATCATTTGCAATACAATCAGCCTCTACTATATACGAATACCCAGCCGTTACAGTAAAAGAATCTAACGTGGTAACAGTTGCGTCTGTGGTTCTAGCAAATACAGGCTTACGGCTAACAATCCCCTCGGTTGTTCTGGTTCCATCGGTTGAGTTTTTCCAAAGGGTTATATTCCCATCAGAATCAGCTATTAGATCCGTTCCATCATCTTGAATGAAAGAGCTAGTGTCGTTAAAATAAAGCTTTTCGGTAGAGTCTATTAATACATCATCTGAGAATTTGAAGTAATCTTCATCCTCCATCCAAGTGATCACCCCGTCTGAAGTTTCCCCATCGAAGGTTAGGGTATAGTCTACTCCGGCTGCACCTACGCCAACAGTAAGGTTTGTGCCCGTGACAACATCAGCACCATCAGCTAATATTATATGGTTCCCACTTAACCCAGCCTGAATAATAAGGTTTCTTATTGTTCCTGTACCTGTGTTGCCTGTTGAAATATGATAGTTAGTATTGGCTGAATCCCATCCCATCTGTAACACTTCTGTATTGGTTGGGTATGTGCCAACAGTGCCTTGGCCAAAAATTTCTATTCTATTAGCATCTGTTTTATCGCCATCAGCAGAGAATAACCCCAATACAGCAGCCACCCCTGATTCAGTTTCGTAAGCCATTCCTGCACCACCAGCACGAAGACTATGATTTGTATTGGTTACATATATTAGGGGTGCTCTTATGGTGTCAGCAAACTGGAAATAATCTTCATCTTCCATCCATGTGATCACGCCGTCATTGGTTTCACCATCAAAGGTTAATGTGAAATCTGTGGCGGCTGTGCCATCGCCTATAGTTAGGTTTTTATGAATAGTTGTATTTCCTGATGTTTTTGCAACAGAAAGTCTGTATCCCGCTGCTGTAGCATCATACAAATGAAATCCACTTGGAGATGTGTCTGTGCCAATAAACCATGTGTTTGTTGGAGCACCTGTTTGGATAAAGCCTATTCTAGCTGTAGTATTCTCAATATCAATATCGTAAGCAGCAGAAGCGACAGAGCCTATTTCTAAATTAGTATCCACCCTTACTGTGTCTGCAAACTGAAACCTATCCTCATCCTCCATCCAGGTGAGAACGCCGTCTGAGGTTTCTCCGTTGAAAGTAAGCGCATAATCTACACCAGCGGCCCCAACACCTAATGTTAAGGCTGTTGTGATAACCACTGAATCAGGTAAGCCTATTGTAATTGTCTGACTACCCGCACTTGTTTCAATCTCATTTGCTGTGCCGGCTAGGGTGAACGTCTGAGAGTCTAAATCCACCGCTCCCGTACCAGAGTCACCCGCAAAGTCTAAATCTTGTGCGGTTACCTGGGCATCAACATAAGCCTTAATACTTTCTGAACTAGCCGCTAAACTGGAACTTGCTGTTGCAAAAGAATCATCGTCTATCATTCCTGATATTGTGGTAGTCGCTCCAATATTAATACTGTTTGCTATAACAGTTCCGGTGAATGTCGGGCTTACGCTCATTGCATTATTACCTGTGCCAGTATTACTAATGCTGGTTAAAAGGCCGCTAGCGTCTGTCTGAACATCCTTTGAGGGATCTAAAGGGGCATCAGGGGGGGTTGTAGTAGCAGCCTCTAAACTATCAAAAAACATCATCCAAGGGTAAGTAGGGTGATCTATACCGTTTATATTCTCAAAAAACTGGTGTTCTTTTGGGGCTATCTCACTCAATAAAAGCCCCCATTAAGTTGAACTTAGTAGGCTCTGAATAGGTAATCTCCCACACTCTTTCCCTTGCTTGGCCTAGTCTGTTTCTTCTGACTCTTGTTGAATATTTACCAATTGCCCCAACATCCATCTGGTATTTGTCTGACCATGTGTGACCGCCATCATTTGACCATCTAATCATTACTATAGGGGCTGAACCCTGACCCGTTGCAAGTCCTACACCACGCTCAATATCTAACTCAAAGGACTTGTAATAAACCCTCTCCCTTGCGTTCCATACTGTTGGTGAAGTTCTGTTTCTTATAATAGTCTGAGTGTTATCGGTGTAAGTAGTTTGTTCGGCTGTGTACAAGTCATTAGTCGCCCAATCACCTAAGACGTTCTTATTATTAAAGAAAGCTGCTACTCTTGCTCTGTGGCGTTCATCTACTGAGGTATTGGGATTTCGGTAAAGTTTTTCATGCCAAATAGGTTGACCCATTATCCTTGATACTGTCTCATCATACACCCATGTTTTGTTTTCACTGGGGAAAGTAACCTGATAGAAACTGTGTCCGTCCTGCTGGAATGTTAAACCCTCTGCATCACTTGTGGTAGTGTAACCATGAATAGCTCTTTCAATAGGAATCGTGGAAATCTCAACAGCCTCAAATCCTTGTGAACGGTAAATCTTACCAAATCCTGAAGCGTTACCACCTACCCAATATATACTTGAACCATCACTTGTTAGAGAATCAGGAGCATGTAAACCGATCTGCCTCTCTGTTCCGGCTATTCTTAAAAATCTATTAGTTGAATTACCTGTGTGGCGGTGTATTTCATAGCCTTGTGTACCGAATAACCAAATCTTACCATCATTGATTATCAAGCCAGTAATATGGTCTGTTGTGCTTTCTTTCGTTAAAGTCTGAGTTGACACCCATTCTGTAGGTTCTTCCAAATTGGAATAGTAAGCAAACAACGTCCCTGGTTTATTTACAATGAAATATCCATCTATAACCCCACAGAAACTACCGCCAGGATAATCAGTGTCGGTTATCTGAGTAGTGGTATCTGTAGTGATATTATATGTATATGCGTTTGTTGTACCGTCTGCTATTAAAATAGCCGTTTCACCTGCACTTACAGTTGTTCGGGTTCCACTTGCTTGAGTATCAGCAAAGCGTACTATTGTGCTTTCATTTGGCCCGCTTCCTGTCGAAAGAGTAAACTGGTTAGTAGGCGTTCCGGCTGTACTGACTGTTTGAACCTGTGGCCCCATTACAGCAAAGAAAGTACCTGTTGAAGCTAAGTATAAACTCCTTATCTGTTGCGCTCCGTTTAGGCTTGCAAATGAAAGCAAGCCGTGAGTAGGACGGAGAGACTTCTGTACTTTTGCACCAGAATCAACATACGCCTCAAGGTACATGTTTACACACCTCTGGGCTGAAATATCCAGAGAGTCCATTAAATAGCTTTCGCCTATGAAATCAATTGGCATCATCCTGAAAATAATCTCCCGTAAAATCTTGATCTACCAACCGCCCTTCTAATTGGGTTAGCCATTGTCTTTTTCTGCTGCCTGTTAATTCGTTTAATCCATGCTTTTGATTCTCTGGCTTTTTCTTTAACTTCTCCAAGTATCATTGGGTCAATTTTATATTCAGGGGAAATTTCAACAGCTAAAATCCTTTTGAGGGCTTTGATATAACCGGGGGCCAAATCAACAGAAGTTGCAAGCGTAGCTATACTGGAAATAGTTGCCAATGCCTCTAAATAAAGCGTATATGTTGTGCTTGGCTCTGGATAAAGGTTTACTACTCCCAAAGGATATTCGGCTCGATAATAAAGTAAATATGGGTAGCTAGTTTCTGATGTTTTGTAGACCTTTTCATTATACTCATCCATCCCACAAAGCCTGATAGGAATATCAATATTGCTTGAATCTCTTATCCATGCCTTCTCAATTCTAACCGGCCTTGTCGAGTTATCCCCACCTGAACCAAAAGTATAAGTAGCTTGTGAGGCTACCAGTGTTTGACTTAATTGAACAGTATTGGTCTGCATTAGAGGTTCTAAGCTCCACCCATCCAGAATATCATTCATATAGATTAAAGCGTCTGCACCCTCTGATGCCCCTAGAGACTCCCCCGCTTCCTTGACACCAAGGGATCTCAAAGAGGAAAGTATAATTGCGCTTGCTGTTTCTGCCATAATTACCTCAAGTTGCGTCGTTTATTAAGCCCATTGTATCAAGAGCATCTAAAAGAACATCAATTGCAATGCCTTCTGAATCAAAACCCTCTACAGTTGGTTGGGTAATTGGGGTTGTACCATAAAACCCTAAAGGCTGCGTTGTGCTCTTACCTGCTTGGGTTCCTTGTGGCCTGCCATCACTGACTATCTGTATACTTGCTGCATGTGAACTTGTCATACATCCCCCTATGGTGAAACTGAGTTGTTAATGATTAGACCTAAGTCTGCCAACGCCACACATAAATTATATCCGGTAACACTAGCCCAAGTCCCCTCCACAGTTGGTTTTACAATTGGTGTAGCACCATGAAAAGAAATCTTATCTGTCACACTCTTTCCAAACATGATCCCACCCGTTCCACCGTCATTCTTTTGATTTACTCCTGCTATATTTGTATTAGCCATTATTGTGCCGTTGTTTCGTCTATTATTAAACCTAAATCAACAAGTGCCGTTAAAAGGGAAACCGTAACAGCCTCTTCAGTACCAAGCCTGATGCCTGTTACAGTTTGCTTTGCAACAGGTGTAGCACCATAGAAACCAAGTTTCTCCAATGCACTCCTTGCCATTGTAGCCCCATCAGGATTACCATAGCTTAACTGCTTGATGCTTGCTTTGTTAGAGTTTGCCACTTAACCTTGCCTCTTGATTTCTTTTACGTGTAGCTGCTGCTTTCTGACCTCTGGTTAATCCTTCAGTATTCGTTTTAATTGTTTCTTTAATAGTCTCGCTCTGCGTATCTGTATCTTGTGGCTTAACCACGTTAATAGTTTTCTCATTAGCTTCTTCATCTAATACCGCCTGTGCTGCGGCTCTGGCTTCTGCCTTTAATTCGGCTCTAGCTTCTGCCATTGCCATCTCTTTAGCTTTCTCATCCACCTCTTCGTGTTCTACTATAGGACGGACTCTAAGCACCTCTTTATCTGTTCCCTTCTGGAGTTTGTTTATTTCTGGATCACGGTGCCTTTCGTATCCCTTTAACCCTGCATTGTATTCTTCCAGTTCATTGTGAACCCGAATCCGTTCACCCTGTCCTATTACTAAACTTCTTGGATACTGTCTCATGTTGTCTCCTTTTGTAGAATTACTCTTATTTCTGCGGGTGCTGTCTCTGTATGTACTACCGCCCACGGTTTAGGTTTGTAAACTTGGTACGCGTCTGTTTTTGGGTCAAAATACCAAAACATAGCATGGTTAAATTCTATCATGTGAGTAGGGTCCATCTTGTAAGCTATTCCTATCGGAACTCTAATATCCATCCCTCCACCTACTTGAGTAACCCTCCATGCCTCATTCATTACTTCAAATATTTTCCACGGCTTAATATGCTCCAAAACGTGTGAAGCATTAATTGAATAAAATTGACAGTCATCAAAAGGCCAAGGAACATCCTCAATATCATGAACATAATCAACCCCATCAAGTATGCGGTTATCCATTCCAATAAACCCTTTACGCTTTTTATCACTGCATCCTATGTCAAGATTCATTTTATTGGTTTTAACTAACATTATTATATTGCCTCTCAATCTCTGGTAATAGGCCTATTCTTAAACTCTTTTCCTTTAACCCCTTAAGGTATTTAAAATAATTCCCTCTATAGTTCTTTCGCCCTTCATAGTGATCTACATTCATATTAGGATAACACCACACATCAATCCCCGCTGACTGACACAATGAACAGAAATAATAATCCTCTGTCTGGTATGCCTCATGGTGGTATTCACATTTATAAAACGAATATCCCGGAGTCGTACCTAATACCGTTTTCATTGATGGGTATTTTTCAATTAATTTCTCGAATACACTTCTTTTTTGTAGCGTAATAGCCCCGCCAATCATTCTCATCTTTACCAAAACATCTTCCTGAGTTTTTCCCAACTCCCCCTTAACGGTTCCATTTTCATCTACACATTCTAGACCTGCATACTCTTCTTTTTCAAGTTTCTTTCTACCTATACCTGCAATAAATTCCTTGTCCTTAAGTAACATCTTTAAAATATCTTCTGCCTCCCATCCCATATCTGAATCAATCTGTAATAAATGAGTGTATTCTCCTTCAAGAAATTGTGCTGCAAAAAGGTTCCTTGAAAGGTCTATAAAACAACTATTCTGGGGTTTTCCTATTACTACAGGAATATCTAGCATAGTCAATAATAAAACAGTCTCCACCAAGGAAATAGCGTATTCATGTGTGACTTTACTATCAAGAGTAGGGGTATTAATTAATAAACATACCTTACCCCGCAAAGATTCATACTTTACTGTGTTTTTTAAGTCAGTAAGATCGGGGGCTTTTACACCCCCGAAATCGCCTATCCTCAAGTAGAAAACCCAAAGCTGGCAAGGATTTGTGCATTGACGTTTGCCAATGATGCTGCCCCGATAGCTATTGAGTGAATACTTGCCACCAAAGCCGATCCTGATGTAGTTGGATCAATCTCCGGTGCTGCTGTACCTGCTGTTTGCTGTGTTATTGGAGTTCCCCCCAAAAACGAAATCAAGTCAGTTGAAGCGGTTCCCATCCGTGTGCCAGAGGGTCCACCATCACCTAACTCTTGTATTCCTGCTTTGTTTGAATTAGCCATTATATGACTCCTTTTAAGTTAAGTGTTTATGCTGGAATGGAAAGTCTACAACCCCAACGGTCAATTACAGTTGTAACTCCAAAAAGCACATCAATCCTCATGCTGGAAACAGAATTTACCATGTCGAATCCTTTTATGATTCTCATAGAAACCCCATCCTCAACCCGGCGTTGCGCCCAAGCTGCTTCCTCTGGTAAATCCAGATCACAGAAACCTACTGCATAAGCTCCAGGTGCAAAGGCAAGGCCCTGCTTAGTAGAACTTGAAGCGGTGTTTGTGAATACTAGATCATCAGCATCAGCAGGCAGACTATCAACATTCTGATAGGGGCCAGTTGAAATGATTGCCGGAGAAATGTTAATGGTTACAGTTCCACCTGCTGAATCAGCGGTAACAACAAATTTCTTTAATTTCCCTGTGGAAACCTTAGTATTTGCATCTACTGCGAAAACAGAGTCAATGGTGAAAGTATCTCCTTTTTTTATTGTTCCGGTTCCGGTATCTATATCCAGGGTGGTTGCACCACTTGAAGGTACAGTAGCAACATCATAAGAAGTGTTAAATCCACCTGCTGTATGGGTAGAAACATTAGTAGTCTGACCAATGTCATATCCATAGTAAGGTGCACTGATGATACCATCTTTGTACTGCTGGCTGATTACCTGAGAGTTGTTGAATAATGCACTAGAATCCTGAACCAAGTCAGCACACGCTTGTGGCGTGATAATGAGCTTTCGTCCATCTCTAGGTGCAAGTCCTTCATCAAGTATAACACCAGAATTAGTCACATCTACCCTGTCCAAATTGGTAACAGGTAAAGCGACTTGCTGGGCTGTACCATCAGAGGCAACATCCATACAGTATGAATCCACTTTAGCAGCCAAGGCAGCCATAGCGGGTTTAATTTTCCTGTCTGCAAAACCGTCAATGTCTTGAGTCAATTCAGGAGAAGAATATTTAATGTCCACACCACGAATAACTGAACGGGTAAGTGTAACATTCTTTTCTTCCACATCCTGAATATCCTGGACAATGGTTTCACGAACAGAATACTCTTGAGGTACTTCCAGGCGAATTGCTTCACCGGCTTTGCTTCCTTTGAACTGGTAGGTGTCATCATAAGACGGCTTACATGAGTTCACGAAAATTGTATTATTTCTAAAGTGCCTGTTGGCTTCCTTAAAAATAAGATCATTGGTTAAATTTGTATTAGCCATTTCTAGCTCCTTTACACAGCATAAGCTATGCGTTAAATGTTGAGCGACTAGAAGCGACTGATTAAAGTCGGGGCCGTTAAGCCTTGAGCGTCACGTTATGCAAAACCGTTTTTCTTACGGTTCCAATCATACTGATTCAAACTTGCATCAGCAGTTACTGTCTGTGCGCTACCTTTAGTGGGTTCTGCCACTCCGGGTGCGGTGCTTTTTGTCTTGAGTGGTTTGGCCTCCACTCTTGCTTCGATCTTTCCCATAGCGTATGCCTGTTCGGCTGGCGATAATCTGACTAGCTGGGCCAGTTCATCGGGGTTATTACCTAAGTAATTAACCATTGCTGTGCCATATTTATTTGATCGATAAATTGAACTTCTTATTTCACGGGCATCAATTCCCATCTGCTGGGCATCGTTTACCGCTTGATCTACTGCTCTTTCTGATTGAGCATAGTTTTCAAATTCTTTGATGGCTTTGGGTTTCTTGGAAAGGTAATCATCTAATTGCTGATCTTCCTTGTCTTGTTGCGCCCTCTGCCAATTTTCCTGATTTATTTTTTGTGTCTGATCTGCCCTGATTTTTGCTTCTTGCTGTCCTGTCCATTGCGCTTTGTCTCTTGTGTATTTTTCATTGTCTGAGTAATCATCTGCATCTGGTTCTGACTTAATCTCTACAGCTTTCTTGAGTTCTGCGTTTTCTGCCCTTAGTCTCTCAGCTTCCTGCTCTGCTTGAGTTGCTTTGCGGGTATACCGATTAATGGACTTCTGTACCTTTCTAGAGTATTTCTCCTGTGCTTCTTCAGGAGTTACCGTTTCGGGTGCAGTATTTTCAGCCACTTCTTCACCAGCTATCGGTGTGGTGGGTTCGTTTTCTAACTCTTCCTGTGCTGTTTCTTCCATGTTGTCTCCTATTTGGTGAATGATACTCCTATATGAACGTCTGTAGTGGTTGTCCCTGTATCCTCTACGTTCTTCACTGGTGCTACAAAATGCCACATTCCTGCTATTAAAGCCGGTAGTGTCTCATTAGTCCCATCATAATAAATAACCTTTACTGGAGAACTTACACCCACCATTATCATATTTGTGTAGTATCCTTTTATAATAGCGTTACCCACTCCACTGTTGGTTACAGCGGCATCATCTGCCAAAGTGCAGACTTGTGACATCTTGGGGGCAAAATTGTTGGTGGTAATGTTCATTTGTGTGGCCATGATTTCTCCTTATGCTTCATGCGCTGAAATTATTGCTAAAATTAATCCAATATCTTCCTCATCCCGAATCTTATCTTGTATGGTTGGCGTAAATTCATCATGACTTACTGGTACTAACTCCCTTAATGGTACCTCTATTGCTTCAGGTAAATCAATTGTTTCTGGTAATATACCTTTTTCTAGTACTTCAGGGGTAACTATTTCATCTACAATACCCATTCGGGCTTTGCCGTAAGCCTCTAATCCGTCAATTTCTGCCTGTGTGAGCTTCTTGGTTCTAACTTTCTTAGCTGCTCCCACCTCATCAAGCACTCCAGGTCCAAAATAACTAGGCCCGTAATAAGTAGCTCCGAAATAGCCGTGACCAAACATTAGGTTAAATCCAGGGTTATGCTTGTCCTATTACCATTCTTGTCTGTGGTTGCTGTAATTCTGGGCTTACTGTCTGCTAAATCCCTGTAAACAGGACTTAAGGGTAAACCAGCCGCCTTTGCACCCAATGCACTTGCGAATAACCGCATTAATTCCTTAGCCTGAAAACTGTTATCAAGTATCTCTTTCCAAACAAATTGCGCAATTTTTGAAGCATCCTGATCGCTAATAATTGAACTATCACCAGAGTTATAACCAGCCCTGACAATATCAGCAATAGTGCCAAACGAACCATATCCCCTCCCTACTATTGTCGCTATGCTCATGTAGCCCTAGTCGTTGAAGTTGGACTTGTAGCATCGTCAAGCGTGAATGTGGCTGCTGAAGTGCTTCCATCCAGCTTTTTAACCGTTCTGGTAGTGCTGGAAATTGCAAACTCATGTAAACTCTGCTGAATCAAGAATATAGCCTGTGCCAGTGTCGGAGCCGTACCGTCTGCTGCATAAGCCTCTGTCATCTGTGTAGTCAGAATACCGGCAACAGTTATTGCATCTGTATTGGTTGTTACAGTATCACATAACTGAATATCCGTTGCGCTTAAATCTAGTGCGGTTGTAGGGTTTTCTACGTTTGCCCAATCAATTCCTATATTCCCTGTGGCTGTAGTATTTAGGTTATTAGGAACTTTTGAGGCTAAAACAGAGGCAAGAGCAGCCGAATCGGTTCCTCTCATGAACCTGTTCTCAATACTAAATTCTGCTACCACATACCCCACTACACTAACTCCACCTACTGTTCCGGTCGTTATAACTACCTGATAATCATTCCCTACTGCATAAAAGGCATCTGCTGAAAGATCAATCAGCACGTTATTCATGCCCACTACTGAATCAAAATCTACTGTTAGAGTTATACCCGCTGTACTCTGGGTGGTTCCATTGGCTTTATAAACACTTATAGCAGGTGTTCCAGCTAAAACCGTACTTGCACCAGTTGATCCCGTTGTGGTGAACTTGGTGTTAAGGGTTGCGTAATCCTCTGCAAAATCGCCGATATAACTCATATTAATCTCCTAATACTAATCTGTTTCTTTTTGTTGAAAGTAACCCACCAAAACCACCCGCTACCGGCTCTAAATAACACCCATTCGGGTTTGTACCACCGTATGATGTGCCTGTTATATCTGTCGTGTTTGCTGCTATTGTCGGAGCCTTACCACCGTCTTTGATATTACTCGTGGACTTAGGGTGCATGAAATTAGAGTCGGTATCTGTTGTTGACTCAACTTCATCAGCCTCTGTTAAGCTTATTAAGTTATTCGCTTGAGTAGCAAAGTCATCCGCTGTGGCATCTACACTAGCATTGTTATTTCCTGTTTCACTGACTGAGGTTCCAATATTAAAATCAGTCGTATTTGTGAAAGCCACGTTATTTGTGTACACACCAGCATCGCCAGCCTGTATATTAATACCAGACGTGCACCCTCTTATGGTGGTGTTTTCTACAGTTAAAACATTCGTATTAGTGCTATCTGAAACCCAAAACCCGTTTGTACAATCAAATATCAAATTACTCCAAATCTGATCGCCTGTAGTGGTTTTGTTTATTGTCCTTATCCCGGCGGATGTAAAACCACCGCCATCTATAATCAAATGGTGCATGTCAATTTTATTTGAATCTGTTGTGGATTGAACCAGCCCCTGTGTACTATTGCCAGCATTAATCAATCGTGTTAAGGTTATGGTATCAATTTCAATATTTGCCGGGTTCGTTTCTGCGATAATAAAGCCTGAGTTAGCCACATTGAAATTAACATTCCATCCAGCACCCGTTACCCCAGCGTGGTCGGTGTCTGTTGTGATTCTGAAATCATTACTATCAGCGTTATGAGACAAAAATACGAAGGCAGTCTCCGTCATATCACTTATTGCAATCCCTCTCAATGTGCCTGTTTGTGTACCAATATCAGCATCAAAGGCCGTGAAATTAGCGTAATCGCCAGCAGTACCTACATTATAATCACCTGAAGTTACAGCTTTTAAATCCTCATCTCGGGCTATCTTTGACCAATCAGTATCAATAGACCGTTTAACCTTATCAATAAAATTTATACCCGTTCCATCGATAACAGGCATAGCATCAGGGCCATGTATTTTGTTCTTTAAATCCGAAACATTCAAGGAGTTTATAAGTAATGCTTCATCAAACATGTATTTTCTTTTTCTGATAATATCTTCTCCGCTTAACTCTGGGAGAACGATTTCCTTTACCCATTCACTGTGACTTCTGTCTATTACCATGTGCATGAAAGCCTGAGACTGCAATTTATTAGGGTCAAGCGTAAATTCGCCCATTGTAACTTCATCCCACCAGAAGGTAGGCATAAGGTTCTTTACCCCTATATTCTTTTGAAAGGGGTTGTACTGGTCGTTACGCTTTAAGCAGAGGATTAATCGGTTCATTTTTTACGTGTAGCCTCAAAAATTATACCCCAAATTGAGCTAATCTTACCCATTACAGCGTCATCTTTCTTGGTTGGGGTTATCCTGGTTATAACTGAAAGTGCTGTGTATATTGCTGTTGCTATTGCTATGTAATCCATTATGCCTCACTTAGTTACTATTGCCCACGTTGCTACTGCTAAACTCAATACACCTGAGAATAAGATTGTAATTAGTAACTGCTGGTGCTTCTCTGTCATTGTGTTTAACATTGTCTGGTTCTGTGCTGGTATATCCTGAAGTACCTCGAATACCTTCTGGATGTCGTGCTCATTTCGTTCAACTTTAGAATCCAATTTCTCTATTTCCGTTAGCCTTTTACCGAATCCATTTAACTGTAGCCTAATCTCCTGTGTTTCCATACCCATTCTCTAACCCGTATCTTTCTGAAGTACCTTACAACTCCAGTTTACTCTTTTTCTTCAGTCACTACGTTATACTTTTTCCCTTCAGGGGTAGTAATAACTGACTCTTTAACCTTACTGCCATAAACATTTACTACTTGATCCGCTGGCTTGGGGGCTGGCTTCTCTGCTGGTTTAGCTGGTTCCACTGTCACCTTAGCGTCTGCCCTGGTCTTTTCGTTATGGTCTTGGTTATTAGCTTCTTTGATTAAATCAACTTCCAGCTTGCTCTTGTTAATCTCCACATCTTTAGAACTGTTTAAATCAGCTATCAGCATTTCATTCTTAAGTTCCTGCTGTTTCAGTCTCAATTCACCCTCAATCTTGACCTTTTGTAACTGTATCTCTTGAGACTTAAGCTGTAATTCCTGCATGGCGTTCTGTTGCTTCTGGGCTTCTGCTGCTTGCTTATCGGCCTGAGCCTTATCGAGTGCTTCCTGTGTCTGCTGCATCTGCTGCTGCATTTGCTGTAATTGTTGCTGACACTGCTGTAATTGCTGTTGCATCATAGCCAGCTCATCATTTTCTCCCTCTTCAGGTTTGACTATTTTAGTCAGATTGTCATATTTTATGTCAATTAAAGCTTCAGCACGATCCGCTAATGCATCCTTACCATGCCAATCCTGTGCTCTGATAACCAAATCAGTTGCCCCTTCTTGTAAAAATGGGGATTTACTGTACATCTCCAACATCCCTGCTGCCTGCTCTTCTCTCTGGGTGTTCGTTGATGGCCCTGTGGAGACGGTTACTTGCCAGTTGGAATTAGGATTACCTAGCCCTATATCATCCTGACCATTCACCCCGATCATTTCTTCCTCATCATCCTCACCCATTATCGTTACCGTTCGGGCTGTGTCGTATATAATCGCTAAAGCTGAGTTAATCACTCTGCCTTCATGTGCTACTGCCATCTGCATATTATCATCAAAGTGCATGTTGGCACGTTCGGACTGCATTTCTCGCCTTTTTATAGCGATTCCGCTCGTTTCATTTGAACGAGCACCCACCGAGCTATCGTAAATCCCAGTCACGGCCTTGCAGTCATCTATTGCGGTTTGTCTCAGATTCTCTAATCCTGTTGGTACAGGGGAATAAGGAACTCTCTGTGGAGCGGGAGCCATCACGCCACCAACTGTTACAGGCTTGTATGTTAAATAGGCTTCATTTGAAATGTTAGTATTAGTAAACTCATCCTCATGCCCTTCTTCTTGGCCCTCTGCCATCATAAATGGCTGCATTGGCTGTTTTGCTAATAACTCCCCAATTAATGAGGTTGTGAAGTTATATAATCTGAGGGGCTGCTTTAAATCCCTTATTAATCCCTTACAACACCATCTATTCTTAACTACATCCTCTTTACCAATCACCGTTATAATTGGTATCTCTTTCCAAGGTAAATCTTCCTTCTTTAATATATCGCTTGTGGTAATCTCACACCACTTCCACTGAGGGTCTTTAACTTTACGCTTCTGGGTGATATTCAGGGTCTTTTTATCTGTGTCCTTTAATTCATCCTCAAACAGTATTCGTGTCTCACCTTCGATCTCAACCTCTATCAATGTCCTATCTACCTTATCACAGTAAAAGTATTCCGCTATTGTTACAGTATCCTTGCTTGTCCAGAACTCCTCACTAACCCCATTCCAAAACCCTGCTTCTGCATCTGGGTAATCTTCCTTAAAGGTTTCTCTTGGAATAGACTTAAGAATGAATCCATACTGGCAGTCAGAGTAATCAGGCCGCTCGCGGTGAATATCCATGAATACTGTTCGGGAATATTTGATTGGGTCTACTACTATTCTTTCAACAAAAGTACCCGGGACGTACTCAGTCCTAACACACCAATGACCTCGACCTTCATCTACTGAGTCATCAAACCCATGCTGTCTTGCCTGACTCGCCTTACTTTCATACTGAATAGCCCTGACTAATCCCTGCCTTCTGGTGGCTATCTTTTCCTGAGCACCCTCATCAGTTGGGGAAATCTTGATTGATGTCTTTATCTGCCGCTGGCCATTCTTCACATGGTCTGTAAATTGATTAGAACGCATCACCGTTATGAACGGTCTACCATCTGCCTCTCTGCTTGATACGTCATCTTGATCCCATTGAGCATTATCCTGACCTAAAGAGAAGGCTTTGTCATCCTCCATGTTGATTCTTTCGGAGCTTTCAAAATCTACTATTTCTTGGAATCGCTTCTTTGCCTGTTCTAGTATTTCTTCATCTTTTGGCATAAGCGCACCCTTCTGTGGTTGAGAATGTGCGCCTGTGTGGGGGGCGGTGTTAATTCACACGTTTTACAATATATATTTTTACTTAATAGGTAGGTAAAGTTTCTTTAAAGTGGCCAAACTATCACGTTTTCTGCGGCTAAGCCTTTTATCCTGCATAAGTTCCCCTTGCCCTTCTCAGCTTTGGTACTTTGTGACTCTTTGCCACTTGCTTAGCATAAGTCATGGCTAGGCTGTCACCCCAATCAGGGGATTCTAGGCCCCTTTTCTTCATATCTTCCTTACGTTCCAATTGCTGCCTGTTTGTGCTGTCGAATAAATACTCTGGGCCTATCAATTGCTCCATTAAGCAGTTATCCTTTGGAATATCAATCAACCCTTTCATTGCTTCTCTGAGATTATCCCACATTTCAACACGTTTATTGTGGTATTTAGCTGGATCGTCTGCCCTTCTGCCTCCATTTACCTCATATATCTTGTTTGGGTTGACTAATTGCTTGACCCTGTCCACCACTCCACCACCTACACCATCACCATCTATAAAACACAGCTCTGGTTCGTGTTCCTGGATTAAATGCACTATCCTTGAGGCTGTTTGCATGGTATCAACACCCCGCCAATGGATGAAATCAAGCACCTTTCTACCCTGTCTGATACAAACTACGTTCTCATCATCACCGAAACGGGCTATATCACAACCAAATACCACTGGAAAGCTCTCAAATGCTACTGCTTCATACTTCTGACAATCATCCACCACTTCCTTAGAAATGAACTGAAACGTACCAGATCGGGGTAACTGGCCCTTAACACGTATCCTTACAAAGTCTGAGTCATCCCCATAATCATCTATCCATTCCTGAATCTGCTTCTTATCGGTTATGCTCACCTCTCTGCTGTCTACTGAGTAGGTTGTCCATCTATGCTTGAACTTGCCCCAACACTCAGCAAATCGTCCGGTATTCTTTGTCATATTACCGAATACACACCAATAAGCCCCTTTTGTAGTCATTGCACCCTCTGATACTTCCCAGATGATTTCAGCAATGGCTGAGGCTTCATCGAAAATGTAGAGCACGTGCTTCTCATGGGTGCCTGCAAATGCCTCTGATCTGTTCTCAGTCCAGGGTATTGCGCTTGCAAACCAAGTATCAGGGTCATCCTTAAGGGCAAAGCGAGTGGCTGTATAATCAAACCAGTCCTTGTTTTTAGCCCTTTGGTGCCACTTTGATAGCTCTCTCCATGTCTTTGACTTCAATTGCTGTTCGGTGTTTGCTGTGGCTACTATGGCTGGTGTGGGGCGTGTGCTCATGAACCAAAGTATAATCCAGCTTGTTAGGGCTGTTTTGCCTACTCCATGTCCGCTACCAACTGCTATTCTTTGAGTACCTTGGCCTAATTGGGTTAGAACCTCAAGCTGCCAGCTTTCTATATTCTTAACGCCTAAGTTTTCAGTAACGAATTTAACTGGATCGCTGAAGTACCTTTCGACAAAGAATTGACCGTCAGTCATTGAATTGGGTTTTTATCTGGTCAGCAATTGATATTGAGCCTGAGTGTGATATTTCGCTTTCAACAGGTTTCTTTCTGTTTGTGTATTGAAGGAGAGCTTTGGCACAATCCATTTTGACGCTTTCTTCAGTATCTTCATCGTTCATTTTAAGTATTAAGTAATGAAATGGGCCTTGGGGACCATAGGTTAGATCGTTAACTACTTTGGTATTAAGGTTAATAGAGCCTTTCTTTCGGCCTCCTAACTTCTTATGTCCTTTTTTAAATTGCACGATACACCTTTTTAGTGTAAGGGTTTAGTTTTTTGAGTTTACCAATCATACCCAATAGGCTCTTTGCATATAGGGCAAGTGTCTATTTGTGTGGTGTTCCACATTTTGCCACAGCACTCATCATATTCAATGCCTGTATTGCGTTTAACATCTTTGATTAATTGTTCTTTTGTGTAAAACTCATCCACTGCTTTTGATACTTCTTTTCCTGCTTGATTCATTGCTTTAATAAGAGCGTTGCGGCCTTTTTCAAAGATGGCATCCTCTAGCCTTATGGCTGTTAGTTGTCTTTCTTGTAATTCTTTGCCGCTTATGAACATTCAATACCCTGGCTTAGGTCTTTTGACTCGTTTAGTGGTGCGTTTTTTCATGTTGTTTTCCTCTTATGGTGTCCATAACTTTTCCGAAACACTCTTGACAATACTGGTATTCAGTTCCGCTGTCCCCTCTTCCTGTTACGATAATGACTTTAATAGCATAGTTTCTGAATATTTTGATTTCACACGAATCACAACTATACTGAAGACTCATTTCCACCTTCTATTGTATTTCCATCCTTCTTTAACAGCAAGGGTGAAGTAGATATTGTGCATCCAGGTTTGAGGTGTTGCTTTCATTCTTATAGTATAACTTTATTATGGGGTGGGTGGGGGATTTATTTGTCTAGTCATTCTGTCTCCTTAAGGTTAAAACCCAGCTTTCTTATCTCTCTTAAAGGTATTGTTTCATGCTTCAGCCAGTTTAGCACTGTTCTGTAGCTGACATTGCAGGTTTCTGCTATCTGTTGGCGGGTGTGGTGTTTAAGGAGAGGGTTCATCTGTAAACCATTTGTTGTCTTTTAACCATTGTTTGTTTTTTGGGCCTGAGCCGTGCATTGAGCATGAACTATACCAGTTCTTTGTCGCTACCCTTTCTATCGGGGATAATTCTGTATCACTACATGAGCAAGGTGGTTTTATCTTATCTATAACTTCACCGGGTGTTAGTTTCGTGCCCCATTCCAGATGTTCGAGCCATTCAATAACCTTTTTAAGTTTACTTTCAAGATAATCCAAATCTAATGATGTCACTTTGATGGGGAAATATTTACCGCCAACCCTTCTATATAGCTTTCTGTCATAATCCATTAGAAATCCGTCTCATAAGTGTGAGTTTTCTGCAATTTTTCCAGCTTTCTGCGGCTTACCTGCTCACCGTGACCGTCTTTCCAAGTAATGTAAAATGGGCAAACCTGCACTAACCTGAAATCAGCGTTTTCTTTTCTTGTGTCAATGTCTGTCTTTTGGTAGGTTCCCATTTTTTGGGCTGTCTGTGTTTTTGTGGTTTCCATTTTGTCTCCTTGGTTTGTTGTCTCTTTCATACTTATAATATACTATAAAGTATTCACAAAGTCAACACAATAATGAAAGTATTTTCACTTTATTTCTGGTAATAGAGAATAAATAGCTTTTTCCAATACCTGAGTAATAGTCAATGGGGGTCTGTGGTTCTGGCCGTATTCTCTTATCTGGTTCCAGAGAGTGTCGGTGGCTTTGAAACTGCGGTTTGTTTTGTTCATAAGTGCCATCCAGTTGGTTCAATCATAGGGGTTGGTTCTGGGTGGCAATTCATAAATCTTTTAAAATTCCTGTCCTGCCTTTTTTTATATTCTTCCGCTGCGCTTTTTCTTGTCTGAACTGTTCTAACCTCAATGCCTCTTTTCTTTAGGACTCTGGCTGCTTTGTGAACTTCTTTATATGTCAGCATGGTATTAGAGTAGTATCCATGCCCATCCTTTGTTTTAACTTCCATTGCCCAAGTTGCTTTTGCTGTATTTCGCATTACGCTACCTCCAGCATAAACTCAGTCTTTTCTACTTCAGCCTTGCAATTTACACAAACAAATGCGCTCCAAGAAAAGTGGCCCATGTGGTGTGCTTCGTTGCAGTTAGGGCAATAAATTGTTTTTCCGTCTCTGCCTGCTCTTGTGTGGTTTGTTACTTTGTTCATTTTGTCTCCTTGGTTAATCATTATACTTATAATATAACACCAAGTAAGGACAAAGTCAACACTTTTCTTTATTTATTTCACTTTTATTTAAGGTCAAAACTACTGATAAAATGACCGTATTTATGTAATAAGGTCAAATGAGGCCTTGGTAGGCAACGCCGAATCGTTATCGAAACTTTGTCAAGGGACCACCCTACTCACCATTTTAAAATAAACTTGTTTATCATACCCGCTATAAATGCCAGAAACAACAGTATACTGAGTATGGCTATTATGTCTAAATAGGGTTCTTTATCCAATCTCAAAATACTCACCCTCACCTTCACATTTCCAGCAAACCCAATAAGCTAGGCCATGCCTTCCTTCTCCACCACAAATCTCACAGTCATGGTGTATCATGGTTGCGTCTGGGCACTTACAAAACTCCACTGGTAGACCGCAGGTATTATGAACTATCATTTCCTTTTCAGTTTCCATCCTTCCCCCAAATTTCTGGATATTGTAAATGAGTTATATTGGTCTCCATGAATAATTCTCCGCATTTTGAGCATTTAAATGAAACGATTAGCCTTCCATTATAGTTTCTGAAGTGGTTCTTTCCTGAATAACGAAACCATTTAAACCTGTGTAAGAATTTATGCACTTTAATTTCCATCCTTCCCCCAAGGTATCAAACCCGTTCCCTGGCATTTCTTGCAGGGCTTGTTTCCAGTGTAGTCTGGTACTCTGCCTACTCCGTCACAGTTAGGGCATTTCATTCTGGCCTTGGATCTGGGTAAGAAACCTTAAAAGGAGCATCTTCACAATCACATAAATCTATAGGTAACCCGCATTTTTTATGAATACAGCCATTAGAAGAGAATTGGTAGTGAATGTCGTAAATATTCTTTACGTTCTTTTTTGCCACCCTTCGGGCTTCTTCCCTTACATCTGGTGGGAGGTTTGAAAATACTTCTTCCTCATTCATAAATCAATACTCTCCGGTTCCTCTACTATTGCATCTACATGAGTATTACAGACGTAACACCAGAATTGACCAAAAGGGATACCACAGATTTCACAATCTTGATTCCAATCAGCTTCTAGACCGCAAAATTTACAGTTTGGTGTCATGTGCTCTCTCATTCCGTTCCTGTCACTATAAGATACCCCATAAGGGCTGTAAAAGCTATTAGGAGTAAGGCTGCTTCAAGTTCTGTCATAAGTTCATCCACCTTAAATGCTCCTTGCGCTCGTCTCCAATAGTGTTCCTTAACTCTGCTATCTTGGCTTTTAGTCTGAAAATAACTTGAGCCTGCTTAGTGTTTTGAGTGCCTAATACCCTGTTTCTGTCGTTTAAGACTTCGTTTCTACCGTTTAGCCTCTCGACGACTTCAATCGTTGTCAAACTGACAAATTCTTCCATTTCAAATTCCGTTGCGTAAGCTCTTTTAAATGCTGATACCTTTAATTCCACAAGCTATAAAGTTCCTTGTATTTAGATGCACTCTTCTTGAAAGAGCTTCTCTTTCTGTCCTGCCTCTCTTTTGCTTCTTTTATGAAAGTTAACTGGTTTTTCTTAACTTCTATTGGATTTTCTCTGGCCCATCGTCTGGTTTTGAGTCTTTCCTTTTGGGTGGTTCTAAGAATGTCCCTAATTTTATTTTTCTCTCTGTCCAGGTCACTGTCATATTTGCTGTATTTGTGGTAATCCATTTCATTCCTTGAATATAGGGTTTTTGTGGGTATCGGGGTATCATTTTCTGTTTCAATCACTGTGTCTCTGGTTTAGTGGGTGGGGTGAGTAGTTTGATTGCTTTTTCCATTGCAACAGTCCAGCCTTCTTTGTAAGTCTCTAAAGGCGGCCCGTTTTGCCATCCAACCAAATCTTCAAGGGCCTCTTTATACTCTTTTAGCTCTAAAGATTGGGCTTCATATTCATCTGTGTACCTTTTTACAAGGGCGTGAAGTGTGGCGTTCTCGGCCTCGGCATCCCAGTACTCTTTTTCAAGTGCTATTACTTCAGAACGCTTCACATAATCAACACCATCAATAAAAACGAACTCCATACCACCAGCACGTTTACCGGCCTTCAATCGAGATAACGTTTCTTGCAGTTTGTTATCCATCTTGTTTATCCTCTTTAGGTGGGGTTTTGTAATAGAAGCCTGTTTTAGCACCGTCCACAACTAATCCAGTTAGAATACCATTTTGCGTATAAATCTTTCAGTTCCATCCCTACTTCCCTCCCTCGGTTAATTTTAAATCTTTAGGGTCAAGATAAAATACAGGCCCCTTAAATCCGCAAGCACACCAAACGCTGTAAGTATCTTCATACCCTTCAGGGCCTTTTAATTCGTGTCCACATTCTTTTTCAAGATGGTCATAAGGGCATTTGAATTTTGAATAGTCAAACATGTTTTTCATCCCTACTTCCCTCCGTACTGCTGGATATACATTTCAATTCTAGTAATAACCGCTTGCACGTTTAAACCTGCGTAGCTGTCAAACTTTTTGTAGAAATCCCTCAGCTTTTCCAGAGGATAGATGAAGAGGCCCAGTTCTTTGGCTTTGTCGTATTCGGCTTTAATATTTAAACGCTCTGATGCTGAAATTTCAGTGAGGGTCATCCATTTTTCAAAAAACTTATCCTCTAATGTTTTGGGGGTTGGGTGGTATTTGTCTATGTATTCTTTAGCCGAATGCCTTAAATCATCCATACTTTCTTCTAGTGTTTTGGTTTCCGTAAAGGTTTTTATAAACATATCTGCTTCTTCAAGTTGTGTCATTTGCCTCCCTCCTTAAAAATTCTCTTTAAACCAATCACCAATGAATTTCTCAAAGGTTGGAAGCGGCATAAACAATCCCTCTCCGCCTGTATTCTCTATCCATACTCGATTATGGTAGTATTTGTCTTTTATCATTACCTCTTTACCTATGTAATACCCGCCAATTTGAACTAAATCAGTGGGGATACCATCAGTTATTGAAGTATTAAGCCTTTCTCCACATGTTTCACAGTGTTGGTTCATTTGTTCTGCTCCTTAAGTAGGGTTTCGGCCATTTCACGCAAAACATTTCGGGCATTACAAGATGTGCAAGATGCTTCTTCTTTAGGCCAACAGTTCTCGTGGTCCATTTCTGTTTCTTTTATCAGGGTTTTTAATTCCTTCACCTCTTCCTGTGACTGTGTGAGGTGGGTTTCTAGCCATTCAACGTAATTATTCATATAAGCCGCTTCATACATTTCATCTGTGCTTGTAATCTCATACGGCTGGCCCGTTTCCTTCTCGTATTGTTCCCGTGGATTCACACCAACCCCTTGTAAAGGCCTGCACCGTCTCTTTTCCAGACCTTTACTCCACCCTGTCGGATGTCTGTATGAAATCCTGGCCTGGGTTTCCACCATTCATACCACCCAATACCCTTAAAGCCTGCGTCTAAGCATGCCTGAAGGACTTTATTGTAATTCACCTTGCCAAGTACCCTCCAATCAATCGCCATGCCTTGGCCATGATAGGAGCCTCTGACGTGCTTTCCTTCTGTAAGACAGTTTATTCTGATTTTGCGGTTTATCTGTGTTCTTACCTTTTGGAGTTTAATAAATAATCTCTTGTCAATTTTTCTTACCGCTGCCATAGCTTCGTCTATTCCATATCCCTTGGATTGGTAATGTAAGACCACCTCCATATAAGTGAAATTGGGTAAATCGTTAAAATCTGAATCTTTCATTCTGACCACCTGTCTATTAATGTTCTGGCTTCCTCAAAAGACTGGGGAACATGTACAATTAAGCCCTTGTGCCATGCTTTCTGTGAATCCCTGGCCTTTCCATTCTTGCGCTTTAACTCCAAAATAAGGCAACTATTATCATCACATGGAACGTTATCGGAAAACATCTCTTTCTTAAATATCATTAAATCAGGTGCACCCTTTAGGTATTTGGAAATAACAGCCTTATCCCATACAGGTACCTTTGGACTGCCTACCATCCTGTATACCACATCTGGAATGTGTAGGAATCTTATTCCTTTTAGGTTCAGGTAGCCTTCCACTTGATCCTGTATTACACCCTCCTTTGGGCCTGTGGGGCGTTTCTTCTTGCTTCTGGGCTTTTTGGTATTGCTCTTTTGCAACATATCTCGCCTCTCACTGGGGGTTAGCTCTACCTTTTTGAGCTTACTTGTGTCTACGGTTTTCATTGCATAGCCTTTATGCCTTGTAAAACGTGTAAGGTTAAGTCCATGTACCTTTTTACCTGATCATCATCTGGAGGGTCATCTTCATACTGAGTTATAGCCTGAAGAGTGTCGCACCCACTACAAGAGCCATAACCAACCTTTACAAACCAATATTCACTAGGTTGATAACCTTTTCTGGCTATGACATATAAAAGAGTTCCTTGATAATCCCCGTCATCTATTTCGTGAATATTTTCAGGGTCTGGGTCATCATCGCAATCATCTTCTGTATGTAGTATTTCAATCACATTTTTAACGATTTCAGAGTAATTTTTAGGATGGTGGAGTTTGTATTTATTTTTTATGGTGCCTTTCCTTTCGTCCCATTTTTGCACAAATTCGTCTATCATCTCACCACCTTTGTTAAATAGTTCTCACAAAATTGCTTCTGAGCTTCCAGATGTTCTATGGCTATTTCTAGGGTTCTGGTCTCTGTGTTGTTTTGCTGTGTTCCACTCCAGAAAGCGAAAAGCCCATAGATGCCTAGAATGAAAGCTTTTAGCTGCCAGCCGTTCACAAGAAAAAAACCTTAAAAGCGTACATTATCGCTATTATTCCACATATAGGAATACTCGCTACTGTGGCCAGTACTAAAAGCCCACCAATAACCATTATGAACTCTTTCATTGTCTCTCCTTCTTAGTGAGTAGGTTTACTGCTGCTCTGATGAACTCTGTTAAGGTTCTTTTTTTACGCTTCGCGGCTTGTTCCTTCCAAGTCTCTCTTTCTTCAGAAGTTACTCGGATGTTTATTAGCTTGTCTTTCATGTTGTCTCCTTGCCCTTCAATATACGTCTTTACGTCTTTACCTGTCAACCACTATTATAACCCTTAAAGGGTGCAGAATGTAGGGATTACCGCCTTTATCTTCTTGTCCTGTATGCACTCCACAGGCTATTCTTATTGCCTCTCCAAGTAAATTCATTTTGTCTCCTTATCATTACAGGGGGCTTTCCATTTATAACCACACACAAGACAGCGTTTATGTAGATACTCTTCCATTTCCATCTCACCAAATGTTACTCCTTTGCAATACTTTATTTCTGGCAGCGCATCACTACCGCATTTTATACATGCTTTTGATTTAGCCCATTCGTGTACTTCTTCGCATAATTCATCTATTTCCATTCTTGTTTCCTCCTACTCTGTTAGGGTTACTTTCTGATGGTGTTGAATTTTCCACAATGCTCACACTTTCTTCTAAATTTTTCTTTGAAGGTGTTGTATTTCTTTGTAAGCTCATCTATGCGCCATTCAAGACCTAATTCCTTATTAGCAATTTCAGCAAGCCAATAAATAGGGTTTACCTTTTCACCACACTTCTTACATTCTACATACCAAAGGGCCTTATCAATCAAAAGGCTTTTGTGCTGACACCCTTCTTTTAAATAATCTTTCTGTTTCAATTCAAAGCTGATTAACTTGCTCATCCTGTCTCCTTTATCATTACTTTCTCTGAGTTAACCATATATTGTACACCACATCCAGGGCAGTACAAATAGAATCTGTAGTAGTATTTCTGGGTTCGGTGTGGTTTCTTAAGGGGAAAACGCTTTATTACTGGGTGGTTGCATTTTCTGCATTCATCGCCTTCTTTTAAGATTTTCTTTTTCATTTATCCTCTTTTGTGCTATATCGAAATATTCCTTATCAAGCTCAATGCCGATAAAATCTCTATTAAGGTTCTTACAGGCAACTCCAGTTGTACCGCTTCCCATTGTAAAATCAAGTACCGTCTCACCTACATTTGTATAAGTTCTAATCATATATTCCATAAGGGCTACAGGTTTTTGTGTGGGGTGTAATATTTTTGAAGGGTGGCACTCGTTATTTTTATTGTTTATGGTTATTATATTTTTAGGATAACCCTTGGCTAAGGGTATTTCTCTTCCTTCGTTATACATATAATCCACTTTTGTCGCACCATAGACTGTACTTGACCCATCACCATATATTGTTCTAAGGTCTCTTATGTTTTTTTTAAGCCTGTCTATTAATTGAGGATTATATGTTGTGGGTTTTTTATAAAATACACTTATAATTTCACTAGACCTTAATGGTTGTTTCTTGGCGTTTAAAAAGTTACTTCCGTTTATTTTATCCCAAATCCAATCATACTTAAATTGGTTTAGGTTACTAATTCTTAAATGGCTACTAAAAGGCTCTGACCCAAAAAGAACTATCGCCCCGTTAGGCTTAATCACCCTTTTCAATTGCTTCCACATAGGTTCTATCGGTATGATTGAGTCCCATTTACAAGCCGTAGTGCCATAGGGCGCGTCTGTTAAAATCATATCAATTGAATTATCTGGTAACTTTGCCATTTCCTCTAAGCAATCACCTTGTATTAACTCCATTACCGCCATCCTTCCTCTAAGAGAAATTTTACTGCTTTCGCTATTTCTTCCATATCGTACTCCTTGTTAATGTTAAATGGTTACTGGTTTTCTAAATCTGTGTAGCTTTTCGTTCTCTGAGGTATGAGATTCACCTAAGTAAAGAAAGTTCTTATGTTTTACTAACGACCATTCAGTCAGGTCATCATCGTCACTTATTCCAAGCAACAAATCACCATCAAGTCCCACATGATAGTTACGGTTGTAAACGCTTATTTCTTTAATTACTGGAAATGTATTCATATCAATTCCTTCATAGTATTTTTCATGTTCCATCTCAGTCTCCTTATTAAGTTAAATGCCTGTATACTCCGCTAGATTGTGTGTTGAACGCAGTTCCCCCAGTACCCATTTTTGATAAAATGAATACTGAGAGAAACCGATACTCCGCTGAGTCGCTTAGCCGGTACTTGTTAACCACCCCTCCCTCAGCACTGTAACCTCGGGAACCTGTGGCAGGCCCATATATATTTTATACTGGGGTCATAACTGACAATTGTTATAGGGCTCATGAAGTCAGGGGATTTCACCCTTTTACCCCAATCAGAGTATCACCTCACCCAGCATTAAATACTTTACACCCTCTAAACGAGATACGGTTAACATGACCGCTCTGCAACGAGTGTTCTACTTATGATTTCGAGTGAGCTTTTTGACGAGTTCACTCTTTCGACGAGTGGCCGCCAAGGCGGCGACCTGAACTCGTCAATGATTTAAATATACCTTTCTATTAAACTATTCAAAGCTTTTTATTTATTTATTTTCAAGGGCATAAAATCCATGCTTTAATTCAGGGTTTTCTTCCTCAAACTGTATTGCCTTACTTACAAGCCATCTTCTGTTTAATGACGGGTCATCATTTTCAGCAGTTCTAACCATTTTCTTAATAAGTGCCATTCTCATCTTGTCTCCTTTTAAGTAAACCTAATACACAACCAAAGAGTCCCTACAGTAAACCCTGCACACACAAGAAAGTCAACCAACCCGGCAATTGCCATCTTTCTTTCCTGTCTTGGCCACCATTTAGGATCGTCCTGTAGCTTCTGCTGAAATTCTCTGTAAGTCAATATTTTCTTCATAACTCCATCTCCTTTTAAGTAAAGCCTAATATTTATCGCTAAAAATTTTAATGCCAAGGGCAAAAATTATACAACCGCAAAAAAATAGTAAGGTCACAAGAGCCAGAAACCCAGCAGTTATACCTATTGTTTTTAAAACCACTGGCGAAAAAATGCCGTAAAACCACAGAAACGGCATTGAAAATCCTTCTATAAGTTCCATCTTGTCTCCTATTTAAAAAGTTCTGTTTGTACTGGTTTATTCATTAAAGGGTCTAACTCCCTACAATACAAATGCTCTTGGCAAACCTCACACCACCAATTATAGCCGTTTTGTGAAAGCATTGGGGTTTTACAGTGGAGGCAGTTCATGCTACATGCCTCCACGTTTTCCTGTGTATTATGCCCCATATTGTTGTAAAAGCTGTGTTGAAATTTCTTACAATCTGAGCCATATTCACCCCGTTTCCGTGAAGCTTTCTTATTTCAATAACGTCAACTTCTTTAAGCTTTGTCATATGATGTTTTTCCCCAGTAGAATAACCACCATGCTTAATTCTGTCAGAAACATTACTCTTTCTTGTATCCCATCTCAGGTTCTCAAGGAGGTTATTAGCTGGGTTTCCGTCATTATGGCAACATTCCATTCCTTCGGGGCATGGGCCGATAAATGCCCATAAAACCAACCTGTGCACCAGTTTTGGATTTACGTTGCCGTCTCTCCTCAAGTAAACCCTAAAATACCCCCCTTTGCTTCTAACAAAATTTAAATTTCTCGGTTTTTCCATTCGGGTTCCCTTATAATTCCAACTTCTAACCCTCCCAAAGTTGCTAACGTCATAAAGAGGCAGATCCTCTATTTTTCTCCATTCTTCTTTCATAACAGATCCTTTTTTAGGCGAACAGAGAGACCTGTCAGAAACTCTGTTTCTTTAAGCAGTTGATGCACCTTTTTAATTTGACTGACAGGTCTAAGCATAATATAGTTAATAATTGTCCCGATGATAGTCAATTTCCTTATTAATACTGTTTTGGTTCAAATAGTGTATATCAACCTTCATTATCTGCCTCCTTAAAACATTGAAATCTGACGTTGTGGTTTTGTCCATTGCAACATTGCCCTTGCAATTCCTGGGAAGGTTTTACTTCTTAAAGCCGATTTTCCAGCAAGCTCTGAGTACCATTTTGGCATCCTGCGTCCACTTTTAAGGGTTATCGTTTCACCCTTCTCCACTATTTTTGTGGGTATTAACTGGTCTAAATTTTTAAGCCACAAGCAAGTTTTTTTGGAGAACTCATCCCCAAATTCCCAAGGGTTTATAATGTCATCTGGCTCCCGCCACTTGTTACTCATAATTCCTACAGGATTTTCAATGGCGATTTTTTCTATTGGAGCATTGGCTAGAGTCATGAAAAAGTCAATCCCATCCTGCTGTCTGCCGTCCTTTCGCTTCTCCTCAAACCATGCCGCCCCGCTTACTGCTAAATGAGTGCAAGGAGGGAACGCTATCATCATGCTGTATTTACCAGAATAAGCTTCTTTTAAAGCATCTCCCTGTATATGCCATTCAGGATGACCACCTGTACAAGGTTTAATATCACATGACCAGGCTTCAAAACCTGCCTCACGGTAAACCTTAGTCACTGCTTGAGACTCTTCACAGGCTATCAGTATCATACATTCCCCATGTGTTGTTCAATTTCTTTATTAATCCACCAGACAAGCACCTTATCCCTTTCAACCCTTTCCCGGTGTTTGGTTTGTCCTACTGGGCCTATCCATCTGAATAAGCCATCTTGAAACCCTCCAAGTTCATCAAACGTGCCGCCGTTTATTCTTTTAAGTTGGGCTTCAAGTTCTTTGACTCTAGCATTGGATTTGGCCAAGGCCTTTGTTAACTCAGTATCTCCCATTACAATCCCTTTCCAGTTCAAATATACGCTGCTCTTTTACTGCTACACTTAAAAGACAGCCTTCAATATGCTCTACCACCCTTTTATTGATTTCTATGGAGCGTTTTAGCTTGGCTGCTGTTCTTTTGGTTTTGATTGCTTCATCTTCAGTCATGAAATCTCCTTGTTTAATAAATCCTGGAGGGGTTTAGATAGTCGGGTGACATCCTTATCCATACTGACATCTTTTGCATTTTTATCTGAATGAGCATAATAAAGGTGCTTCCCTTCATTCAGCCTGAACCATTCCCCTTTCCGTATCCTGTCCCGTTGTGCTTTGTAGGCTTCTTGAACCTTGTTTATGATTTCATTCCTATCAATCAGGTTTTTATGGCTGTCTTTGTATTCTTCCTCTGTCACATCTATTTCAATTTTCATACCGCCCCCTGATGAAAGTCCTTATCAAATATTGGAGAGTCATCCATCAATGAAGAATGACTGCCGTTCTCCTTAATGATGTCTGAACAGTCTTTTAAGACCTCCTGAGCCATTATCTCAAGGTTAACGTCTGTTATCATACCCCTCTTTCGGATGTGCCAGAGAACCATTATAGCCTGTGCTAGTAAGTCAGTTTGTTTTTCTAGGGTGTTCATTCTGCCTCCTTTCTTCTTGAAATTTGCATACTGTGTCATAAATATCGAAAAAGCCACCATTTAGACAGTGAGTTTTAAATTCTTCAGCACTACCCTCACGGCCTAGATAAATAACAGTGTCATTTTCAGCGTTATAAATTGGCTCACTCATTCTTCTGCCTCCAGTTGTTTGATTAGTTCTTTAGCCACTTCAATAGACGCTTCGGCAATAATCACAGGCATATCAACGCCTCCAATATCCGCTGTTTCTTCCATTGCTTTAATGGTTCTAGAATCTGACATCATGCCCTGCATAGCCTGTCCTGCAAACTTCTTAAGCAACTCTTCTTTTTCTTCTACAAGTATTACCATTCTTCTTCCTCCTTGATTATCTGTATTGAGCCAAATTCATCCCTTTCTGTTTCAAAATCATCCTCATCCCAGGGGTTGCCCCTTCTGGGGGGTTTCATGGGGTTTCCGTCTTGGTCTATCCAATGGCTCATTCTGCCTCCAAAAGCTCAGTTAAAGAAATCAAATCATTGAGGGTTAAGTAAATCAAGCCGTCATCTAGATCACAATCACTGAGATCAAGCTGTATTTCTTTGTCTATTACTGTTGCGGTTCCACCAGTTTCAAGTTGCATTATTTTGGCTCCTTTATTTGTCTCCACTGTTCTTCGTCTGGGCCATCCAGATACACATTATATTTGGTGGCCATGTATTTTAAACTGTCCTCTATGAATTTTACCATTCTAACAGTACTCATTTCAGATGTAGGGGTGACTATCCACTCATCCAAAGCTTCTACATAGTCAACACCACACCTACTTTTTAAGAGCACTTTGGCCATCTTGCTGGAAACCTTAACCTTTAGTTTCTCAGTCATGGTTTTTGCGGCTGGTGGGAACAGAAAACCATGAATCCATGAATTTTGGTTATTTGTTCTCTTCTTTTTCTCAGGCTCAAGTATGTACCATCCGTCTTTAACCTTTGGCTGAAATGGTTTTATTATTCTGGAATCGTGAATCTCCACTCTCATATGTGCCTCCATGTTTTACGGTGGACAATACGGGCCACGCTTGCTATGCAAATATTGAACCTTTCAGCTATTATTACTTGATATAATCCTCTTTTAGCCATTTCTCTTATTTTAATTACATCCGAATCTTTTAGCTTTGCACTTCCTTGCCGCTCCCCTTTGGCGGAGTTTATTGTCCCATGTTTTTTTCTGTCTGCCTGATTATTCTTACGAGTGTCCCAACGCAAATTCTCAACATTATTATTTCCAGGGTTTCCGTCATTATGGCAAGCCTCCATACCATCTGGACATGGCCCGACAAAAGCCCCAAGCACAAGCCTATGGAGCTTTTTAGTATGGCTTTTATTGTTTTTGCTTATTGCAGCCCTAAAATATCCATGCAGATCTTTTGCCGGTTTTAAACGTTTAGGCCTAGATCGTATTCCATACACACCGTTTTTCCAACTTCTAATGTTACCCCAATTACTTATTTCATATTCTGGGTAATCTTTAATTGTTTTCCAGACTTCTTTTTCCATAATAACTCCAAGAGGTTGGTGTAGGAGTCTGGAAGATACCACACCACTTAGCGGATTGACCGACCTCATAAATTGACTTGAGTTTCCAGACTCTGGTTTAAATATAAACATTCGACTACCGTTGTCCAAGCCGTTCTGTTAAGTCCTTCTCAAGGTCTAAAAGAGCGTCTATGCTTCTTTGGTTATCTATTGCAGGGTTCTTTTCCATCATATCAGCGCAAAAGTCGTATGTACTCCATGAATCGCAAGTGTCTACCATTGTATTGAATTGCTTCTGGAGTTCATCAGGGGTTTGTTTAGCATCCACTGGGGGTACTTTGTTTATTCTGTCTCTGTGAGATGCAAAGCATTGAGCCCAGGTTTCATTTTTATTGCCCTGCTTTCCGCTTGACAATTCCCACACTCCAGAACCATGCTCTAATTGGAAGTTTATTGAATAGCTCTTGAATTTTTCAATGTCATCAAATTGGCTTAAGGTTTTATTTACTTCACTACGCTTAGGCATTTTCGGGCCTTCTACAGGGGGCTTCTGTGAGTCTGCATCTTTGGTGTCATCAATACAGAAAAGACCGTTAAGAGCGTATTTGCGGGCATAGGAGGAAGTTGCACCTGTTAGCTGGGCCAGGTCCATTCCTTTCTTCTCTTGGGGTTCTCTGGCGTAAGCTGTGGCACTTACTTTCCCGCCCTCCGATCTTGTGATTGAAGCCCTTGCCATCACATAATAGCGATCACCAATCAATACTATTTCATCCTCAATTATTAAATAACATTCTTGCTCTGCTAAAAGAGGTTTAACCGCTTCAAGTATATCTTCGCATGAACGGTATTTGTATTTCCCGAACGCATTGGTTTGGCCTTTGTGCGCTTTCAGCTTACTTTGAATAATTTGAAGTTCTTTCATTTTGACCCCATAAATTCACGTTCTGTCAATGGTTTCACTGGTACGTTCCTGAGTATTCGCTTATCCAGTTGTACACCGAAGATGGTCTTGTGTACTCTGCTGACTTCGCCAATTTTCCAAAGCTCTTTCTCTATTTCAGTTTGTAAGTTCATTTCTCTAGCTCCTTTGTTACTGCAAGACTCTTGATCTCTATGAATTTTTCTTCATTTAAAATATCTTGTGCTGATGGCGATAATTTGTATTTGTACTCACTCTTGCTGATTTTGTATCCCTCGCCACAATACCAAAACCCTTGGGGGGTTATACTATCTATTCTGAAAATTGAGACCCCATCTGAAACCCAATCTCCAATTTTAACCAACTCCTCCTTTCTCTTATTATAAGCATCAAGAACTTTCTTTTTAAACCCGTTACCCAATTCTGAATTAGGCCCTTTCAGTAATTCATAAAGTTCTTCGCTGACATCTACTGATACTTTCATTTTGCCCCCAAGAGTTTATTTGCTTTTCTTGTGTGTTCTTCTGTCCACGGGAGCCAACCATTTAGCCGCTGGCTTGCTGTCATAGGAGCGTCACCCAGCGCAATGGCTAAGGATTTGGTCGTAAGCCCCTTGGCCTTGAGTTTCTTTTTTATTTCTGTTTTGAATTTTTCTGTTATAGTTTCTCTCATTATTACACCTCTATTGTTGTTGTTTGAGTAGATAATATAACCACTACAACAATAAAGTCAACAACTATTACCAGTAAGTGTATTCTAGAAAGTGCATACGACTAAAACCCCCTATAGCGTCCTATAAGGGGCAGAAACAGCAAGGAGACAACCTAAGCTGTTTCTTCAGGGACTGAACTCTGTGGCCCTGCGGCGTGGAGTTTCTTCTGTAATTCTTGGTTTTCTCTCAATAAACGCAAGTTGTTTATGAACATCCAACTTTCTGGATAATTTTTTGCAAGGGCCTGAAAGTCCTCTGAGGTGAATTGTATTTCCATTGTTGTCTCCTTTTAACTGATTGTTACTGTGTGCTCTACCCCTGCTCCGTCTTGAAAGTAAAGAGCATTATCTGATTTTGTGTAAAGAGCTCCATAACTGGCTGTAGCAGAGGGGGTCGTTATTTCCTTTATCTGTACATATCCCCCATCCATTATTATGGCCCCGGTTCCCTGAAAAGTTACTGTTGGGTTGGTAGTGGCGTTTCCGAATTTTATAAACTCGGATGAATTTACTGTTGAGCATGCTATGTAATTATTACTTGTTTCAGCTATTGAAAATGGCACGGCTAAATTATCAGACATTACTAGACTAAGCTAACCTGATGCCCCCGAAACCAAGAATGTGTTGCTGTTGATGTTTATATCACTGGTAGAACTACCTATCAGATCATCAGCAGCACCCAGAGTGATAGACCCATTAGAAGTTAAACCTCCATTGAATACTGCTGCCGCTGTGAAAGTAGCTACTCCGGTTACAGCAAGAGTGCTTGAAATTGCACAAGTGCCTGTTACATCCAGTGTTTCACTACCGCTTGATGCCCCTATATACACATCACCTGCTGAGTAGTAAATGTTTGAACCTGATATTACCCAAGTGCTTAAATCATTGCTTGAAATCCCGTCAG
>Ga0255047_10000316_pt1 | contig 38725 bp, 24 predicted proteins | sample JV7_2_1_MG_FD_183640 | JGI IMG/M metagenome (GOLD analysis project Ga0255047, IMG submission 183640) | Seawater microbial communities from Jervis Inlet, British Columbia, Canada - JV7_2_1 | ecosystem: Environmental > Aquatic > Marine > Inlet | place: Canada: British Columbia | collected 2016-10-06
CAACCCAAACCGTCTTCTCCGACGGAAACGCCCAATACACCACCGGCAATGGATGGACCAACTGGAAAACCTGGGGCAACCCCGCCACCGACACCGACCTCTCCTTCTACCTCACCAACTAACCAGCCCTACAATCGACTCTCAACGACGAGTAGAAGTTGAGCGGGGTTTGCCTGGCTGTTTCGACTGAAACGAGGTTGGCCCATGCATTCCAGCTGGCTCGCATCCCGACAGGAGAATTAGTCCCGAATGTCTGTGACAACCAACGGCCGGATCTCCTTTGTGGTGGGTGCCCGCCCGAACTTCATGAAGGCGGCGCCAGTTCTGAGTGCGTTGGAGGGTCGAGTTGATGTCGAACTGGTACACACAGGACAGCACTACGACCAGGCGATGTCTGATAGCTTCTTCCGGGATCTTGATCTCCCGGCACCGGATGTGCATCTCGGTGTCGGCTCCGCAACGCATGGCGCCCAGACGGCCCGGGTGTTGTCCATGTACGAAGAACATCTCCTGCAAGCAAGACCCGACGCGGTCGTCGTCGTCGGCGACGTCAACAGCACGCTGGCGGCGGCGCTGGCTGCCGCCAAGCTCAACATCCCGGTCGCCCATATCGAGGCCGGGCTCCGCTCGTTCGATCGCCGTATGCCTGAAGAGATCAACCGGGTGCTCACAGATCAGATTTCACGGTGGCTGCTGACGCCGAGCCCGGATGCCGACGCAAACCTGTTGCGCGAGGGTGTTCCGGACGAGTGGATCCACCGCGTGGGGAACGTAATGATCGACACGCTTCTCACTTCCCTGCCCGACGCCCGCCAGGCGTTCCCCGCCCTTCGAGCCGACCTGGAGCTGCCCACCAACTACGGAGTCGTCACGCTGCACCGCCCGAGCAATGTCGACGACCCCGGAACCTTCCATTCCATCATCACGGCTTTGGCGAAGATATCCGAGGATCTCCCACTGATCTTCCCCGTGCATCCGCGAACCAGAGCGGCCATCGAGCGGCAAGAGGGAGAGCTTGGATCCGGCGTTATCTATTGCGAGCCCCTCGGATATCTCCACTTCGTTGCCTTGATGGCCCATTCCGACCTCGTGTTCACCGACTCTGGCGGGGTCCAGGAGGAAACCTCGGTGCTCGGTGTTCCCTGCCTGACGTTGCGAGAACACACCGAGCGACCAATCACGGTCGAACTCGGGACGAACGAGGTCGTGGGCACCGACCGAAACTCGATCGTTGAGGCGGCGGAAAGAGTTCAGGGAAGACGGGCGGAGACTGTGGCAATTCCACTCTGGGACGGACATGCCGGAGCGAGAGTTGCTGATGTTCTCGTCGACGCGCTGAGCAATGAATGAGCTTCCGAACCCACGTCCTGGTGGTCAACCTACGAGTGCGGCAACCGTATGAGGGCGGCGCTGATCATGGTGGGGTTGGCTCTCCTGCTGGCAGTTGCCACTAATTCGCCCTCCCCAACCACGACGACGACGGTGGTTCCTTCGACTACTACGACGGTTGCACCCTCGACGACTTCGACGACGGTCCCTCCGGTTAGTAGCGGGTCGGTTGTGTATGGCGCGGCGGTGGGTGGTAGCGGTTTGAATAACTCCCCGCTCAAGGGTGATGAGTTGTATAGCAACCCTTTCCGGGCTGTTGAGACGGGTCAGATCACTAAGTTCCGACGGTTCATCCGGTGGGACCCGAACGGTGCCGGCACCGGATATGACAGTGGAGACGGTGGATCGCTTCGATTCGAGATCCAAACCGATGATGGGACCGGACGCCCTTCGGGAACCGTGCTCGGATGGGCCAACGTCGCCAACGCAATCCCCAACCGCTCAGATACCAAAACCGAGTTCACACTTCAGACTCTCGGTCAGCCGGCTGCAGTCACCAAAGGGGTCCTTTATCACCTGGTGGTATCAAACGCATCAGCGGACCCGGTGAACAACTGGGTTTCCATGAACGATCTAGCGACTCTCTCTGGCAGCGTCTCGCCCGCCACCCGGGACCCCGAATGGACCGTAATGTATTGGAGCTCCACCAATGGGTGGACCACCCGAGACAGACACAGCGCCATCCTCGAACTCCACTATGGCAACGGGACAGTGTTCGGAAACGGATACATGAACATCTTCTCCCGCACTCCCGAGAAGATCAGCGGATCGAACCAGGTTCGGGAGGCCTTCACCGTAAGCGGTGGAGACCGGACCATACGCAACCTGACTTTCCGGACCATCAGAGTCGGTGACGGACAAGGGGCCCTCACCGCCACTCTCACACACCAGAACGGTTCCGTGCTAGCCCAGACCACGCTGCCGGCCACAAGCGTTCCTCAGGTCAGCTCCGGGCTCGCCGACAGCGAAATCGGGAAACGAACCGCATGGGTCACCTTCCCATCCTTCTCCCCGGTCACACTCAAGGCCGGAACCACCTACTACCTGACCTTTACCGCCCCCACCGGCACCCAATACAGCGCCACCGCCATCCGGGAAGGGACCAAACTCTACGGATTCTCAACCCAAACCGTCTTCTCCGACGGAAACGCCCAATACACCACCGGCAATGGATGGACCAACTGGAAAACCTGGGGCAACCCCGCCACCGACACCGACCTCTCCTTCTACCTCACCAACTAACCAGCGCCTGCGGCCTGGATCGCTCTTTCAAGCGGTGGAGTTCGGCAGAGAACGGCCAACGGAACCGGGCGAAAAGTTCTCATATGCACCTACGATGATCATGTCCACGACCGGCAAGTAGTTCTATGACTGACGGATGGGAAAGACGACAGCAGGCCCTGGCGCGGCCCCGTCACGTCTCGTGGCGGTGGCTCCGCTGGCCGCCCACCGTTGCCTATGCCCTCCTGTTGACGTCGGGAGCGTTCAAGACCGATGAGCGACTCCTCCCGATTCCGTTCGACCTCACAATGGGAGCGGCAGCGGTAACTCTGGGCTACGTGTTGTGGAGACTGTTCGTGGTCCGCAATCCCCTCCCCAAGCAGGCGCTGTGGTTGATCGTGATGTTCGCCGCTTTTGCCATCCCCGAATTCACTGCCGGACCGGCCACCGACTACGGGGCGGCAAAAGTAACCAACCTGTTCACGCTGACTTTCTTGGCAGCGATCGCCCCGTTCTTCATTATCCGCAATCGTCGGGATGCGAAGGATTTCTTCATGGTCCTCGGCGGCCTGTCTGTGATCATTTCCCTGGACATGGTTCTGCAGGTCCTCGCCGGCGATTCCGGGCGGGTTACCGGTTTTGCAGGCAATCCGATCTGGTCGGGGAGGATGGCCGGACTGGGCCTGCTCATGGCGGCGACTGCAATCATGACCCGGGTGGTGCCAAACGCCACCGGCGCGATTCTCGCGGTCATCGCAAGCGTGGCCCTGATCGGTTCGGGTACTCGAGGGGCGCTGATTGGAGCGATCGGGGGCCTCGTGGTGGCCTATCCGCTCTCCCGAGCGTCGCGGCCGGGAGCTCGTCACAGGGTGGCCCTACCGGTTGTTGTAGTGCTCGCGTTTGTCGCGAGCATCGCCTTTTCGCAAGAACGAAACCTGGATCGGTTCGCAGACCTGACATCCGGAGACTTCGGCAATAGTCAGCAGTTTCGGGCAGAAGCGTATTCGGTCACGCTGACTGAGATTTCGAACACACAGAGCGGCATCGGTTGGGGACGCTACGGAGAGCTCCGGTACGGAGTCGGCAGCGACGGTGCCTATCCCCACAACCTCATTCTCGAGGTCGCAGTGGAAGGCGGCTGGATACCCGCGGCCATCATGGTCTTCATAATCGGGGATGTCTTCGCAATCGCTATTCGAGAAGGACCGAAACGACCGGAGTCGGTCTTCGCGGCGGCCCTGCTGGCTTTCACGTTCGTGGCGGCAATGTTCAGCGGTGACATCAACGGCAACCGGCTCTTCTTCGCGATGCTCGGGGTCGTCCTCGCCCTGTCGCGCCTTGAAACAATCACCGGAAGGCCGGAACCTCAGCCGCTTCCTGAAGAGGAATAGCCAGCCCGACCACGCGCGCCCGCTCCTGGCGGTGTGGACAACTTGATCATCACTGCGTGGCTGAAGCCCCTGGGCCCCTATGAACGACGGGCCCGGCGGGCGGACCGCCTCTGCCGGGCAAGGCGCACGCCCTCGTCGATGGCTTCATCCCCTCCGTCACCAGCCGAGGTCAGATAGCCCGCCAACTTAGACACCGTCGGCAACCGGAACATGTCGGCCATCGTCAGTTCGGTGTCGAACAGAGCCCGCAACTCGTCATTGGCCCGCACGATGGAGAGCGAGTCGCCTCCGAGATCAAAGAAACTCTCGTCGACGCCGACCCCGGTCACATCGAGTAGTCCCTCCCACACTCGTGCGATCTTCTCCTCGGCCTCGTTCCGCGGTAAGACTGCGGCGCCGGTTGAGACTCGCTGTCGGGACGGAGGTGGCAGAGCCTTGCGATCGAGCTTGCCGCTGGGCGTGAGTGGGAGCGACTCGAGCGGTACGAGGTGATGGGGAACCATGTACTCGGGCAGCGACTCGGCGGCCGCGTCGCGCAGCGACCCAGGCTCGACGGATTCCCCCACACTCAGGTAGTAGGCGACGAGTGCCTTTTCGCCGCTGACCGACTCCTGAACATCGACGATAGCCTTGGAGACACCGGAGTGGCCGGCGAGAGCGGCCTCGATCTCGCCTAGTTCGACCCTGAATCCGCGCAGCTGTATCTGATGGTCAGAGCGTCCGAGGTACTCCAGATCGCCGCTCGGGAGATAGCGGGCCACGTCCCCTGTTTTGTACAACTTCTCAGTCCCTGCGTCTGCAAACGGATTGCCTAGAAAGCGTTCCTCGGTCAAGTCGGGCCGGTTGAGGTATCCGCGGGCGAGACCAGCACCGGCAACGTAAACCTCGCCGGGCATCCCGATTGGCATGGGTTTCATCCACCGGTCGAGAACGTAGATCTGCAGGTCGGGAATGGGCACGCCGATGACGCTCCCGAGGTTCTGCTCGATGTCGTCACTGGTTAGGGGGCGATAGGTGACATGAACCGTCGTCTCGGTTATTCCGTACATGTTGACCAACTGGGGCCGTTCGGCGCCGTGACGGGCCACCCAGGGCAGGAGATCGGCGAGGTCCAGAGCTTCTCCTCCGAATACGACGTAGCGCAGCGAGAGCGGCTGCTCAGCGTCAGTCGCACCATCTGCGGCTATGAGCTGGCGGAAAGCCGACGGTGTCTGGTTGAGGACCGTTACTTGCTCAGACCAGAGCAAGCGCCGGAATTCGCGAGGTGAACGGGTGGTGTCATGGGTAGGTATCACCAGCCGCCCGCCGAAGAGGAGGGCACCCCAGATCTCCCAGACTGTGAAGTCGAAGGCGTAGGAGTGGAACAAGGTCCACACGTCACCGGAACCGAACTGGAACCAGGGACGGGTGGCCTCCATGAGGCGCAGCACGTTCCTGTGTGTGATTTGCACGCCCTTCGGGCGACCGGTCGAGCCGGACGTGTACATCACGTAGGCGAGGTTGTCCGGGTTCACTGCCGCCGGTGGGTTCCCATCGCGCCCGTGAACGTCCTCGATCAGGACGACCTCGGACGAACTCGGCGGAACTGAGGCTGCGAGATGCCGCTGGGTCAGAATCAGTGGCGCCTGGGCATGCTCGACCATGTACCGGATCCGATCGGCCGGGTAGGCGGGATCGAGGGGAAGATAGGCAGACCCGGATTTGAGGATCCCGAGCAGGCCGACGAGCAGGTCGAGCGAGCGATCCATGGCCAGGCCGACCAGCACGTTCGGTCCAGCACCCTTTTCAATGAGAATGCTGGCAACCCGGTTGGCGCGACGGTTTAGCTCCTCGTAGGTCATGTGCTCGTCGAGAAAGGTCAGTGCAATCGCGGACGGCTCAGCCTCCACCTGGTTCTCGAAGGCGGTGGCCAGGGAGGACGGCAGGTCGTAAGATCGTCCGGCCGGGTTCCACTCGTACAGCAGCCGGGACTGTTCCGCTTCCGTCAGTGTCGTCATCTCGCCAAGCGCTTGCTCAGGATCGGCGGCCAGGCTGGAAAGGGCGGTCGCGAGTTGTCCGCCGATCCGCTCGATGTCCTCATCGCTGATTGCTCCTTGAGCGGAGTACACCGTCAGCGCAGCGCCATCATCGGGCACTTGCACAAGCAGGTCGACCGGCACGGGAGGCAGAACGGGCTCGCGACCGGTTCGCTCGATGACGAGCGGGGGCGAGAAGGGACCACCGGCATCGCGCAATCTTGGGGTGCGGCCCACCAGGTCGAGGGCGTAGGTGCGTCGCGCCTCGACATCGGTTCGGGCGGCTCCGAAGATCCGCACGAAATCGTCAAGTGACGCGCTCGCATCTCCGGCGAATCGGAGCGGGACATAAGGTGCGAATAGGTGTTCGGACCCGGCGGGCGGCGAAGTAGCCGTCGACCGGAATCCGATATCGAACTCGACTCGATCATGGATCCTGGCGAGATACATGAGAACGGCTGCGGCCAGCCCGTCGCCCGGGTCGATTCCGGCTGCTGCCAGGGCGTGAAGGAACGCCGGCGGAGTAGGGATCTGGATCGATTGGAAAGCCCCGCTTGCGGCTCCCGGCCTGGCTGGCGTCCGGTAAGGAGCAGCCATGAGCTCCAATTCGACGAGGCACTCTATCCAATAGCGCTCCTTGGGAGCGTAGGCGGCAGCGGCCGAAGCCAAGGCATCCCTGAGGCCGGCATCGAGGGCTGGCAGCCGATCGCCCTCCTCGAAGCCGGCGCGTTCGACTACGCGAGCCGGGACGAGCTTCTCACCGGACAGGCTCTCCAGGGCGTTAATCGTGACACTCCCCTCGCGTGCGGCAACCCGAAAGCCGGTCGGCCCGACTTCCAGGATGGTGCCCGCCGGCTGGTCAACATTTCCTGAGTCCGCCGTCACCCTCGTGACTGCCATGACCGTGTCGCCCAGATGCAGCTTCGCCTTGCCGAGAGGGTTGAGATATGACCCGTGGTCGAGGCCCCGTACCAGCCGCTCGATTGTGGTGGCCGGTTCTGTCCAATCGATGACGCCGGCGGCTGGCGGTCGCATCCAGCGAGCGAAGTAGCTCCGTCCCTCAGCCGGCTGTTCGGTTGGCTCGGCCGTTCCGTTTGCTAGTCGATCCGTCAAGTCCCGGAAGGCGACGAGCGCTGCCTCGTACGCCCGGGCATTGAGTGTGATCGCAGTGTCATCGAGGCTGATAGGGAAGAAGCGCTGTTCGAGGATGGGGCCGGCATCGACTTCGGCGGTCATGACGTGCCAGGTGATCGCGTGGCGCTCCTCTCCGTTCATGATGGCCCAGTTGGTGGCATTCACTCCGGCATAGGCGGGAAGAGGGCTGTCGTGATAGTTGATGGGCCAATGTCGGGGAAGTTGCAGTAGTTCCTCCGGGAGCAGCTTGAAGTTCACAATGCTGAAGAGGTAGTCGAAAGGCTCATCTCCGCGAAGAGTTACCAGTGCATCGGCAACTCCGACTACGGGGAGGTGGTTCTCCTCAGCCCAGCCGGTGACATCGGCCACGTCGGAGACGACTGCCCGGATCTCGTGACCGCGGTCGAGCCAGACCTGCGCGCAACTGATCAAGAGCGACTCCTCGCCCAGGAAGACGCCGGTCAGCGTTTGCTCAGAGCGGGTTTCGTTCACTCCGCACTACCTCTCGATAACTTCTTCATCGATGATCGGGGCCAGCCGGTCGTCATCACATTCGGTCGGGCGGGTTGACACGTTCGATGAACATGTGGGGCATGATCGGAGGAAGCTTGCTTGCTTCTTCGAGCCGCGCTGCCTGATCGCCCGACAGTCGCCACCCAACAGCACCAAGCGCCTCGCTTAGCTGGTCGACGTTTCGAGGTCCGAGAATTGGTACCACACCCGCACGCGTCGAGAGCCAGTTGAGTGCCACCTGGGCCGGTGTCTTGTCAAGCTCGATGGCCACCTCCAGGAGGGTGTCGAGGGTCCGCCAGGTTCGCTCGGTGTCACGAAAGTCAAGGGTGTTATGCCGCATGCCGAGTTGGGACTCAATCCTGATCCGATCTCCCTCTTCTTCAGCGGCCATCCCGCGGCGATAGCGCCCTGTCAGCCACCCTGCAGCAAGCGAACCCCACGCAGTGACCCCGACCCCTTCATTCCGGCAGACGGGGAGTTGCTCCCACTCCGGATAGCGGTCGAGCAAGTTGTACTGCATCTGTGAGACGACGACCGGTTCCAGATGCTCGTAACGAGTGATGTCGACTGCCTTCTGGAGTTGCCAACCGGTGAAGTTGCTGACGCCGATATACCGCGCTTTGCCAGAGCGAACAATGTCGTTGAGGGTGGTCAAAGTCTCCTCGAGCGGAGTTCCCCCATCCCACGTGTGGGTGTAATAGACGTCTAGATAATCAGATTTCAGAGCGGCCAGACTCCGATCGATGCTGGCCATGATGTGCTTACGACTCAGTCCCTGCTGGTTAGGCCCGTCCCCGCCAGTGTCCATACCGACTTTGCTTGCGATGACGTAGGCCTCACGATCCTTGCCGCGGAGCCACTCCCCAACTCTCTTCTCCGACATCGTGTAGACGTTGGAAAGATCGAGGTAGTTGCCACCTGCCTCTGCATACACGTCAAGTAGTCGGTTGAACTCCTCCCCGGCACCGGGAGCAACCATGGTCGAGCTGTATGGTCCGAGCCCGAATTCAGAGATCTTGAGCCCCGATTTGCCCAGGAAGCGTGACTCCAGCCGGCCACCGGCGACGAGAGGCGTCTCCACTTCCGGAGCTGTCATAGGTTCCTGGAGCGCTCCCTCTGAGGCCAACGTCTCGGCGGTTGATGCAGCATCCTCGCTGCCTCTGAGATGAGTCATGATCTCGAGCTTGTGTGCCCCCATCTCCGAGAGAATCTCCTCAGTGATCATTTCTGGCGGGGCTTTGTACCGCAGCTGATCGCCGTCGACCCACAGCTCCATGCCGCGTCCGTGCAGATCGGCAACGAACTCGGAAACGTTCACAGACTTCCCTCCACCATGTCGGGTATTGATCCCTCCGCGACCGTCCCATCTTCAACCGCGGTGGGCCCCATAGAGTCTATGAGGGAGGCCAAACCGGCGATGGTCGGCGCCTCGAACAGGATGTTGATGGGAAGGTCGAGCCCAAACAGCTCGCGCATGCGATCGACCACCTGAGCAGCACGAAGCGAATCGCCACCCAGCTCGAAGTAATCATCGTTCATTCCGATCGCGTCGACTCCCAGTAGGGATGACCAGATATACGCGACCGCGGACTCGGTTTCCGTTCGAGCCCCTGGGTAGTCGGCTCCAGGCGGTGGAGAGGTCTTCGCCGTTCTGTCGGCCGCCTCCTTGGCCGAGCTCAGGAAGGCCGAAGTTGCTGTCAGGTCTGAAGCGATTCGCTGCTGCAAATCCCGGGTAGATATGAGGACCCGGGGCCGGCCACTGGCCAGCACTCGATCGAAGATCTCCACTCCGCGCTCGGGACTGAACGAGTCGAGGGGATCAACGAAAGCAGCTGAGTCCCCGTAAGTTTCTGCGAATTGCCGGGCGGTGCGTGCAGTCATGCCGATGTCCTGCCAGTCGTCCCAGGAAACCGTTATAACGGTGCCGGACGAGTTCGAGTGACTCTCGGCAAATGCCTCCAGGAAGCTATTGGCGGCGACGTACCCCACCTGCCCGAAACGATTGTGATAGAGGCGGGTCACGACCGAGGAGCACAGAAGGAAGAAGTCGAGGTCGTAATCCGACAACAGGTCCTGCACGATGAGCGTGCCTCGCACCTTCGAGTCAACGACCCTTTCGAGGTCCTGTCGAGAGCGATTGTGAATGGCGCCGGCATCGTCCACAACCCCGGCAGCATGAATCACTCCATCGATCCTCTCAAACGTCCGCGCCGCATCGGCCACGATCGCACCCAAAGCAGACGCATCTGTGATGTCGGCGTTGGCAAGTTGCACTCGAGAGCCGGCTTCCTCGATGCCCATGACCTGCCGAATCTTCCAGGCAACCTCGTCTTGGGCCGTGGCCCCGGCAAGAAGGCGATCCCACTCCGACCGGTCCGGTAATCCCGTCCTGCTAACCAGTACAAGGTTGGCTCGAAAACGGTCGGCCAACGATCGTGCGATGGAAAGCCCAACTCCTCCAAGGCCGCCCATTACCAGGTAGGTTCCACCTTGCTTCACGCGCTCGAAGACGCCGTCGGCCGGGGGCATGGGAGTCGGCACCACCTGGGGGGTCCAGCGGTGTCCTTTCCGCAACGCGACCACATCAGGGCTTGCCGGTGCGTCCAGTTGGGCAAGGAGCTGACCCATGGTGGCGGCGCTGACCAAGTCGCTCGGGTCGATATCGATGCTCGTACAGGTCATCTTGGCGTACTCGAGCGGGATTACCTTCACCGGACCGAGCACGGTCGCGTTCTCAGGATGAATCGCCTCCCCCCCGATGACCTCATGTAACCCGGTGGAGACAACGTCGAACCGCACGGACTTCATGGCAGCCTTGCGCCCGAGGGAGCGGGCAATGTTGAGCAGGCTGTGCATCCCCCGCTCTTGTGTGGAATCGAGCGTGTCGAGCGTCACCGGGGCAGCATCGGATCGCAGAGTCCACAGGTGGAGGATGCGGTCGGGAAGGGAATCGCCAGAGGCGAGGTGCTCCATGAGTTCCTCATACTGAGCCGCGTTCGACGGATCGACCGTGAAGTGGATTCCTTCCGCTGTGAAGCCGGCACCCGGCACCACGATCCGGACGTCGTCCCCGCGCTCGACTAGCCGGTCGACGCATTCCTGCCCGGGACCGTCGGGGTCGGTGAAGACCAGCCATGACTCACTATTCGGGCGGTCAGGGGCGGCCGGTATGACATCCCGGCCCCAGGAAGGAGCGAAGTACCAGTCCTCGGGGTCGGCCTGGACGGCCGGCAGGCTGCCGGCAAGCTCCTCGACTCCCTGGGGCGCAACCGCCAGGGCACTGACAACTGGAGCAGCCCAGTGCCTTGTCCGCTGAAACGGATAAGGAGCCAGTGGGATTCGCCGTCGCTCTGCGGGAAGGGCCTGCCAGTCGAGATCAACTCCGGCCAGCCATAGACGCCCGATTCCTTCCAGGAGCGTCGCCATGTCTTCGCGTTCCTCTTTCGGATGTCTGAGCAGGGTGGCGGTCGTGAAGCCGTCGGCCCAGGCCGCATGTTGGCGAGCGAGCGTGGCGAGTGTCCTTCCCGGTCCGACCTCCAGCAGTACCCGGTTCGGCGTCGTAAGCAGCTCGGCGACGTTGTCCGCGAACCGCACCGTATTCCGGAGATGGTCAGTCCAATACCCGGGGTCCGTTGCCTCGGTTTCCTTCATCCAGGTCCCGGTCAGGTTGGAAAGAATTGGAAGGGTTGGCGCACTTAGGTGGACGCCGCCGGCGGCGTGGCGGAAGTCTTCGAGCATCGGATCCATCATCGGCGAGTGGAACGCATGGGAAGTCTGCAGCGGTCGAGCTTCTATGCCAGCGGCGGCGATCCGGCGGGCGGCAGCCTCAATGGCCTCGTGTGGCCCCGAGAGGGCAGTAAGCGATGTGCTATTGACCGCCGCCAGTGTGATGTCTTCATCCAGGAAGGGGCCAACCTCGGCCTCGCTGGCCATCACCGACAGCATCGCGCCCGGCTGCATGGTTTGCATCAAGCGGCCACGTTCGGCTACGAGTCGCAGTGCGTCATCGCGCGACATGATCCCTGCCAGTGTGGCGGCCACGTACTCACCAATGCTGTGACCGACAACAGCCGCAGGCCTAATCCCCCAGCCCAGCAGCACCTCCGCTAGGGCATATTCCAGAACGTAGAGGGCAGGTTGCGTGAACTCCGTTTGGTTGAGCTGCTCGGGTTCATCCTCCCCGAAGATGAGAGTCCTGAGATCGAGGCCAATAACTGGCTCCAGGAACGCCGCGCAGCTATCCACCACCGACCGAAAGGTTGGTTCGGTGTCGTAGATCCCCTGTGCCATTCCATGGTATTGGGCACCCTGGCCGGAGAACATGAAGATCACTTCGGGTCGGCTGTCGACTGCTCCCTCCGAAATCGAAACGGACGTGGCAGGCTCCCTCAGGGACGCTGCCGCGTCCGCGGGGGTGTTTGAGACGACGATCCGGCGATGCTCGAACGCTCGACGTCCCACTTGCAGCGTATGGGCGGCGTCTTCTAGCAACGTGGTGGTAGCCAGCTTGTCAGCAAGCGCGGACGAGAGATCCGCCAGACCCTCCTCCGAGCGGGCCGAGATGGGGAGGAGTTGCCAGGATGTCGGCTGATCGTGCTCCTGTGAAACCGGAGCTTCCTCGAGGACGACATGGGCGTTAGTGCCCCCGATTCCAAAGGAGGAGACACCGGCACGCCGGGGCCGACCGTCTTCCTCCCACGGCACAAGTTCTGCATTCACCGAGAAGGGGCTGCCTTCGAAATCGATATTGGGGTTGGGCTCGACGAAGTGGACCGTGGGTGGAATCTCACCATGTTCCAGCACAAGGATTGTCTTGATGAGGCCGGCGATCCCCGCCGCGGCGTCCAGGTGGCCGATGTTCGTCTTGACGGAACCGACGTGACAGAAACCGATCTCATCCGTGCTTGCCCGGAACGCGCGCGTAAGGGCTGCAATCTCAATGGGGTCCCCCAGTACGGTGCCCGTACCATGCGCTTCCAAGTAGCCGATCGAGTGGGAATCGACCCCGGCTACCGCCTGGGCGGCGGCAATAACTGCGGTCTGGCCTGATTCAGACGGAGCGGTGTACCCGATCTTGTCGGCCCCATCGTTGTTGACCGCTGAACCCCGGATCACAGCCCTGATCGAATCACCATCCGCCACCGCCTCGGAGAGTCTCTTGAGCACGACGGCGCCACTTCCCTGGCCTAGTACGGTGCCGTTGGCTTTGGCGTCGAACGCTCGACAGTGGCCGTCCGGTGAAAGGATCATCCCTTCCTGGTAGAAGTAACCACCCAGCTGGCGAAGATTCAGGCTCACTCCCCCGGCGATAGCCATCGAGCACTGAAAGCTGAGGAGGCTTTCCACTGCCAGGTGTACGGCTACAAGTGACGTCGAGCAGGCCGTTTGCACCGTCAAAGCAGGCCCGGTGAGATTGAGGCGGTGGGCTACTCGAGTAGCCAGCGTATCCCCGAAATTGCCGATCATTTTCTCGAATGCGCCCGCGGCGTCGGATACCACGCCGCTGGGGAGAAGGGTGGCGTAGTCGGGAGGATTGGCGCCGGCGAAGACTCCGATCGGCTGGCCATATGACCACGGGTCATATCCCGAGTTCTCGATAGCGTGGTAGACGGTCTGGAGGAAGATCCGATGCTGCGGATCAATGAAGTCGGCTTCTCTCGGGCTCAGCCCAAAGAAGGCATGGTCAAACATCTCGGCATCGCCGAGAATCGTCCCGGACGCCACGAACCGCGGATGGTTCCTGACATCGGCCGGGATCCCGAACTGGTCGAGCTCGGCCTCGCTGAACTGGCGAATTGACTCGACACCGCCTCGGAGGTTGCTCCAAAACCGCTCTAGATCGGGAGCTCCCGGAAACCGGCCAGCCATCCCGACTACGGCAATCGCTTCGTGGTCGACGAGCTCTGAGGGCTCGTGGCTCTGGGTCACAGAGATGGTTCCCTTCCCGGTGGTGGTGCTAAGGCTTCAGTGAGGCCTTCTGCCATAGTAATGCTACTCTGAGTGGTTGAGTTCGCTATCGGTAATTACCTAGAGTGAGATTCAGTGGCGGGTCCGTGCCACCAGATGGTAGTTAGAGTATCTCGGGATACTGGATTGAAGTCGGCGTGAGCGGGCCGGGCGTAATGGCCGCGCGGGTTAGGGCCGGTGTGGAACCGGGATCGTCTCCGATACAGCACGAGAGCATGCTTGCACGACATGGGAAACGCAAGAGAGATCATCACCCGGGAAGAACAATTCAAGCGCCAGGGGCACCTCATCGCAGGGATCAGTTCGACGGGATTTTCGACCTCTGCGACAACAGCGGATGAGCCGAATCCGAGGAAAGGCTGAGGAATTGGATTTCGAGGCACTGACCTCCTACCTGGAGGAGCATGGGGTCTCCGTCTGGGCAGACGCAGGCGAGCTGCGCTATCGCGGTTCGAAGGACGCCATGACGCCGCTCGTTCTCGGAGCGATGGCCCGGCACAAGGCGAAGTTGATCGAGTATCTGACCGTCGCAGCTCCTGACTCCTCACCTGATGCGAGGTCTAGGGCCGAGGCCTCCGTCCTGTCCGTGGATCAGGAATCACTCTGGTTCCGAGATCAACTGTATGGCGGTAACCCGTCCGACCACCTGTCGCACGCCGTTCGCATTCTCGGCGACTTCAATCCGTCCTGGCTGGAGCAGGCGCTCTCGACGGTAATTGCCCGTCACGAGATCCTGCGCAGCACTTATGCCGAGGGCGAGCAGGGACCGACACGGCGGGTTCATGCTCCGGAAACTGCGAACGTCGCAATTCACGACCTGAGCGAGTTCGCGGCCGATGAGCGAGAAACCGAAGCTCGCCGGATCTGCACGTCCGATTTCCAACGCACGTTCGACTTGACGACGGATTCCCCCATGCGGACCACCCTCATCCGCCTCACTGGACACGAGTGGGTACTGCTGTTCGTGGTGCATCACATCGCGTTCGATAACCTGTCGTTTGGGATTGTGTTCGAGGAATTAGCGCGGCTCTTTGCCTCGTACCGCACCGGTTCGCCGGCCAGCCTTGCCGAACCGCCCTTCCAATACGCCCACTTCGCCACCTGGCAGCAAGAGCAGCAGAGTTCGGACAGAGTTAACAAGCAGGTCGGGTACTGGAAGGAAACGCTCAGCGGGCCGGACCTACTAGAGCTGCCGACAGATCGGCCCCGTCCGGCGCTGCAGTCACCGTCTGGAGCCAGGCAGCCTCTCAGGATTTCGGCCGAGCTCAAGCGAGATCTACAAGCGATCGGACGCAGCGAAGGGGCTTCGCTGTATATGACCCTGCTGGCCGCTGCTCAAGGTCTACTGCACCGCTACACCGGCCAGGAACGCATCGCCCTCGGGGGGCCGGTGTCAGTACGCAATCGGCCTGAGCTGGAGGGGCTGATCGGACTGTTCTTGAACGTGCTGGTGCTGCAGTCCAACGTGACATCGGACCAGACCTTCCGCAATCTCCTGCGACAAGCGCGCGCAGCGGCACTCGGCGCATACGCCAATCAGGATGTGCCGTTCGAGCGCCTGGTCAGTCTCCTCCAGCCCGATCGCGATCTGAGCCACAATCCACTGTTTCAAGTGATGCTTCAGCTATCACCACGACAGGTAATCGATCTCCCGGGCCTGGCGCTCGAACCATTTGACTTTGAGCGGGGAACCAGCCAATTCGATCTGTCGATACACCTTTTCGAAGTCGATGACAGCCTCGAAGGATTCATAGAATATGACACCGACCTGTTCGACTCCGACCGGATACAACGGATGGTCTCCCACTTCGAGACCCTGTTGGCTGGCCTGGCCGCCAATCCCGACGCGGAACTGGCATCGATCCCGATTCTCACTGAAGGCGAGACCCAACAGCTCGTCGATGAGTGGAATCAGACTGACGCGGCCTTCCCCTCTGAGACCTGCGTGCACCGACTCTTCGAGGATCAAACAGCTCGGGAGCCGGATGCAACCGCACTGATCTTCGAAGACGTCGAGATGTCGTACCGAACGCTCAACGAGCGAGCCAACCAGCTCGCCCATCGTTTGCTGGGACTTGGTGTGGGTCCCGACACGCTTGTCGGGATCGCCCTTGAGCGCTCCCTGGACATGATGATCGCCGTTCTCGGCACACTCAAGGCAGGGGGCGCATATGTCCCCATGGACCCGTCGTTCCCACGAGACCGCCTCGCATTCATGCTCGAGGACAGCGGTGCCGCCGTCGTCATCACTCGCCAGGACTCTGCCGGGTCCTTCCTGGGAGAGGCAACGGCAGCGGTGCACCTCGATCTTGAACGCGCCGAACTCAATGCCCTATCGACCGAGAACCCGGCGTCGACGGTGGCACCACACAACCTCGCCTATGTGATCTACACCTCAGGATCAACCGGTCTACCGAAAGGGGTCATGGTCCCGCATCGAGCCGTCGTCAATTTCGTGACGAGCATGGCCAAGACCCCGGGCATGTCGAGTGCCGACCGGATCGCGGCGGTGACGACACTCTCGTTCGACATCCATGTTCTCGAGCTTCTCCAGCCCTTGACCCTTGGGGCGACCATCTTGCTGGTGCCCGACGAGACGACCGGCGATGGGAAGGCTCTAGCGCAGCTACTGACTGACTCTCATGCCACCATGATGCAAGCGACGCCGGCAACATGGCGACTGCTTGTTGAGGAGGACTGGTCAGGTCCATCGGGATTCAAGGCGCTCTGTGGCGGCGAAGCCCTTCCTCCAGCCCTGGCAGCCGAACTCCGCCAACGTACCCACCAGCTGTGGAACATGTACGGACCGACCGAAACGACCGTCTGGTCAACGTGCGCACTACTGAACGAGGAGAGTCGCGTCTCCATCGGCCGCCCTATCGACAACACCCAGCTCTATGTCCTGGACGGCAACCTCAATCCGACTCCGATAGGAATTCCCGGCGAGCTGTATATCGGTGGATCGGGTGTGACAAGCGGATACCACAACCGAGCGGAACTCACCGCGGAACGCTTCGTCCGAAACCCCTTCGATCCAAGCCGATCATCACTCCTCTACCGCACTGGCGACCTCGTGACCTACCGGCGGGACGGCATGCTCGACTACCGCAGGCGACTCGACGATCAGGTCAAAGTGCGAGGCTTCAGAATCGAATTGGGCGAGATCGAGGCCACCCTTGCCCGCCACCCGACCGTGGACCAGGCTGCCGCCGTGGTGCAGGACGACTCGTCGCAAGAGAAGAGATTGGTTGGATACGTTGCCGCCTCGGCCCCCGCTGCACCGACGGTTACCGAACTCCGGTCATTCCTGCTCGAAACTCTTCCTGGCTACATGGTCCCGTCGGTATTCGTCATTCTCGAGTCGCTCCCGCTAACGCCTAATGGCAAAGTTGATAAGAAGGCGCTTCCGGCACCTGACACTTCACGCCCCACACTCGACACGACGTATGCAGCACCGCAGACGGATGTCGAAGCCTCGATTGCCGGGATATGGCGGGAGGTATTGGACGTCGAAACCGTCGGGATTCACGACAACTTCTTCGATCTTGGTGGACACTCGATGCTGCTGATGCGCCTGCGCGCGCGCCTGGAGGCCTCGTTTCAACAGCCGGTGCCTCTTATGGAGCTGTTCAAGCACCCGACCGTCAACCTGCTAGCGCGTTTCTTCGCCAACGGGAACGCTGCCGGTGCCGACATCGAAGGAGCTCCTGACCGGACAGGGTCGCCCGGCGTCGTTCCGGCAGAGGCGGGAGATCGTCCGCAGGCCGGATCGATGCCCGTACCGCCGAATCTGCACCGATTTCTCGAGGAGCGGAACTCCCCTGATGTCGATCACTGGAATGTCTCCGCGCTCCTCACTTTGCCTCCGGGTATCGACCTCTCGCGCCTGCGAGCAGCCGCGCAGATAGCGACCGACCGACACGACGCGTTGCGTCTGCGTCTGGGCATGACCGATCAGGGATGGCGAGTGTGGCTGACCGAAACAGCCGACCTCATCGAAATCTCCACTCACGACCTCAGCACCATGGCTCCTGGGGATCAGCAGAGTGAATTGGAAGCCGTCACACGACGGCTCCATGAGGGCTTCGACCTGGCCGACGGCCCGGTCCTCCACCTGGCCCACTTCGATCTCGGGTCGGCCGGGCACCGATTGTTTGTGGTCATTCACCATTTCGTCGGCGAGGGAATGTCGCTCGGGATCATCCTCGAGGAACTCGAGACCGCGTATCACCAGCTGACACGAGATGAACTGGTGAATCTCCCGCGGCCAACGATGACTGTTCGGGAATGGGCTGAGCGCTTGGATGTCATTGCCCAATCCACCGAAGTGTCCCGTGAGCTGGATTACTGGTTATCGCTCCCCTGGTCCAGGGCAGTGGGACTCCCCTATGACTTCGATGGAGGCCCAGCAGATAACACCAACGCCTCCGCACGGGTGGCCTCCGTCTCGCTCTCGAGCGAGGAAACTGGTGCGTTGACCGGGAAGCGGGTGGGCGGTCTCGCCATCGAGGAGGTCCTCATTGCGTCTCTGGCCCAGGCCGTCGCAGGCCGGCAGCCGGGTGCCGTCCACCTCGAGCGGATGGGTCACGGCCGGATCGTCCCGCAGCACGACATCGACCTTTCGCGCACCGTCGGGTTCTTTCTCTCATACACGCCAATGGTGCTCGAGGTCCCATCGACAGGAGAGGGCACGGGCTCGGTACGCAACATTGCTCTTCAGATCAGGGAGGCCAACACCCGGGGATACAGTTTCGATCTCCTCAAATGGATGAGCCGGGACGAATCCGCCAGCCACGCAATGCAGCAACTTCCCCGCCCGCAGCTCTCGTTCAACTATCGGGGCCGCATCGATGACTGGCTGCCGCCGGAATCAATGTTCGAAGTGGCAGCCGAGAACGATGTCACCGCGCATAACCACAGCCCACGCGGGCTGCGCTATTACCCAATATCGGTTATGAGCGACATCGAGAGCGATGTGCTCACAACCAGGTTCGTCTTCAGCGCGGCCCTTCACTCGCGGGAGTCCGTCCAGCTCCTCGCCGAACGCTTCGACCATCATTTGAGAGCGTCGATCGCCCTCGCAGACGCTTGAGCGCGAATCGCCTATTCGGAGACTGCCTTGTCGAGAAGCTGTTCCAGGCGGCGTGCGATCACTCGCCGTGACCGGTTTGTCTCAACGAAGTCACGCCCATTAGATCCCCAGCGTCGCCGCGTAGCTTCACCCGCGGCGACCATCTGGCGCACACCCTCTCCGATGCCATCCGGCGCTACTGCCAGTCCAGCCTCCGAGCCCGACACAATTTCGCTCACCTCGCCCGGGGTATTTGTGATGACCGGCAGTCCGGCTGCCATGTAGTCAAACAGCTTGTTGGGGCTCACGCCGAAGCGAAACACGGGGACATCGGACAACACATGCAGCCCGACGTCGACCGCGCTCAGCAGAGCCGGGATCTCGGACTTGGGGATGAGGTCCATGAAGTGGACGTTGGTGAGGCCCTCGGAGTGGGCCCGCTCGACGACGCGGGGTTTGTCGACCCCGGCACCGACGAGCAGGAACTGAACCTGCGGGAGGTCCGCCTGGAGGTCGGCGGCCGCGTCGAGCACGAAGTCGAGACCGTTGGCTGGACCATGCGCACCCGTGTAGACAACAATGAATCCATCAATGCCCGTCTCCAGGGGTTGGTCAACCTCGAAATCAGCCGGCTCTGCCCCATTCGGCAGAAAGTGAATCTGGTCTGAGTCGACGCCGGATCCTTCAACATGTCGCAACGAGCCCTGCGCCAGCACCACGACGAGGTCGGAGCGCCGGTAGATGAACCGCTCGAGACTCACAAGGAGCCGATGGAGACGGGACCCGGCGGCTACGGCTCCCATGTCGACCAGCGTCTGCGGCCAAATATCGCGCACTTCGAACACGAGGGGTACCCGCCGAATGCGGGAGATCATATATCCGGCCAACCCCACCAACAGCGGGGGAGAAGAGGCATAGACGACGTCCGGGCGGGGACCCACTATTCCCCGGCCGACTGTTGAGATGACGAATGTCACCCAGTTGAGGATTCGGCCGATGTTGTTGCGCGTATAGCCGGAGGTGAAGACGGTTCGGAACTCCACATTGCCCTCGCTCCATCGCGTCCGGCTGCGCCGACCTCCGTACACGCGGTCAGAGGCAAGGATCAGGGTTCGCCACGCCGAGAGCCTGCCGAATAATTCCACGTGGCGAGTACCACCTGCCGCTCCTTGAGTAACGGCGTACTGTGCCAGTACGAGGACGTTCCTGCTCACGACCGGTGGCTTGCGGGAAGTCTGACGGACAGCACGACGCAAGAGGATAGGCGGACTACCGACCGATCGGTTGGTAGTCGTGGCTAACTGCCCGTGGGGGCCACGGCTGCGCGAACCATCCGAGTGATCCGGCTGAGGTCATCCGGAAACAGGAGCCGGATCAGAAGCAGAGAGCTCGAGAGGACCATCGTGGCATTCAGGAGGACGGCCCTCCAACTGGCCTCCGACATGACCGGAAAGACGTTGACGACGACCAGCAGCCCGCCGCCCAACAACGCGAAGGAGAGCACTCTGGCACCCACCGAGCGTAGGATCTCGCCCGCCGAGACAGACGTGCCCTGAGTGGCAAAGAACACGAGAGCCGGAAACACGAGCGAGCGGGCAATGGCGACTAGCACCGCGATGGTGACGAGCCCCCCGATCTGTGTCCCGATGATCGCACCCACGACAATCAGGACACCTGCCAGCAGCTTCAGAAGTGCGTCATAAGACCACATCCCGCGCGACTGGAGCAATGCCTCGGAAAGCTGGCCCAGCATCGGTAACAGGAGACTGACGGCCATGATCTGGATGACGGGGATGGCCTCGTCCCACTTGCCGGCCCAGATCAACGGCACCAACGATGGTGCCAGAAATGCCATGGATAAAGCCACCGGTGCAGCCGCCAACACGACAACCTGAATTGATCGTTCGTAAGCCCGCACTTGTCGCTCGAGATCGTTGAGGCGGACAAAGCTGGGAAGCATGACTCGCTGGATGGCGGGCCCGAAGAGGCTGAGCGCGACCAGGGAGAGCTGAAATCCGAAGTAATAGTCGGCGAGGGACTCACGAGCGAGGCGGCCCACCACCAAATAGTCACCGCTCATCGCGAGGGCGGTGGCGAACGCGCCGGTGATCAGCCATTTGGCAGCTCGGAAGATGTCGAGGCCGCGTTCCCTGGTCAACCCGAGTCCTAGGGGGACCGGCCCTGCTCTGCGCCGGTAGAGCGTCCATGCCACCAGATTCCCCACCACCTGAGCTACGGCAAATGCCATCGCCCCCAGACCGGCGACTGCCAGGATCACCATGGAGGAGAAGATCGAGAAGCTCATCACCGCATCAAGGAGGGCGACCTCCCGGAAACGCAGGTCAACCGAGAGACGAGCGCGATGAATGATGGCCGGGGAGCTGATCGTCACCGCGCCGGCCATAACCAGAACCAGCCATACGACCTCAGTGTCGTCGAAGAACCAGCTGGCGATGGGGGCCATCATCACCAGAATCGCGGCAGCTACGAAACTCGATAGCCAGGCAAACTGCGCGATCGAACGTACCCTCTCCCCCTGACTCGACCCTTCTTGAATGAGGATCTGACCGGTTCCGGCGTTGCGCAGTCCGGCTACAAGGATCCCCACTGAGGTCGCTATCCCCCAGAGGGCGAAGTCGTCCTTGGCGAGGATCCAACCGAGAGCGATGTGCGTCCCGAAGCTCAGAAGTCGGACGGCGACCGACGAGACGGCCACGGATGCCATCCCGAGGAAGATGGTGCGGAACATGCCCTCGGCGGGGTCTTGATCGTGCACTAGGACTTACCCGGAACAGGATCCGGCTGCTCGTAGCGGCCATTCGGTGCCGTCGTCGGCTTGGCTGATTCCTCAGGCCGGTGCATCGGTCTTACTCCATGTCCGGGAGGGTCGAGCTTTGCGCCGCCGGCAATCCGGCGAGCATTCCGCGAAACAGCGCTTCGTAGGCCCCGAGGACCGCAACTGCGTCATAGCGGCGCAGTGCCGCCTCCCGTGAGTTCTTGCCATGGGTTGTCAGCGCTTCCGGGTCTTTCAAGTAGTCGTCGAGAACAGCAGACATGGAGTCGATGGTTGGATCGACCAGCCGGCCGTTGATCCCGTCTTCGATCAGGTCCTCAATTCCCGAAGTCCGGGTACCGACCACCGCCAGGCCGGTTGCCATCGCCTCAACCATCGCAGCAGGCATTCCTTCCCGCTCCGTCTGGGACGGCAGGGCGAAAATATCGGCAGCGCGGAAGTACTGCTCGATGGCCTGAGAGTGTGGCCGCCTCGTAATGGCGGACTCGAGCCCCAGAGACCCCACCGCATCGGAGATCTGGGCCACGTACTCCGACCCCTTGTCCGGGCCCACAATGACGAGGTGACAATCCCGGCCGGATCGACGCAGACGGGCGAGCGATTCGACGAGGAGAAGTGGTCTTTTCCGGGGTGTGACCGCACCGACGAAGAGCACAACAGGCACGTCCTGGGGTAGACCCAGTTTCGCCCTGAGTTCCCTCTTCTCGTGCGACCCGGACGCCGGTCTGAATCGTTCGGTGTTGACTCCCATCGGGATCCGTGCAATGCGATCGCCTGACACCCCGAGAGCCCGCAGCTCACGGTAGATAGCTCCGCTCATTGCGATTACCGCGCTCAGTTCCTTGATCATTCGACGGCGACGCGCCGGCAACCTGGCGAGGCTCTTCAAGCCCGGTTTGTCGGTAAATTCACCCCTATGTCCTGCCACGAAGAGGGCGGATGGGAGACCCTGACGCTGGGCGTAGTAGGCGGGGGCCACCGAAGCGTGAAAGCCGGCAAGGGCGTGCATGACGTCGAACTCATTCCCATGCGCTCGAATCCAGCGCTTCGATCTGAGAAGGAAGGGGACGAAGTCCGCATGCCCGTTGGAGCGAGCGATGCTGATCTGATCATCGAAAAGGTCGTAGTGCTGCTGATCTGGATTGCCGTGCGCCAGGCTCACCCGAACCCGCGCCGGATCTGCCAGCGAGTAGAGACGGTAGGCAAAAGAACCGGGTCCGTAGTAGTGCTCCCCTGCCCCGCGCGGCGACCAGAGCAGAACTCGCAGTGGCCGGTCGGTTGTCATCCGTCTCCATTCAGGGATCCGGGGCGGCCGGCGGCGCGCGGACACCCGTTCCCCTCCTGTATCGACAAGATCGTAGGTCGGGCTGAAGCCATAGTCTCGGCCGCAGCCTCGCCGATGGATAGACGAATGCCCCAGACTGAGTCTTGGATCGTGGCCGTACGCCACGCCGCAAATTCGGCGCCTCACACCCTGGGGACGTGACCACCGGCGATAGAGTCTCCCCGTTGCCAGAGCGCATCGATGTCGCTCTGGCGAACCTGGCTCGCACTCGGCCGATCGATCGAGATACCAAATGACAGAAAATCAGAACAACCCACCACCTTCGCAACGCCGGCGGGTCGCCGTGGTGCATCACTTCTTCCAGCACTACCGGAGCGGCGTTCTCAATGCGTTAGTTCGATCGGACTCACTCGATGCCGAGTTCTTCGGCGCCGATGAGGACGTATTCGGGTCCGGAGTCGAGGTGTGGGAGCCGCCGTCAGAAGCCTCGGTGACGGTGACGCGATGTCGCCAATTCGGAGGCAAGTTGATCTGGCAATCGGGGCTGCTGCGCTTGGCGCTACGTCCAGACGTCGACGCCGTGATCTTCCTCGGTAACCCGTACTACCTGGCCACGTGGATCAGCGCAGCCTTGTGCCGGATCCGCCGAAAGCGCGTCCTCTTCTGGACCCACGGATGGCTTCGGCCCGAACGAGGCCCGAAACGCTTGATTCGGAGCGTGTTCTACAGGCTCGCACACGGCCTACTCGTGTACGGACACACGGCCAAGCAACTCGCGATTGACAACGGTTTTCGGTCCGAGAACGTGCACGTCGTTTTCAACAGCCTCGACTATGCCGCCCAGAGCGAGGCTCGTGTAAGGCAGTCGGGAGCCGCTCGCCGGCAACTGCGATCGGAATTGTTCGACGCCCCGGAACGGCCCATAGTGATCTTCTCCTCCCGTCTCCAGGAGCGACGGCGGCTGGATTGGCTGATCGCCGCCGCGGCGGAACTGAAGGAGGATGGGCATCCAATCAATCTTCTCGTGATCGGCGACGGGCCCGAACGAGAGAACCTGGAGCGGATGAGCGAGTCCAGCGAAGTGCCCACCCGCTTTGTAGGCGCTTGCTACGACCTGGACCTGCTCGCCAGTTTCTACGCGATTTCCACCGTGACGGTCTCTCCCGGCGTCGTGGGACTAACGGCGATGCAAAGTCTCGGTTTCGGTGTGCCAGTCATCACTCACGATTCAGTCTTCGACCAGGCCCCGGAGGCAGAGGCCGTCCTTCCTGGTCGAACCGGGGCACTCTTCCGGTTCGGCGATGTCGACGATCTCGCACGTACCGTGAAAGAATGGACCACGCAGCCGGAGGTGGACGAACTGATTCGGCGCGAGTGCATCGCCATCATCGAAGAGGTCTTCAATCCGGCGAACCAGCTGAGGATCATCGAACAGGCGGTTCGAGGTGGTTCAGGAGATGCGTCCTCGGCAATCCGTCACTAGCAGCGTTGGGCGCGACCACTCAACGAGAGGTCGTTTCTAGTAGGCTTCACCAGAGAATTACTATCGCGCGCCCAGAGGACCATTGGCGGTGGGTTGGCCACTGAAGACGAGTGGCACGCTGGCGGAGCGGCTTTGGCGAGAGAAGGGACCTTCAGAACGTGCTGGCCGTGACGAATCAGCCATCATTACGCGGGCGAGTGGGGCGTGTTCTGATAGCACTGACGGTTGGTCTATTCGGCCTTCCCGTGGTCGCAGGACCCGCACTCGCTGCCCCCGGAGCCACAACTCCGGTCGTCGCTATCCACATCTCGGCCAACAACCGGAGTGCGTGGCCACACGGCGGCGCGTTCGAGTACGACGTGTTACAGGAAGCACTTCGCCAGGCGTTGAGCGCGGATGGCACTCCTTACGTCGAGGTAAGTGACGCCGATATCGCGTCGGGTTTGCTGCTCGACAGCGGCACACCGCGGTATCCCATCGTGATCACATTGGGTAACGAGCGAGTATCTGACACGGGTCGCGATGAGCTTCGCAACTACGTGAGCTTCGGAGGGTTCCTCTTAGTCGGGGCGTCGGCACTCATACGAACTGACACCGGGGCCTCACGAGGCAACTTCGCCCTGGCGGCGGAAATGGGCCTGGACTCGTTGGGAACCGGGTATGTCGAGGCCAGCCAGTTGCGCAAGATTACCGACAATCGGCTCGTGTCTCACATCCCTTCGGGACTGCTCAAGTGGGACCTGCCCAGGACGGGAGAGGAGCCGAACATTGTGAGCCAGTGGGAACACTTCGTGTTTCCCACAAGTCTGCCAACCGCCAGCCCCGCAGATGTGATGGCCAACAGCTTCAAAAACGACGGGACGGACCGGGGTCCCCTGATCGCCACCAGGGCTTACAACTCCGGTCGGTTCGTCTACTTCGGGAGCTTCAGCCCGATCCTTGGCCACGGCAGCTTCCATTCGGATATGTACTCCTACATGGTGATCCGCAATGCCATCGAGTGGGCTTTCGAGGCAGCAGAACTCCCGATCCTCAAGCGGTCTACCTGGCAGTACGACTACGACGCTGCCTACCTGGTTCGGCACGATTACGAGTCTGTCCCGAGCTACATCCAAGACGGAATTCTCTTTTCGGCCCAGGAGGAATTGGCGCTGGGCCAGGCTGCCGGCGTCGAGATCAAGGGCGATTACTTCTTCACTACCGGGTCCATGAACGACGGGATCCTGAATAGCTCCGTTGCCATCGCCAATATGCGGACCGCGGTCACCTCGCCCCTGGGCGCAACCGTCGCATCCCACAACGGTGGACTCGAACATCCCGTCAACTTCGATAGCGACCCCGGCAACAACTACGTCGTGGGTGACTACGCGTATCGACACTGGGGCCCAGACGAAGCGCTGAACGTCGCCATCCCCAACGATCCGCTATCGCGGACTATCCAGCAGTACATCGGTGATTCGGTTCGAATCTCGTTCGAGGAGATTGAAGGCTGGATGTCGGCTGCGCCCGCGGTCGACAACGGACCCGCCGGTTGTGGCACCTCCGGTACCGGCGGGGCCTACGACTGTCCTCGCGTCTGGGCTGCGCCCGGCTTGAATTCGACCCGAGATCAGTCGCAAAGAATCGTCGAAGGCCAGGGCCCAATTATCGGATCAGACCAGGCCGCGGGACCATTCCCGCACGAGACGATCCCATACGTCAATCCGCTAGCCCCGATCGATACGGCTGGACCGTCCTTGTTCCTTTCGGTACCGGTCAACGAGTGGTACCCCCCTGACGACGGAAACCCGAATACCGCCCTTCGCGTGGTGCAATCCATCGAGAACTACCCGAGCGTCGCCTCGCTACAGGCTGCGATCGATTACTACGACTCCATCGGCAGCCTCATCAATATCATCGGCCACAGGCCGACGAATCGGAACTGCACCGGAGGCGGAGCGGCATTCCTGAAATGCACTCTTCAGCACGAGTACGTCGAGCACCTGGCAAGTGATTCGAGCCGGTGGTCAACAAACCATGTCGGCCTCTACGACTGGTGGGCCGCGCGAGAGGACCTCGCAGTTTCGAACCACACGTTCACGCAAAACAGCCCGGACACGATCAGCGCCAGCCTGTCTGGGGCGACACATGCGGACACCTCGATTGAGGTCGTCATCCCGGATTGGGCGTCGGGCGACTTCTCGATCGTAGAGGTCAAGGTGGGCGGGGCCGTTGCCAACACGAGCGATTGGCGAACAACCGACTACGGCGTGAAGGTGCGGGTGGGGACTGCGAGCTCAGTCGAGGTGACCTACGGTGGCAATGCCTCGATTGGTGACCTGGTGTGGCACGACCTCGACGGCAATGGAGCAATCGACGGTGGTGAACCTGGAGTCGACGGCGTGGATATCGACCTGTACCTAGATGACGGCACTAGCTCAGGCCTCTTGGATGCGGGAGACACCTTCCTCACCACCGAGACAACGACCGGCGGTGGCTCGTACACCTTCGCCGGCCTCACCTCCGGCGACTATATCGTGGACATCGACGAGACAAGCTCTCCATTGGGCGGATTCTCGCTCACAACCGCCAACGATCCCCTATCGGTAGCGGCCCTCGGCGCCAGCCAAACGCTCATAACCGCGGACTTCGGGTTCCAAGACACCGAGGATCCAACGTGGCCGGGTGGCGCAGCCCTAACCGCTTCGAACATCACGACATCATCAGTCGATTTGGGCTGGCCAAACGCTACCGATAACGATGCGGTTGCCGGGTACCGCGTCATCCAAGACACGGTGGTGATCGCCACCCTTGGCCCAGCGACACTGAACCATCAGGCAGGCGGCCTGGATCCGGGCTTCACCTACACCTTCGAAGTCGAGGCCTTCGACAAGGCCAACAACACCTCGGTGACGCTCTCAAGAGACGTCACAACCGGTTTGCCGGGTGGGGTGGATGTCCTGTTGCAGCATTCTGGGTCTGGGTTGGTTGCCTTATGGGAGTTGAATACTGCTGGTGGGTTTGTGAGTGCTGCGGCGGTGTCGAACCCGGGGAGTAGTACTTGGCAGGTGGTTGGGACCGGTGATTTCGTTGCTGGTGGCGGTGTGGATGTGTTGTTGCAGAACACCGGTACGGGGCTGGTGGCCCTGTGGGAGCTCAATACCAGTGGTGGGTTTGTCAACGCCAGTGTGGTATCGAACCCGGGTAGCAATGCGTGGCAAGCAGTCGGAGTGGGTGACTTCATCACCTAGGCCCACCAGGACAACCCGCAGAGAATCCACCCTCGGCCCCGAAACCATGTTGACGCCGATCAGGCGCCTCCGCGGCTCCGTGTTGCCCGCGCAGTTTCCTTTCGTTTGCGGACAATCCCGCGTTCATACGTCGCCATCATCCTGCTGAACTGCCATCCTGAAGAGCCGTCCAGAAACCCCCGCTTGAGTACGAAGTGATACCCGAACCGGAGAACAGGGCGAAAGGGCAAACGGCGGCTGAGGGATCTCAGAGCCTGTCGCCGTGCTGCTCGGTCACCACGAGGGAGCTGTTTCCAGGGCACAGAGACCCGATCCCCAGACTCGAGTTCAGCCTCGAGGGTCGAGTACCGGTCGTGTCTGCTGACCCACTCGGCCATTCCTCGACTAAACGCGAAATGGAGGAGTGGAGTTTGGATCGTGCCCACAACACCATCTGTCTCAGGGATGGCTTTCTCGCCATGCCCTTGATCCTCGAAGGCCGCAAAGCCATTCCTGACGAGCCGCATTATCCACACGGGGAAACCATCGGCATACCGAAGCCATGTGCCGTTCATCATCGTCTTTCGGCATATTCGAAATGCAACCGTGTTCTGGGCTCCCGCCGCCAGGGCCCCATCCAATTCCTTCCACATTTCGGGGGTGGTGACCTCGTCAGCGTCCAAATGAAGAACCCACTCATGCTTCAGATCAGCATGCTCCATCGCCCAGTTCCGCTGTTGAGCGAAACTAGCGAATCTGTGGCGTACGACTCTCGCCCCGGAGGCCTCAGCTAGCTCCTTCGTGTCGTCGGTTGAGTAGTCGTCGACAACGACAACATCGTCGGACCAACTGAGTGCGAGCACGCATCGTTCGATATTGGCTTGCTCGTTTTTGGCTATGACTACGACGCTCACCGGCACCGGACGAGACGGGCGCATCAGGCGTCTTTCGTCAGCTGGTGCATACGTGCTCTTGTGCCTGGCCGGCTCGTCGAAGCTCACAGAAACAATGTACTGGAGGAGCCTGAGAGTTCCCGGCCAGACAGACTCAGGGAACCGCCCAATCCAGACGAGTTTATGCTCTTGGCGATGCAACGCCAGTCCGCACGTTCGAGTCTGCTCAATTGGAAGACCACAGCATTCGCGGCCTTTCTCATGGCGGGGGCCTTTAAGGCGGACGACCGATTGGCGGCGATTCCATTCGACCTCACCCTGTTGCTGGCCGGGGTCACGCTCGTAGCACTGATTCTCGAGATCCCTCGAACACACTGGCCTCGATCCACCCTTCTGCCTATCACCCTCTTCGGAGCCTTCGCGCTCGGAATCCCGTTTGCCCCGGATACCACCTACGCGGTGGAGAAGATTGCCGGACTCTTTCTTCTGACGTTCTTGGCCACAATTGCTCCCTTCTCGATCGTCAGGACGGCCCAGCAACAACGCCAGTTCCTCAACGCTCTGGTGCTCCTCGGGGTGATCATGGCCGTTGACCTTCTTGTTGCCCTGGGGAACGGAGCGTTAGGGATAGGCAATCGGTTTGCAGGCTTCTCTGGCAGTCCAATCGTCTCGTCGAGAATTGCCGGAACCGCTCTACTGGTGATTCTTATCTCTCATCTCTATTCGCGCAGACATAATCCCGCCCTCCTCTTCATCGTCTCAGCCGGCCTCGGCACGGCGGTGGCAGCTTCTGGATCCAGGGGAACGGTGATTGCCCTAGCGGCTGCTATCGCTTGGCTCGTGGCATATGCCTGGCGGAGAGCGCCCGCCATGAAGCGCAACCTGAGCGCGGTCGCAGCCATCGGTGGGTTGTCCGTGTTGAGCGCAAGCCTGCTCGTGCCGCAAAGCGTTGTCGATCGCTTCGATTTGCGCAACGCCGACCAGACGTCTATTGAAGGCCGCCTGGACCTGTACGACGCCGCGCTCGAAGGCATCGTAGAGAATCCACTTGGAGTCGGATGGGGCGGCTTCTTCACGACCTCGCCGGGTTTGCCTGAAGAGATATGGCCTCACAATCTCGTGATAGAGGTCTTCTTGGAGGGGGGGTGGATCGCCGGGGCCTTTCTGGCGTTCGTTGCCTATCGCGTTTGGGCTTTGGCCCGGCAATGGCCGGAATCTGAGATGTCACTGGTCTACTCATCGGTACTGATCTATCTAGCGACTGCTTCGCTCTTCAGCACCGACATCAACGGGAACCGGCTCGTGTTCGCGATTGCCGGAGTCGTGTTGGCAGGAGCAGGAATCCCCGCTCGGACCAACCAGACCCCACAAGACTGGCTCTCCAGATGGCGCTGACCCTCTCAACGACATCGTCGAGTCGAGCCCATTCGTGTTGCACCTCAACCCCGGCTCGCGGCAGGTCCAACACCCTCGACAGTCGGTTTGAGCAATGCCCGTAGGGCCATCGGTGACCGTCTCTCTCTATTGGTCGGCGCTACCGCAATACCGAATCCCAGTCTTCCGCGAGCTGGATCGCCGGCCAGGCATCGTTTTGAAGGTCAGGCACAGTGAGTTCCCTGGTATCGAGAATGTCCCGGCCGACGGCTTCGACGCTTGCTTCAGTCCCGTTCACACCACTCCGGTGGGAGGGCTCCTCTGGACACGTGCCCACTCCCTGCTGGTTGCCGATGAGCCCGATGTTGCCGTGATCGAATGGAACGTGCGCTTTCTTCCCTTAATGCCGACAATCCTCCGACTGCGGCATAGAGGCGTAGGCGTCGTGCTGTGGGGCCACGGATACTCGAAGACCCCCTCACGAGCTCGTCGACGTCTGCGGCTTGCGGCGGGCCGAGCTGCGCACGTCGTCGTGCTGTACGATCGCTCTACGGCCGAAGCACTCGTGACTGAAGCCGGCTTCAAGCCCAAGCGCGTATTCGTTGCGCCCAACACCATCGACCAGCGGGCTATACGATTGGCGCGGTCGAAGTTGGAGGCCGCCCCCGGAGAGCTCGAGCGCTTCAGGGCACAGCACCACCTATCGACACCAACGGTTCTCTTCGTGTCCCGGCTTATCCCCGACAATCGGGTTGATGTTCTGCTCGATGGGATCGCCGAACTGAAGCGAAGAGGGACGGAGGCTCGATGCGTCGTGCTCGGCTCGGGACCGAGTCTCGAAGCACTAATGAGAAGGACGTCGGATCTCGGTCTTGATGGGTTGGTTACGTTCCTACCTGCGACCTATGACGAGGACGAGTTGGCACCGTGGTTCATGTCCGCGGACATCTTCTGCTATCCGTCGAATGCGGGCCTCAGCGTCCTACATTCGTTTGCCTATGGATTGCCGGTGCTTGTTGGCGACGACCGGACAAGACACAACCCTGAGATCGACTCCGTCAAGGGCGGGGTTAACGGGCTCATGTTCGAGCACGACAACAGTGCTTCCCTTGCAGCATCACTCGAGGGAATACTCACGGACGGAGAACTCAGAGGTCGGCTGCAAAGGGGGGCGTTTGAGACTGCAAAACGCTACTCACTCGAAGGCATGATCGATGGACTCGAAAGTGCGATTCGGGTCGCCTTCGAACTCGTGAGAGGCCGATCATGAGCGAAACGGTCTCTCACCAGTCCGGGTTCAGAATTTCTCAAATGAACCCCCCTCGGCTGAACGAACGAGCACCAGACCAAACTCAGGAGGGCAAGGGATCGCAGACCAGATTGACAGGTCGCAGCCTCATTGAGGAGGTCCGCGGAGCTTGCTGCCTGTCGAACCCCCAGGCTTGGCTGGTCACTGATCAGCCCCAAGAGAACGTGTCGAACCCCTCGGGAGGCGAGATTGCGCACTCTGATCTTTGAACCGGACTCCCAGGGCCACCGGCTGCACTACGTTGGCCTCATCGCTGATGTTCTCGCTCACCTCGGCCATGAGGTCACGGTCGCATTGTCGAGTCAGGCACGAGTTTCCCGTGAGTTTGCGACACATCTTCGCTCGTTGCCGCCCACGGTGGAATACGTCGAATTCGTAGATGCGCCCCACGGGAATCCATGGATCGCAGCGGGACATCGACTACGCGCTCTTTCAGACACGCTGCGGTCGATCCAACCTGAGCACGCCTATGTCCCATACGCCGACGGTTTGACACAACGGGGGTCCGCCGAGGCGAGACTCGGGATCCGCCGGCTCCCGACCACGACATACATTGAGGCGCTTCATCTGCGGGGGCACTTCGCCTATCCGTCCCCTGACAGAACGTCACGTATCTTACGACGGACCGCTGGGGCTCTGATACGGAGAGCCCCGTGGAGTTTTCTCCATTTGCTCGATCCGCTTGCGTACGAGTATATGAGGGAGTCCATGGAGGCTCCGGCCGGCCACGGGCCCGAGTTTGACCTCGTTCCTGAACCTGTCGAACCGGGATTCAATGGGTCTCGCTCGGACGCAAGGGACCGCCTCGGACTTGATCCGGATAGTCAATACGTTGGGATAGTTGGAGGCATCAACACGAGGAAAGGCTGCGATCTGTTGCTTGGTGCGTTCCGGGAAGGCCTCGGCCCAGGTGTCAAGCTCATGCTGGCAGGCAGGCACGACGCCGACATCAGAGCAGCTCTCGACTCAGACTTCTCGAGATCAGTCCGCGAGGGGTCGATCGTGAGTGTCGACGAGTACGTTTCTCAAGACCGCCTCAGAGACACCATTATGGCCTGCGATGTGCTCACACTCCCCTATCGAGATCATTCGGGTTCTTCTGCGATCGCAGTTCGAGCGGCAGCCGCAGCCAGGCCTCTGGTGACCTCCGAGTACGGCTGGCTTGGAGAATGCGTTCGCCGTTTCGAGCTCGGAGCAACCTGCGATGCAACCGACCAACGCGTGCTGGCGGCCACTATTCGATCTGTTCTGCAGGATGAGGCACCATTCAAGCTAAACGAGCGTGCCCGCAGGTTTATTGGATTCAACACCGTCGACAATTTCAAGGCCGCATGGGCTCGTCAGATTCGACTCCGGTCCGGTCAACAACCACAATCGACGACCAAGACCTGGGATTGGGTCATGACAGGCGATTCGCCAGCGGAAGAATCATGATCTAGCGCCATCCGCCTACAGCCGCCCTACGTCAATCCGGAGAACCTCATAGAATCTGGGATGTAGCACTCGCTCCGGATGACGGTCGTATTTCCCTCAAGTAGCGCCGAACGTACCAGAGCGTTGGCAGAAGCGAACAGACCGTTAGCGCGATTACGGTCCCCCATATGGCTCCTTCAATCCCGATGCCACGTTCCTGGGCGGGCCCCAAGCCCCCCCTTCGGCCAGGCCGGACCCCGCTTATGATGACAAGGTGCATCGAGCCATGATCGCATACCGCCCAGAGCCGACGTCTCCGCGTCGGAGGCAATCCGATTGGATCCGACGATGAGATGCCCTATCTGCGGCAGTAGGCGTGAAGCCGTGTTCACCACCAAGGTGCTGACTCGATACGACGCGGAGTTCCACTTCTGCCATCATTGCGGATACCTAGGAGCAGCAGACCCGCACTGGCTCGCTGAGGCCTACAGCGACGCCATTGCCACGATGGACACCGGCCTCGTCACCCGAAACGCGGCGCTGGCCCGTCGCTGTATTCCCATCGTCTATTCTCTACTGGGCCCGGACAGAGCGTCGGCCAGGTGTTTGGATTTTGCCGGCGGATCTGGGTTATTCACGCGCCTCATGCGAGACGCCGGTTTTGACTACTATTGGACAGACAAGTACTCCGACAACTTGTTTGCTCGAGGGTTCGAGTTCGACGTAAACACGGGCCAGCATGAGCTCGTCTCGGCGTTCGAGGTTCTTGAACACGCCGCGGATCCTCTCGAATTGGTGCGAGAGGCGTTGACCAAGACGTCGGCCAGCGTGTTTCTGTTCACCACCGAGCTATTCGATGGCTCCCCGCCTGGGCCGAGAGAGTGGTGGTACTACGCGTTCGAAACCGGCCAACATATCTCGTTCTTCCAACGAAGGACGCTCGAGACGATGGGCAGCAAGCTGGGGCTCCACTTCTCTTCACTTCGTGGACTGCACCTCTTCTCACGCCAACCGATCTCGGTACGTCAGCGCATGGCCGCGACTCCCATTCGACGGCTATTGATCCCATGGGTGCGGCGGCAACTCGACTCGAGGACGTTCTCTGATTTCGAGTCCATACGGGCCCAACTCCAGAACGGCACCGAGGAGGCTTCCGAGGGATGATCGCCGAAGTTAGGCCAAGCGTGAACCAAACGAGACGCGAGGCGGGCAGCTAATGGGGATTAGGTCGAAGCTCAAAACCAATGCGCGGCGAGCACTGATAGGAAACCTGCAGCGACAGATCGACGAGGCCAAGATCCTCTCCGCAAAACTGCTCGAAACCCAGCACGCGACACGAGAGGGCTTCACCCGCCTAACCGACGTCGAATTCAAGGTCTTCTCGCAATTCGGAGAGGACGGCATTATTGCTTACGTACTCTCACAGATCTCTTCAGTCGATGAGTCGTTCATCGAATTCGGTGTCGGAAACTATCAGGAGTCCAACACACGCTTCATCCTGGAGTCGAAGAACTGGCGCGGACTCGTGATCGAAGCGACTGGGCCCGACGTAGAGGATATTCGCTCGTCTGACCTGCTCTGGAAACACGAGCTCACTGCCGTACATTCGTTCGTAACCCGTGAGAACATTGATCCTCTCATAAGGAAGTCCGGTTTTGGGGGCCCACTGGGACTCCTCAGTATCGATATCGACGGGAACGACTACTGGGTCTGGGAATCCATATCTGAGGTCGACCCGACTGTCGTTGTGGTGGAGTACAACGCACTCTGGGGAGCAGAGCGGGCGGTCACAATACCCTACGATGCCTCATTCGATCGGATGGCAGCGCATCATTCCGGGCTCTATTTCGGAGCGTCACTTCGAGCCTTGTGGCTCCTAGCTCAACAGAAGGGTTACGAGCTTATTGGATCAAACAGTCACGGAACCAACGCATTCTTTGTGCGGAGGGATTCGATCGCCGATCTACGGACCCAAAGCCCGGAGGAAGCCCACGTCGGAGTTCGCGTTCGCCAGGCGCGCGACCGCTCCGGCAAGCTGTCCTATCTGGAAACACGTGACAGCATCCGCGCTATGCAGCACCTTCCGCTCGTCGATGTGCAAGACGGATCGGTTCTGAACGTCGGTGATCTGGTCGAAAACGCGTAGCCGCAGCAATATTGACCAGCTAGTTGGGGCTCTCCGCCAGATCATGTTCGACCATCCGGACGACCATTTCGCCGAAGTCGACCTCTGACGTCCACCCAAGCACTGATCGAGCCTTGGAGCTGTCGCCGACCAAGCCCGCTACCTCGACCGGGCGAACCAGACTCTCCGCGTGGGTGATAGAGCCAGACCAGTCCTCAATACCGATGCAGGCAAAGGCGACGGTGAGAAACTCACGCAGACTGTGGCTGCGGCCGCTGGCGACCACGTAGTCGTCCGGCAGGTCGTGCTGCAGCATCAGCCACATTGCTCGGACGTAGTCCGGGGCATAGCCCCAGTCACGCGATACGTCGAGCGACCCGAGCACTATGTGGCTTGCACGTCCCTGCGCGATCGCCGCAACTCCCATGGAGACCTTCCTGGTGACAAAGTGCGGTTGTCGGAGCGGGCTTTCATGGTTGAACAGGATCCCCGAACAAGCAAACATATCGTAGGACTCCCGGTAGTTGACGGTCAGGAAGTGAGCTGCAGCCTTGGCTACACCGTACGGGGAGCCGGGGTGGAAGGCGGTGCTCTCTGTCTGCGGTGATTCAGGAGCCACACCGAACATCTCCGAACTCGAGGCCTGATAGAAACGAGGATTCAGCCCGGATCTGTCTCGGAACGCGCGGACTTCATCCAGCACGCCGACCACCGCCAAAGCGTTGACCTCCATCACCTCATGCGCTCTCTCCCACGACTGTCCCACCGAGCTGAAGGCCGCTAGGTTGTAGATCTCATCAGGCTGAGCGACCTCGAGAGCGTTCGAAACGACGGCTCGTTCGCGAAGGTCGCCGTGAACAATACGGACGGAAGGCAATCGGTCACGAAGACGAGAAAGCCCCAGTGAGTTCTCCCGCACCAGAGCCCATACCTCATAGCCCTTGCCGGCCAGCAGCTCTCCAAGGAGAATCCCGTCCTGTCCGGCGGCTCCCGTGATTAGCGCCACCTTCCCTCGCCGAGTCAACGTTCTCCCCCGTGTTCGCGATATGCGGCTACGGTCAGACGAGCGGTCTCGCGCCAGGTGAACCGTGCAGCATGTGCCACGCCCTTCACCCGCTGCGAAGCATGACGTTCATCGCTGGATACGACCTCGTTCATCAATCGAGCCAGTTCGGCCGCGTCTCCCGGGGGGTAATAGAGCGCCGCGTCGCCACCGACTTCATGGTGGGCCGGCGACGAAGCAAGGATCGTGAGACACCCTGAAGCAAGCGCTTCAAGAGTGGGGAGTCCGAAACCCTCATGGTGCGACGGGAAGACGAAGCATTGCGCGTTGGAGTACGCACCTGCAAGCTCTGTGTCCGCAACATCGGTCTGAATAACCCGCTGGCAGATCCCGAGCTGATCTAGTTTGGATCGCTCGTGGGCTCGAAGTGGACCACCTCCTACAGCTACCAACTGCAGGTCCCTGTCTGCCGGCAATCTAGCAAACGCCTCCACGAGAGTATTGAAGTCCTTGTAGCCGCCTCGGGAACCGACGAAGAGGACATACTGCTCGGGAAAGGAAAGCGGCCGGGGCAACCCGGGCTGGAAGCTCGCGTCAACCCCGAGTGGCGTAACGACCACAGGAGCCTTTAAGTCGCCGTAAACATCAATCAGGTTCTGCCGCGTCGCGTGACTGATACAGAGGATCAGGTCGGCGGCCGCGACGAATTCGCGCTTGTCTCGGTGTGGATTGCCATGGGGAAACAGCTCCGGGAACCGCTCCGGGATCATGTCGTAGACCGTGATAACGCGAACGGTTGACCGCCCATAGCGCTTCAGGTACCGGCGGTCGTAGTACGTGTGGTGCACGATCTCGGGTCGCTCGGTGACTGATCGCAAGCGGTTCGCCAGCCGGATGACCTTTCCCTTGTGACCCAGAGAAGACGGCAACCTCTGCCCGAACCCGTGCTCAATAAGGAGACGATTCTTAGTCCAGATTCTGGAGGTCGTAAGAACTACCCCGAGAGCGTCATCAGAGTGGTACGCATGCATCAGCTCGACGAAGTACCTGGATATCCCGCCGTACACCTGGGTTGTGAAGATCTGGTCATCTATCGCGACTCTCATGAACCGCTACGGTAGTCCCACCACCGGCCGGCTAGTCGCCGATGCCCCGGTGATTGCTGTATGAAGAAAGTCGACTCTTTCATGGGGAAGCTCCACGCCGGCTCAGGTCTCGGCACACGTGGGCTGTCTTCGTCGATCCCGTCTTTGGCGTCGGCTAATAGATATCGCTGCCGTACTCCCGGGGAATGATGAAGACGTGACCCACTCTGGGGCTATCAGCCAGCGCTAGTAACGAATCAGCCGGCCTGGGATTGCTATTGTCTCTAGTCGAGAGGCGACTCTTCCCTTTCCCCCGAAATGACTGTGACGAACACGCACCTGGGCTCGAAAGGAACGAGGTTGTCGATCCACCATATGCCCCATATCAAGAAGACCCTCAAAGGCATCCGGGGGAGAGCCGCTCCGGTCACCAGACGGTTGAGCCGCCCGGCCGTGGCTACAGAGTCCGCCTTTGAAAACATGTACCATTGCTGTGCACAGAAGACCGCCAGCCAGTGGTTCAAGGCCGTGTTCTCTGATCGCGTCTTCTACAAGTACACGGGTCTGGAGGTCTTCACGCACCGCCAACTGGTGGACCAGAAAGTTCGCATGGACGGCCCGGTGCCTTACGCCCAATTCCGAGACCCCATCCCACCAAGAACTGTGGGGTCTCCTTTGTATCTTGGCTATCTGGCCTACTTGACCCTTCCGAAACCGGGCAACTTCCGAGCCTTCTTCGTGACACGGGATCCCCGAGATATCACCATATCCTGGTACTTCTCAGCTCGATACTCACACGACCCTGCCGGGATGGTTGCCAAGTTCCGAAGAGACCTTGAGGATTTGGACCTGAGCCAAGGATTGATGTATGGGATCGACGCCCTTGAAGACACGGGGCTCTATTCTGTGCTTCGATCCTGGTCACGAGTGCACGACGACGACAAGGTCCGGATATTCCGCTACGAAGACCTTGCTCGGGACAATGAGGCATTCCTCCGCGGTCTACTCAGCTACCTCGCTGTATCCCTCCCTGAGGCGGAATTTGCTGCAATGTACGAGCGAAACAAGTTCGCAACACTGGCCGGTGGCAGAGTTCAGGGCCAAGAGGTAAGCACGGACCACTATCGGAAAGGCCTAGCGGGAGATTGGACCAACCACTTCGACCGCTCGGTGGAGATCCATTTCCGGAACACCACCGGCGACCTCACCGAGCAGCTGGGATATGAGTGACATGCAGTCCCGAAGACGCGCCTGGACTCCAACCCGAGCCAGTTCCTTCCTAGTCACTGTGTGGCTCTAGTCGGATTGGTCTCGTCGTCCGAGTCGATTGCACGCGTCTCGCGCCTCTTTCCAAGAAGGCTCGATAGGACCGGTAGCCTGGACGATGTAGTAGCCGTGCTGGCCGGGGGCGTAGCCCGCGATAGTCAGGCCGGGCGGGACACTTGGTTGCTCCGACTGACCTGGTCGGAACGTGGCAGCCTTGAGTCGAATCCTCGGGGCAGCTTCCCCTGCACGCACCTGATCCGGGGAAGCAAAGGCGGTTACCGCCGCAACGATGGCCATTAGCACTGCAATCTGACGGACACTCACCCGATCACCTCGCCGCCATCGAGACTGTGACCACCACCGTTCCCTTTCCATACTCGTACTGACCACAGAGAGTAGTCGGGCAATTCAAACCGGACAGCCGATGATTGGCGCCATGGGAGGCGAGTGTTTCTCAGCAGCCCCTTTGTGAACTTGCTGCACGTCGAACAGACTGGCAATCGCCGCCCTCGCATCGTTGCGTATCTGCGCCAGCTCAAAGCCCTTGATGTGAGCCGCAAGAAACCTATTGACTCGAATCAGGTGATGAAGTCACCAGTCCCCACCACCTGCCAAGTACTACTACCCGGATTCGACACCACACTGGCACTCACAAACCCACCAGCAGCATTCAACTCCCACAACGCCACCAACCCAGAAGAACTGTGCTGCAACAGGACATCCACACCACCCCCAGCAACAAAATCACCAGACCCCACCACCTGCCAAGTACTACTACCCGGATT
>Ga0255047_10000317_pt1 | contig 38723 bp, 46 predicted proteins | sample JV7_2_1_MG_FD_183640 | JGI IMG/M metagenome (GOLD analysis project Ga0255047, IMG submission 183640) | Seawater microbial communities from Jervis Inlet, British Columbia, Canada - JV7_2_1 | ecosystem: Environmental > Aquatic > Marine > Inlet | place: Canada: British Columbia | collected 2016-10-06
AGAGAGCGTGTCAAGCGACAGAGAGGGGGGGAGACAATCATGGGAGGTATGTACTGATGTGTATCCCAGTTCTAGCGGTATGGGGAGCTTCGATTTTGGGAACCACAGGCACAGCCGCTGCTACTAGCTTTGCGGCTTATGCGGCCGGCACAGCCGCTGCGGCTTCTATAGCCAGCGGCGTAGTAGGCGCATACGGTTCGTTACAGCAGGGTAAGTTCCAGAGTAAGATTGCAAAGAATAACGCGATTGTAGAGAAGCAAAAGCGTGATGATGCAATCGAGCGTGGCAAAACTGAAGAGCAAAACTATCGGCGCCAAATTGCAGGTGTAAAGGGTGAACAACGAGCTGCGATGGCAGCGAACAACCTGAGTCTCGATAGCGACACACCTATGGGGATAATAGAAGACACCGCACAGTTCGGTGAAATGGATGCACTAACCATTCGTGCTAACGCTGCCAGGGAGGGTTGGGGGTACGACGTCTCGGCCTCGAACGCTTTGGCTAGTTCAAAGATGCACAAGCAGGCTGGCAGATTAAATGCGGCAGGTACTGTACTGTCGACTGCCAGCAGCGTTGGCAGCATGTGGAAGCCGAAGCAGTAGTGGCAACAAAAGACCAGAAGGGGAAGAATTAATGCCTACCGTACCAGTTATGAATGCTCCAAGAGTAAAAGCTACAGGCTATAGCGGTAACCTGTCGGTAGACATACCTAGAGGTGCGTTCGGAGAAAACATTGCGGCTGGTCTGGAAGACGTCAGCGGAGAACTGGCTAAGACCGCTGACCGCTTGTTCACCGAGGATGGTGAGACACAAGCGAATGAGCGCATGTCGGCTGCTCGTCGTGAGGTGCTTGCACTTGGCACTGATGATGGTGGCTTTTACTCACTAGAGGGTGGCGCGGCTGTAGATGCTTATCCAGGCTATTTGGACGAAGTCTCTAAGATCTATAAGAAGCACGGAGATGGGCTGCAAAATTCCGTTGGACAGAGGAAATACCAGAACGACTCTGAGGCATACATGCTGCGCGAGGATGAAGAGGGTTCCAGCTTCGTTGCTAAAAATCGCAAAATTCACCAGCTAAATGTGCGCAAGGAAACGATCGAGATCAACCAGGAGGAGATGGCCGCACATCCTTACGACAATGCTCCGATGATGGACAATATAGTTAGTTCTGTGACTGCCGTTGCAATTGCCAGCGGCCTGAACCCAGATGTGCCAGAAGAAGCGGAGATCATCAAAAAGATGGCTCAAGACGCGATCGACGTCGGACATGGCGCTGCTATCGACTCATTTCTAGAGCGCCAAGATCCACAAAACGCTTTACTCTATCTGGAGAAAGCGATTAAAAGCGGTGTAATTAGCGACAACTTTGCAGGAGAGAAGCGATCCGAAGTCGAGGGATCTTTGAACTTGCGTGTCTCGATGGACTTTGTTGACCAGTTCGCCGGCATGGGGCTGACCAAGACCCAACTCAGCAAGAAGATCCGCGATGCTTACCAGGACGGCAGCCTCACAGCCGAACAGCGTGTAATGGCCGAACAGCGAGCTACCTCGTTGGTAACTAACGAGACGGCCAGCCGAACCAAGTACCAGGACTCACTTGAGACGAAGTTTGCAAACTATCTGGAGGCCAATCCTGGCAGCACTCATCAGGATCTTCAGAGGGAGTTTGCATCGGAGTGGGCAACTTTGGATCCTCGTCGACGTGAGTTTTTCAAAGGCGGAACCCTGGATTGGACAGATACAGACGTCCAGACAGAACTTGTGGGTTATCTTGGAATGCCGGATATGAACAGTGAAGAGATCCGCGAAATAATGGATAAATACACCGACGAAGGTAAGTTAGGGTCGACATTTCGCCTATGGATGTTCGATCACATGCAAGCGGGGAAACAAGGTACTTCGGCTGCTGAGAGTGTGGGTGGTACACCGAGGCAGCGATTTGATCTTACGATGGGGAATTTTCTCGAAACGAAACCACAAGCTAGTGCGCCGAAAGCACTATCCCGCTATAAAAAGAAATACGCTGTTCTGCTTGGTTTGTATGAACAAAGGCAGAAGGAATGGCTAATAAACAATCCACGATTTAAAACAGTTCCAAATAATGATCTTGACGAGATGCTGCTTAATTTACAGTGGGGTTACACCAGGAAGCACAAATTAAGCTCGAATGCCTTCGCCCAGGCGACCTGGGGAGATTCGTTCGATAAACGAATTGATGTCACCAGCTACACCGGCGCCGAGCTTGAAGGCGCACAAAACGCACTTATCGAGCGAGGACTGTCCAGAGAAACGATCACAACACGGGAGATCCTGGGCCAATTAAACCTTGAGTACACCTATACTCCTGAAGAGGTCGAGAAGGCGATACTAGAAATGCGGGATGGCAGGGTATCTCCTAACGATCTTACAGCCAGTAACATTGCCAATTGGATTGAAGACTACTCCGGCGAACAAGACTAATGGCACTAGGAGAGACAAACGAAGAAAAACTGAACCGGCTCCGGTCATCAGGGCTGTTTCAGGAATATGAAAAGCCGGCTCCTACGCTCATGTCTGTGCCGGAGCCTTCGCAGCAGCAAAGAGACCTGCCGCAATTACCTGGTGTTGAAGATCCAGCGCAATTACCTGGTGTTGAAGATCCAGAACTACAACTGAATAATAGTTTGCGCTTAGGAATTGGCAAGGATGCCGGCCAGGCTGCCGAGGCTGAACGCCTGGGTCGTGAGCATGGTGTTCCTGCTCCTGCTATTGAGCATAACCTTGATGAGGCCAGGGTTGAGTCCAGGATCAACCAGGTCAACGTAAAAAAGTTGATCAAGGAGGCGCCGACTACGGCTCAGTGGCTATCTAATCCTGACAACTCCGCACAGGCTCAAAATGATATTGAAAGGCTCTCGATTCTGGAGAGGATCTTACGATCTCCTATTCCTGCTGGCGCTGTCAGTGGCTGGGATAAGCATAGTAAGGCTCTCCTTAGACAAAAAGAGATACTGGGGCCAGGCCTCACCGCTGCCGAAAAAGAAGAGTTCGATAGCCTGACTCTCAGTCAGCGGTTAGCCCAGCAAGAGCACGGTGATGATGTGTTCGACTTCTTAGATCCTGGCAGCTATGGGTTCTTTATGGCCGACCAGGCGGGAATGATCGCTGGCAGAGCTTGGAACACTCTGGTTGATCGCGAGTTCCAGGCGATGGCGGGAGTGAGTGTTGCCGGAGGCCTCGCCACTGCGGCAGTTCCTGCACCTGGTGTGGCGCAGCTTGCGGGTGCGGGCCTGGCGAGCGCCGGCATCGCCACTGCGTTCCGAGCAGGGCTAGTTGAGCAGACTGCATATTTGCTGTTCGATGAGGCTTATAGCGACCTGGTCGACGAATATGGCTTCGACCGGGAAACGGCAACAAAGGGTGCGTTAATTTATACCACCATGATGACTCCTCAAGAGGTTTTCGGTCTTCGCATGCTCTACAAGGCTTTCACCGGCGGCGGCAAGGACATTTCGAGAGACTTCGCGATGCAGACTGTGCTCAAAGGTCTGAAGAAGAGAGGGGGCAAGGAGATTCTAAAAGATCGCTTGAAGGACATAGGAAAGGCCACAGCCTTCAACACAATCGAGGAGGGAGTGCAGAAGGCGACTGTGATCGCATTGCGTGAATACTTCCAGGAAGAAGCTGGTGTAGCAGAGGACTACACCACTGAACAGTTCGAGGCTGACATCCTTGCCATAGGCCAGGAGATGGCAATGGCATTTAAGGGATCCAGCGGCCTTGCTGTGACAGGTGGCACAGTATCTGGTGTGAGGGAGGCCAGGCAGTTAGGGGACGCAACAAATATCGACCAGGCTCGCATAGCTGAGTTCTCGAAAGCCGTCGCAGAAAGCGAACTGCGCAAGACGAATCCTGCGGCGTTCAGTGAGCTGATGAAAGAGCTTGGCGCTGACTCTGGAACCGAGACTGTCTACCTGGATCCAGAGGCTCTCGAAGCGCTGCTCCAGAGCGACCTGGTCAAGCCAGAGATCATAAACGGAGAAGAGACCTACTTCCTTGAGCATGGCATCGGCAAGCTAATCGTGGATAAGTTTTCAGAGTCGGCTGATGGATCAATGATTGAGATCCCGATCGAACTTTTTGCGAATGAAGTTGCCGGTCAGGCAGTGCAACCGATCTTGCGGCCATACATGAAGATGGACATCGACGCGATGACGCCGCATCAGGAACACCAATCTGGTGTCGAAGAGCAGATCGAGATGCTCAATGCGATTGACAAGGAAAAGCGCACTGCCGGCGCAGAAGTTTACGAAACCGTGTACAGGGATTTACTGGAGGCAGGGGTGCCAGAAGTTGAAGCCGACAAGGATGCTGTCTTGCATGAAGCAATCTTCCGCACAACTGCCGACAAGATCACTCGTTCCGGCCGCAAGGTTAGCGCGAAAGAACTGTACGACGAACAAGTTGGTCGTATCCGCCGAGAAGTGCGGCCACACTTGCGGAAGCAGGCGGAGTCGATACAGAAGTTCGAAAACCTGGTTGAACGCATTCGTAAGGGCGACCTGATCCAGCCGGTCGAAGAAGGCCAGGAACTTACTCCTGAAGAGCAGCGGCAGAAGGAACAACTGGATCGTGTTTCGTCCATCCTGTCTGATGCTGGAATTGATCCAGAGATCATGAACAACGAAGAGATTCGTGAAGCTCTCGAAGGCATGCCGGAATCAGCCATTCAGCAGATTGTGGACGAGCGTCTTGATGAGGACAGTGCCGAGCTTGCCGAGCTTGTGTCGCAAATCAAAGCCGAAGCTCGTGACGCATTCTACGCGCTGGACGTTGCTATCAACAACCAGGGCGAGATCGAGATTGAATATATTCGTGTTGAAGAGATGCGCCAGGGTCGTGGTCATGCAACCAGGGCGCTTAATGCTCTCCGTAAGCTAGGCGACGAGCAAGGACGAGATGTAGTCCTGGAGACAGCTAGGGACGACTTGATGGATCCTCGTGATGGTCTGATCGAGTTTTATTCCGCCAGGGGCTTTAATCAAGAGCAACTATCAATGCCTGGTGTGATGAGATACAACAATGCTCAGAAACTTGAGCGCGCCAGGGAGCAGGGGTTCGACACAAGCCGCATCTGGTATCACGGCCGCAGGTCTGCTCCGCAGGATGCCTCCTTCCTTGAGTTCGAAATGGATAAGGCACTTGATGGTGCTCACTTCTTCACTAAGTCTGAATCTGTTGCAAAGTTTTTCGGCGAGACAGACGGGACTGGTCAAAACCGACAGGCACAGGGCACGCACGCTTACTTCATCAATCCTGGCAACAGTATGGTTATCAGTAATGATGAATTAAGTGACATGCTGACAGATGAGCAAGTCGATGAGGGCATGCTGTCGCGAGACCTGATAGCCGGCATCATCGAGCAGGCGAAGACCGATGGTTACGACTCCCTGACAATCACTGGGTTTAGTGATTTAGAGGAGGAGGCTGATGCAATCTTGCCGTTTAATCCAGAGCAGATCCGCCTTGTTGATGCGGTATTCGATGATCCTGGTTCAGCATTAATATATTCACAGGACGATCTGCTGAACCAGACAGTGCCGATGAAAGTTGCTGAAGATCAGCTTCGCGACAACTTTAGTCTGATGGTACACCAAGAGCCAACCAGCAAGATCCGAGTTGGCATCGACAAGGTTCATAGCCTGGCTGACGCGGCTCATATTGCAGCCGCATTCAGAAAACATGCGCAGGAAGTTGCAATCGCAATCATTACTGATGATGAAGGCAACGTACTGAACATCGTGCGTCACTCGAAAGGAGATAAGTCTTCCGCCACGCTTGTCCCGGTCGTCCTGGCTGGCGCTGCATTGTCGACAGATGGCGCCACTAAGATGTGGGTGGCACACAATCATCCAACAGGGAGAACTAAGCCTTCGTCTGCTGATCAGCGAATAACCGTAAAGATTGCAGAGGTCATGGATGGGACGAGTATCCAGTTGGCCGGCCATGTCGTTGTTGGTGAAGGCGCAAAAGCATCCAGAATTGATAACGATGGCTCGACTCACATAGACGTTGTAAACATCACTCCGGCTCCTCGCAATAAACAGGTATGGCTTACCGAGCGGGTTATTCGAACCAGGTCTAAGTTACCTGCAATTGATTTACAACGTGACGGCTCACTAACCCCACAAGCATTAGCGAACTTTTCTCGCGAACACCTCAGTGGCGGCACTACTCTTTTGCTTATGGACATCGGCTTTAAGCCTGTTGGAACCATGAAACTTAGTTTGGCTGAGATGAGTGCGATGCGAGAAAATAACATGCCAGATAGGCTGTTACGCGCGTTCGATCAAACTAATGCAGAAAATTCTGTTCTGCTGACGGCAGATATTGCTAACAGCGATGGTCGGATAGGGCAACCACCTGCGTCTATGCAAGAGGCAGTTGCAAACTTCGCCAAGTTTATGAATCGCCAGGCTATTAATGGCGGCATGAGCTTCATTGACTGGGTTCGTGTGTCAGACAGATCTTACGAATCCAGCAAGATGAATCAAGACGGCATGGCTTCTGCACAAGGCAACTTCTATCAGACAGATATAGATGAAATTAAATTCTGGCGCGATCAGGTTGCTAAAGTATTTAGTGGTCAGCGAATGGATAAAAAACGTCCACTTCAGCTTGGCATGCCTAGCGAACCATTAAAAGACGTCGGAGTCCCAAATGTTCAGATCATTATGGGGTCAGAGCTTCCGAGGGTCAATAAACATTCAATTGGTGAAATGACCTGGATGGGACTGCTTCATCAAATAAAAGATCCGGTCGCTGTGTTCCGTGAGCAACACGGAGACGAAACTCGTGTAACCATACTTACGCAGTTGACTGGGATTGAACCGAATACAGGTTCGGAAAAAAGGCCGCTTGTTGTTGTGCTGGAGATGAACACACCTCACCAATTACTTGGGCAAAGAGTGAATATGCTTGTCAGCTTTCATCATCGTGAATGGAAAACTATTAAGAAATGGGCTGATGACGGACTGCTTTTGGATATGAACAAGGGTAAGGCTGATCGTATGGCCGATGCTGCTCCAATTGCTGATTTGTTCACTAATGCTGCTTTAGATGACGTTGTGGTTCGCAACAACATCGACGAAAAACTTTTGCAGTTTGATCCAGAAGGTTGGGGGCAGAATCAGCCTGTAGAAACAAAGCCACTTGTTAAGGTAGATTATTCTGTTCCGCTACGAAGCCCAATCGGATTTATCAGTCGTGCCGAGCAAGTTGTGATCGACATGCGGTTGCCTGAGTGGAAGAAAGAGGGAGGTAGTGCGAAAGGATCTGTGATCCTGGAAAAACTAAAAAAAGAACAAGTATCAAATGAAGAACTCAAATGGAGCGGCCTACAGGAAATGCTTGGGGAGATAGACTTCAAGTTGACTCGTTTGCAGGTTCAGAAATACATTCGTGCGCAAAATATTCGTATGACAGAGCATCTCATGACTCCAGATGGTCTGCGTACTAGCGTGGCTTATCCCCAGAAATGGGCAGAGCTGAACGCAGCGTATATGGAAGAATTAAGGACGTATCAAGATGTAACTTTGCCGGAGTATAAGGCTAGTTACGATAAGTGGGTGAAGGATAAGGCTGAGTGGGAGAAAGCAAGAGAAAATCAATTTTCCTGGACGCAGTACCTTGTGTCACGAAACGACAAAATTGCAAATCCTGCCCCAGCAGAACCGGCAGAACCGGTAAACCCAGGAACCGTTAGCGACCTCGCTTCTCTGGATCAGTATGGCTTCGACGCAGGCAGGCTACCGCAGGCGCAGTTAGCATCGGATGATGGCAATGTGGTCATAAACTACGATCTAGACAATCATCCCGCTGGTGACGTCATCGCAGAACTTCCTATGGTCGTTAATTTAGAGGCTTACGATATTGTCGCCGCTGATGTCGAAAATGGTTACGAACTTCACGATCAGCAACTTGAGTTGTTAAATGAATTGGCAATGGAATCTTACGATCAGGGTGAAACCTATGCTGGCCCTATTGACGCTGACGAGCGGGTTCAGTATCTCCGTGATGAGTATATAGATGAAGTAATACATGAGGCGGAACATTATTTAGATGAAGATGATTATCGAAATTTTGTAATACGCGCAGAAGTATGGGGGGAAGAATACGATGCTGATGATGTGGCCCAAAAAATGTGGGACTGGATTGATGCTAACGGTGGTGATGGCGAGTCTATTTTTCGATCGGTAATGCGAGCACGAGTACAGGAAGAAATAGAAGAAACTAATAGTGAAAGCTACTGGGACGAACCACTAGAGTTTGCTACTCACGAGTCACTTAAACGTTTGGCGGACGATACCGGCGAGTTAATAGACAATTATTATACTAAAAACCCGGACTCAGATACATGGAAAATCTACGTCAACGGTGTTGAAATTTATGAAACTCAAATGGACATGGCTGACGCAATGGACAGGCTGGTCAAAGGAGCCGCAGAGGCAGGCTTGATCAACCTTGATCTAAGGGAGGATGACCCAGCATTAGGCAGAAGACGACCCAGTTCTCTAAGTCGTGTTCGATCAGCCTCGGCACAAAGGCTGATAGATGAAGCAGCAGGTCTCCCTGTATCACCAACAGCACCAGCACCACCAATCCCGCCGGAAGATTCTATTGAACCTACTACACGGACAAAATGGGAGAACTCATCTTACAGACTTAAGCCTCTTAATATGAATCCGATAAATTATACCGAGAGGTTGCTCCAGTTTCCTGAACTCAGTAAGTTTAAAAACAATAAAAGCGAGACACACTTTCCAGGACAAAATAATGTCGTTGCGTTTATGCGTTCAGATGAACGAAGTATGTCTACCGGTTCAGCTCAAGAAAAACTTGATCATAGCGTGCAAGTGCAGAATGCTTCCAGCGACTTGATTTTCAGAGTAAGGCACATAGAGGATGACGTTAAATTTGAGCACAGAGTTTTGAATGAGTCTATGGTTAATAGTGATTCTGATCAGCGTGCGTTTATTATGAGGCTTTGGCAACCTACTTCTTATGACATTGTAGATGAGGGTTTGTACTGGGACATATCAACTCGAATCGACAGCGATGGCGAGCGTTCAGCTAATTTATATGCATATTACAAAGTCGATGGTGATATGACGCGCGACTTATTATTTACTTCGTATGTGAGAGTGGATACTGCTCTATCTGATCTCCAACTTGCTCGTTTTAATCTCTCTGCTGACGATAGCATTGAAGAAGACAACCCAGCGTATTTTAAAGATGCGATTGTCGCCACTGTACTTAAAGCGTTCGGCAAGGATCTTTCTGAACAAAGACTAATTTCAGATTCCTTATTGGGAGGTGAAACAAGTAACCAGTGGAGATTTGAGTTACCAGAAGACTTTGATATTCAAACAGACTCACTTGACGAGTCAGTAATTTTTCGATCCAAAATTACTCGCGATATTTCATCGAAAGTCCGTGCACGCACATTTTACCTGGATGAGCTTCAATCTGACTGGCACAGAGCTGGTCTTAATTATGGATACAAGATAGGACAAACCATAGACGAAGATGCGCTTAGGCTGGAAGCTGTTGAAAAAAAGGCGGCAGTGATTGAGATGCTGGAAGAAATGGACGATGTCAAGTATGAAACATTAATTCAGATTTATCGCGATGCCGGCCTGACTCAGGAAATTGAGAGGGCAGTTGTTATCGAGCGCACGGTAGAGGAACTCATAACAGTTGAGCGCCCTGATGCTATCCAGAAGGTATTAATAAAAACAATCAAAATAATAAATCCAGAAGCTCTCAGGATTATCGGAGAAGTCAGTAAGATTAGAAGTGATCTGTCAGTTGACTCATCTAAGAGCGTTCCAGACGTGCCGGGTAAGCAAGGAAAGTGGGTCAAAATTGCACTGCGTCGTGCGCTAATCTTGGCGGCAGAGGGTGACTTTGACGGGTTCGCCTTTCCTAACAGTGGTACGCACATCCGTAGAACGAATCCCAGCCTTCTCAAGATGTTTAAAGTGCTGTACGACAATCAGATGACAGCAGCCATCAAGGAATTAACTGGCGAAAAGCCTGTACTTATTAGTATTGATACCGAAGAAATAGTTGATAATCCAATCAACATCGAACAATACGAGAAAAAATGGAATAAGCGACTTGACGAAATTCGCGCCCTCCCTCTAGAGACCCTACTTCATTTCGAAGACATTAACGCGACGATACAAGCAGTTAGTGTTTCACAAGGGCAGGTAAGATATAAGGCAGTTCGGACGACAGACAAAGGTATGCCTGGCGATCCTGAGATTATTTACGACGGCCCAAATACAGTTCAGCTGTTGAATGCATTCGGTATGAAACCACCGGGAGATATGGAGAGTGTGGCAGCTTACTATTGGGTCAAGCTGACGCCAGAGCTTAAGAAGGAGATCCTGGATAACGGTACGAATTTGCTCCAGGACGACGACACCGTACAGGAAGGTCAGCGGCCGCGCGGATACTTTGAGCCGGCAACCAGGCGCATAACATTAACCGAGCGTGCGAACGCCACTACATTTTTGCACGAATCCGGCCATTTGTTCCTGGAGATGTATCGCGATCTCGCGCAAGAAAGCGAAGAGATTGCCGCCGACTTGCAGACTGTTTACTCCTGGGCTGGCGCCGAAGGTTCCTGGAAAGACATGACCATCGAGCAACGCAGACAAGTTCACGAGAAGTTTGCCAGTGGATTCGAATCATGGCTTATGGAAGGCAAGGCTCCGACGGCAGAGTTACAGCCTATCTTCAGTCAGTTTAAGGCCTGGTTTCTTGATGTCTATAAGAGCCTTACCGAGGTATTCCGTCGCAATCATTTTGCCGGAACGGAACTCAGCGACGAAATGCGCGAAGTGTTTCGCCGCTTGGTTGCTACTGATGAAGAACTGAAGCGAGCAACATCTGACCAGGGCTTAATTGCGCTTCCGATCGAGCAAATGGGATTGAAGCCAGGTGATGCTGAGGCCTACTTGAAGGCTGTCGAGGACGCCAAGCTGGAGAGTGATCAGCAACTAACAGAGAAGGTTATGCGCGACATCCGCCGGCAACGTAAAGCCTGGTGGAAGCTGGAACTGAAGAAGACTGCTTCCGTCATTGAGGAAGAGCTTAATGATAGCAAGGAAAATGTTGCCAGGGACTTCATGTCGGGCAAGCGCATGGTTGAGGGCATAGAGCAATTCAAGCTGGACACTGACGCTGTTGCCAGGCTGTACGGAGTAGATGTAGCCAGCGCCTTGTCTCGGATGCGCGTACTTAAGAAGGGCGCGATGCACCCTGATGCCGTTGCTACAAAGCTAGGCTTTGCCACTGGCGAGGAACTTGTCCTGGGCCTTCAGAGCAGCACTAGCAAGAAGGAGCGCGCAAATATCGCTGTTAGCCAGGCTCAAGAAAAGATGGATGAGAAGTACGGTGACCTGATGTCGGCTGGCTCTTTGTACGAGGAAGCGAAAATAGTCGTACATAACGACATGCAGGGCAAGCGCCTGCTGCTAGAACTGCGATTGCTTAATCAAAAAATAGGCAGCAAGGCTGCAACAAGGAGTGTTCCCCAGGTCACGCTGGCGCTGTACAAGGAAGCAGCGAGACGTGCCGTGGAGAATATGTCCATCAAGGAGATCCAGCCTCATAAGTATCTTCGGGCCGAGCGTCGTTGGGCACGAGAGGCTACTAAACTGGCTGCCCAGGGCAAGTATCAGGAAGCACTTGAGGCAAAGCATCGACAACTGCGCCAGTTCTACATGTATCAGCAAGGACATAGAATTAAAGAGCGCGGCGAGAAGCATCATCGCCGTCTTCAGCAGATGAAGCTAGGTAAGTATAACGCGAAGCGTGTAGATCCTGAATACATTCAGCAACTGAAAGTTTTGCTGTCAGTTTACGACCTGCGCAAACGCCCGACTAATCGAGACACCCAGGGCCGGATTGCAAGTGTGCAGAAGTTTCTGGCTGCCCAGGAAGAGTCGAACCCTGGCCTGATTGCGACCGCATACATTGACAACATCCAGGACTGGCGCAACCTGACCATCCTAGATCTGCAAAGCCTGCGCAATGCCGCTGAGAACATGCTGAAAATTGGCAAGGAAAAAAGCGAGGAAGGCTACAAGGATCTGACAATGCAAGCAATCCTGGCAAAGAACGCTATCGAGGCGAGCAGTCAAATTCGTGCGAGGCCGCTGGGCCAGGATGATGAGACTTCGCTGGAGAAGGGGCGCTCTATTACACAGCGGTTTAGTGAAGACCAGGTGATGCTGTACACCAACATCCGCAAATTTGATAGTTACGAGTTTGGTGGAGTCTGGTACAGAAATATCCTGGAGCCTATCAGTCGTGGCACAGAGACCCGCACCAGGATGAATATGGAAGCATCGGAGAGTCTGAATGACATTCTGAAGCCTTTTCGAGGAAGCAAGCTGAAGCGTTCCTGGCTCAAAAACCGACAAGCAGAGAAGCAAGCAGATACGGTTGGAGAGTTTCAGCACCTGGACGAGTCGATGGTTAAGCGCACCCTGAATAACGGTGGCTCCTGGACTCTGTCTGCCGGCCAGCGTGTGATGCTTGCAGTGTATTGGGGTTCGCCTGAGTCGCGCAAAGCGATCGTCGACTCAGGTTACCAGGGCCAGGAAGTCACGGAACTAGATGTCCAGGTGATGCTCGATCTGCTTACTGACGAACAAGTAGAATTAGTGAAGAAGATCTGGAGCTTCAACGAACAATACTGGAGCGAACTCGCCAGGATCAACAAGGAACTCACTGGCCTGGCGCCGTTAAAAGTTGATCACATGCCGTTCCGAGCCGGCAATCATGAGCTTGAGGGTGGATACCAGCGCATCTATTACCACTGGACGCCAAAGGACGGTCAGAAGCTCGACATGCACGATGAAGCATCGAATGCAATGAACGTGAAAAATGGTGTCACGCAGACGAAGACGGGGGCATCTATACAGCGCAAAGGATCCGGCGGCAGACAGATTCGCCTGGAGACCGACAACATCATGCGCGCGACCGATGAGATCATTAACTTCATCGCCTATGCTGAGATCAGCCGCGACGTTGGGCGCTTCCTGAATCATCCGATGGTTGCGAAGTCGATCATTGATGTGTACGGCAAGGAGAAGTATCAGTCTTTCTTTGATTCAGTCGACGGTATATTCGCCGGCAATGTTGAAGGTGGCGCTCCGATCAACACAATGATGCGGATGGTTCGAACTAATTTGTCGATAGCCTATTTGACTTTTTCTATCAGAAACATGATTCAGCAGCCGCTGGCGATAACGAACTCGTTAGGACGCAATGGTGAGCTTGCTACCCTGGGCGCAATGTCAACTCTGGCGATGCGACCAATCGAGACGATTAAGTGGATCCATTCGAAGTCGTATTTCATGCAGGAGCGCAATAAGCTGGTCAACCGTGAGGTTGCAGAGCAGTTAGCAGTCCTGGAGAACTCGGCTGGCAAAGGCTTTATCAAGCAGCGCATGTTCGTCTTGCAGGTTGTGGGTGATGCGGTCGCGGTATATCCGGCCTGGTTGGCTGCTTATCGTCGTGGATTGATTGAGGTCGCCGAGTTTGGCATGACGGAAGCAGAGATCTCCGATAAGGCTGCCAAGTTTGCAGACCTGGAGGCTGAAGCGATGATCGGATCTGGGCGCAAGCAGGGATTGGCGCCTATATTCCAGGGGTCTGGAAACATCGCCAGGACGGTCGGCATCGAGGCCTCAAAGCAATTTACATTCATGGGCACGTTCTTTGGCGTCAACTACAATTTGTACGGAGACGCCTGGTCGCGCATGAGGAAGGGTAAGATCAGTAAAGCAAAATACACTCGTGAGATGATGTGGTACTTGGTCATTCCTGCGATATGGGCAAAGTTACTGACTGAGCAACTGCCGGATCCTGATGATGATGAGGGATGGACTAAGTGGATGGTTGCTGGAGTGGCGGAGTTCGGAATGTCGGCGTCGATGTTTTGGCGCAACATAGCATCAGCACAGAAAGGGTTTGAGCCGAACATACCGGCGTTTTCTGCTTTCACCGGACTCGTCAGGCTCGGCGGCGAAGCCGCTGAACTTCTTAATGAGGAAGAGGAGTTAGGTATGGACGATATGGCTTCGGTCATCAGGGCTATGCAACCACTACTTCCGATGCCTGCTTCGGGCCAGGTTGCCAGGTCGCTGGAACAGCTTGAGTCTGTTGAGCGGGGCAGTGAAGACGCAAGCCTTTACAATGCTCTGGTGAAAGGTAAGAAAAGATAATTAATTTAAACAAGCAATTTGAGAGGTTGACCAAATGACGATTCCCGCAGGTGAGACGAGTATTAGTAGATGGGTGGGTAACGGAGTTACTCAAGAATTTGATTACCAGTTTAAGATCACATCTAAGGACGATCTACTGGTAAACACTATTAGTCCTGCTGGTGCTTTAGCGACAATGTCAGAGGGCACTGATTACACCGTCCAGGACGTTGGTAAGGACAGCGGCTACATTACCTTGACAGTTGCCTTGACAGACACCTGGAAAATTCAGATCTCTGATAATTTAGCAGTTAGCCAGGAAGTGCCGTTCGGCAACCAGACCAGGTTCTTTGCTTCAGCACACGAGAGTGCTTTCGACAAGGCTACACGTCTGATTAAGCGCCTGTTCACACGCATTGAAGATTGCATCAGGGTTACCTCAGATGACACCGAAGTAAACCTGGAGCTGCCATCTGCCTCTTCCCGTGCGAACAAGTTCCTATCATTTGGTGCGGCAGGTGAGGTCGATTTAGCAACATCAATAAGTAATACCACCCTCTCGCGCTCAAATATAGGAGAATATTTATGGCCTAGAACCCAAGCGGAAATAGATTCTTCAGTAACACCAGTAAACCTCTATTACCAACCGGGCTGGGTTGAGAGATACCTTGCTAATGCCACTCCCGGCACAACTGATATGGCGGCTGGATTTACTAACGCATTTAAGCAGGCCAAAGAAATAGATGGCGCAACAGTGCGGGGTGAAGATAGATATAAACTAGGCTCTACGGTTGATTGTCGGGAGGCAAAAGTCGATCTACGGGATTCCACAATAGACATTAGTCATTCTGGGATTGGGATAATTGCTGGTGGGCATAGCGACGGCCCCACCAACCCAGAGCAACGATTTGGCACTGTGCTTCGCGTAGGTGCTGGTTCTGGTACAGACTCCGCCACTTACCCAACAATCAAAATAATGGGTGCATATGGTCAGCACATCCACATCCATTACACCGGGTATATTCAGTTATACGCCGACAGCGACGATGGTGCTGTAGGGGATAGCGATGCCATAGCTTACTCGACGTTCTGGTTTAATAGAATGACGACAATGGAGTGGAACACTAATCCAAGTCCTTCAGGAAGCACGACTCAATGGATCAACGAGAACACTTTCTATCTGAATCGTATGGGTACATTTATTTGTGACGGAACATACCCTCACAACAATAACCGTCTTTGGGGCGGTAACATGGAAGCAGCTTCTGCCAGTGTCGGTGCCACTATCACTTTCACTAAAGGCCATACAAATACATGGAATGACATCCGGTTTGAAAGAACTGGTACCAGACCTTTCGTAGAGATGACTTTCGGGGCTGATTCGCATGGCAACAAAATCTTTCAGTCATGGATGAGTTCTTTGGCCGATTACACAACGGAATCCATATACGGAAACACTGCTTTCGATAAAGTCACCGACGCTGGTTATAACAATCAAGTTCTAAAAACATCCTCGATGAGCAGGCAGACATTTGTCATCGCTCACGCATCAATCGATGATCCAATATTTAACACCACCGTGGGACAGACCTTTGGCTCCGGGTTTTTCACCACTGTTGTGACCTCACCCGCAGATCAAAAGCCCTCTTTATTCTCACTGCAAACGCTGGGTAGTAATGATTATATTATGTCAACCGATCTATTCCGGGTGAAAAGGGGCGACATAATTGGTTGGAATACCGAAACCTTCTCATCAGTCAGTCCGGGTTATCGAAGTTATTTTTATTGCTACGACGAAGATGGCGCGGAAATACTGCCCGTTGTGTCGAGTGGCGCGGCAGATATGTCAACTGATAATTGTTTTTCAGGTCAGTTGAGTGCAGCCCCACCAAATCGACTCGGCCCCACCGGCAACAATTCTAAAGAGTCGGTTACTATTTTAGGGCCGAATATTGCTTTCATGAAGATTGTGTGGCTATCAGGCTCTGCGGCAGCCACAACGAATACTGCCAGATCAATAACGGCATATATTCGCCGGGGCATGAGCATGGCAACAGAAAATATCACCCAAACGTGTGTGCCAGATGTTAAGCAGAAATTTCTGGCGGTCAGCGGTGTGCCAACACAGGGGTTCGCAAAAGTAGGTTATTCGGTGTGTGACATTGACGGATCGCATCATGTGGTTGATCGCTCCGTTGATACGACTTTAGCATCAGGCGCGAGTTTAGGGGCTACTACCGTTGTATTGACTGATGCCACTGGGATTGCTTCTGGTGATGTTATAGGGATATTAAATGATGTGGAATTAGTCACAGACTGGAGAATAGTTGACAGCGTTGCCGGTTCCCCGTCCATCACCCTGACTGTAGGCTTAACGGGAGCCGCTGCGGCAGGTAATCGTGTGGTATTTCTGCATTGGATAACGGAATAAGTTGATGACTACATCAGAAATAATAGCCGGGGCTGGATTGGCAGGTGTGTTAGCAGTCGGGACATGGGTAGGCACTATTAGTACCACGCTGGAACACAAAGTAAATGCCTCAGATTTTTCAAGGGTTGAGCAAAAGATTGAAGATCAGGGGCAGAACATTTCGCGCATCGAGGAGGATGTAGACGAACTGAAGCAGGATCAGAAAGAGATACTTGATATTCTGCGACGGGTTGAAGCACAGCAGGGTATATGAGCATTAACGAAAAGCAGGTCGAGTTTATGCGTACTCTTGCTGCGTTTCTTGGCTGGTGCTTCCAGAATGGCTACTTAGTTATTGGGGCAGAACTGTACAGAACGAAAGATCAGGCGGAGATTTACAAAGCCCAGGGCAAGGGCATACTTAACTCGATACATCGCCTGAAGATGGCTATCGACCTCTTCCGATACCTGGACGGCAAGGTGACCTGGGATCCAGAGGACTACCGTGAGATGGGGGAGCAGTGGAAGTCAATGCACTCTGACGCGCGCTGGGGCGGAAACTTCAGTGGAAGGGATGCAGTTCACTTTAGCTTTGAGCATAAGGGAAGAAAATGAGTCAGTACCTGACTGCCGGCGCATTTATCCTGGGCCTTATGCTAGGCGCCCAGGCTAACGGTTGGCGTCTGAACAGCCAGATCGCCGCTCTGGAGAGTGGCATACAGGTCGCGGAGAACGCTGCCCTGGTTCGCCAGGCAGAGGCTGTGGCGGAACGAGACGCAGAACTGAGGGTTATTATCAGCCGGGAGCGCCAAGCTGTTGAAGCGGCTAGAAGAAGGATGGAGGTGATTAGCGATGAGCGAAACAAAATACAACGGCAGTTTGCCAGGGCGATGGAAGATCCCGATTGTGCTGCCTGGGCTGATGTCAGTATTGCTTGTCCTATCGTCATGCACAACGACCAGGACGATAACCGAACTGGTGGAAGTGCCTGGCCCGACACAGTACAGGTTATTACCAGACGAGCTGTTAATTGATTGCAAAGAGGATTTTGTGGCTCCAGCAACAAACGGAGACCTGCTAAATCAGTGGGTCTTACTACAACTGGCGATTGACGAGTGCCAAGCAAGGATTAACGCGATAAAGTTGATCAACGACGCTGAATTATTGATGGAGAACGACGATGACAGATAAATATGTAGCCGATCCACCATTAGGTGATAATGGGAATCCCGGTACTCTCGCAGAACCTTATGATGATGTGGATAAGGCAGATAGCGTGACTTCTGCCGGCGAAACAATCTATCTTGTTGATGGTGTTTACACGGCTTCCGCCGATTCAGGCGACGTAGCGTTGCGCGATGCTAAGACGCTGCGTGGCGAAACCTACCGAGGCGTCACGGTTCTGCCAAATATTGCTGGTCAGGTTGTCCGAGTAGCCGGAGGTAATAGTGGCACTGGCAAGATAATCGGCCTAATCCTGGACGGGAACGGTGTCGGCGCTAATGCTGTGAAAACTTTCAGCAATGCAACTGTTCTTGACAGGCTGGTGCTGCAAGGCCTAACGCTGAAAAACTACACCACCTATGGTGTTTTTGATCAGAGGAGAGAGGGGGCGCTTGAGATGTTGGACTGCGTTTTCCAGGGCGATGTGCAACTGGCTGGTGTGAAGCTAACCACCAGCACAGCACTCAGTGCTGCCGGCTCCGCGTTTATAGACAACATCTTGTTTGACGACGTAACGTCGGATACCTCGATGGAGGCACTGATTGAGCTACAGCAAGAAGCCACCGGGGCGGAAGCATACAACGTCTATGTTTCTAATGTGCGGGGCAAATTGACTTCAACAGATACAGGTAGTTACTACGCAATCTCAGTAGATGGCGCTGACCAGGCTCACGTTTCAGGCGTCGATCTCGAAATGGATATAGAGAACGCAAGTGCGTCGAGCTATTCGGTATGGATCCGAGGCTCGCAAGCAGCCACCTTAATTGCTAACGCTTCTATCTCCAGGTGCAAAATAACTTGCAATTCGCCCGTAGGCTACTCCCTGGCGCTCGGTGAATCTGGGAATCCATCATATATTACGAATGCAGAGATGCACGGAAATGTCGTGAAGGGCGCAACTTATGGGTCAGCGACTCCTCACGGAATTTTGATGGGGGAAGACCTGGCCGGCGACTGTGACGGCAACTTAGTGAAGAATAAGTACGCAAGCATCCTGCTTTCAAAAAATACAGGTGGCTTCTGTCGCGGCAACCTGGTACTGGACACTGAAGGCTGTGCCATCTACATGAAAGGAACCAAATCAGGCACCCCAATCATCGAGAACAACACTATCTCTCAGAGTTCGAAAGTTACTCAGCGTGACCTGGGCCTGCTTGCGGTAAGGGAGCAAGACGGCAACAATGCCGGCGGAACATTCAGAAACAACGTCGTTATCGTGCAGGACGTTTCAACGATCAGAGCTGTTGCCTCGGTGACTACGAGTCAGGTCTGTGCATTCGCAGACAACCTTTACATCTTCCCTGACACGTTTAATCCGACGACTGATCTGTTGTGGGATGCCGGCTCTGGCCTAGTAAACTTTGCTGGATGGTTGGGGAACTCAAATGCAGATTTGACTGTTACCGGTGACCGATACGAAACATTCCCGCAAGGAGTGATTGACGTCATGATTGCCAATAATGAGGCTGCATTTGATGCGGCCATGAATGAGGTATCGTCAGGCAGTGGGCTGATTCGACCTGTAATTGCTGGCTAGTTTCAGAACAGTTCCTGCTGACCGACAGACACCGGGCACATCCACAAGTGCTGCGGCTTTTTGTACTTGCCCTGGCGCATCTCATCCAGCTTAAGGATCTTATTGTGTCTCATCAGCGTATTTAGCGCCCTGCCGGCAGATGTGATCGGTGAGTTAGGCAGAACCTGGTCAGAGATGTCGTCCCTGGTGAACTTCTCGCCTGCCCTGGCTTTCATCCACTCCAGCACCAGACCATCCTGCTTGCTGGCCTTGTTCTTACTGTCGCGGAGTTCAGCACCAATCAGCCCGGTCGTATTGAAGTACGTCGGGGCTTCGAGAGTAACTTTAGCCATTGATCTCCTCCAATGCGTTTCTGTTGACCGGGATCTTGTCGATTAAGATTAGCGGCAGCGCCTGGTTTACCCATTCAGGATATGCAATGACCTTTCTCCCATCGGCGGAGATCTCGATGCTGCCGGAGCAATATTCGCCACCCACGATACCGTACTGGATTCCCACCGCTATGCGAAAGCGTCCGTCTGACTCTCTGTGCGGCTGGCAGGTATATAGAATGCCGTCATTATCTTCTGTGGTGAACCGTCCGTACATGCGTGTATTGAGCCAGTCTGCTTCTTTTAGTGCAGACACCAGAGCGGCTGTTGTGTGTTTTTCTTTAGTTCTGCTCACTTTTTTCTCCATCTAGCCTGTGCGACTCGCGCCACCAATCGTGGGCAACGTCTGCTTGATTCGCTGGTCTCCGGCTTTAGCCAGGCAAGTATTGTGTATGCGCTGACATCGTAGTTCTGGCGATCCAATTCAAAAATAAGTTCTCGTGAAAATTGTACCTGGGTCAGACCACTGTAGCTGCATGCGTTACGCAACGTCTGATTCGACGTGCGACCGTCCATCATCTTCTTATTCATCCCATGCCCTACTTCTCTCATTGAAGTGCTGACCGTCCCGTTCCTGATCATCGGGCCGTCTTAGGAGATCATGTACTCGGTAAATTCTATCGTCAGATTTAAATACTCCATCCAGGTACTCGATCAGGTACTTCGCGTAGGCGACCAAATACTCGTTGCCATCAAGCGTGTATTGATCCTGGCCTTTCTCGACTGCCTCCTTGTACACAGCCTTGAGTCGAGCCAGTGACTCTTCTGTGTACACAACTCGTTTTGTTTCGTTAGTCATCGTTCTATCCTCTCTTGCATAAGATTGATCGCTTCCTGGATCTGCGTTCGTGCGCAGTCCAGATCAGGCGATGCGTTTTCAGGGTAGACGATTCCGTACCTGGCATCGCCTTCATCGCGGCCGTAGTCATCGTAGTGCCCTATTCCTTTCGATACGTCTGCTTCGGCCTTTGTCTGGTCGTCCATGATCTCACTTGCCAGGGACTCCTCTATCACCTGGAGTTCACCTAGCAAGCGGCTCAGAGTTTCGATATTTGCGCCCTTTTCGTTCACGATGTTGCCCCTGACCTGGGCACATCTGCGATCCATTCGTATATTCCGTCGATCTTGTCCTGCTTGTCGACTTGTTCAGTACGACATGCTAACTGCATCTCCTGGATCGAGGCGAACGGTTGGCTGTGCCAGTGCATGCCGATGATCATGTAGCCAGGTCTGTGCAGACTTCCGCCTGGAAGGATGAATGTGGCATGCACGACATGCACGTCTTCAGCTTCATACATGCAGTTGGCCTTGCTTCCCATTTTCGTCGGCAACGGATCTAGGAACATCACCTCACGAGATCTGGATTGTTTCTCCACTTGGTATCGGCTGTCAGCCAAAAGCTGTACCGCATAGTGGAGCCTGACCGCTGTGCCTTCCGAGCACTCGTTGGTGCGGATCACTGGCTTTACGTCTGCTTGCCTGGCGAGAGGCTCCAGGATCTCAAGGGCCGCGTTTATTTTGTTGACTGTATCATTCATGTTTTCACCTAATGGTGTCATGGTTATTTACTCCTGCCCATAGCGTCTGCCAGCGTGCCTTTATAGCTTCTATCGCGCTCAATTTTCATGCCGAACGCACCACGAACTGCTTGCAATTCATTTAAATCGACATAACCCAATTCTTGAAAACCAAGACCCAAATCACATAAGCCGAAGGCTTCGCCGGTTTCAAAATTGGCCTCAGTTATGAACCAAGTACCCGCGCCATCAGGTGTGAATAGCTTAAATGCTACCTTCACCTGCTCCGGCGCAAGCGTAGCCGTAGTTCTGAGTGCTGGTGTGTTTTCTTTGATTTTCTTTGTGAAAAGTTTCATTACATTCCCCACTTGGTTGCGCAGACCGGGCCGATGCCGGCTTCGATGCTCTTCTGATCCGTGAGTTCACGGCCGCAGCACGAGCAGTTGCCGGTCTCGATGCCGTACTGGCGAGCCAGGGCTGGCAGATCGGCGTTAGCCAGGGCTTCGAGTTTCGTGCCGTCGACTTCAATGTCGAACTCTCTGTTGGGGTGGAAGTTTCCTTCCGTCGAGATCTTGCCCAGGTACTGGCCGTCCTCACGCACGACGTAGTACCAGCCGGCGTTCATGCCTTTGTTAGGCGCCATGCTGAACGTGAAGGCTGGCAGGCGCAGCTTCGGCTTCTTCAGGCCAGAGTCCCTGGCGTGCGCGAACGCTGTTAGGACGCTGCCCAGGTAGATGGGCTTCTGAGATGGTTTTGACGCTGCGTTCTTCAGTGCGTTCATCATGTTTTCTGTGAGCGGGGTGCTTCCTTTGTTTATCTTGGATCTCATGTTGATAGCGAATCTGCTCCACGATGCGTTCTCCAGGATCCAGGCGGCCTCTTCAGGGTGATGCTCCGCGAAGAACCGGAAGTTCTGCGATTGTTCGTTTAGTTCAGTCATTACGATGCCTCCTCGGCGCATGATCTGCGACCAGCTTGTTCCACTGCTCGTACATCGCTTCTCGATCTCCACCTTCATAGGCGAACCAGCTATCGAAGTTTATCGGCATGCCACAGCTATGGCACAAGCCCTGGTTGTCTTCGTAGTGGTAGTCGTACTGTCCTGGGCACTCGCTCATCATTGCCTCCTCGGCACATTGTAAAAAGAAAGCCGCCCCTTGATAACGCCAAAAATTGCACCGTAGGGGCGGCGAGTTTAACTACTCTTAAAAGGTTAGGTACTTCATTAAGGCATCAGGCAGCCTGTCAGGGTCGCGTTTAGGATTCTTTTTAGATTCCTTTTTGCGATCCTTCATAGCTCCGCCTTTGCGGAGTATGTCTGGTGGTGCCGGTTGTTTCTGTTTCATTTTCATGATCCTGCCTCCTCGGCGATCTCGTTGACGAACTTCCGGCCGGCCTTAGTCATTCCCATGCGGCTCTTAGAGCCGAGTCGGCGGAACTTGTTGACTGCCAGGGCCAGGCGATAAGGCTTGCCGTTCCTGGTCAGGTCTCTCATGTGCCTGGCTTCACTGCCAGGAACTGTTCGGGCATGTAGCGGGTAGCTGATGGTCATGACTCGCAGGTTTCCGCTGCGGAGTTCTTTGACCAGGGCGACCATGATGCCGGCGTCGGTGTGATAGATGACTACGCGAACCATTAGTAGCCTCCCGTATATTCGATGACGTAGACACCATTCTTAGTGAACGTGTTGTCGACTGCTTCGAACGTGAGACCTTCGCGAACAGCAGCCGCGATCGCTGCGTGCCAGTCCTTCGCTTCTCTGAATGTTGCTTTCATGTGTTGCCTCCTCAAGCAAAGGGTTAGGATGTCCAACCCATGAGCGAATCTTAGGGTACTTTGTACCTAATGTCAACAGCCATAAAACCCTTACTAATCACAGGTTTCAAGACATTCTTGTACCCTGGCTTTAACCTGTTCAATCAAATCTTGGGGGGGGTCTTCCTGGTTGAGCAGATCTAGTGTTGACATTAGTTGGTCGTAAATCTGTTCGAATGTCATATCCATTTGTTGCCCGAAGTCTGCTACTCCGGCTTTGCATGTTGGACAAAATGCTACAGGGATCATTCCGATGAATCCTCTTATGCCACCTTCTTTTTCGATGTCGAATGGCCCCCTACAAATAGAACATTGATAAGATGTTGCTTGTACTTCCTGAAATGATTCAGACATTTTTTCGTCCTGTTGTTCATTTTTAAAAAGACCAGGCGCCGGCGGGATAAACTGGCGCCTGGGAATCGCAGGCCACAATAGCTGACGAGGTTGCTACTTTTGCGGCCAGGGTTTTTATGCTCTTCTTCTTCTTGTTGTTTTTATTGTTGTTGTTATTTTTTTATTTCTTGCATCGCTCTCGACAGTGCATCTTTCCCTTGTAGAACCCTGCCTACAGATGACAGCGACAAACCAGTGTGTGCCCCAATTTTTCTGTAAGTCCAGTGAGGGTTTACTCTCTTCAGTCGTTTCACCTCACTGCGGCGTGCCCTGGTAACAGAAACACGATCCTTTCTGCGACCTGTGCTTGTGCTGACGCCTTTGCCGTTACTATTTACACGCGTAACTTTCTTGACCGCTACATTTTCGGTTGTGAGCTTGTAGCCGATACCGCTTTCCTTACAAAAGTCTGATACCAATGATCCGGCCGTGAAACCATCCACCTCTATTACGAATGTGAATTGTGGGCTTACTATATTGCTTGTGTTGTCTTGTGACATTTTTAGCCTCCTCGGCTGTTTATTTAAAATTAAAACGGAATATCGTCTTCAAATTCGGCCTGGGGAGCCTCTTTACTCGGATGATTCGGCGCCTGGTGTCCGGCATGATGTTCTGCCGGGTTACCCTGGGCCTGGTTACCACCTCGAGATCCGAGCATCAGCATGTCACGACCCTCGATCTCGGTCGTGTAGCGATCGTTGCCGCTCTTGTCTTGCCACTTCCTGGTTTTCAGCTTGCCTTCTATCATGACCAGGGAACCCTTCTTCAGGTATTGGCCGGCGACTTCTGCAACACGACGGAACAGCACGACACGGTGCCACTCAGTTCGCTCTTTCTGCTCTCCGCTTTGCTTGTCCTTCCAGGCCTCGCTCGTTGCGACAGACAGGTTACACACAGCGTCTCCGCTGGGCATGTATTTCAGTTCTGGATCCTGGCCCAGGTGACCGATGATTTGTGCTTTGTTTAGACTTGGCATTTATTTCTCCTAAAGGCGCCCCTGGCCGAAGCCAGGGTCACATTGTTGTTATATTCCCGCTCGAACGAGCAGGCGTTCAATGAGTTTGTCGCGGAACTTTTCATCGTGCTTCGCGAGATTGTTTAGAGCGCTGCCGGTGCCAGTTATGGCTTCATCAAGCACTTCGTTGGTCAGGACGCTAGTGATCTCTGTCTCGTTGCCAGCAACGATCAGAACTGCTTCGCCCTGGTGCTGGTCGAGTAGAGTGTTTATGATTTTCTTCGCTTGTGTATTACTCATTGCTTTGTGCCTCCTCGGCTGTTGGTAATTCAGTTGCCTCTCCATCTAAGGCTCCGATCATTCGGTCGGTCTGTGTTTCGGATTGATTCGGTTCTGCTATGTAACGAATCCCGTTTGGCTGAGAGTCATGGTCGGCGACCTCCTCCATAGTCATTTCTCCACCGAGCGCATCAGGGAATGCCATTCGCAGTGCTGCTGCTTCAGCACACTTCGTCAGCATCTGTCGAGGTGCTTTCTTCCATCGTGCGTTAGGAAACAGTGACTTCTGGCCGTTTTTCTTGCCAGGTAGATACTGGTAGGTCTCACTGACAACTTCACTGAAGTACGTCACGACGGTGTATTCACCACGTTGTTTTGCGACCGGGTTCCAGCGATACACCTTGACCTCACACCACTCAGGCACGGTAATGTGCTTGTATTCGATGTTATCTCCATAATGCGGTCTGGCCTGGCCCAGGTATTCGTTCGTGCGCTGTGCCGTTGTCCGGTACTCATAGATGCCTGGCATGATCACGTCGCGCCATGTCGTAGCTCCAGTGATGGCATCCTTCACTTTCATCGGTACGATGTGGCACGGCTTCTTCATCGGATCCAGTTGCCTGGCCTGACAGTAGTCGATGACCATCATCACCGACATAGGATCAGCGCCTGGATACAGACTCGTTCGCATTGTGTTGAATTGTGCCGGCGAGACTTCACGCTTCTCGATCATTGAGAGCAGTGACTTGCCTTCGTCTTCTTCAGGCTTTGTGACCACCGGAACATCTGCTGCGTACTCTTTTCTTATCTCAGTCATTTGACTACGAACCTCCTGGTTGTTGTTGTCTTTTGGAACTCAGACAGTCGATCGCCGAGTTCCTTTTCTACTGCCGTCTTGTTCAGGTTTTTGATCGCGCTGCCTGCCCAGGTGATCATGGGCTTGCCATGCTCTGGATCCAGCAGCACATCAGTCGTTTTCATGAACTTCTTGATGTCTATTTCCAGCTCTTCCTTCTGTGACATTAGGCCTTTCATCGTTGCGCGTACTTCGCGCAGTTCCTCGACCTGGTTGGCGATGTCTATGCTCGCGATGCAAGCAGACGGATACAGCTTGTCTACGTCGCCAGACGTGATTGGTTCGGGCGGATTGCGATGCTCGACTCGCTGCCAGAATAGCGCCAGTTTTTCTTCGAGTATCTTGTTGGCCTTTGCGCTGCTTTCAATGGTGTACGAGCGGAACTCATTGCCGCCGATCAGAACGCCCAGGTGCCAGCGATCCCACCCTGTCAGTGACAGGTAGCCTAGACACTGCGTCAGGTAGTACATGGGAATGTTGTCGGTCTCTTCTGCGCCGAACTGCTTGCCCATGAACTTGTCGGCAGTCTTCGCTTCCATGCCGGCCTTCTCGCCGGTGACCTTGCGGTCGATGTGGCCGCGAAAGAACGGCAGTTCAGCGTGTTGGAAGTCGCGCCGATCGCGCCGCACGTCGATGCCGGTGCGCCTGGCGAACTCGTCGCAGACTACATCTTCCAGGACGTTGCCGAAGTGTACACGTTCATTGTTTGACAGGTCGGGCCGCTCTTTATCGCCGACCTTCTCCAGATATAGATCGAGTGGTGTCATGTATGGGTGTAGCCCGACTGCTGCTGCTACTTCAGATGCGCCGACGTATGTGTGTCGATCGCTGAAGTCGATTCCCGATGTTGCTTGTTTTACTGTTGTCATGTTTGTTCTCTCAGTTACCAGTTAAGGACGTGTTGGTCATCCAGGTGTTCTTGTATCGTGCCTGTGAAGTAATCGAGCAGGCCAACACGACGGCGACTGATTACTTCATGATCGTGCATAGATTGTGTGTCGATTATTTGATCCAGGTCGAGCAGGAACAGGTCTTGCTCGTTGTGCGCTTCGACGAGCCATCCTTCGGCATCTTCGGCTGCTGCGAGCCATGCGAGCACAAGATAGCCCTGGTCTTCGACAGGCAGCTCCTCGTACATGAGGCCTTTATATTCTCCCAAGACATCGAAGTATTTGTTCCGCGCTATATCAAATTTTTCGGCCGTCTTGTTCCTGTCGACCAGGTTGCGCTCGTCTTCATAGTCAGGATCGTGTGTTGCGGGAACAATGCCTGCTAGTTTTTGCCAGTTATGCTTCATTTTATGTGCCTCCTCAAGCACTGCTTTCACGAGATTGCTGGTCTTATTCGCCAGATCAGAATCGAATAGTAGTTGATTAGGTACATTTGCGCAAGTTTTTTTCCATGTTTTACATGAAACAGCGTAAAAACATTGCGCGTCCTGGCCTGGCGTGCCATAATTCGTTTTGTGAATATGAGAAAAAACAATTCAAGGCTCATCCAGGCAGTCGAGAAGGCTGGTTCTGTTCGGGCGCTGGCCCTGTCCATCGAGGAGTCGCCACGCACCATACAATATCAGGTGCGGCGCGGATGGCTGAGTCCAGCGGTGGCTAAGAAAGTCGGAAAACTTTATCTTTGGCCGCGCGTCTATATCGTCGACCTGGCTTCTGCCGTATAGTATTATCCCCGTGTGCTGGTCTCTGCCTCCTCAGATCCAGAACACACCGCTGGTTGGTCTTCAGGTCTATCCTGGGGACTAGCCAGCATTTTAATGAATTTTAATGAATGACCTGCCGAGGGGGCGCCACATTGAGTATCAAACATATAGACGCCGCATTAGATAGCCGTCTGCCGTGCAACCTGAAGCTGGTTGCTATCGTGTTCGCCGACTGCGCTAACAGCGAGACCGGAGAATCCTGGCCGTCTGCACAGTACGTTGCAAATCGTGCAACGATGTCTCGCCGGCAAGCAATCCGAAATATTAACGAGCTTATCAAGTTAGGCATCCTGGTTGAAGTTGGTAAGCGCAGGTCTCCCGGTGGTTACACCAAAGTCAGGATGATCGTGAAGAAAGCCCTGGAAGAGTTTGGTAGTGACACCCATGACACTGGTGACACATTGTCACTGGTGACACCAGAGGCGCCCGGTAGTGACACCCATGACACTCAGGTAGTGTCACCGGTGTCACCCGAACCGTCAAATAACCGTCATAAAGAACCGTTATCTATTGATGAGCTATTTGATGCGTTCTGGTCAGCGTATCCGACGAAGGTCGGAAAGAAGCCAGCCAGAAAGGCATTTGAGGTGGCGCTGAAGAAAGCCCCAAAATCAGATCTTTGGAAAAAAGAAAAATTTACTGATGTAAGTTGTTTTGTAGCTTCGATAGTGCGAGGTATTTTTAGGCGGATTAATTTAGATCGCCAGTGGAAGGATGGTTTTATTCCAAATCCAACCACATACCTGAACCAGGAACGATGGGAAGATGAGATCCAGCAATCTGACAACAATGGCAAACTGGTTGATTCTGATCAAGCCAGGAAGGACGATGAAGCCAGGCGCGCGAACTCCGTGTATCTAAAGAACCTGGAAATACTGGATCTAATGCGCGCCAGGATCGGTCAACGAGAAGGAAATTTTATGATGCCCAGGAAGTGGGACTGGCAGGAATGCACCAACTACATGATAAAACATGGCATGGATGTGCCTGCATTAGCACATTAAGGGGGAAGTAGATGGACAACAAAATATTGGGCCGCCAGGATGGCTGTTCAGCACTTGGAAAAGGGGTGATCGCAAGCATATGTTTAAGCGCAGTTATATGGTTTGCTATAATTTGGCTTTGGCTGCCTGACGCTTTGATTGCGCTTTCGCTTTGGAGGGAATACAAATGAAATTTATTAATGCTTCAATGATGCCCAGGCTTGATTACTTCGTGCGAGGTAGATCTGTGCCGGCAGAATCTGTTTGGATGGACGAGTGTTGGCGCGACAATCAAGCCGCAGACTTTGGTCAGATCGACGAAGTTGGTCACACAACTAGGGCGAATGAAGTAAGTCCTGATGTCGAGTTTATTCATCTAATGCACGAGCGGGGCAACAGTTCCGGCCGACACCTGTACGACATCCTTGAACATTCGGCTGATGCGTTCGTTTTATTTCAGCAGGCTTATAAGATATTCAAGAATCGGCATGCAGATAAACTAATCGGTTTTTATGATCAGTATGATGCGCTGCGCCTGGGGCACATGGGTGTGGACGTGTTCGATCGGTTCGCGCCACACAATAAGGACAGTCTGCGCTGCTTTGATTTTTTCATGCCGAGGGCATACCTGGACGCGCCGCTGCCAGAGTTTGTGGCCGCTATTAACTACAAGGTCGAGTGGCTTCGTTCGAGATCAAGGTCGCCAATTTATTTGTGTGCGACACACAAAACGAGACCGCCAGGGAAGAAAGACTTTCGGTATATGTCGCCGGCGGAGATGGATGTTTACCTGAGTGTCCTTCAGGAGTCTGGCGCCGATGGTGTTATCTGGTGGGCATGGAATGTAGAGGGCACAAATAACTCTAATGGTGAAGGCACGACCAACAAGTCATTGAAGCTGAAAGCCTGGAACCACAAGTGGCGATACAAACAGGAAGAGAACGCCTGGGCGGAAGCATTTATGGATTACACCTGGGAAAGTTGAAGTGTATATATCAAGCCAACAATATTCACGATGAGAAGAGCTGCCGCCAGGGATAGGAACGAGCCTGAGATCGTCGAGACTTTCAGGAAAGCCGGCCGCTTCGTAACCAGGCTGTCTGGGAAAGGTGTGACGGATCTTCTCGTTATTAGACCATCACCTGATGTGCCGGTGTTTGTCGTTGATTCGATTGATCAGGCTCTTGATCTTGTTCAGCTTGATGAGCCGATCATGCTGGTTGAGGTAAAGGACATACGCGACGATCGTGTTACGCGCGAGCCGCTAACGCCTCAACAGGTTGAATGGCACAGTTTAGCGATGGGGGTTCCTTTTGGCTGAGACCAGGAAGCTGTCTGGCGTGCTAGAGGTTATTCATCGAACTTCTGTGATGCCAGGGCCGGAATTTTTGCAGCATACCTGGTTAGCAAAAACGGAAGTCAAGATGCTTTATGAAGACCTGGTTAAAGAAGGATATTTACAGGATAAACAACTACTTAAATTCATATCACAGGGCTGCTGCACATTTAATTTTGGTGATGTAATTGTCAGTTGTGTGTGGGATATAAATTAAGCCCATCCTTGAGGAGGCACGAATGAGTAAAATTGAAAGTGATTTTCATTTTTGGTATCACAAACAAATCGGAATAATGTTCTTGTGGGATCACTGGGGAAGCAACTGGAGCATAACGCTGATGTTGCCGTTCTGTTCGATGTGTTACATGCGCGAAGTGCCGGAGTAATGGCAAATCTTAATCAGGTCAGGTTCGTCAGGGTAAGCGACATCGCTAACTCGCAGACTGTCGTTTGTGTTCCGAACAACGAGCCGACAGAGATCGAGTTTAAAAAACGCAACGGATCAGGCAAAACTTACAACGCTGTAATAAAGCGAGCCAGGTCGCCCAAGTTTCACAACCTGGTGATGCGGGTCATTCGCGATCTGTTCGAAAACCAGGATACCTACTCTGACATCGAGGTGTTCCGAGTGGTCATCAAGCTAAAGTGCGGATGGGTTTACGAGGAGCCAGTTGTTACTGGCAAGGGCCAGGTTCAGTGGGTGCCGAAGCCTACTGACTGGAGCAACTGTGACGAAGACGAGTTTCGGGAGTTCTTCGATAAACTGAAGCCGATCGTATGGGAAAAGCTGGGCGAAGAGGCCTGGTCGAGATACAGGCTGTAAGGGAGTACAATCGGACGAATGATTATCAAAATAATTATCCAGACGGTATTTGCTGTAGTTGTTTACGTTGGCTATGCCATCCCCGGCAAGTTGCTAGGGATAGTGATGATCCCGATAGGTATCTGGACGGACTGGCAGCATAGGTTTACTTGGCCCTGGGATGCTGCGGCTAATGCGCATACTGGCAGTTACTACGATCAGTGGTATCCGATGATTGATGCGCCTCAACACTCAGCGATCAGTCGCTTCTTTTACAAACTGAGTCCATTCTGGCGCGAGTATTACTGGCGTTTACGCAATTCTTTTTCAAATGCGATGCGTTATACGTTCGCCAATCCAAATACGAAGGGCGAAAAACTGTTAGGAGTTATCACTGTTAAGGGTGATGGCTGGATCTATCAGTACCACGAGGAGAAGTGGTGGTATGCCCGTTATAGGTATTCCAAGCGCACAGACGGCGACCAGGGCTGGGAGTTTTACATCGGCTGGAAGCTAGACCGATGGACGGGGTTTGGGCTGACCTTAAGGATACCGAAGAAGAACTTCATACCACCTGATCAAGATTACGGGGCATGATCATCTGATCAAGCAGGATTAAAGAAATGAGCTATATATTCACATGGACGAGGGATAGATCAAGCGACTTGGGGGGCAGTCATTTCGACTGGGAGGAAGATTGCCTGGTGACTTACGGCGTCTTTGGTAAGTATATTCCTGCTAAAACAAACGCGCCGATGGAGGAGTGTTATCCAGCCGAATATCCAGAGATAGAGATCGAGTCTGTTATTAACTCTGAGGGTGAAGATATAGCAGAAGATCTATCCGTCAAGGAAGATGAAAGCGTTCGGCAAGGTGCTGAGGCTGATTACAGCCGTGCTGGATATGTAATATAAATCAGGAGAACGAAATGGATACTCAAGGCCTAAAAAATTCACATGTAGGCATATTCGTAGCAATTCTATCGCTTTTATTGTCTGCGGCGACCTATTTATTATTTAATGTTGCCGTAAGCGAACCCGTTGAAACTCAAATAAATCTGACATGGGATAGGCCGACCACTCGTTTGGATGGTAGGCCATTGGCTCCATCAGAAATTAATCGCACACAGATTCGCTACAACATAGATGGCGGCACGATGCAGTGGGGAGGTAGTACCACAGACGGTGCTGCTGAGGAGTTGTCGATCGTGGTGAATGGTGAGCCTGGGCAATATTTATTTTTTGCAAGTGTTGTCACTGAGGATGGATTAATATCAGGCGAAAGTGAACCCGCATCTGTGGACGTGCCTTCCCCTGATTTGTGGCCGGCAAATACAGCGACTAACCTTGAAGCCTTTTTGAACTAGATTAACATGATAGATCCATATAGATGGAATCGTATTTATTAAGGGTGATGTAATGGACACATCAGTAGATTGGATATATTGGTCGTTAATTTCAGTAACAGCAATTTGTGGTTGGCTTTTGAAAGTATTAGAAAAGGTTATTAAGATTCACGAATCCGGTCTGCCCATGAGCATCGGAAGGTATTTATCAGAGGATAGGTATCGCATCGCAATATCAATTATTGGGACATTTGTTCTGATAGCTGCGTTGGAGTCATTAGGCCAACTCAATTACGCAATGGCAGCAGCCAGCGGCTATGTTGGTGAATCAGCATCCCGGTTTTTGCGGAATATTTCTGACGACAAAATTATTTGATGAGCATTATTAGTAAAGCCATCCGCAGATACCCGTCGGATCCAGACGTGATGTGTGCGAACTGCGGCGCACCAAATTGTGTCTGGGCACATCTACCGTTTTTCGATGCCGGCATGGGACAGAAGTGTGATGATTATTTTGGCGCACCGCTGTGTCAACTTTGTCACGACTACGTTGACGGCCGTCGTGACGCTGATGCGATGGGTCACTCTAACCAGGATGCCTATTATAACGAGCTTATAAAGTTAGGCATCGTATTGAGGCCAGCCAGCGGCCGAACAGATTATGAATGGCAGTATCGAGTTCTCAGGAAGGGGATCTCATTGCTGGTAGAAGCTGGGATCTTGCGGATCCAGGGAGTGGAAGATGTTGCTCGCTCAAGCGTGGGAGCGCATATCCGATAAACCTGGTTACCGGTTCCAGGTGTTTGTTCAGTATCCACAAAACTGGTCAGTAAAAGGATGGATCGCAGTCTTCCAGCATGACGGCACGCCGGAATGTGAAGCAAGGATCCAGGATAAGGCCGACCGTTTTATCGGTGTGTATGACAGTTCTGCAAAACGCCAGGACTTTTTTTCAGATTGCTCGTTTGCATGCCTTCAATACCGATTCAAGGACAAACCGGTATCGTGCCCTATAGTGGACACCAGGGCAGCAATCGGCGATTCTAAAGCCCCTGGATGGCTTCTCTAAAGTAGACGGAATTAGATATGGCTACGAAAGATGGTAAGAAGACCGGCGGCCGCCAAAAGAATACGCCTAATAAGTTGACCGTTGAGATTCGTCAGATGATTCTGGGCGCTCTCGATGCTGTCGGAGGACAGGAATACCTGACTAAACAGGCTGAAGAAAACCCCACTGCATTCATGACTCTCCTGGGCAGAGTAGTACCAAAAGAGATCGAGGCTAAGGTCACGGTAATCGACCAGTACAGCGCCAGGCTGATTAAAGCCCAGGAGCGCGCGATCGAACACGACTTAGAAGAAGCCGAGAAGTTCATTGATGTTGACTTCGAGGAAGTGGTGGAGAAAAGCGTTTGAACGAGGTCGCGCCTATTCAGCAGGAGGAGGACGTTTACGATGAGATCGTCGACCGACTGATCGAATATCGGAATGACCCACTGGCATACACGCAATGGGCATTCCCCTGGGGCGAGGGCCCGCTTAAGAAGAAGAGCATACGCAAGTGGCAGAAGAGCGTGTTGCGCGACATCAGAGATCATCTCTCTGATCCAGAGAAGCGTTACGAACCAATTTTGATCGCCAGGGCGAGTGGACACGGCATCGGGAAGAGCGCGCTTATAGGCATGGTTATATCCTGGGCGCTCGACACGATGGTCGGCGCCAGGTGCAATACGACAGCGAACACCGAAGCACAGTTACGCACCAAGACAGTACCGGAGGTGACGAAGTGGTCGCAGATGCGGATTACCGCAGAGTTCTTTCATCACACAGCGACAGCTATATTTAGCAAGGTCAAAGGCCAGGAGAAGTCCTGGCGCGCAGACTTCCTGCCCTGGAGCATAAACAATCCCGAAGCGTTCGCCGGCCTGCACAACGAGGGCAACAGGATTGTGATTGTGATGGACGAGGGCAGCGCAATCGCCGACAAGATCTGGGAAGTCACCGAGGGTGCGCAGACTGATGCCAACACACAGATCATCTGGATTGTGTTTGGTAACCCAACTCGCAATGCGGGAAGGTTTCGGGAGTGCTTCCGCAAGTACCGCAAGTATTGGAATATCGGGCAGATTGACAGCCGTGACGTTGAAGGCACCAACAAGAAATTGTTTGAGAGGTGGGCAGAACAGTACGGAACTGATAGCGACTTCTTCAAGGTGCGTGTACGAGGAGAGTTCCCTGACATGAGTATGCGTCAACTATTCAACACAAAGGATGTCGACGAAGCGCGAGGCAAGCATCTGCGCGAGGAGCAGTACACTTTTGCTCCGAAGATCCTGTCGTGCGATCCAGCCTGGGAGGGTGATGACGAACTGGTCATCGTGATGCGCCAGGGGCTGAAGGTTGAGATATTAAAGCGCATGCCGAAGAACGATAACGACATTGAGGTCGCAAATTGGATCGCCAGGTATGAAGACGAACATGAGGTCGACGCAGTGACCATCGACGCTGGATACGGCACAGGCATTGTGTCTGCGGGAAGAACGATGAAAAGATCCTGGCACTTAATTTGGTTTTCAGGCAAAAGTAGTAGAGAAGATTGTTACAATAAGCGCGCAGAGATGTATCTTAACGTCAGAGACCTCCTGAAGGAGGGGCTTGCTTTGCCTGATAATGACGATTTGTACTACGAGATGATCAGTACAGAGCTTGTTACTACCCTGGACGGGAAGTACAAATTGCCACCGAAGGAAGACCTTAAGCAGATCATTGGCCGGAGTCCTAACATTATCGACGCTATAGCACTGACCACTGCCGTGCCAGTGGCAACAAAAGACCAGAAAACGTATGCAAAATTGCGCCAGGCTAAGGCGCTTAAGTACAATCCGACGGATCGACTGAAAAGGAAATGATCTTATGTGTATGTCTGCAAGTGCCCCACCACCACCAGCACCACCACCAGCAGCACCAAACTTTGATGCAGTCAAGAGCGTTCGCGCCGATGAGCGCCGCAGGCTGCTTGCTGCGAGGGGAGGCCAAGACACCATCTTGACTGGCCCTGGTGGCCTGGATACAAAATATGCCTCGACTGGCAAGACGATGTTAGGCGCCTGATGTCTCACGAACTGCGCGGCGAGGTAATTAAGCGGTACTCTGCTCTTGAAATGCAGCGCAGCCCTTATATCGGAATGTGGCAGGATCTGAGCGATTACATCATGGGCGGCCGAGGAAGATTCCTCCAGGATGATCAGCTCAAGGTTCGCCGCAACGAGAACCTGTACAACGAGATCGCGAAGATAGCAGCCAACACTCTGGCATCCGGCATGCAGTCGGGCATCACTTCGCCGGCTCGTCCCTGGTTTGAACTGACAACACCGGATCCTGAACTCGCAGAGTATGGCTCAGTGAAGACCTGGCTCGACCAGGTTCAGAAGCGACTGCTACTCGTTTTTGCTAGGTCGAACTTCTACACCGCTATGCACTCTATGTATCTGGAGATGGGCACGTTCGGCCAGATGCCGGTCGGGATCTACGAGGACTTTGAGAACGTCATCCGCTGTGTGCCTTACACGGTTGGAAGTTATTGTTTAGCGACCAACGGCAAGCGCGAAGTGGACACGCTATATCGCGAGTACAAGATGACTGTCAGGCAGATGGTTGATCGCTTTGGCAAGGACAACGTGAGTCGATCCGTCAGGCAGTGCTACGAGAAAAAGCAGTACGACGAATTTGTACCGGTCATCCATGCTTGTGAGCCAAACATTGGCCGTGATCCTGCCTCGCCGCTATCGAAGGAAATGCCCTGGCGCTCGGTTTACATCGAGAAGAATGGCGATGCTGAAAAGATTCTGCTGCAAACTGGCTTCGAGGAGCGACCATTCATCTGTCCCAGGTGGGAGATTGCCGGCGAGGATGTTTACGCGACAGCCTATCCTGGTCTGAACTCTATTGGCACGAACAAGTCGTTGCAGATTGAGGAGATCGACAAGCAGATCGCTATCGAGAAGATGCACAATCCTCCTCTGATTGCTGACGCTATCCTAGAGAACTCCGGTGTGACCACCTCGCCAGGCGACATCAGCTACATCGCCGGCATGGCCTCCCAGGGCAAGCCTGGCATGGCGAGTGTCTATGAGGTCAATCCCCGTATCGCTGAACTTACTCAGGACATCAAGGAGAAAGAAGCTAGGATCCAGCGACACTTTTATGCCGACCTGTTCATGATGATCACGGAGATGGACAGGGCGCAAATCACCGCGACTGAGATTGCCGAACGCAAGGAAGAAAAACTTCTGATGCTAGGTAGCGTGCTAGAGAGGCTTAACAACGAGGCTCTTGATCCGATCATAGATCGTGTTTTCGCCATTGCGAACAGGGCCGGCATACTTCCTCCACCTCCACCAGAGATTGAGGGGGTGGATCTGCGAGTCGAATACATCAGCGTATTAGCTCAGGCGCAGAAGGCAGTGGCGACTGCGAGCATCGAGTCAACAGCCTCATTTACGATGCAACTCTCCAATGTATTCCCTGAAGCCAGGCACAAGTTTGATGCCATGCAGGCAATTGATGAGTATGCGAAAGCGAAGGGAGCACCACCGAAGGTGATTAGAACTGACGCTGAGGCGCAAGAATTATTATCAGCCGAGTCTCAACAGGCTGCCGCAGCTAATCAAGCAGCAATGGCGGCTGAGGCTGCCAACACAGCAGCGACGTTGAGCAAAGCTGAAATATCAGAAGACAATGCGCTCGGCGCCCTTGCCGGTGCTGGGCCACAGTGAGGATATAGATTATGCCCAATATTACAGCAGCAGGAACATACACAAAGGACACCAGTGGCTTTAGCTTCCTGACGTCTTCGGGAGGGTCAAGCAGAACCTTGTTGATTGACGGTGACAGCAGTGTAGACATTAAGCTCAAATACACTGATGATGCCGGCACAGACCGAACTCTTGAGAACGGCACGATAACTTCTTTACCCAAAAGCATAGAGATCGGTGTGCTCGCGAAGGATCTTAAAATTGTTGTTGGTGGTTCACCTACATTGATCAATGTCACCGGTGGTGGCATTCAAAATGTCAGAGCATAACGAACATCGGCTAGATCGCAGGGAGCGCGAGAAGCGAGGAAAAGAAGCTGAACTACAAAGGCTCAGAGAGTATTCGGCACGGTTGCACAATGACCGTACTACTTTACTTGGAATGCCTGAGTTTCAGCGAGTGATGGCTGATATAGTCGCAAGGAGTGGACTGTTTCAGTCAGTTATGACTGGTAACTCGATGACGTATCACAAGTCGGGACGCCAGGACTTTGGGCGCGAGATCTTTGAAGACTTCTTGAAAGTCGATGTGGATCAATCGTTCGAGATACTGAAACCTAAAACGGAGAAATAATTCGATGGCTGATGAAAACGACAACGGACAGAATGACACCAGAACCGAAGGCGGATCTGAAGCCGACGACACTCTGCTGAGTGGAGGCGATGTTAATCAGGGCGGCGATCAGGGAACTGATGGCAACCAGGAAGGCAAAGCTGACAACCAGGGGGGTGAAAAAGCTGGGAAGGAAGAGGGCAGCGAAGATGGCGGCTCGGTTCCTGAAGGTGAGTATGAGCTTGAAGCTCCTGAAGGCCTGGATATGGATGCGGGACTTGCGTCTCGTGCTCAAACCACGTTTAAGGAACTTGGCCTAACGCAAAACCAGGCTACATCACTGAACAAAATGTTCGGTGAGCATGTAGCGGAGATGCAAGGGCAAATGTCTGATAACTTCACCAACCAGTTAGATTCCTGGGTGAGCGAACTCAAAGCCGATAAAGAAATTGGTGGCGACAAGTTTGATGAGAATGCTGGTGTTGCAGCGAAGGCAATCGAGAAATTCGGTTCGCCTGAACTGAAGCAAGTGCTAAACCAGACGGGTATGGGCAATAACCCTGATCTGTTTCGGTTCGCACTGAACATCGGCAGACATCTCATCGAGGATAATCCAGGAACAGGTAGTCCTGCTGGCACTGAAACGTCGATGCAAGATCGTTTGTATGGAAAGACGACTTCAGATTCAAATGGATAAACATTCTGTCAACAAACACAGGGATTAAAATCTCATGGCAACTTTAAATCAATCATATCCGACGCTGTTAGACCTGGCGAAGCAATCGGACTACACAGGGACTGTTGTGGCTGACATCATTGAGATGCTGGCTGATACAAACCTGATACTCCAGGACATTCCTTTCATGGAGTGTAACAACGGCACGAAGCATCTCACGACGATGCGTTCGGGCATCCCACAACCAACATGGCGGCGCTTGTACGAGGGTGTGCAGCCTCTAAAGGGAACTAACGTACAGGTCGAAGACACCTGTGGCATGTTGGAATCCTGGTCAGAGGTCGATGCCAAGCTGGTTGACCTGTCGAACAATCCGCGTCAGTTCCGACTGAACGAGGCGACTGCCTTCATCGAAGGCATGAACCGCGAGATGGCGGATGCGTTGTTCAACGGTGACACCGATACTGATCCTGAGAAGTTTATGGGCTTCGGGCCTCGCTTTGACAGCACGACCGCTGATAATGGCGGCCAGGTTGTTCTTGGCGGAGGTTCTGGCGCAGATAACACCTCGATTTGGATGGTAGTGTGGGGGCCAAGAACCGTTCACGGCTTGTATCCGAAAGGATCAAAAGCTGGACTTTCCCGCGACGACAAAGGCAAGACCACGAAGGAAAATAGCAACGGGTCTTTGTACGACGTCTTCCGCGAGAAGTTCACCTGGGACGTTGGACTCACAGTTCGAGATTGGCGCTACGTTGTGCGGATCGCGAACATTGATGTGAGTGCGATGGCCGCAGGCAGTACAGACGTGCTTGGGTTATTGCGTCAGGGCTATTGGAAGCTGAAGCAGCGACAGATTACCGGCGGAAGAGCCGCT
>Ga0255047_10000320_pt1 | contig 38575 bp, 53 predicted proteins | sample JV7_2_1_MG_FD_183640 | JGI IMG/M metagenome (GOLD analysis project Ga0255047, IMG submission 183640) | Seawater microbial communities from Jervis Inlet, British Columbia, Canada - JV7_2_1 | ecosystem: Environmental > Aquatic > Marine > Inlet | place: Canada: British Columbia | collected 2016-10-06
CGAGTTAGCAAAGATATTAAAAGAAGAAAATCCAGATTTTTCTTATATGGACCTAAGCGGCGTAGATCTGAGAGATGCAGAGCTGCGAGATTCAAACCTGAGAGGTGCAGACCTGAGCGGGGCAAACCTGAGAAAGGCAGACCTAAGGGGTGCAAAAATAACAAAAAGACAGGAGCGTTTCTTACCTTCAGCTATGGGCATAGAGGTATGTGAAGTAAATGATTAAATTAGAGATAAAGGAAGTATTTAAATTATTCATATACTGGATACCAATCCTTATAATTTGGGCGACAGGAGTCGGGGTTTACCAGATGATTAAAGAAATTAAATTAATAAATAAGATAAAAGGATTAAGGAAGTGAAGAAGAAAAAAATACAGAAAATGATTATTAGGTGTATAGAGAACTCTTATTTATATAAGAGAAACATAACTGGTCATCAAGAAAGCCAGGCTTATAAGGAAAGGATTGAAAAAGAAACCGAAGATAAATTCTCTATCAAATTAGACTGTCTAAAGTTTTATATAGAAAGCATGTTAGATATTCTATTAAAAAGAGGGGCTGTAGAGGTTGTAGACATAGAAGAGTTGAGTATAATTGGGAAATCTAAAGAAGAAATAGAACTGTATTTTATACAAAGGGAAATGCAGGATATGACAAAGGATAGCTACCCTGAATCGGAGGAGAATAAATGAACACAAAAGAAGACTTTTTAAAATTATGGGAGAACTTATCAACAGCGACAAACAACTTGATAAAGATGACAGAGACCAACCGACGCCTTATATCTGGCCTATCTGTCTTATTAATAGAGAAAGGTGTAATTACATCCGATGAGATTAAGAAACTAGAGGAGGATGTAGTTGCCGCATTGGTTAAGAAGAAGAAGAGACGGAGACGTCGAGGAAAGGAAATAAAATAATGACTAGACTACAGTGCCCTAACTGCGACGAAACGTTCAAAACAGGCCATACAAATATACCTGGAGAGAAAGACGATAAAGGAATACTTAGAGAGGTGTGCCCTCGTTGCAGTAAAATAATGGATGAGTGCTTTTACTGCGGGGACAGCTTCGAGGAGAAGACGGAGAATTACTGCCCACACTGTTTTAAATAGTGTATAATACCGGAATGCAAGGTCCAAGTCCGTTTCATAATGACCCGAATCCATTCGCAAGCTTCTTATTTGGATTCCCGGTGATCGGTAAAAATTCAGGGCCTTCTGAACCCGGTGACGTTTCAGATGAATTGGAAGAAGATTTCTCAGACACTCAGATCCTAAACCAGAAGTTAGACCTAATTTTGGCCAGGTTATCAAAACTTGAATCAATGGGAATGACGGGTAAAATAAGCGGCTCAATACTTTAATATTTATAGATAGTAAAAAGGTATTTTACAAATACTTTAATACTATGTATACTGCGTAAATATTAATAAAAAAAACATTTCCCAGACAATCATAATAACTCGGTAAATGGAATAAATCAAACAGAAAGGCGGAGCAATGAATTACAAAGAGCTTATAAATAAGAAACGCGAATTGATTGAGACGACAAAGAAACTGGATGAATATGCTGAGGGGCTTCTTGAAAAGAAAAAGAGCATATTGGATAAAGTTGAGTTAATAGTCTCTAACGACCTAAAGCCATTAAAGGAAGAGATATCGCAAATAGATGCAGAGGTAGAGACTATTTTAAAAGAGACTGGGGGGGATAAGATAGTTATTGATGGTTACGGAGCTTATCTGAATGATGAGATGAGCATAAAGATAGTGGATATGGACAAGGCTATTGGTTGGGCGATTAAGAACCCTGGTGTTTTAAAGAAGGATATTTTAAAAGTAACGGAGGTGAATAGGCTTATAAAAGAAGGATTAGTGCCAGACCCAGAAACGGACGGAGTAGATTGCAATGATTCATATCAAAAAATCTCATTTCGGAGAAGGTAATTGCGGGCAGGTAGTTTTGTATTACCCCAAGGACAGTGTTTATTTAATAAAAAAAGATAGCTTAGCAAAAAAAATATGGAGAAAAATATGTCAAATGCATTAGTTAAAGAAGATAAGTCAATGGCAGTGCCAGAGTATTTAAAGAGTTTCCAGGGGGAGGGGGCTGAAGACGTTTCGTCTGATATGATCGAGAAGACTTTCCTCTCTATGTCTCATGAGGATAAAGGGAGTATTAAATTAGGGGATTGGTACGACTCATTAACAATGGAGTCGTTTGGACCTGAGGTAGTCGTTACTGTTTGTAAGATAACGAGAAGCTGGCGAAAGTTTAATAAGGACCTTGAGTTGGTTGCTTCATCAAAGGATGGTGTTAATTGGGATAACGCAGAGCTGGTAACAGAAGACGAGAAGTGGAAGTGTGCATTTATTGATATGTTTGTGTTAATAAACGAAAGAGATAGTGTGTTGCCCCTTATAACATCATTTAAATCGACTAGTTTTAAGACGGGCAGAAAGTTAGCAACAACAATCGCTAAATTCACAAGAGGAAATGGCGAGCCGATATTTGCCCGGAACTACACGTTACAAACAGAGAAGGTAAGTAATAAAAGCATGACGTGGGTTGTTTCTAAATATAAGTTAAACTCAGGATTTAACACTGAGGACATGGTCACTAAGGCCTCAAAGGTCCGGAAAATGGTAATGGATATTGAGCCAGTCATGACAGACTTAACTGATGTTGACCCAAATAACGACAGCGACTTCACTGAAGAAGGCTTGGACTAAGAGGCTGATATGTCAAAAAGCTCAAAAGTAGTTCATTTAAACTTTGAAGATAAAGACCACTTATTACTGAAGCAATCAGCGGATTCGCTAGGAATGCCACTAGCGACTTATGCCAAGGCACTTGTCTTGTCTACTTTAGAAAGAGCTGCTGCTCAAAGAACCCCAAGAAAAATAACAAACAACAGGGGTTGATAAAGTGGAATTAAGAGCAAAAAACAAAAAACTGGTACTCTATTGTACCTTCTTAGAGAGAGATTTCCCTAGAGACCTAAAAGGTAGGTGGAGCGGAAGCTTGAAGGGTTGGGTATTCAGCCCTTCAATAATCTCTTACAACTCGATTGTTGAGAAGTCAGCAAAAGAAAAAATAGATATTTTTATTGATGAAAAGGTAAGTAACTTCTTTAATAAAAAGAAAGAAAGCCTTGATGTATATAACTTGAATCAGAAATTCAAGACGAAGCCATATAAATATCAAGAGAAAATAACATCATTAATTGTTCATAATAAAAAATGTTTTGTGTTTGCTGGTGTTGGTACAGGTAAAAGCAAGTCTGCAATTGATGCAGTAACGGTTTTATGGAGCCAGGGGGAAATTAAAAAGGTTTTAGTGGTGTCCCCAGCCTCGATAATGTGGAACTTTGGTAATGAGATAGAACTTCACTCAGACTTTGATTACACGATCCTGCATGGTGGATTAGAGAAACGTAAAAAATTGATAGAAGACTCTAATACAGTATTTGACATTATTAATTACGAGATTCTTCACAAGATAGAGCCGCAGATTAAAGATAAGGGATACGATGCGATTATATTTGATGAAGTTCATTACTGTAAAAACAGAACCTCTAGCCGATCAAAAAGTGCCTATAGATTATCGAAGAACATTGAAAGACGGATTGGACTCACAGGTACGATAATAAGTAATAGTTACGAGGATTTGTTTCAGCCATACAAAATCATTGATGAATCGATATTTGGGAATACTTATTCAGGGTTCAGACAAAGATATTTTGTGATGGGTGGATTTCAGCAGTATGAGATTATTGGGTACAAAAACGAAAAAGAGATAAAGAAATTGGTTGCAACTAATTCAATAAAATTTAACATAAGAGACGTTATAGATAACTTGCCTGAAGAAAAGAATATAATTAAAAAAATAAGATTGTCTGATAAGTCAATGAGGCTGTACAAGGAGCTCAAAAACAACATGATAATTGAGCATGAGAGAGGTGATATCATTGCATCTAATGTTCTTGAGCGGCTCATACGTCTGTCACAGATAACCTCAGGTTATTTAGTGGATAAGGAAAATAGTCTAATCACTGATATCGGCAACGAAAAGACAGAGTATCTAAAAGGTTTGCTCTCTGAGATAACAGATAAGACAGCTATTTTTTGTAGGTTCAGAAGAAGTATAGATAGAGTTGTTGAGGTATGTGAGTCACTAGGCCTTAGTTATTACGTTTTTGACGGGAGAACCAAGGAGAAAGATTTATATTTAAAATTCAACACAGACGATACTCAGATATGGATTGCTCAGATACAAAAGTCTGAAGGGTACTCAATCCCATCGGCAAGGTACTGCATATTTTACGAGCTGGACTACTCCAGGAAAAATCATGTCCAGTCCAGAGGTAGAATATTAAGGGCCTCAGGGTCTAAACATGACTGCATATTTTATATCTACCTTATAGCTAGCGGAACTATAGACGAGATAGTATATGAAACATTGAAGAATAAAAACTTTACTAGTCAGAATGCTTTAGAATTGGTTAAAGGAGTAAATTAATGGGGATTAAAGTAACGGTTAAAAAAAAGAACAAAATCAGACTGCCTCATGAAGTAAAAGGAAAATCAGAAGTATTTTTAAATGACTCAGATTTTCATGAGTTTAAAATTTTCGTTGTTCGTGAGTCGATAAATCAAGCGGATAACATTCATCTTTATGGAATACAGAGACGTGAGTTGATAGAAAAAATTTTTAATAGAAAAATTTGCCGTTATGCAGAGAAATTAGGGAGATAATTAATGACTTACGTTATAGCAGAGATTGGGCAGAACCATAATGGGAATTTCGAAATCGCTAGATCTTTAATAGATAAGGCAAAGGACTCTGGTGCCGATGCTGTTAAATTAACAATAAGAGATATAGATAACGAGATGACAGCAGACGCTGAGCGTCAAAAGTATTCGTCTAAAAACTCTTATGGTCGGACATACGGCTCTCATCGTCGGAGACTCGAGCTTTCTCTACTCAATAACGTATGGGCGTGTAACCATGCTAAAAAATTAAACCTGGACGTTGTCATTACATTTTGCTCAGAGTCACTGCTCTCTAAGCCAGAGGTTGTTTCGGGCATATTACCGATAGCTTCTTATATAAAAGTAGCTTCTCGTGATATCACGAACGTTTTGCTATTAGAGAGACTGAACGATATAGAGAAACCGATAATTTTGTCATCTGGTCTATCTGACTATTATGAGCTGGGAAACGCCATTAAGATTCTGTATAAGCGGAATATATCTATCTTGCACTGCGTGTCAAAATACCCTACGCATGCTAAGGATGCTTATTTATCGAGGATAACGGCATTGAGGGACAGGTTTAACAATATGTATATGATAGGGTACTCCGACCACACAGTGGGATACAGAGCCTGTGTTCTATCAGTCATGCTAGGTGTTTCGATCATTGAGAAGCATATAACATTAGATAAAAAGGGGAAGGGTAGCGATCATTGCTGTTCTCTAGAGCCTTCAGAATTCAAGTGTATGGTGAACGAGATTAAGGAATGCGAGTTATTACTGGGAGAGAATCGCCATATAGATAACGCCATTATAACAGAGGGGCGGGATATAAAAGATAAAGAAATAAACGCGAACAGAATAAAATTAATGAGATCGGTTTGTTCAGGTAGGAACATAGAGGCTGGCGAGGAATTGAAAAAACAAGACTTATGTTTACTTAGCCCCGGTGACGGAATACCTGGAGATAAACTAACCGATATAGTCGGGATGTTAGCTTTCAAGGATATCCCTAAGCACAAAACGATAGATATCGGAGATTTAATATGAGTACATTTTGTTTTGATATGGATGGAGTAATATGTAACATTGACAATGAATTCTATTGCGATCGAACGCCAATAAAAAAGACGATAGAGTTAATTGGATTCTTAAGGGATGAAGGGGACTTAATTATTATCCATACAGGAAGACATATTAATGAACTCGTTGATACCAAGAACTGGCTAGAAGATAACGGCGTTTACTATGACCATCTACAATTTGGGAAGCCTGTAGCAGATGTGTATATCGATGATAAAGCATTGAGGTTTAATGGCGAGTGGACAAAGGAAACTTTAGAATGCTTGCGATAATCTGTGCTAAGGGGGAATCAACTAGGTTTCCTAATAAAAATAAAATTCTTTTACCTCAGGTTCTCTATGAGATGAATTATGAATTTAAAGGCAAAATGTTGTTAGCCACTGATAGTGAGGAAATCGCGAAGTTAGCTATCGGAAGAGTTAATATTTTAATGCGACCTAAGAATATAAGCAGAAACGAAACATCGGTATTTGATGTTGCAAGATGGGCTTATAATAGTCTTAATGAGAGACATAAAATCATTATCGTAGTTCTACCTAATGTAATAGACTTTCAGTGGTTTCAAGTTGATCTTGGGATAAAGTTATTAAAAGAAAAAAATCTAAATGAGGTCAGAACATATAACTACGATGGGACTGAAAACGGCATTATAATAATGAGAGAAGATTGGTTCTTGAATGGGACGTTATCGGTTTACTGCGGAGCTATTATCTCAGATGCCTATGAAATACATCGCAAGTCAGAGTTACCTAAATGACAATAATAGATGAGCTCAACACTAGACTAACAATAGATGAAGTATTACACTTTTTACCAGAGCTAAAGAAAAATGGAAGCAATTATGTAGGTAAGTGCCCTTCCGGGCACGAAAGTAAATCAGGCACTAGTTTCCAACTTAACACTATAGAGCCTACTTTCAATTGTTTCAACTGTGGGATTCATGGAAGCTATATACATCTAGTTGAGCTAATTAAGTTTGGCACATCATCATCAGGAAAAGGGGGCACTCAATCATTTAAAGAAACTTTAAAATTCTTGGCAGACAAATACGCTCTTAATAATGATCGTCAGGAATATGACAGAAATGAGGCCGTGTTCGACATTATTGAGTGGGTAATCGAAGACTATCATAATCAGCTACAAACTAAATCACCGGGTCTTATTGGTGGAATTCAAAAGAAATACGGATTAACTGAAGAATTTATTAATCGTGAAAAGTGGGGCTATGGACATGACTGCCCGTCACAAAGAGCTAGTGAGTTCTGGTCAATTGAGGAGATTTTAAGCACAGGACTTTTTAATAAATCAAGTAAAAGCCGAACTGGATTATTTCATATATATCACAACCGGATCGTAATCCCTTACAACAACTTAGGTAGAGTCAGATATTCAATAGGAAGAAAGACAAAGAAAACAAGCCCGTGGCCAGACGGAAGAGAAGCCCCAAAATATTTTAAGCAGTACATCAATAGAGAAAACCGGCCATATGTATCAACAGCTATTAAAAATGAAATTGTAAGCTGCAACAAAGATTTTAATGAAATCATTATAACCGAGGGGATCACCGATTACTTAGTAGCTAAGATGCATAATTTAAACGCGGTATCAGCTGTGACTACATCTTTTAAAAAGGATGAATATCAAAAGGTGGTTATGTTTTGCGGGAAATTTAAGAAAGTATTCATAGCGAATGATAATGATGATAACGAGGCTGGCCAGAAAGGTACTAAAAGAATTTGTGAGATGCTTATTGATGCTGGCATTAATCCTTTTGTTGTACTACTTCCTCGCAATGATGGTCAAGATAAAGTTGATTTAGCTGAGTTTGTTAATGATAACGGTATTGAATCGTTTTATAATATAAAAAAAACAGCTGTCAATTATATTGAGTTTCTTATAAACGAAATACCAGCAGATATCGACAAATCACTTCTTATTGATCGCTTAGAACCGGTAATTAAGTTACTAGCTAAGCAACCAAAGGCAATGGTTGAGATTTTCATAATAGATAAGATTAAGAACAGATTTAAATTGTCATCTATGAAGGCTCTGTTAAAATCTATAAAAGATAATGTCGAGTCTATTCAGATAAGTCTGCCTATTAAAGAAATAGGGGATAAAAAAGATTCAGGGAAAGACAAGACTCTAGATATATTTAAAAACAATTCAATAGATATAGATATGATAAGCAGCGGACAAGATTATAAAGATGGTGTTCTTTACTATACGATTACAAGGCCTCACCAAGTTACAGATAAGGCTGGGATTATAAGGATAGTCAACAAACCCTTTCTGGTTACTTCAGAAAAAAAGATTATAGAAATACAGGATGGGCAGATAATAACAGACGGCTTTGCATTGAGCAGAAGGATATCTCCGGAAACTAAATTCGAGGCCTGGTCTTTCAAGTGTTCTGCGAATTCAATAGAGTCATATATAACCGGAGAAACGCATGTCAACCCATCTAAATTATATGAGAAAATAAATACGCTGATAGGTAAACATGTTCATTTTAATCATAACTACCAAAGAGACTTCCTCTCTGTAGCTGTAATGACTTGGCCACTATATATGATATTCAACGCTATTGGTTATATACACTTGTGGGCCGAGAAAAGATCTGGGAAAACAACCGTGATGGACATACTAAAGATGATTGGATTTAATTCAATGCTCAGTTCATCTATGACAGATGCAGCTATCTTTAGATCAATAGAGACTTCTCGGCCGCTGCTTTTAATAGATGAGGCTGAGAATCTAAACCCGTCAATGAAAGCTAAGGAGAATGGGCAGTCTGAGAAAATAGAGTTACTGAAGTCCGGTTATAAAAAGAACGGTAGCGCAACAAGATGCGAGGGGCAATCTAACGCTGTAATGACATTCAGTAATTATGGACCTAAAGTTTTCGCTGGCACTAAAAATGTGGACAGCATTCTGGCTGACAGGATAATTCTAATTGAAATGAAAAGAGCATCAGAAGGGACAAAGATTGAGGAGCTAATCGATGCTAAAGTGCAGGATAAGACAGATGAAATCAGGAACGAAACATACTGCTACGCAATGCAATACGCTAAATCTATTGAAGAGATATACCTTAACGAGATGGATAAATACAAAGATGTTTTATCAAAGCATAAAGTTACTTTTAGATCTAAAGAGTTGTGGACACCGTATCTATGCACGGCATTATTGATAGATAAGCACAACCCATCTTTAAATGTATTTCAGAGTTTACTCGATATGGCTGAAGATGAGATAAAGACAAAAGAGACCTTTGGTGGAGATAGTAAGTCAATGGAGATAATTGAGCAGCTATATCTATGGATTAAAAGGATCGAAGATAATGAGTTCCCCGAAATGACCTTTCTGCATGAAGGAGACGTTTTTACTAGAAAAGGATTAACCGATAGCTTTATAAAGAAAGTCTTGAAAAGTGATGAAAACGAGGATGACTATAGCTATGTCAATTACCAAAACCTGAAACAAACATTAAGAAAATACAATGTGATTGATAAGGACAGCGACTTAAAAAACTATAAGATAGGCAGTCGCCGAGGAGCCGCTCTACTGATTGATAAACAACGATTACTGAAATCTTTATCTACATATAAAAACAACTTTGATGAGGATGTATTACCAGACATTCAGGCATACAGGGGAGTTACTGAGACTGAGATAAAAGAGTTTTCATTTGAGAAGGAGGGAATAGACTAATGAGTTTTTTCGACTCTCCTGAGTTTAAATTTCTAAAGAAGTTAAGAGACCATCTTGAGAAATTAAACACAGAAAATAACTATGATAAATATCAGAAACATCTAGACTTATGCAGGAATGCGGCAAAAGAAAGGTATGATAATATTGGGTGGCGTGAAGATTTAGGGGACTATGCCTGGGCTATATATGACGAATCTAAGTTTGGCAAGAGAATGGTTTGCTTAGGTGACTTTAATGATGTTTCATTTTATCCTGGTCAAACACTATACATGTCTCAAGACTTTACTTGCATGTCACTTAAGGATCAGAGTGGTAAGGTATGGAAGTATACAGAAGAAGAAACTAGAGAGATAAAAGACTATGATATTAATAGTTTAAAAAAGATACATAATGTAAAAATGGAATTCGAAGGGAGTATTATCAGTGGCGATGAAAAACGAGAGTTTGTTGCAAAACACAATAAAGAAAAAGTTAAACGATTTAGATAGGAGTTTCTTTTTTAAAGTTCACGGAGGCCCGATGCAAATGGCCGGCATATCAGATTTAGTGGGAATATATAAAGGAAGGTTTGTGGCAATTGAAATTAAGACACCGGAGAATAAGAAGGGGGCGACTAAGCTTCAGCAGTGGTTTATTAAGAAAGTTAATCATTGCGGCGGTATTGGGTTTGTTGCTCGTAGCAGTGAAGAAGTGTTTGAGAAAATGGAGGTTTTGATATGAATAAAGAAAACAAAGAAAACGATACTAAGGGTTCAATATTAGAAACAGCAAAGATGATTACAGAAATTGCAAGTAATCATCAGTATGGTCATCCAAAGACAAACTTTGAAAATATTGCAAGGTTCTGGAACGCTTACTTAAATAACAAGAGTGGGATGCCAGAAACGTTTAAGGTCATTGACTCGAAGGACGTATCGATGATGATGACCTTACTTAAGATCGCTAGAGAAATGTCAAAACATAAAAGAGATAATTTAGTAGACGCTGCTGGCTATATTCGTACCGCAGCAATGATTGAAGGAATAGAATAAAATGATTAAAAAAATGCTACTGTTAATATTAATTGGGATACTTGGTTCGTCATTAGTAAATTCAGCGGATCTTAACAAAGATGCTTTCATACAATTTAGCCCCAACATAAAGCTAGGTAAGTATGAGAATGGTAATTACTTCTTGGATTTTGTACCGGCTAAAGTTTACTGGAAGGTAAACGATAAAGTGTCCTTTTACGGAGAGGCTAGTGTAGGGTTCACGGCTCCTCGTAGTGGAAGGTTTTTTAATATGAACCACTACACAAATAGACTTACATTCAAAACTACATACCGGCCATATGGAGACTTAGGATTCTTTGTAGAGGCTAACTTCTCAAACATAATACCAGGCAGCTCAGACGATGTTACCTATTTCAGAACAGGTAACTATCAGGCCATTGGCGTAGAGATTACTTCAATTAATTTCTATCGATCTAATTGACAGGTGTCATAACATTGTACATAATGATGTTATGAATAAAACAGATTATTTTTACATGAGAATAAGTAAAGCCCAGAAAGAACTTGTCAAGAAATTGGCTAAAGAAAAAAGCATGTCTATGACACAATATGTCTGGCATTTAATAACAAAAGATAAGGAGAATAATATATGAATACGCAATTAACACTCAGGGAAATCAGAAACGCTTTAGGATCATTCATTGAAATAGGGAAGAAAGATGGATTGTCTTTTGACTTTAATTACAGAGTCGCAAAGATATGCAAAGTAATTGAGCCTATTGTTAAAACATATGAAGAGTCTTTAACTAAGTTCTTAGAAGAGAATGGTACCTACAGTAAAGAAAGTGGTGGAAAAAGATTAGACACGAGTAATGAAAAACTAATGCTTAGTTTTAATGAAGCAAACAAAAACCTTTTGAATGAATATTTTGAATTTTACATAGAAAAAATACCATTAAAAATGTTTTCTGATTACGATATTCCTGCTGCTAATATTAGAGCGATTCTTTGGGCGATTAGGGAATAATATTATTTTATCTATATTTACTTAGAAAGGAGGTGATTTAAATATGATATATAAATTTGATGTAGCTATTATGTACTTGTCTAAAATAGCTGTGTCAATGATTTTGCTTTTACTGATTGTCGGGACTATCTTCCTTATCGATTTCCTTTGGAAAAAGTGTACTAAACGATAAGTCCTGCAATATCTGCTTAGCAGCTTCACTCTTAACTCCTGTAGATAAAGCGCCTTCTGAAAACTGCTTTACTATGGGGGTTAGAGTGTTGGCAACTTGAGGTGACCACTTAGCTAGTCCAGCTAAATTTATTGCTGCCATAACCGGTATTCCCGCTTGGCCAAGACCCACAGATGTCAGCACAGCCCCCGCTGAATTACCAGCTATAAATAATCCGAGCATATCCTTTGAAGGATCTAAAAATCCTCCCTGTCCAAGATCAAGGGCTATCTTCGCCACCTTGCCCTCTGCTTTTTTAATAGATCCTTTTCTAGACTCTAGAACCGACTTCCGACTCAAAAGCTTTGCATAGTCAGGAGTCGACTTTAAACTTTTCTCTACAAACTCAGATAGCTTAATTGCCTCATCTTTATTTACGCCAACAGCAATTAGATCTTTTTTTATTTTGGATCTCTCTATTGCCGAAGTGGTGACCTTTATTAGAGAGGAATCAATTTCGTCAGCTAACCCCACTAGCTCATCTATACCTGTATTTCTCAATATTTTAGATTGATTAATTAACTTAAGTGTTTGTTTACTGCCTATGTCAAAAACACTCTCCCCAGACTGAATTGCTTTTAATGCATTTTTAGGATTAACTTTAAAAAACTTAGATCCAGATGTTTCTGCATTTTTAACTAGAGTCTTAATATCAGCCTGTAAAATATCTTCTACATTCTGAAGACCTGCATTCCCAGCCTTTAATAGATCATCCCTAAATAAACTATTTGATTTAGTTAAATTTATAGCTTCTCTATATTGCTTATCAAGAGCGCTCGTCGCACCGTCAGTAACCTGATTAAGTTTTAGACTTATACCATTTACAGTATCAGATAAGTTCTCGGCCAAAGCTCCACTAGCTTCACCTCCTCTATTGTATAATTTTCTAACTTGACTCTTTAAAGCTCTATTTAAAGCGATAGAGTTTTTAACAGTAATTGGTTTATTAACATCTAACTTTTTTAGAATGTTTTCTATAGGCTTCATTGATTGAAAAATTATAGGGTCGGTTGAATCAACTAATCTTGATAAACCATTTATGTCATTAGATAGATCAATAGATCTTTTACCAAATTCTTTTTCAATAGAATCGTATCCAAGACCAATGGTTTTTAAAGACTTATTGGATGCGTTAGCAATTTTCTTTGCAGCAATAGCTGACTCAGAATCAACAATGGTTGTTAATTTGTTTATAGCCCCCTCCAATGGAGCTGTTGAAGGGGATGCTGCTGGCGGCAATTTCTTAAATGCTTCTGCTAATTTTAATTTAGCAGAATTTATAGATCTCCCCAAACCATCTAATTCAGATTGAACAACCTTTTTAGACAGAGCAAGCTTTTTCGGTATTGTACTAAACACCTGGTGTTTTTTAGCTAAAGATTTTACTCCCTTCAAAATTGGACCTTTCAAAAGCTTTCCTGCGCCAAATGTAGCTGTATCTGCAACAATACTAAATGAAGATTCCAAAGCCGCCCTTTTTAATTTTTCTTTTCCTGAAAATTCTTCCCCTCCAAAAAAGTCCTGTAAAGAGTCACCTAAGAAACGTCCAGCACCTGAGCTAATTGCGCCACCTGCCGCAGCGCCAATCAGAGTGCCGAGGCCTGGCGCTATAGCCGTACCCAATGAAGCCCCAGCAATAGACCCTGCAATACCGCTAACCACAGGTGCTGACCCTGATATAAATTTCTCTGTATTTGTAAAAGGGTCATCTACTTCAGCCCCTTCTAGATTGATAGGAGATGACTCAATGTTATCAGTCGATGTTAATTCCTCGCCTGCATCCTCGTCAAAAAAAGTTATCTTTCTTTCATTAATATTTACCTCACCATCATCACCATCATCTATAAATGTTATAGCCACTAGTCAATCCTCGCGCGCCTATATTTACCTCGATCAAATATATAAACAACAGACCCTTTTGGAATCCCTGACGCCTCAGCCTCTTCCAAAGATTTAAATCTTTGGGCTGAAGCAAAATCTAGCTCTTTAGATATTTTAGACATCATAGATCTATCTTTAATTAAAGCCCCTTTTCTATCTGAAATTAAACTTAATAATGAAGTTACTATTTTTTTATTATAAGGTAAATTACCTTTCAGCATAGGCAACGCTTTTTCAATAAGCTTTATATCCCTATCAGATTGAGCCCCTACATTCTTAGCCAGATTTCTTGCTGTAAAAGGAGTTATTACACTTTTTATTGTATTAAACTCAGCTAACAACGGATCATTCGGCGCTAATGTATTTTGAAGGTCTGCAAGCCTACCCTGAATTGCTCCCAATTTACCAGATCTATCTAACTTTAATACTATAGAATTTAATTTTACTATTGATTTTTCTATTGGTTCTAAGGCATTAATTTCAGCCTGGATCTTAGGTATATCTTTACTGTCTATATCTAATTTTCTAGTTTGAAATTTTTTAATTTTACTTTGAGCTATATCACGCTCTCGCTTAATAGCATCGGTTTCTAGCTGAAGTTTATTGAAATCTGACTTTCTCTTTTTAATCTCAGAAGTCAATGTAGATTGACGACCTTTTATCAACTCATCTTTTCCAATTTCAGATAAAGATTTTATACCAGAGAAGTTAGTGGGATTACCATTTTCATCTACTCCGAATGTACCAATAAACTTACCGCTTTTATCTGGTTCACCATCTTCATTTATTAAAAAATCTTTTAACCTTAAAGATGACTTACCTTCAGATTTAATTGCAGATTCTCTCGCTTCCTGAATTGCAGATTCATTAGACTGAAGTGATTTACCGGCAGCGAATAATGGAGACTTACTATCTCCTGATTCAGCTTGCCCAATAGCTGTCCTTTGAACAGCTCCTAAAATAGAACTTTGTGGAGCTAATGTAGTCAAGCTCATATACTTATTTGGTTTATTAATACCAACCCCCCTTAATTGATCGAGAGTTTGCTGGGGCAGAGGAGTCCCAACGGGTAACGCGCTTAATTGTTTTGTTAACATTTTACGCCTAGCTGAGTTTGGCGCTAAAGAATTAAAGTATGTCTCTCTATTAAGACTTGGGAGCAATCTCTGTGCATTTTGAAAAGTTTCTTCAGAGAATAATTCTTCAGGAGACAAATCTCCAAGTCTATCCATCAAAGTGTTTAAATTGCTTTGAGCATTAAGTGCCTGAAATTCTTGGTCCTTCTTTTCAGATAACACCTGCATATGATCTACATTGGCCTGTAATGATTTCTCAATTACTGTCTGAGCTCCTGCTGCCCTAGCCGCTCCCGCAGCTTTTGAATTCTTTTTATTCTTAACCTTATTTTCGGCTGTTGGTGTTAGCAGGTCATTTTCTTGGTTAATTGAGGCTAATATACCTGTCATTACACTAAGCCTTTAGTTATTGTATTTGTAATAGAATCCAGGGAATTAGTATCAGGTCTCTGATTTAATGATCCCTTTGACTTCTTGAGAAGCCCTATGAAATTCATGAATGCAAGCTGCTTTTCTTTTGGATCTTTAGCTGTAGCTACAGATTTAAATTTCATTACTATATCCTTTTGCTCAGGACTCATATTTTTTAACATGTCATTTAAAGATTCTTTATTATCTGGCATATGATCGCTCCCTCTCAATGCATCTAACTATTTTAGTGTAAATAGAGATTATGTTTACATTTTTAAGTTTATATTTACGTATTCTACACTTTTTATAGTTAAATACGTAACTAACTAAACACGATGCTCTTAACAAATGCGTAACCATACAGCCCGTAAAACTAAATTTTCCTTTACCCAGAAGGTATTTCACATGTCTCAGACATGGGGTTGTTACATATTTAAATACAAATTTAGCAATAGTCTTATTATTGAGTAACTTATTATACTTTGGCTCAAATAGACTAATATACCCAAGCCATGTTTGCTCAGATAGAAATTCTTTTGACTGAATATCTATACGGTACCTAGTGAATAAAAGATAGTCAGATCGATCTATGTATTTATTGTAATAGGCAGATGTTGATAAATAACAAGAATACTGGAATATATTAGCGATAAACTCAATAGCTGTGCCTAATCCAGGTAAAAGAGTATCCCCAATAGCCTTAACTGCCTGAACTGTAGCTTGTGTTGCCGCTGATTTCGCGACCTGCTCACCAGCAGCCTTTAAATCCCCAGTTTCAATCAATGTACTTAGACCCGCGACTGACGCGTTTCTCCCCGTAGACTTTGATACAAAATCAGCAGCCGCCTCAATCCCTTTATCTTTAATAAACTCCTCCGGATTAGAAATAGCTTGTGTAACATCGTCAACCAGCCCTTTATCAATACCAAGATTTTTAGATAAAAAATCCTTAGCGACCTCAATCCCTTTATCTGCAACAAATTGTCCAGGATCACTTACTACATCATGTAAGTCTTTTCCGCTAACTCCCTCTAATGGAGTTCCTGAAGTCACCTCATCGAATGCCTGATCCAACTTATCTGAAACGTCAAGTACAGCGCCTGTATCCCCTAATGATATTTCGCCGTATCCACTTCCATCGCCTTTTCTAATTTTTGTATTTTCAAATTGATCCTTCGCAAGACCTAAAGAGTCGCCGACAACTTGAGTTGCTGAATCAATTAATGCTCTTGTCGGCTCAGCTATAGGCTTAACTACCTCAGATATTCCACTGCCGATATCTGTCAATATATCTTTCCCTGTTTCTATTATGGGGTCAACAACGGGCTTAGTTTTTTCAACAGCTTCGCCAAAAACATCTTTAACAGTATCTATTGCCGGCTGAAGGTCAGGTGATTCTGTATTTAAATCAATCTTTGGAATATCAGGTGTATTAAAATTTACATTTGGTAGGTTTACTGGCTGAGTTGAAATTATAGGTAATTCCGGAGTAGTTATTTCAGGAATATTAACATTCGGAATATTTATTGGCTGAGTAGTTATTACAGGGCCTTTTATCCCCTGTAAGTTATCTAAAAAAGAAAGATCTAATCCAAATCCTTTTCGAGAACCTTCTCCTAAAACTTTAGCTTTCTCATTTTTAACACCGCCAGTTTGACCACGAAATGTGCTGTCCAGATCAAAAACAATATCGTCTTGAACTTCTTCTCTAAATAAATTGTCTGAAAATGTGCTGCTTGTCATTTATAGTTCCTATTAGAATATGTCATCAAGGCCTCCTATCATATCTTCAAGACCAGTTCCCGATAAATTGCCTACGATATAACTCAATGCCGTCTGAATGGCTGTATCAATTATTGTTTGCTCTCTCTCTATTTCTAACCTTGTTTGAAGAACCTCTTTTTCATACTTCGCTTTTTGCTGAAGCTCAAAAGGTAACTCCTCTCTTATTCTATCAAACTTTTCATCTAGTAGTTTCGATTCATTAGCAAACTGATTATTGGCCTCTGTTATTCTAAGATCCGCCTGTTGCTGTATCTGTTGACCTTGAGCAATGAAACTTTCGGCTTGAGTTAATCGTTGCTGCTCCCCACTAGTTAGAGCCAATTGCTCTCTAGCCGCGTTGTTCTCCTGAGTTTGCTGCATAGCAAATCCTGCCTGATCCGCCAGTGTTAATCTCTGTTGTTCTGCTGAAGTAGTAGCCAAAGCCTGGCTAGACTGTTGCTGCGCTGCTATATTTTGTCTTTGTTCCTGGCCTCTAGTCCCAACAAGACCTTCTTCAATAGATCCTTGCCTCTGAAGTTCAGTTAATCTCTGTTCTGCTTGTTGCGATGAAATTGAAGATTGCCCAGCTATTTGGTCAGCCAAAGTTTGCCTCTCTTGCTGTCCCCTAGTTCCAATTAAAGACGATTCCCCAGCTATTTGAGCCTCCTGAGTCTGCCTAGTTTGCTCGCCTCTAGCCCCAATCAAGCCTGATTCGCCCGCTATCTGATCAGCTAATGTTAATCTTTCTTGAGCACCCCTGACTCCAGTTAACCGCTCTTCTACATCACCTCTAGCGCCTATTAACCCAGTCTCTGCTTCAGCTCGAGAACCAATTAGCCGCTGCTCTGCTGCTGTAGTCTCTGTTAATGCTCGACTCGCTCGATCAGCCCCAATTTCCTGAGATATAATACCTCTTTCAAAATCCGACTCTCTTAAGGCTTCTTGAGTTCTCCCCTGAGCAAATTGTTGACCAACCTGACCAACAACATCCGCCGTCTGTCTAGCGAAAGCCCCTTCCGTAAAGCTGCTCCTGCCAAACCCCCTAGCTGAAGAAGATTCAAGTTGCTGAGACCTAATGTCGTCTAAACTTCTTTGTACATTTCCTAATACAGCTGTTTCTTGTTGAGAAAACGGGTCTGCTGAAGCCCCTCTTGATAATCCGAACTCTCCAGCTATCTGACTTATTGTTCTAGTCATTTTCAACTCCTACTTATATATAATATACAATATATTTTAACTTAATTCACGCCAAGTTATTGAACCACGTATCCCTATGTTATTTGTTATCGGAGTAACAGTTAATACAAACTCATCAACTGTGTTGTCGATCGCAGCTCCTAATCTTATTGCGTTTGGAGTAATTGTTGTTGCTGGCGCTGATGTCTCAAAGAAGCCTCCGTCAAACTCAGTCCCGCCTGTAACCGTATTCGCCGCAGCCCCTGTTGCCGCTTGTATCGCAGAATTGGTCATGTCTGAATATGTAAATGTGCCAGCTATTGTCGGGTTCAGGTATATCTCCCAATGAGCCTGATCATTATTTGTTGTTGCTAACAACGATATATTTTCTAATAAAATACCAGCGTCTATATGAGTTGATTTTAACCGTATCCCGACAACTGCATAAGTAGTACCCGTAGCAAGACCTGTTAAAGTCCCAGAGTCTTTATGCCTAAGAATACCTAGTTTGTTTAACCCCCCCTCACTTATTACTGTTGAGCAAATGGAGATCAATGCCGCTTGATTCGCTGTACCTAGATTCTCAGCCGAATATCTTATCGGAAGATTTGGAGTGGCCATATAAACAGTGACTATACTATTCGCGTTGTTAAAACAGTGCGCATGATAAATTATCCCCCCCGCTACGAAGCCGAAGCGTACCCGCCCCACACCTAACCATTCATAATCAATAACTATAATCTGAGTCTTAGTGAAATCAAGTGTAATTCCACTGGGTCCAGTTCCATCCATTGAATCAATACTCCAACTTGATTGGCTTACCTCCGTGTCTACTGCTGAGCCTGATGTGGATGATCTTTGAACAATTTTATATGTACCTTCATCATCTTTTAAAAAAATGCCATTATTATCGTCAAAAATGCCAACTTCTCTTATTATATCCGTTCCGCCTCCGTATAGATCTAGAACCACGGTCAAAAAGATCAATTGAGATTTTCCTGGTTGGTAATTGAATCTCTGGAATGTTTGACGAACACGCTTCCCCGCAGTAGTCGTCGATACCTTTAGGGTAACACTTGCTTTTCCAGGATTAAAAAAGCTTGTAGCACCTGACCCACTAACTTCTTTATCATCCCAAAACAACGGCGATTTATCCCATAGACTCTTTGAGTCAAATATCGTTGTAGGGTTAGAGACCCTTAATCTGCCAAATGCATCATAAGCCGCTGTATCTATTGGGAAAGAAGCTATATCTACCTCTGTAATGCCGTGAGCTCTCTGATATCCCATAATTACCTCGAAAACACCCTGTATCCGGAGTCTGTTCCGGAATGAGTAATACGAATCTTTTTAATCCTTAATCCACTTAAAGGAAACGTCTCAAAATAAAAAACAGTGAACTGATTTCCGTAATTAGTCCCATCAGCACTTATCTCAACTAATATATCGCCATTGGTTCCTGAAGTAGACTTGCAAACTAGCCTACCATCTATTGATGGAATTCCAAGAGTTCCAGCAACATCTAAAACAACAGGGCTATCTCCCGACTGGAAATCTAGATCCTCAGAAGCGAAATATACAATTTTTGGTTCATTAAAATCACTCTCAAATGACACTAGTCACTAATCCTTTTTATTAACTCAGAAATCTTAACCTTTCGAGCTCTTAAAACAACCTCTAACTGTTTTTGAATATCGCCTTTTATTTTTTTATTTCTAATTTTATCAATAATTGTGTCATCAGCTCTCTCAACTATTTTGTCAGCTAAATCATATAATTTATCAACATAAGACACTGGTTTTAAAATAGAATTAATAATATTCCATAGTTGGAAAAATATAATTCCAGTAGCCGCCGTTGTCGCTGCTGCTGCTATAGCCCCTAATGGATTCGTAACTAAATTAAGTATGTCTATTCCAAATATTTCCATTTTACGATCTCCTAATAACTATATGTCCAAGATGTCGGCGATTCTCTATCAATATCAATGTGGCAGTAGTGGTTTCCAATTCCAATTCCGAGAGGTATGTTTAATTCTTTCTCAACCTCTTTCAAACGTCCGTAAATATCTTTCCCTAAAAAGTATTCTTTATCTGGTTTTGAAATCTTAATATCTACAGCTAACAATTTTCTTCCGAATCTCGGAAGATGTCTTGATCCCCAAGGAATAGCCTCAAACCATTTCTTTCCGTCTAGATGGTTGTTTTTCTCGAGAGATTTATAAATAGAGATATGCTTCTGAATAGTTCTGGGTCCACTCGTTATTTTTATTGGCATTTTTATTTTAGATCTCAATAGTTCGAGAACGTTTAATAAAATTTCCTCAGGCTCCACGTTATCAAACTCCCTAGCCCAAAAGTTATCAGAATATTTTAAATCAGAATAGCTTGAACTCATGGCATTATAATCTTTATAGAAATCAAGAATAAAAAAATCATAACAGCAAATCGTAAAAGCTCTAATCCCCAGCTTATTTTTTCTTTATGATTATTAAAAGCCTCTTTTATCTGACTATCTATCTTCTTTTCTAAATGCTTATGGGCAGTAGATATACTACTATTAATTTCTAACTCAACGGACTTATAGAAGCTTTTTAACTGAAGGTCAAGTATCTTATCAGCAGGATAGTTCCGTAGCTCTGAAACCTGCTTTTCTAAAGTTAAGATTCTAGAATTTAAGACATCTTGAGTCATTTTAGATATCTATTCCATCTTGAAATATCTGTTCTTTTAATTCTTTATATGTGTTCTTAATTATTTTTTCATTTTTCTCAATAGACATAGTTTTTTTCTGAATAAGCTCACCTTTATTGCCATCTACAATGGAATAAAGGTCTAAAAGAACCTCTATATTAGGTTTAGAATTTATTATTCTATTAATCTTAATATACATATCATTTAAGATGATTCCGTTAAAATTAACATTAGATTTAATTGCCATGAATTTTCTCCTTATCCGACCCCATCATAAATTCTGATATATTTTGTTCCAACTCCGCTTACATTTATTTTCATAACTCCATACTTAGCCGCCGTTTCCCCAGAATCTGCTTCTAAAGCATTCCCAGCGCCTACGGTTGTATTTAAATTTATGAATGGATTATCTACATCTTTCTGTATAAGTTCAAGGCAAGGTATTGCCGCCGTGGTTCCTGCTTGATCAATTGTAAGTTTCGAAAAACCAGAGCCCGTAGTCGCCCTTCCTATCGCAGCATTATTATTAGTTGAATCAACATAAAATACATTTGTATCTACTGTGAAGTCGCCTGTTATAGATGTATCGACGGATATAGCCATCGATGTTGTCGACATACTAAATCTATTTGACCCACCAGTAGATATGTCGATTGTGTCAGCTCCGCTGCTATACATACCCGTATTTAAATCCCCAACAAAACTAAGCGCAGGTAACGAAACAGTCCCCAGAGACCCTAGAAAAACCCCCCCATTAACGGTAGCTCCCAAACTATTTAGAGTTAGTCTATTCACTCCATCCGCTGCAAAATCAAGAATATTAGCACCACTACTATACATACCTGTATTTAAATCCCCAACAAAACTAAGCGCAGGTGACGAAACCGTCCCCAGAGACCCTAGAAAAACCCCCCCATTAACGGTAGCTCCCAAACTATTTAGAGTTAGTCTATTCACACCATCCGCTGCAAAATCAAGAATGTTAGCACCGCTACTATACATACCTGTATTTAAATCCCCAACAAAACTAAGCGCAGGTGACGAAACCGTCCCCAGAGACCCTAGACTAACAAATCCTCCATCAAACTCACTTAATTCTACATTCACCGAACTTCCTGCTACCGGAGTAATATTAATATCCCCTGAAGTTGAAGAAATTGTATTCCCATTAATATTCAAATTATCGACTGTAAGATTACCACCTGTTATTAGACCTGTTGTTGTAATCGCAGAAGCCCCATTATTAATGGCTCCAAACCCAGAAGTTATTGACCCAGAATTTAAAGCCCCCACTGTTGTTAACGAACTAGTAACCACCCCAGTCCCCAATACAGTTGAAGAAAGAACATCTGTTCCATTTATTTGATACTCCGCTCCAGATACCAAGTCTAACTTGCCATCAGATTGAAATCTAGCAATCTCTGATGCAGCAGAGCCTCCTGTCATCAATTTAATAACAAAATCAAAATCCTCACTTGCCCCAGTTACATCTGTAGTTATTACATCAAGAATTGCTCCAGTTTCATTATTTCCTGCAGAAGTCTCTACGATATATTTTAGTCCAATACCTATCCCGCTTGCAGGAGTCCCACTTGTTGTATGTTTAATTGTTAAGTATTGCGGCGTACTAGTTAATGCACTAGATACATCTAAAACAACTTCCGTTCCATCCCAGTAAATACCTGCATCGTCACCGGATCCCATAGTATAAGATCCGTCAGACGCTACCGAGGTTCCATCTACAGACGTCTGAAATTGCGCGGCAGTCATAGTCCCAGTAATTGTAATATCTGCTGATGCAGTTGATCCATTAAGAAATGATTCTATTTCTGCGAAAATAGAGTTTACAGTAGCTGATTCCAAATCCGTATTAAATACAATGTCCGTTAAAGATATAGTTGCCATATTATGCCTCTCTCCTCATTAATTCATATAATAAATCAACTGAACTAAGGGAAAATCTATTTATTCCTGTAGCTTTCATACCTATAGCTATAGTTACGCCTGATGTAAGTTTTCTTTTCTTATCTCTCACAAAATTTATAGAACCTGAATCCCATCGTACTCCACTGTCCCAGTTATAACCTGCGTCCCATTTTACACCAGAACCTTCTGTAGTGATACTCTTCGAACCACTAGCCGTTGTACTTCCATCTATATACCACTCTAATGTTATATCAAAAGAACTTGTAAATGTTTTGAGAGTTACGAGTAACTTATCAAATATTTTATTTATTTGATCTGTTCCTAAATTAAAATCCTTTGTTTTTATTCTTGAAGTTATAGATGTTGTTGTATCTGAATTTAATTGATAATATTTTGCCCCTTTGGCTAGAAATAGATTTTCCCCATTCTCAATAAACAACTCGGCTCCACCCACACTCCACTTGCTCCAGCCCCCTGTAATTTCGTCAAAAACTAATATTGTGCTTACCCCATCCGATAAATAAAATTTATCTTCAAAAGAGTAGCCTCTTGCCACTGATTGATCAGCAAACGATGTTATTTCAGACCTTATTTTTCGATCAATTCCAACAGAACTAATAGAATCAAATTGCGTTGTTTGATCTTGAGTTGTAACTCCAGAGAACCGCTTAACCCCTTCTCTAGATAGAAAGTACAAAGATTGGTCAGCCCTACCGACCGAAAAATCGGCTATTATGCCCCGGGAATTAAAAGATTTCTCTATCGTTGCCGTTAATATCGTTTTCCCGGTAACAACATGTATTGAAAATTCCCTAAATACAGTTAATTGACCAAAATGAGATATCATATGTTTAATTGAATCTTCAGTATTATTATCTAATTGTATTAGTCCTGGGGCATCTGAACCTGAATAAGCCCTAGTTGCGTCCCAATCCGTAATCGCTGCTGTAGGATATTGAATAGAAACAAATATATTGTTCCCTTTTGATATCCATACTCTTTCTAAATGCAGCTCTATCCTATTAATTCCAGACTCTAAGCCTGAGCTAGTAGATAACCCAGTTAATACATTTCCTGTACTAACAAAATGAAGAACATTGGAGTTCGTTGTTAATCCATTAACAAACCAAATGGAATCATTATAAACAATAAAGTCACATTTTGTGTCTTTATCAAAATCAACACTTGAAACTTCTGTCCATCCTGTAGATGTCCAAGTACCTGCGGCATCATCACTAACCCAGGTATCTGTTATATCAAATGTATTTGTAGTTGAGTTCGATATTGTGAATGTTCCATTATAATTAGTTGTCCCCGTTATTGTTACAGAATCATTGTCATGAAGACCATGTGCCGCAGAGGTTACAGTAACAAGACCCCCTCCTGCATCTGAAAATACTGTTATAGATCCTGTCAATGTCGTATCTAGGTATACTAATCTGGCTTCAGTTCCATTTCCTGCCATAAGATAAATAAACCCATTAAACTTTATACCACCAAGAACCTTAGTTGCTATTGATCCGTTTATATATATCTCATTTCCAACTTGTAGTAGTCCATTAATAGACTCAACCTCACCACTGGGTCTATATAAAACATTGTCCGAAATCTGTAAATCAGAATCACCCATATCATGAGGGCTATCTATTACATTCAGACCAGTCGTGAAATTATCAACTACTAATTCTTTTAGATCCTTAGCCATAAGCCGTTACACCCCTTGAGTATTGGTCGTTAACCTGTTCTGAAACATTCTTAGACATAGTTAAATACAAGTCTCTATTAAGAGCAGCCTCATCGGGCTCTCTTCTTCTTACCCAAAATTTCCACTCACACCATAAATACATTAATTCGAGATATTGATCTGGCAAATCAATATAAGCAGAACCAGTTGTTGCAAACGTTGGTATCCTTGCCCCATAGGCACGAAACGTCCCCGTTGTTGGGTTACTTCCAAATACCTCGATATTCATTCCATTTCTTACATAATACCTAACCGTTCCTTGATCATACCCGTCATCTTGTAACTGAGATAAATTGTAAGGAAGGATTAATGTATAATTAGTCGGTGATTCGGTATCAGCATAATAAAGCTCATAAAGCTCAGACATATTTGAAGGTAAGGTGTATGACGACGATCCATCAAGAGAAACGGTTGCATATTCAGGTAATAATTTAGTCCTGAAATTTATGTCATAATTCCCCTGTCTAATCAGCTCACATATTTGAGTATCATTTATTGTGTCCGACGTATCTTCATCAAATCTAGTTCTTACATTTGTAATGAAGTTATCTCTAGTTAAGGTTTGATTTGTAAATAAACTTGTCCATGTAAAAGTGGCCATTTATTATCTCCTATATATAATCCGATTTATTTGTCGTTTAGAAATTTAACTTTCTCTTCTAAAGCAGACATATATAGATCATACCATTTATGTGCGTGATTATGGATTGTGTACTTTAAGTCAACCTCTTTCTTCGCATCCATACCCATTTTAATCCTAAATAAAGAATCGTCAACTAGTTTGCATATAGACTCAAACCAATCGTCTTCTGAATAACATATCATACCTGTCTTTCCATCCTCAATATGCTGAACATAGGGTTTATAACCTGACACTATAGACGGTATCCCGTAGTGAGAATATTCTAACCATTTAATATTTGATTTTGATTTGTTAAATTTATTTACTTCGGGATCCACTAATGGGACAAGCCCAATATCCAGTAAATCCTCAGCAAATTTATCATAGAATTTATAAGGATCTACCCATTGAACATGCTCGCCTCCAATCTCAGCATACATGTTAACAAATGGTGCCCCCATAAATCTGAAATGAACATTATCTTTATATTTATCCTTAACTCTTTTAAGCGCTGGCATAATCATCTTTAAATCATGATGATGACTGTCTCCTCCTTGCCAACCAATCAAAACATGATCTCTTTTCTTCTTTTTACCTTCTGGCATAACATCTGGATTTATATAGTTTGGCAATATAGCGATATTTTGATTCCATCCAGAAAATGTGTTGCCCAAATCTTCTGTCGTCGTCGTAATCACATCAGAATACATCTGCGCTCTAAACATTTTTAATAATCTAACTTTGTTCCTGTCTAAACTAAACACATAAGCCGATTTCTCTGCATCAGACTTATCTTCATATTCATTAATATGATCACATAATTCCCCATCCTTCCATGCCCACTTCCCATTCCCTAACTGTATATCTTCAAGCCCAGAATACCTGTAATAAGAGTTAGATGGATGAACATTAGAATAGTCGTCATCGAACTCAGAAACAAATAATTTAGGTAGCTTTTCCATAATAGATAAATCATTATATCTAGTTAGTATATCGTTAGGATTTGCATATTGAAAAACAATAACATCAGCCCAATCTAATGCTTCAGACATATATTTTCCTATGTTCTTCGAAAACTCCTTATTAGAAAAATCAATGCCCATAACCTCAATTAATCCTCTCTCAACTAATATCTCAAGAGGCCATTTTAATCTATAAAAAAAACAAAACCCTGTGCTTTTAGAAATTATACACACCCTCAATTTCCATCCTTTTGGTTTTTTTATCATATTGATAAGCCTAATATCCTGAAAAACTGTTCATACCCATAAAAATCTTTATCCTTTGCAAATCTTCTTAGATCTTTTTTAACTTTACTTCCTACTAATAAGACTCCTAGACCATGCCCATGAGAAAAACTAAATGACGGATACTTTGTAGATATTTCGTTCCAGAGTCTCCATACTCCAAAATCTTCTTTTACCTCAGACGTATCATGAAATAACATGACCCCCTGCTCACTCATTTTCGGTAACCAAGTTTCAAAGTCATGCTTTACCGCTTCGTATGTGTGAAACCCATCTATATGACATAAATCTATATTATCAAGTTCAGGTAACTCAGCTGCCTCATCAAAAGTCATTCTCATAAGATAAGAAAACTCTCTGTAAAATGAATTTGCTGATATTACAGATTGATAAACGTCTTCACCATAATTGCCCGCATGTTTATCGCCTTTCCAGGTATCTACAGAATAGCATTCTGTGTCAAACTTAAACTCCTTTACAACTTGACAAAAAGCAAAGTAAGAAGCGCCCATAAAAGAACCTAACTCAACTATTTTCTTTGGTTCAATCATCGCTGTTAAAAAAAATGCAAATGGTACGTGCTGACGCCATGCTGAATAAGGAACATACCTAGGATGCATAAAAGCTGCCCGTCTATATTTCCTTGCGTATTTAAGATTTATGTTGTCTAAGAATTTCATCGAGAGCCCCTAATGTCCTTGTGCATCCTTTACCATCTATCAAAACGTTTATTTTGTCATACAATCTAGGTTTTTTCTGGGTATCCCTGCCTAATATTTCAATTCCATGCGCTTCTGCTGTTATATCAAACGTAGACATTAAGTCTGTATAAATAACCTTTGCATTCTCATATAGATATTTACACTTCTTAAAATGAAGTTGCCCAAAACCTTGCCACCTATTGCTGAACATTGGATTTAAATCTTTATAAAGATTTCTTTGAGTATCATCAACCACAGAAGTAACATAGTTTTCACAGTCATATTGTTTGCAATAATCCTGGATCTGAACTTTAGTTAAAGGGTCATGATTCCATTTGTCAGGCATTCCATGGTTTTCCATTCGAGCATGCTGTGGACAATAAACAAAAAATCTAGGATTCCTCCTTAACGGAATCGTTTGATCTAAATAGACGCTCCCGACATGCCAGGCCTTCATTCCAGCCTCTTTTAGGTTTTTATACGTCCATTCATTACTGCATAAATAGTATATATGATCATAATACTGTTTTTTTTCTACAACATGATTATCTGGTATCCCGTGTTCGATCCATACCATTGGAGATTCATAAATGTCGTGCTCAATGTCTAATGTCCAGAACAAAAACATTTTTTGAGCATATGTCTCAGGAATCCAGTCAACGTGTGGATGACTCATACAATTCTATTATGAAATAGGTATGGATGATATTTATTTGCCCATTTCATTAATTCTTTATTATTGTTTCGAATTTCCTTTGGTAAAAGAACAAAAGCATCTTGAGGAATATCAACCTCATGCTTTAAATTCCCCTTTGTACCATTGTAATTAGTCCATCCTTTATCATGTATATAGTCAGCTTTTTTTTCATCTAGATAGCTTCTGTTTTCTTTGTCTTTCATCCACTTATGTACAAGCTGATTAGCCATTTCCACTTTCTGGTCGAAATCAGAAGCCATCGGATCAATTCGAGATAGATCTACATCAGAGGCAATTGCTAATTCTTGAAAAGTAAACATAACATCCTCCTATACATTGTGATGGACAAAGGTAAAAAAACGGGGAGAATGCTACAACAAACTCCCCGCTTGATTATACCTAAGAGGCGGTTATTTTTCCACCGGCCTTTTGGGTCTTACCATCTAATGTTAGCTCACCAACAATAGCGATTCTTGTGCTATCCGTTGTTTTTGCCAACTTCATTTGTGTAAAACGCCTTAGATAACTTACTTCCCACATATCAAGAGCAACCGCGAGCACGTTTGCATCAGGTACATATCTATCAAGTATAACGTTAACTGTTCCGAAGTCAGAGTCGTATACGTTAATTGATAGGATTTGAGTCTTTCGCTCAGCTTCGACATTTCGAGTTACTTTAGTAGAAAGTTTTGAAATTCGTCGCTTACGATCACCTCCAACAAGTACGGTGTCAGGCGCTTGTCCTGTTGTCCACATTTGATCGAACATATCATTTAATATTTCTTCAAATGCAGCAAGATTAGCGTCACTAGTACCCGTCCAAGTTGCTCCAGTTAAATCAGCCGTTGCTGTATTTGTAACTATTTTTGCAACAAGTCCATTCAAGCTACGAGCTGTCGCTGTGTTTCCTGAGGCTGAAGTTCCTTGAATAAAAGCTTCTTCAACATCAGTGGCTAACTCAGTAAATCGTTTTTTAATTTGGTATGCAATTTCAGAACTAACTCCACCATATTTAGCGGTTACTTCTTGAGTCCCAGTTACATTAATAACTTTCTTAAAGATTTGCATATAATTCGACTCTGTAGATCGTGTCTGAATTGTATCGTCAGAAAGCGTTCCACCTTCAGCGATTGCATTATCTTTATTTGCTGCCGCTAGAGCATCTGTAACGTTCTCTTTAAGACGAGCCACCCCAGAGTTAGAGCCAATCAACGAAAAGAATGGTGAATCCTTAGGGGATACATTTGTTACGAAATCCGATACATCACGAGCATTTACCTGCGCCTGATAGGTGCTGTATAAAGTTGCCATTTATTTTCTCCTTATTTAAATTAAATATCTAATTGGGAGATGATGTCTTCTGTAATTTCCTTTTGTAAAAAGTCAGTAGCTTCTTTTTTATTAGTAGAGTCTCTGTTGTTTAGAATATTTATTGCTTTTCTTCTAACAGCCTGAGATTCAGAATTACTATTCTTAGAGGCAGGAAGTGAACCTGAGTGCCCACTAAAAACTTTGTCAGGGTTACTTACTTGCGAGTTTTTGACTGACTTAGGTTTACTAGCTGAATACATGCCATGAACCTCCGCCAAACTAACTTCTCCAGCTTTCAGCATACTTTTGATAGATGGCTTATCTTTTAAATAAGACAACATATCTTCAACAAATTCGTCTCTGTTTTTATTTAGTTCAGGATTATTCTCGAAAAATCGAGATTCTTGGTCTTCCAATTTCTTTTTAGACCCTTCATTCTGCATACCTTGAACCGCATCTGTTAACTTACTAATATTATCTTTTAACTGCTGATTTTCATTAAATAGAAATTTTTGCGTGTCGTCCATATATTCTGTTGGATCAACTTCATCATCTTGACTATCTCCCTTGTCTAAAACAGATAGTTTACCTTCCATCTGAGCTAGTCTTCTCTCTAGATCCTGAGCTCTTGAGCGTTCTTCATCTCTTTGTTTTTTTAATTTATCAAGACGAATACTAGCATTTGGAATATCTTCTAACTGCTCATCATCAGATAACTGAGCCGCGCTATCTGGTTTTGGCTCCCCCGCTGGTTCTCCCTCAAATAACTGGTTGAAGACTGCTTCACCCATTTCTTTGGTTAACGCTTCCGGGTTTTTAATTTCGATATCTTCTAAAGACATTTGTTTCTCCTTAACGTCTGTTTTACGTGGGTGACGACCACGACGGATTTAGGTTTTTAGAGTTGTCTAAGTGACAATCTCTTCTCCACGAATAATAAATTCATGAATAACCTCGTTCACCAACATTATACCATCCTCTTGTCTGACGCAAGCCATAACAAAAGAGGGGTCATCTGATTGACTACGTTTTAGTCTTAATGCCTCAATAGCATCCTTTAAAACTTTATCTACTATTTTCCAACCACTACTGAGTCCCAATTCCCTAACTAGATTAGCTTCTTCAATGGCCAATCTAGTCTCATCACTTTGTTGCTCCATTAGTTGGTTCTTAACTCCTGTTTCTCAACTGGACCTGGTGCAGCTGAGTTCGCTCTATCTGTTTGCTTTAATTCACCTTGAAGTCTCTTCGCTTCTGAAAACAAATCTTTATTTTGCTCACCCACATTCTCTAGCGCTTGCTGTAATTGCTGTATTAGCTGTGATTGTTTATTAACTAAATTATCTGGATTAATAAATTTAGCCAACTTCGGTGATAGAGATAGCGCGATCTCCTGAAGCATAGGGACTACGTCCAATGTCTCAAAGAATTTGTCGTTTATACCCGCGATACTTAATAACTCAAGTATTGAATCTCGATATTCTCTCTCTTTCAAAAACTGAGATCCACTTGAAACGGTTATCTTGTATTGACCAACAATCTCAGAAGGACTCTGTAGTTTACTTGTTACTGTCCCATCTTGCCCTTGTATCGGAATTAAAACTTCTTCGTCAAAGAATTGAATAATAATGTCCCATACTTTCTGAAGCGTTCTTTCAATCATTCTTTTCTCAAACTTACGTACAAATCTGCTGAATTGCGACCTTGTTTGTGATAACAATGTCCCTAACGCTTTACCTGATCTATCAACCTGCGTACCGGTCGGAGCCCCTGATGCTAATGACGTAGCCCCAGTCCCCGCTTGTATCATCGACTGTAATCTAAGCATCTCACTATTTAAATGATTTAGAGGGACATCAACAAGGATCTTATTTACTGAACCCTTTACCTTTGTAAACAACGCCTTGTTCGGCTGCTTCCTTGCAAGAATAAGGTCAGACGCCTTTATTCCTGATCCCTGTAATACCTCAATTGGCCCATTTAAATTGAATGTCAAACCATCTAATGACTGGTTCTCTTTATCATTCATTTGGAACTGCAACTTCTCATAAGGGCTGATCACAGAATCTGAATTAAACTCACCAACCATGCTGTCGTAATTACATCCTGAGAAGGTTTTAAAACCCCCAATAACTGGTGAAATCATGCATCTTAAACAGTGCTGACGCTCACCAATATCAATCCAGAACTGTCGTCGTAGCTTTATGCCAGTATTCTCGTCCTGAGTAGTAAATAGCCCCTGGAACCTTAATACCTCGTATGTCTTGGTCGAATCATTATCTTTTTTAACAGATAAATCATCCATAAATGACTTCCCGTCCCCTGATCCGTCAACATCTGATGATGCTCTGTCTCCATAGTTAGGTTCATTCCTTAATAAGTTTGTTACTGATGCTGAATTATATACACCACGCTCAGACATCTCGATCAATCTTTGCGGAGTTAATGCATCTCTGTAAATAATGTCGTCTTTCTCTGGATCGTCAGATAAATGATTTACATACATCCTGTAAATATCCCTGACCTCAACCCTGATCGTCGGCTTATCCTCATCGATTTTAACTATCTCAAAGTCAGTTCTCGTTACTGGCTGCCCATCCTCGCCAATTAACGCGTCCCCAGACTCTGGGTCAACAACCGGTTTCACAACCTTTTGTCGATATACACCTGTTACTTTATTCTTGTCATAAACTGTCTCTACCCAAGTAGAGTCATATATCAACGCCTGTTTCTCAGCTAATGAGAAATTATATACATAGTCCTCCATATCAGAATAATATTTAATCATTCCATATGCTTCTCGTGACATCTCTAAACTTAACGGATCATTACCTCGGTCTTCTACGCTGAAGTAGTCGTCTCTGCCAAATAATGCGTTATTCGCCTCTGAGTCAATAACATCTACTGATTTACGTAACTCAGGATTAAATACTTCTGCAACACCATCATAACTATGGTCACTCTTTAAATATATTGCCTTGTATATCCGATACCTTTTGTCCCAGTCTCTGGCTAAATCTACGTCTTTGCCACCTCTCCTGAAACACCGCATATCTCTATATAGCTCAAAAGTCTCTACCACATGGTCAATAGCCTTTTGTGAAACTCGCTTATTCCCAGACATATCGTCAGGAACTAACTTCGAATCATATAAATCGTCTAATTCTAATTTGTCGCTAGCCATTTTTTCTATTATACCCCATTCTTCTATCCATACAACGCTATCTCTTCCTGCTCCATAACTGTAGGGAATAACCCCTCCTCAATCAACCAGTCTACTGTATTAACCTTAGATCTCGGTGTGTCCCTGTCCTCACTTAACTCTACCTGAACCTCCCATGCATCGGCCAAACAATCAATGACGTCGTCATGTTTCCCTAAACTTGTAGCTGATACCTGACTCAATTCTTCTTCTAACTCGATATGGTCGTGCTGCCAAAATAACTTATTAGCTTTTATTGGACCTTTTAACGACTTTATCCTGAATATCTTCCGTATCTGCTGTCTAGATATCTCGTGTACATAAAAAAAGCTCGTGCGCTTCTCCATCTCATACTCTAACATACGCTTAAATGTCTTCTGGAACGCCACCTGCTCCATCGTTAATATCTCACAGCTCCACTTCTTTAATAAATAAAATAGCATATCTATCTGCTCATATGGATCGCTTGACCTGAACCGCTCATACTCCAATACATATAAGTTACTGCTCTCGTCCATGCCAGTTATCATAAATACCGTGTAGTCAGCACCCTCTTTCTCAGAGAGGGCAAGGTCAGTTGTTAGCAATATATTTAAATTGTTGTTATTTACAGAAACTACTCCGGTGGCTGAATCCGTGCGTATATCCGAATCATCAAAGTACTGATACTCCTCACGAGAGAAGACCGCCATCGCGCCGCTCGTCGGGTTGTTCTGGTACTCTTGGGCAAATGTCTCTGGATCTGTTTCTCGAAGGCCTTGTAACTCGACAAGTGGCTTGAACTCCTCCCACAACGCTGTTTCTTTACCATCATCACCTTTTGTGATTGCCTGGTACCATAGCACCTGCCACGGTAAATAGTCTTTAACTTTGTTCTCGGAGATGTTCTTTAATAACGAGTCCATGTGTAATATCGTGCCCGTGATTATTACCCTGCCGTTTCTTGACTTAGCCGGTAATAATGCCTGAGTAAACCATCGCCTTAACTTCTCTCGCCTGTCTTTACTGCTTACCTGCTCGTCTTCCTCAAGGTCATCTATATAAAATAGGTCCGGCCTACCCTTCTCGTTCGCTCCCCTTATCTTCTGGCCAGCCCCCTTAGCCACAACCTTTATTCCGTTATTTGTCTGGAACTCCGTGTCTGCCCACTTATCCTTGTTCTTCAAATACCCGAAGATCTCTAGTATTAAGTCGTTATCTGTTAACTGGTCTCGTATCCATCTTAAATTCTGGGCAGACATATCCTCACTAGCCCCAACTATTATCGTGTACCTCGTTAACCCATACAAAATCTGATGCAATATATACTTCCTAGCTGTCGTTGATTTCGCATGGCCACGTGGACACACCACACAGCTTCTCGGTGCCGCATTGTACAAATTCACCATCTCAAAATGAAACTGCGCTGTATCTACCCTATCCTGTAAATCACTAAAAAAATCCCGGTCAAATGCCGGGAAGTCATACCGATATACAATCTTCTTCTCCTCGTTATCTAACCTTTTTAAGACCTTGTAGATCGTCTTCAACTCAGCCTCCGCCTTATTCCTGGCAGCCTTTATAGCCTTCGTCTTCAACTCGTCCTTCTGCTCTCGGATCTTCTCAAGGATATTCTGCTCGTAATCAGGCATATCATTCTTTAACGCGTTATCGTTACTGCCCTTAAAATGATTTATCCCATTCGCTGCTGTCACGATCTTACTCGTCGGACTGGCTGAATCGTCGCCGTCTGGCTTCGGGTGCTCCTTGTCGAATCGCCACAATGGATCTCCCTTAGCCCTAGCAACTTCCCTCAACTCCAGCCAGTCCGCTAAGTCATGTTTACCCTGATCCCTTAATAAACGTACTCGCCTCTTAGTGGACCCAGGCATTCTACTTCCGCTTAGGTGCGCCCATCCTTACAACCGGTCCCTCAGTCCCCTTACTCAAACCTACCGTGTTTCCTGCCTTGCCCGTGTTGGTCTTATTCATGCTGCCTGGTTGCCCATTCACACCAATCTTACCTTTTGTCATAGTCATAACTCGTCTCCTTAAATATCTTTTATTGAAATTGCCTGCCCGTTTACCGACTCATCCATCATGCCCGGCTGTACCATGCCCCTCGGTAATATCGGCGTTAATGCGTCACCCCTCACTACCTTCGGCTCTATCCCAACCTGTCTCGGAAATTGGCCGCCAACTCTCGGGGGCCGTCCCTTACCAGGAAATGGATTCGGTCGACTACTACCCTCAACTGTCTTTATTCCCATCGCCCTTAATTCTTTTGCACTCATTTTCTCACCTCCTATCATTTTAAGTTACTGTTGATTATATACCCTCGCACAACTCAAGTAACCCTTCAGTCGTCATCCCGTCCAAATCTGCGTTTATATTTATCTGTGTCTTTGGAAACTTTGGCGCCAATACCAACTCGATCGCCCTCATATCTGCATCCTCAACCACAACACCCAATCCCTGACATAACCCACAACTATCCCCATTACCCTTATCTCCCTCACCCTTGCAACTCTTACACATCTTTGTTTGTGGCTCTAATCTTCTCTCCAATGCATCATAGGCTTTCCGCTCAAGGCGATCCTTAACCCTTATATCCCTAAATATACCTGTTACTGATGTGGTCTCTAATAAAGAATCATTAACGGCCTTATCACTTAAACTCATCGTCTCTCTGTTATCTGTTATCTCAGAACTCATCTAAATCAAATTCCTCAGCTATATGAGACCTTATCAAATTACTTAAATCAACTACGTCATTCAAATTAGATCCACTGTAACTGTATGCGTTATCGTACTGGTACCTGATTATATGGCGTAACTCACTATCTATATCCAATAATAACATTATCGCGTTCTTAGCCTTCAATGCCGCCCTGTAACTGTAGGAGTCCATATCATCCTCTAAATCGTACTCTATAATTGCCTTCATTCCCTTATTATACAGTATTGAAGATATGTTTCATAACGTTGTTATGGGGTGGCTCTGTTTTTTGTGTCTGTGCGTGGTGGTGGGGCAAGCACCATTCAGCGCTCCGAGACCCGAGGTACCCCGCCCCCGGCGGCTCAGACAATCAGAGACTCAGACAATCAGTCGCTCCCCCTCGTTGATCGACGCCTCTCCCAGGGTTCGACCCTCAAACCTGCAGACTTTCAGGGTAGCGAAGTGGCGGAGCCGCGGAGCGGCAGGCCATTCCTACGCGCGCACAATCAGATACAACCCACATTAACTCCCAAACCATTTCAACATTCCAAACCACACAACTCAGCAACCCAACACACATGATAGATAGTCACAGACCAATCCTCTTAACAGCCCCTTTTAAGGCTCCAGAAAGCTCATCATTCCACCTCTTAATAAGTGGCTGCATATGATAGTAAAAAGAGGTCTTAAAATCCCTAAAAACAAAAGCACTAAAAAACACCAAAAAACACTAATATGCGAAAAACTTTTCAAAAAACAGGGTTCCAGAAAAAAGAGGTGTGCGAGTTTTTTAAAAAATAAAAAAAATAAAAAAAAACGCGCAACTCACATGAATACCCCCGACCAAACCTGCTTTTTCGCAGGGCCCCACGCTCACTTGCAACCAATATTCGTGCGAAAAAGCGAAAAACTTTTTTTAAAAATCAGACAAATGTCATTACACAGTATTCATCGTATGTATTATTGCGATATTATTTACATACATTAGTAATTTACTTTCCACAAAAAATAACTTGACTTTATAGTACTCGATTATGTATTATAGTACATGAGGCAACTAAATAAATAGAAAGGAGGTGTGAAATAATATGACAAGTAATACAGTTAAGAAGAATGTGATGTTAACTTTGACCATTGAGGAAGCTGCGAAAATAGGGCGATTTATAGACGATAGACCCTATATATCTATAGCCAAGTACCTTAAGATGCTTTTTATAGGTAAAATTGACGAAATTGCGAAAAACGAAAAAACGGAATCCGCAAAAAAAACACCAGACGAAATAGACTAAAAAACGCCCCAAAAAGGAGACTAAAAAACGCCCCAAAAAGGAGACAAAAAAATGCTACAAAAAGACATTAAAAAAGCCCTAAAAAACACCATAAAAAACAGCGACTCAAAACTAGTGATTAAAGTGGCAAATCAGTTACTAGAATTCGAGAATGACGTTGATGAATTGAATGATTATGTACAAGCCGTAATGAACTCGGCGATGAAGACCGGTGATATTGGTGACACCTTATTAGGGATCATTCAGCTTGCGGCGGAAGCAACAATTGGTGAAGTCCATCCATATTTCTCAAACAACACAGATATAAGCGATGATGAGTTGATGGACATGTTCACATTATTCAAGGATATGGAGGGGTTTAGTTCAGACTCGGAGTTAGGGAGCGATTACAGATCTAATCTATCCTTCTGGCTAGTGGTGTTTAGTGTGATGAGTGAGGCATTAGAGGATAATCTATGGAGCGATGGGGAATCAGTATCAATTAGTCCCGGAGCAAAACAAAGAATTGGGAAACTAACCGCTGGGGTGAAAAGGAGGAATTCAGGGGATGGATATGAATAGGTGCAAAGACGAGATGGAAAAAGCGATTGATTTGTTAATGGACAGTGAAGAAGAGCCCCCATCAGCGACATTTCGGGTCGAGTTTAGTGAGTACGAAGTAGTACAGACCTTATGTTTAAATTAGGCGGGGGAAGGGAATAATATGAGAGAGTCAAAGATAGAGAAGTTAATAAAAGACGCGATAAAAACAAATCCGGGATCAACAGCGACAGTAATAAGACAGAGAATTGGCCGACAGAATATAAATAGAGAGCTTTTAGAGATGACAGGATACGAGATGATAAAGAGAGAAGAAATAGAAAACAGAGACAGGTATGGTGACAGGTATTTATATTATCCGGCTGTTAGTGGAGGAGATTAAATGACTAGATTAAGCAAAGAGAAAATAAGGGAGATATTAGAGCAGAAAGAACCGAATTTTAGCGGTGAAGACCTGAGCAAAGCAAACCTGAGCAAAGCAAACCTGATCAAAGCAGAACTGAGCGAAGCAAACCTGAGCGAAGCAAACCTGAGCTATGCAGACCTGAGCGAAGCAAACCTGAGAAAAGCATACCTGTATCGTGCAGACCTGAACAAAGCAAACCTGGGATTTGCAAACCTGAGCTATGCAAACCTGAGCTATGCAAACATGAGCAGATCAGAGCTGAGATATGCAAACATGAGCAGATCAGAGCTGAGATATGCAAACCTGAGCTATGCAAACATGAGCAGATCAGACCTGAGCAATGCATACCTAAGAGAAGCAGACCTGAGAGAAGCAGACCTGAGATCTGCAGACCTGAGAGGTGCAGACCTAATAGGTACAGACCTGAGCGAAGCAACCCTGAGAGAAGCAGACCTGAGATCTGCAGACCTGAGAGATGCAGACCTGAGAGATGCAGACCTAAGAGGTGCAGACCTGAGCTATGCAAGAATAGACAAAGAACAAATCCCCCTTTTAGTTTCAGCTATAGGTATACAGGTAAATAAAGAGGAAAAAATATGAGAGACGGAATCCTAGTACTCAGGTGCTGTGTATGTAAGAAATTCCGAGGAAGCAAGAAGACGAGTAAGGGTATGACAGGCATCTCCGACGGATATTGTGACCATTGCTTAGGAAAGATAATGAAAGGATTAGGTAAGAGTTAATGAATAGAGAGGCAGAAGAAAAAGCAGAAATATTTAAAGATTTAGCAACTCTATATAAGGCAGCAAATTTATTTATAACCTGCCATTACAGTCAGGAGTTAAATATCTCTAGCGAGAGATACCTTGATGATTTACGGCGAATTGTAGAGAAGATAAGGAAGACATTAGATGAAAAGGAGGAATTTTAGAAATGTATAAGAAAAAACCAACTAAAGACGAGTTAGCAAAGATATTAAAAGAAGAAAATCCAGATTTTTCTTATATGGACCTAAGCGGCGTAGATCTGAGAGATGCAGAGCTGCGAGATTCAAACCTGAGAGGTGCAGACCTGAGCGGTGCCGACCTGAGCGGTGCAGACCTGAGCGGTGCAGACATGAGACGTGCAGACCTGAGAGATTCAAACCTGAGCAGATCAGACCTGAGAGGGGCAGACCTTTTCGGTGCATACCTGACAAATGCAACCCTGAGAATTGCAAACCTGAGAGATGCCAACCTGATCTGTGCAGACATGAGCGGTGCAGACCTTTTATGTGCCGAACTGAGATATGCAACCCTGAGCGGTGCCGACCTGAGCGGGGCAAACCTGAGAAAGGCAGACCTAAGGGGTGCAAAAATAACAAAAAGACAGGAGCGTTTCTTACCTTCAGCTATGGGCATAGAGGTA
>Ga0255047_10000322_pt1 | contig 38393 bp, 36 predicted proteins | sample JV7_2_1_MG_FD_183640 | JGI IMG/M metagenome (GOLD analysis project Ga0255047, IMG submission 183640) | Seawater microbial communities from Jervis Inlet, British Columbia, Canada - JV7_2_1 | ecosystem: Environmental > Aquatic > Marine > Inlet | place: Canada: British Columbia | collected 2016-10-06
GGGGGCCATTGTCGCTCGCCGCCTGATCGCGTACCTGTAATCAGGGGCAGACTAATGGACGGAATGGTTATCTGGATTCTCAGCACCCCGCTCAACGCATGGATGTTAAGTACGCCCTGGGCGTGGCCGATCGCAGAGATCCTGCACTTTATGGGCTTGTCACTCCTGCTCGGCAGCATGCTCATCATCGACATCAGGCTCGCCGGACACTGGCGCGCAATGAGTCTTAACACAGTGCATCGCTTGTTGCCGTGGACCATTCTCGGCTTCGCCATCAATCTGATCACGGGGACACTGTTTTTCTTCGGCGACCCCGAGCGCTACGTGGCCAATATCGGCTTCAAGATCAAGATGCTGCTGGTCGTTATCGCTGGTCTCAATGCGATCTGGTTCAAACTCAGGATTGATCCGGACATGGCCAGCTGGGGGCCCGATCAGGACTCGAGCTCACAAGTCAAGGTCGTCGCCTATATTTCTTTAGTTTGCTGGTTCGGCGTACTGCTATTTGGCAGGCTTATTCCGTATATTGGCACCGGCTAACACTCTCACGGAGAATCGAACGTGGCACTGAAAAACACAACGGAGACATACGGCTGGCTAGCAAAGCTGCTGCACTGGGCTATTACATTGTTATTGCTTGGCCTGGTCTACGCCGGCCTTACATTTACCGGCATGGAGCGCGGACCCGATCGAACGGAGCTCGCCGCCCTGCACAAGTCTGTGGCGTTGCTGGTCTTATCGCTGATGACTGTTCGGCTGATTTGGAAGTTTATGAATGCCAGGCCTGCTGATCCTGAAGGAACCACTGCGATGCAAAGTGCTGCATCCACATGGATGCACCGATTGCTCTATGCCGCTGTTTATTTTCAGCTATCGATCGGTCTTCTGGTTGGCGGCATGCGGCCGATCAGTTTTTTCGGGCTTTTCGATATTGCACCCTTTCTTGCAGAGAACGAAGACCTGCACGAGCAATTCGAGGAACTACATGAGATTGGTTGGATAATCCTGGCGGTTCTGGTGGTCTTGCATGTGCTCGCGGCGCTACATCATCACTTCATTGCCAAGAATGATGTCTTGAAGCGTATGACAACAGGCTAGTCCAGCGCACCACTCGACGTGATGATCTCCAGCGTCACCATGTAGTGTGCATGCAGCATCTCAACAGCTTTCTCAACGTTTCGCTCCAGCACGGCATCCTGAATTTTGCGGTGTTCGGAGCACTCGTGAATGTCGCGGTACTCGACAACCTCGACAAGGCTTCTGTAGCGTAACGTTCGCTCGTGCAGTTGCTGACAGAATTCGAGCAGAATGTCGGAGCGGCAGGCAGAGAGCAGCGCCAGGTGGTAGTCGCGGTGTGCCGCTTCCCATTCGGTGCTGCGACGCGGCATCGAGCCGTCGATCTCGCCCTCGTACTTGCTCAATCGGTGAAAGGCGATAACGACACGTTCTTCCCAGGCTGCATCACCATTTTCGATCGACTCACGCAGCGCTGTTTCTTCGAGCCAGCAGCGCGTGCGAATCAACTCCTGCAACTCGGCGATGCTCGCGGGGGAAACACGAAAACCCTTGTTCTCTTCGCGGGTGACGAGGCCATTGGACGACAATCTATTCAGCGCTTCACGCAACGGACTGTTGCCGACGCCGTATTCTATCGCCAGGTGTTGCAGCCGCAATTTGCTACCGGGCTCCAGGTGACCCCTGAGAATATCGTCGCGCAAGCGCTGATATACGGAAGACGCCAACGTCTCGGGCGCCTTCTCGCTACCTGTCACTCCAATCGGATCGTCCATGTCGGCCTCTGGCTAAATCGTCGCCGAATTATAGCTAAGACACCGAAAAACGCGAATGGTGATTACGCTGCCTGCAGAACCTGTGCCGTTGGCATGTGCTCGTAACCGAGATCCGATGCGACTGCCTCGTAGATCACACGACCGGCATGTACGTTGAGGCCATTGGCAAGGTGCGGGTTCTGAATCAATGCTTCGCGCCAGCCCAGATTGGCCAGTGACTTGACAAAGGGCAGTGTCGCATTGGTTAGCGCAAACGTGCTCGTGCGTGGAACAGCGCCCGGCATATTGGTAACACAGTAGTGCACGACGTCGTCGACTACGTAGGTCGGGTCCGCATGCGTTGTCGGCCGGCTGGTTTCAAAACACCCGCCCTGATCAATTGAGATATCGACCATGACCGCACCACGATGCATATCTTTTACGTTTTGCGACGTTACGAGTTTCGGTGCCGCGGCACCTGCGACGAGCACCGCACCGATGACAAGATCGGCCTCCGGGATCAATTTGTCGATCGCGTGTTTGGTCGAATACACGGTATGCACACGCCCACCCCAGATATCGTCTATTTCCCGAAGTCGTGGCAGTGATCGATCAAGAATGGTGACGTCGGCACCCATACCCACGGCCATGTCAGCCGCATTGGAGCCAGATACGCCACCACCAATCACTACGACCTTCGCCGGCTCTACACCGGGGACGCCGCCAAGCAACACGCCGCGTCCCCCGTTGGCTTTTTGCAAAGCGTAGGCGCCGCATTGAATAGACAAGCGACCTGCAACCTCGGACATGGGTGTTAGCAACGGCAAGGATCGATCGGCCGCTGTCACGGTTTCGTATGCGATTGCGGTGGTACCGGACTTCATCAGCGCTTCAGTCTGCGCGCGATCGGCAGCGAGATGCAGATATGTAAACAACACCTGGTCATCGCGCAACATCGCACACTCTTCGAGCTGCGGTTCTTTGACTTTGATGATCATCTCGGCGACATCAAAAATCTGCTCGGCCGCCTTCAAAACTGTCGCACCTGCTTTTTCATAGTCGGCATCTGTCATGCCAATACCTTCGCCGGCGTTAGCCTCGACGAATACCTCGTGACCATCGTGTACGAGTTCGACTACGCCCGACGGCGTCATGCCGACGCGAAACTCGAGCGTTTTGATTTCCTTGGGTACCCCGATCTTCATGAATCCTCTCCAGATCCCGATGTGCAGATCCAGACAGGATACCGCGCCGATTACGCCATTTGCTTGCGATTTTCTTGACAGAATCGCTATTATGCGCAATATTCTGTACTAATTATCATAATTTGCGCAAGTTTCTGCTATGGATCTTGATCGATACGACAGGCTTATTCTCAAAGCCCTGCAAAAAGATGGGCGAATCAGTAATGTTCAGCTCGCAGCAGCGGTCAATCTCTCTGAATCCGCCTGCCTGCGCCGCGTGCGCTCGCTGGAAGATGAGGGATTCATTGACCGTTATGCGGCACTGCTTAATCAAGCGAAAGCCGGGCTGTCGGGTAATGTGTTTGTGCATATTGGCCTGCACCGTGAAGAACAAAGTGAGCTTGCCGCCTTTGAAGATGCAGTAAAGAGAATTCCCGAGGTCATGGAGTGCTACCTGATGACAGGTGAGTTCGACTACCTGTTGCGTGTGGTTGTAGCAAACATGGCTGACTTCGAACGCTTGCACAACGAAGCGCTGACTCGTCTGCCCGGTGTCGCTCGAGTAAACTCCAGTGTCGCCATTCGTACCGTACAAAAAACGACAGAATTGCCGTTGTCGCTAGAGGCCACGCATGAATCTTGATACAGGCACGTCATTAGCTGACCAGTATCAAGGTATCCGCGATACGTCTGTGCACCTGTGCGCCACGCTTGCGACCGAAGACACGGTGGTGCAATCAATGCCTGACGTTAGTCCAAGCAAATGGCATCTGGCACATATCACATGGTTTTTCGAGCGCTTCGTGCTCGAGGAGTTTGTGTCCGGGTATCGTCGCTTTAACGACGGCTTCGACTTCTTGTTCAACTCCTATTATTACTCAGTCGGACAGATGCATGCCCGGCCACGGCGAGGATTATTATCCCGGCCAACGTATTCTGAAATTCTCAGCTACCGAACGCACGTCGACGCAGCCGTAAGACAGCTGCTCGACCAACGTGACGATCAGGCAATCGTTGATCGCATCGTGCTCGGCCTGAACCACGAGCAACAACACCAGGAATTACTGTTGACCGATATCAAGCACGTGTTCTCATGCCATCCGCTATCGCCTGCCGTCAACCCAGATTTGCAGCTGCCTGACAACGGATCGGCAGACGCATATTCTTATAGCAATGGTAGCAGCGGTATTCGGGCGATTGGCGCCGACGGCCTGGGGTTCTGCTTCGACAACGAAACGCCGCGACACGATGCGTTGCTGCATGAACATCGGATCGGTAATCGCCTGGTGAGCAACGCTGAGTATCGAGAGTTCATCGCCGATGGTGCATACAACAACTCCAACCTGTGGTTATCAGATGGCTGGGCAGTCATCAATGAGCGGAGCTGGAATCGACCGCTTTACTGGAGTACAGATCTCAGCTCTGAATTCACTTTGGGTGGGTTACGCGCGATCGACGAAAATGCTCCGGTCTGCCACGTCAGCTACTATGAGGCCGATGCGTATGCGCGCTGGGCCGGCGGACGATTGCCAACAGAGTTTGAATGGGAGGATGCCGCAGCCAGGCATTCCCCGGACGGCAACCTGATGGAGTCTGCAATCTGGCAGCCCGCCGCGGCGGCCGGTGCGCAACAGTTTTTTGGTGATGCCTGGGAGTGGACTTCATCGGCCTACACGCCCTACCCCGGATTCGCGCCGCTCGACGGCGCGCTCGGCGAGTACAACGGCAAGTTCATGTGCAACCAGATGACGGTTCGGGGTGGCTCCTGCGTTACAGCTGCCGACCATATTCGCGCGAGTTATCGCAGCTTTTTCCATGCTGACGCCCGCTGGCAGTTTCTCGGCATCCGCCTCGCGAAAGATGCTGCGGCATGAGTATGACCGCTTCCGATGGCGCACTGCAGGAAATCATCAGCGGCCTGCAACAAACCGAGAAAATGATCTCTCCCAAGTATTTTTACGACGAGCGCGGCTCACAGCTGTTCGATCAGATTACGACGCTGCCCGAGTATTACCCGACCGAAACCGAGTTCGGCATCATGCGCGAGAGTATTGACGAGATCGCCGGATTGATCGGCCCGCAGGCCAGTCTCATCGAGTACGGTAGTGGCTCGAGTCGCAAAACCCGCGTCTTGCTCGAACATTTGAACGAGCAAGCTGTGTATGTACCGGTCGATATTTCGGAAGAACATCTGCTTGAATCGGCGCGTCAACTTCGCTCTGAGTTTGCAAGTCTCGAAGTACTACCCGTTGTTGCAGACTTCACAAAACGGTTTGCGCTTCCCAGCCCGACGGTTATGCCGTTACGCAATATCGTCTATTTCCCTGGCTCGACGATCGGAAATTTTACGCATGCCGCCGCAGGCGATTTGCTCGAAGTCATGTATCACGAAGCAGGAGAAAATGGCGCGATGCTGATCGGCGTCGACCTGCAAAAAGACCCGCACATTATTGAGCGTGCATACAACGACAGCGCTGGCGTTACCGCCGAGTTCAACTTGAATATGTTGCGCCACCTGAATCGCGAGTACGGTTCGGACTTCGATCTGGATTCCTGGTCACACGAGGCTCATTACAACGAGTCCGAGGGACGCGTGGAAATCAGACTCATCAACGCGACCATGCAAACGATCCACATTGGCCAGGAACAGGTGATCATCGATGAGGGTGAGGGAATCCTGACGGAGTACTCCCACAAGTACACGCTCGCCGGCTTCGCCGAGATGGCGGAACAGTCCGGCTTTGAGGTCGAGCGCGTTTGGACGGATGCGAATGATCTGTTCAGCGTCCAATACTGTACCCGCTAGTTGTTGGAGCGCTCCAACAACTACGCAGGCGGGACAAATTCCTCCGGTGCGGACGAGCCTTCACCGAAGAAAAACTTTTCCATTTCCTGTTCGAGAAAACTGCGGGCATCGGGTTCGATCGGCGTCAGGCGATACTCATTGATTAGCATGGTTTGGTGCGCCACCCAGCGCTGCCACGCCACCTTAGAAACATTATCGTATATCCGCTGGCCAAGATCGCCAGGATACGGTGCGTAATCGAGACCTTCTGCTTCCTCACCGAGGAGGACACACTCAACTGTTCGGGACATTTTGCTCTATCTTCAATGTGTTTATGAGTTTTTGCACCGGTGCTGCCATACCGCCCGGCGGTTCGTCATACAGCGAATGCCATGTGGCATCCGGCGTATCGGCTACTCTACGCGACACCGTTGCAACACGCACCACTACGGGCTGGATGTCGAGATCGTAATGGCTAAAGCTGTGACGTAGTGTTTCCCTTTGCTCGGTTTCGTCATTCAGTCCATTGAGCATTTGCCTGCACCATTCATCAACACTATCGACTTCCGGCAGGCTCCACAGCCCGCCCCAGATTCCGCTGGGCGGACGACGCTCAAGATAAATCTCATCGTCTCTGATCGCCATGACCATCGTCGTTTGCCTGAGTGGTTTAACTCTCTTTGCCTTGCGGCCCGGATACTGGTCGACCGCATTTGCGAGCCGTGCCTCGCAACTTGCGGCAACCGGGCACGCTTCGCATGCGGGCTTGCCGCGTGTACACAGGATCGCCCCAAGATCCATGATCGCCTGCGTATACGCGGCACTACGCTGCCCCGGCGTATTCGTCTCGGCCAGCGACCAGAGTTTGTTCGCTACATCGTTCTTGCCCGGCCAACCTGCAATCGCGTAGTGCCTTGCAAGCACGCGCTTCACGTTGCCATCGAGAATCGCGTGTCGTTCATCGCGAGCCAACGCAAGAATTGCACCCCCCGTCGATCGCCCAATGCCCGGCAAACAAACAACATCGTCGAACGTGGCCGGAAATACACCTGAGTATTGGTCGCGAACCATTTGTGCGGCGCGATGCAAATTGCGTGCACGCGCGTAATACCCCAACCCGGACCAGTGTTGCAATACCGCGTCGATTTTCGCATCGGCCAGGCTGGCCAGATCCGGAAAAGACCGCATGAATCGCTCGTAGTACGGGATCACTGTTTGCACCTGCGTCTGCTGCAACATGATCTCCGATACCCAAACGCGGTAAGGATTGATGTCCTGCTGCCATGGTAAATCCTTGCGGCCATGCTGGTCGAACCATTGCAATACATGATCGGCGAAACTGATCATTGTTCCTGGCCCTGTGCAATCGCCTCGATCCGATCGAGCGCCCCGGCGCTGTCGTTCAGCAACTTACGTTGCAACACATATGGCCCGATCAGCGGTGGAATCCAGAACTTCGGTTCGAAGTCGAATTCGTAGACAACCAGCGTGCCAGTGCCATCTGACTGGAAACGCCACGACTCCAGGCTCGAATGAAAATCACTGATCTCGGCATCGGCGATCGATCGAATGATTACGAACGGTTCGTGTTCGATACGCCCACTGCGCTCGAACGAACGACAAAAAAACCAGACGCAGCCATGATTACGAATATAGAAGCGCCGCTGACCCAGGGCATTGGCTTCGAGGTTGCGCGATTCAACGATGAAACTCGAAAACTGTGACGTAAGGTCATAGTTGAGGAACACGGCGTATATCGCTTCGACATTAGTATCGAACCAGACTTCGGAGGTCAAAACATAGCGCCTTGCAACGCGATCGACCTCGATATTGCGCAACTCGGCAGCATCGACAACACCGACGATCAGCGACAGCAGAAGACAGGCTCGCCGCATGCGCTTATCGCTTGAAGAGATCCTCAAGCTTGTTCTTAAGCTTTTTCTCGACCTCTTTCTTCGCCTGATCCTTGAGCAGCTTCTTGAAATCAGGCGCGATGGTCGGCGCGTCAAGTGGCCCGGTAACGCGTATTGGAATGACGGTCTTCGTGAAATCTTTGATCTCCGCGGCAGTTACATCATCGCCGATGAACTCGGGCTTATCGAACACCCGTGCCGACATTCGATAGTCAACGGTCGCTGCGATGAGGTTTACCGATCCATTGCCCGTTAACCGCATGAATGGCAATTCCGCCAGCAGATCATCGTTCGTGAACACACCGTTGTTAACGGGTCCGCTCGCGCTCAACTGGCTGAACTGGGTCCTCGCCGGTAACGTTGGTTCCGGGGCAGGCTCCTGCTTGAGTGACGCACGTGCGCTGCGCAACTCGTACCAGACATCAGTACCTTCCCAGGCGCCATCGATAAGTTCGAGCGCGATGTTGCCGTCGAGATCACGTTGAATTGCACCAAGATCGGCGCCGCGACCACTGAGTTGGAAGGTGCCATTAATCGTGCCCGTAATGTTGTCCTGCTGGAACATCGCTTTGGCGAGCGCCCCGAGCTGCACACCTTCGATGCGTTCATTGACTGACATCACCGGAGTACTACCCGATGCGTCGATGCGAACATCACCGTTGTAATTGCCTTCAAACAAGGTTGCGCTGATCGGATGCAGGCGCAGATTGCCGTTATTCGTGGTCAGACCGAGCGTGACGTTCTCGAATTGCATGCCGCTCAGTTGCGCGTTTTGCACCGTCAGACTGCCGCGCGCATTGATCAGCCGAATGAGTTCGGACGGAATTTCGATGGGCACCTCTTCAGCATTGCCCGTGGCTGCGCCCTCGGTTGCCGGGACCATGTAGCGATCGAGATCAATCGAATCAGCCTTCAGATCGAGACTAAAAATATCGTTGTTGCCCTGTGGTATCGACAAGTCGCCGGTAAATGTCGTTTCGTCGAGGACGAGTGTCAGACCGGTCAACGCGATCGCGCTGGGACTAACCCGCGCACTCGCATCGATGATGACCTTGCCGAGCGCTGTCGGGTCGGTCGTTTCGGGAGCTTCGATATCCAGCCGCTGCATCAGGCTGCGCAGTGAGAACGCATCCACCTGAATCACGGCAACGGGTGTAATTTCGCCGGCATAGGAAAATGGCTCGACAGCGGCCGAGATATCCAGACCCAGCAATGCAAGCTCAACGTCGTCGAGGGTGATTGTTTCTGCTTCGGTATTCACATCCAGCGATGCTGTTTCCAGGCTGACTGTGGACGGCACTTCCGTGACCCCTTCAAGTAAGGCGTCAAACGAAAAACCGTCCAGGTGAATCGCGCCGTCGTCAGCGGTACTGATGCTTCCCGTGACGATATCGAGTGCACTGAGTTGAATGCTGCTGCCCGCCTGTGCATCTATGTAACTTATCGATGAATCGCGAATCTCAAAGCCCGAGATGTCGAGAGCTGCGGATTCCTTCACCCCATCGTCGGCTTCTGTTGCCGGCGCGGCCGCCAGCGCGTCGCTTGCATCGATAAAATCCTGCCAGTTGCTGCGCCCGGTGGCATCGACAGCCAGGTTAAGCTGCAGCGCATCAAGATCTGCGGTGGTGACCTCGATATCCCGGCGTAGCAGCATGGGCATCAGGCGGATGCTCAACCTGGCTTTATCGAAGCTCGCGAACGGCTTGTCACCGAAATCCACAGCGTTGCCAAGCCGGGTCCGGCCTATTTCGATCGCGAGCCATGGAAACAGGCTGACATCGATATCACCTTCAATAACCAGCTCACGACCGGTGACTTCTTTTACAAAAAACTCGAGATTTTCCCGGTGGTCATTTGGGTCAAACAACAGCATGACGCTGACGCCGCCGATCACCAGCAGGGCCGCGACGGCGGCAATGAAGTACAGGACTGGTTTGAGTATACGGCCCATTGAACGGCCTCCGGTCAGGGGGCCGTCAAGGGTACCAAATTCTTACTGATTGCAGATATTTACGCTGCCGTTAAGTGTCTCGACGACGACTCGCGAATCTCCGTCACCCACGGTGAAGCTCAATTCCAGGCCGGGCGAGTAGCGGCTGGTACGTTCCGGATTTGGCCCGAAGCAGTTTCTGATGCTGCCGTTGAAGGTCTCAATATCAAAGCGCGCCGAAACCTCGTTCGAAAACTCGATATCGACCGTACCGTTGACGGATTCCATCGACAGCTCCCCACCGTCCTGCAGTTCTGCGCGAAATACCAGGTCGCCATTGACGGACTCAAGGCCAGCCTCACTAAAAGAACCACCCAAAATTTCGACGTCGCCGCTGACTGAGCCCGCCTCCACGCGACCAGCGAGGTCTTTCAGAACGACATCGCCCGACACTGTCGCCGCTTCGGTGTCCGCTTCCTTGCCGCTGCCCGTCACCTCGACGTCGCCACTAACTGTTGCTGCTTCAACATCTTTCTCAGCGGTACTCGTCTCAACATCGCCACTAACCGTTTGCAATGACTGTTCGCCGAGAATGCCATCGACCTCGATATCGGCACTGACTCCTGACACCTCGATTGAGCTTTTCTCCGGCACACTAATGAACAGGTCGGATTCAATGTCACCATGATGCCGATTTGGCACTTTGACCTTTATCAGAATTTCGTTGCCATCGCGCTCGACGATTAGCTCCTGAACGTCCTCGCCAAGTGTTCCCTTGATCTCGACGCTGCTGCGCGACCAACCGACAATACTGATCTCCCCCGATGTATTGTAGATCTCGATATAGCCATTGTCCGCGGCATCGATAGTTCGATCGATTTCCTGGTCGGCAAACGCTGTTGTGCTCGCCAGTCCAGCTGCCAATACGCTCGCCAATGCAATTCGGCTTCCCTGTTTCATTTTGCTCACCTTATCCATTCGGGCCATCAGGCCCTCCGTAATTCAGTCGGGCCTGACGGCCCTCTATAATCCATTCGGGCCTGAAGGCCCTCCTACTAGATGTCCTTTCGCGCCATGACGCGCTGCGTCATGTTGCCGACCCGATTCATCATCGCCAGTTCATTGCCATAGGCCTCAACCAACAACTCCTGCAAAAACACGTTATTCGGCTCTTTCTCGAGTGCCGCACTGATCTCGTCAATCGCCTGGCGCATGACCGCCAGATTCCGATTTATGTCCTCGCGCGCTTCCGGTGACAGATTCTGAAGCTCGCGGTCGAGATCCGACTCGACGTTGCCACCCGCCCGACCGTACAGCGAATCAAGTGTGTGATCCGGACCGAACGCGGCCTGCTCGAATACCAGGTTGGACGGCGCGACTTGCACGACCGTCTGCGGCGGTGTATTTGCGTCATCGTACTTTACGACGACATAAGTGACCATCGACGACGCACCGACGAGCAGCACAACCGCTGCGGCCTGCGCCAATATTGGTGTCCAGCGCGACCTTTTCGGCGCGTTTATGGCCGCTTCGATACCCGGCCACAGATCACGCTCTGGAGCAATCTCCGTCGCCAGCCCGCGAGCCGCCATTGCCAGTTTGTCATCTGTCTCGTTCATTCCTCAAATCCTTGCTCTTTGAGCTGTTGCGCCAACAATCGTCGCGCCCTGTGCAACTGTGCCTTGCTTGTTCCTGCTGCTATGTCAAGCATGTTGCCTGTTTCCTCGTGGCTGTAGCCGTACACGGCATGCAGCACAAATACGTGTCTCGCCCCTTCCGGCAATCTATCGACCGCCTCTGACAGGTCCCGCATCTCGCCGTGATCTGTCGCCGAAACCGGCGATGACGATTGCTCGAAAGCAATCTGGATCCGGTCCTGTTCACGCTTCGACTTGCGTATCCTGCCGAGTACCGCGTTTACCGCAATGCGGTGTAACCAGGTACCGAATGCGCTGTCGCCGCGGAACCGGTCGAGCTTGCTCCAGGCCTGGATGAAGGCGTCCTGCGCACAATCCTCCGCTTCGCTGACATTGCCCGTCATCCGCAGGCAAAGCCCGTATACCCTGTCGATATGCATTCGATACAGATATTCGAATGCCTTCGAATCCGACCGCTGCGCCCGCGCAATCCAGTCGGCCTCGTCTGTCAGTGCTGGACGTTCAAGCGACACCATCTGGGAACTATAGTCGCTCGCAGGTGCCGTCAAAAGCGCTTCCAAGGGCTATTTCTCCACTTCCTTTGTTATTTGGATGCCTACCCCACCCGAATGGTTTGAAAATGGGCCGCTCTTGGCCAGAAAAGCGCTTAAATCCCTGTGTTTCCTTGTGATTCTGATATTATGCGTCTGGCCCAGAACGACACCGGCGACCAACAAAAACGGATAATGACAACGATTTATGGCGGGGCATTCCATTCTTTATCTCGGTCGCGGCGAATTTGCTGCGGAGTATCTGCACGAACTTGAGACCCTGCCCTGCTGCGCGCTGTTGACGCGCTCTGCATCGCTGAAAATCCCGGTCGATGCGCCCTCAATCCTGGATATCGTATTATTTGAAGCCGGTCCGGCCATCGCCCAGTCCGGCCAATCGATTGCTGAACTTATCGGCTCGTTCGACCGCCACCCGGTCATCGCATTGACGACCAAAGATCGCGAACACCGCGGCATCGCGGCGATTCGCGCCGGCGCGCAGGCTTATGTATGTATCGATGACGTTACGGTGGAGGCTCAGGAGTCGATCTTTGGGCACGCCGTGCAACGTCATCAACTACAACAGCGACTGTCCGACACGGACGTAACGGTGTTGTCTATCTTAAGAAACATCAATGATGGCGTGATCATTGTCGATAAGCAGGGTCATGTGCTGGACATCAATCCGGCCGCACGCACGATTCTCGCGCTGGGCCCACGCATGCAGCCCGACACCTCTTGGGAGCAAACATTTTGTTGTGTCGATGGCAACGGCGACAACTACCGTAATTCGGCAGACCTGCCGCTGGTCCGCGCGCGCAATGGCGAGAAATTCGCCAATCAAATTGCCATTTTCCGCATGCCGGAACAGGTCGACACCGTGTTATCGATCAACGGACAAGGCCTGTATGACGGCAAACGCGAACTTATTGGCGGTGTCATCACATTCCGCGATATTACTGATGCAACCCGGCGCACTAACGAACTACAAAAACTCGCGCAATACGATGAGCTGACAGGACTACCGAATCGCAGCCTGTTCACGGAACAACTGGCACGTGCGATGGGGCGCAGTCAGCGCAAGTCGACCCCGCTCGCCGTGCTGTTTATCGATCTTGATCGCTTCAAGTCGGTTAACGATACGTTGGGCCACGACACCGGCGACGCATTGCTCAAGCAAGTAGCCGGCCGTCTGCGCAAGAATCTCCGTATCGGCGACTTGTCGGGCCGCTGGGGCGGTGACGAATTTGTCGTTTGTCTCGAGGACTTCGGCGAGTCGAGTAACGCGGCAGCGGCTGCGCAAAAATTGCTATTGGTGTTGTCCGAGAAATATGAAATCGGCAATAGCGAAGTGTATGCAACGCCCAGCATCGGCATAGCAATGTACCCGGACTCCGGCGACGCCGCGGATCGATTGATTAAGGCCGCCGACCTCGCGATGTACGAGGCGAAGAAGCGCGGCGGTGGACGCTTCCAGTATTACTCCGCAGCGCTTAACACGCAGCTTGCGCAACGCGAGGAACTGGAGGTCGGACTGCGACACGCCCTGGTGCGCAATGAGTTCGTGTTGCACTACCAACCGCGCATTGATCTGACGACCGGGCGGCTGATTGGCCTCGAAGCATTGCTGCGTTGGCAACACCCGCGTTTCGGTCTGCTGCCGCCAGCACGTTTTCTGCCGATACTGGAAAGCAGTGGCCTGATCCACTCGGCCGGGGAATGGGTTATCGCGACCGCGTGCCGGCAACTGGCTGCGTGGCAACGACAATTCGAATTACCCGACCTCTCACTCGCGATCAACCTGTCGCAGCAACAGCTAATGCACCACAGACTGGTGGTCGCCGTTAAGGAGTCGCTTGAAAATACCGCAATCGATCCGGGCTGCATTGAGCTGGAGATTGGCGACGGCGATATCGTGCGCAAGCGCACGACCGAACTGAATACCTTGCAGGGCTTGCGCAAGCTGGGTGTACGCATCTCGCTCGATCATTTCGGAACGCGGGATGTGAGTTTCGAATCGCTCGACAACGGTTTCATCGACAGTTTCGTACTGGATCAATCGTTGATTGCCGATGTTGCAGAGAACGACAGTCACCAACGCATCATTCGCGCTGCTATCGCGATGGCGCAGGGGCTTGATATTGAGGTCGCCGCCGAGGGCGTCGAAACACTGACGCAGTTGGAGTTCTTGAGAAGCTGTAACTGCGATCTTGCGCAGGGCTTTCTGATCAGCCGGCCGATTCAACCAGAGAAAGTCTCCGCCATTCTTCGCTCGGAGATTGCCGGCACGCGGTTGCTTGCACGAGGCATGCCTTAGCGTATGAGGGCCTTTAGGCCCGATCGCGGCTCAAGAGCCGCTCCTACGGGGAACGCTCCAACATGGCCCCGCAGTTCCAGCAGGCCGCAAACTGTCCTTCATTTTCCTCGCCGCAGCTACGACAGGTCCAGGGATCGGCGGGGCTTTCGTCCGACGTGTCATCACTGATCAGCTGCATGGCGCGGTCCGCATCAAGGTCGTTCACGATCCACAGCTGCGGCCAAACCTCAACGAATGGTATTTCGCCCATGATCGAACCCAGGTGTTCGTTGCGAATCTCACTCGGGATGCCCTCGCTCTCCAGAATATTCTTCCAGTGATTGATCATGACGAGCGATTCCGACGAGGTCAGCTTCTTCATTAGCTGCGCAGCGACCGCAAATATGCGCCCGGATCCGCGTTGTTCTCAAGCACCTCGACAAGCGCCGAGCCGACGATCGCGCCGGCGGCATGCTTGCCGACATTCGCAACATCGGCAGCCTCACGTATGCCGAAGCCGGCGCACACGGGCAGCTCGGAGAGGCCGGCGACTTTGTCGAGGTAGCCGGCGAGGCCGTCGGGCAATCCCGAATCGCCGCCCGTGACGCCGGTAATCGTCACGGCATAGACGAACCCCCGGGATGCGTCGGCAAGCATCTTGAGTCTGACATCGGGCGTCGCCGGTGTTACCAACTGAATCAGCCCCACGCCTTGTGCCTCAAGTGCGTCGCGTAGCTCCGCTGATTCCTCGAACGGCAGGTCGGGTACGATAAACCCGCAAACACCGCTACCGACTGCGCGTTTCGCCAAATTTGCATAGCCGAACGCGAGCAGTGGATTCAGGTACGACATCATTACGAGCGGCGCATCAATGGCGTCGCCGGCGCCCTCAAGCTGCTTGAAAATCCACTCCAGGCTTACGCCCTTTTGCAACGCAACGAAACTCGAGCGTTGAATTGTCATACCGTCTGCCATCGGATCGGAAAAGGGAATACCGATTTCTACGACATCACCCACTGCGGCGATCGCCGTCAGCGTGGCAATGAATTCCGTGGGCTCCGGATAACCAGCCGTAATGAATGGCACCAGCGCCGTGCGGCCATTATCGTTCGCGGCTCTGATTGCGGCTGTCAGCCGTTCATGTGCTGACATGAGTGCGTGTCCTTGCCGGAAATTTAGTGAGCGTGGGCATGTCTTTATCGCCACGACCTGAATTGCCAATCAAAATGCGTTTGCCCGGATTGCTCTTCGACCATTCACGCGCATAAGCGTAAGCATGCGCAGTTTCGAGTGCGGTCAGTATGCCCTCGGTTGCACATAGTTCCTCGAGTGCTTCGAGTGAATCATCATCGCTGGCCGATACATAAGTAACGCGACCCGTCGATTGCAACAATGCGTGCTCCGGGCCGACTCCCGAGTAGTCAAGACCCGCCGAGATCGAGTGAGTTTCCTGCACCTGACCGTCGTCATCCTGCAGGATGATGGTATAGGCTCCTTGCAATACTCCTGGCGTCCCGGTCGCCAGCGTCGCGGCATTCTGGCCGAGTCCGTCGCCAGTGCCGCCGGCTTCCACGCCTATCAACTCGATGTCTTCTTCAAGCAAGGGATAGAAAAGGCCGATCGCGTTCGAGCCGCCACCCACACAGGCGAATGCCACGTCCGGCAGGCCGCCAGCCTGGTCGAGCATTTGCTGCCGCGCCTCCTGTCCGATTACCGATTGCAGTTCCCGCACCAGGTATGGGTATGGATGTGCGCCAACCGCGGACCCGAGCAGGTAGTAAATGCCGGACGGGTCCGTTACCCACTCGCGCAACGCTTCGTCGATCGCAGCGCGCAAGGTCTTGTCACCAGACTCGACAGCGACGACTTCCGCGCCGAGTCTTCGCATGCGATCAACATTCGGTGCCTGGCGTTCAATGTCGACCGCGCCCATGTAAACAGCGCATGGCAGACCGACCCGGGCGCATGCTGCAGCGGACGCGACGCCGTGTTGTCCGGCACCGGTTTCCGCGATGACACGTTTTGCGCCAAGTCGTTTTGCCAGGATCGCCTGACCGATCGCATTGTTGATTTTGTGCGCACCTGTATGTGCGAGGTCTTCGCGCTTCAACCAGACATCAGTTCCCCACCGTTCGCTCAGTCGCGGCGCGTGTGTCAGTGCCGTTGGCCGGCCGACCCACTCGCGCAGCTCGCGTTGGTATTCCTCCTGAAACGTCGCCTCGTGCAAGTGCTCCTGCACGCCTTGTTCGAGACGTTCGAATGCCGGCACCAGCGTTTCCGGTACATAGCGCCCGCCAAACGGGCCAAAGCGCCCGCGCTCGTCAGGCCATTCGCCCTTCATAACTCTTTCTCCGCTGCGCGCACGGCGCTGATAAAACGTCTTATTAGTTCGTAATCCTTATATCCTGGCAGTGATTCGACACCACTGGATACATCGACACCCCAGGGCCGGACCGTCCGAATAGCTTCGCGCACGTTGTCCTCTGCCAGGCCACCGGCAAGCATCATACGACCATGTCTTGCGATGTCGGCAGCTCTTGCCCAGTCAACCGTTTCGCCGCTGCCACTCTGCACACCTTCGTACAGATATATATCCGGTGCCTCGATCGTCTCGTTGCCTTCGCGAATGACCGGCCAGCATTCGATATGACCGGGAATGTCCAGGTGTGCAAAATCTTCCGCATCGGTTTGTACTACGTCGGGTTCGAACTCGTCGAATACCGCTCGGCATTCTTCGTTCGACGGATGCCGCATCACTGCAACTCGCCGTATGGCCGATGGCACTGCCGCGGTTGCCTCATTGGCTTGTGCCGGAGTTACCCTGCGGACTGACTCCGCAAATACGAATCCAACGGCATTTGCACCGGCGTCGGCGGCGGCCTTTACATCGGCGGCACTACGTAACCCGCAAATCTTGACGAATGTGCTCACGCCGCGATCCTTGCACTGCCGGCCGCCCGCATGTCTGCAACCAGCATCGAGGGATCATCGCTGCGCATCAAGGCGCTGCCGACCAGCGCCAGGTGGTAGCCCAACTCGGCAGCAGTGGCCGCATCAACAGCTGACCGTAAACCACTCTCAGCAACGCACCTGGCATTCGGCAACAATGGCGCCAACACCCTTAGGCGATCTTTATCCACTTCGAGTGTGCGCAAATTACGTGTATTAATGCCGACCAGTAACTGCCCTCGCTCTGCCCGGTCCTGATGCACGGGAAATTCAAGCAGCGCTGATACACGTGCAAGATCGTCCGCATCGAATGTTTCGAGCAAAACGAACATGTCGTGCTCGAACGCGCACTCGAGCATGTCGCCGAGCATCGCATCGCTCAGCATCGCTGCGATCAGCAACACGCCACTCGCACCCACGTTACGAGCCTCGATGATTTGCACAGGTGCGACGAGAAAATCCTTACGCATGACCGGCGTGTCCGGAACAGCGGCCACCACTTCTGCAAGGTGCTGCAGTGATCCTGAAAAGCGACTTGGCTCGGTGAGAACTGAAATCGCGGCAGCACCGCCGTTCGCATAGCGCTGCGCTTGTACCGCACGGTCATTGTTAGTCCCCGTCAGCTCACCTTCAGCCGGCGAGCGATCCTTGATCTCCGCGATGACATCGAACTGGCCCAACCTTAACGGCAACACCGGTTTTGCCGCAGGTACGTACGTTGCGGCTGCCGCGGCGGCCCGTTCCGCGCTTAGCGCCGCCATTGTCTGCAGAAAATCGCTCATGAGCTCGAAAAGTGCTGTCGTAAACTGTCAAGAAAGCGGCCTGCATCGCCATTGTCCAGCGCAGTCGCTGCAATTTCGACACCCTGCTTTGGATCACTGGCCGTGCCCTGAACTTCGAGCACCAATGACGTCCCCATGAGCAATGCATCACGATGCGCGCCTTTGTCTTCGCCACTGAATACACGCACAAGCGCATGCGCATTGTACTCGGCATCGCCACCTGCCAGATCCTCAGCCGCACAACGCGCAATACCGTAGTCCCCTGGCGTCCGTGTTGTCTGCGTTACTTTGCCTGGCACAACGTCGAACAATACGAACTCTCCAACCGGCGTCGCCTCGTCCCAGCCGGGTTCACCGTGCACAACAAACGCTCTCTCGATTGGCATGCCGGCAAGAGCGTCAGCCATCAAGCTGGCAGCGTCGACGCTCCATGCGCCGATCAACTGAAACGGTGGTGCAGCTGGATTTGTCAGTGGACCAAGCATGTTGAATACCGTGCGTACAGCCATCGCGCCGCGAACCGGCATGATTGCTTTCATCGCAGGATGATAAGCAGGCGCAAACAGGAACGTGAATTGCGTTGCCGCGAGACACGCCAGCGCTTCTTCGGCGTGCAACGGCAGCGGCATACCGAGGCATTCGAGCATGTCGGCGCTGCCCGACTTGCTCGATATTGAGCGATTGCCGTGTTTGACGACGCGTGCGCCTGCGGCGGCTGCAAGCAGGCCGGTCCCGGTAGATAGATTCAAACTGCCCGAGCCATCGCCGCCCGTGCCCACCGTATCCACCGTCGGAGCGCCATCCGGAACTTGCGGGTCCAGCGCCAGCTCACGCATGGCGGTCGCAAAGCCACGAATTTCGGCGGCGGTCTCACCTTTGGCACGAAGCCCGGCCAGAAACGCGCCGGACATGGCCGCCGGCATGTCGCCTTCGGCCAGTTTATGCATCAGCTCATAGGCCTGACTCTCGGTCAGCGACTGACCGTTCAACAAGCCATCGAGTTGCACGCTAAATTCCGTACTCATTGGGTCATCCGCAAAAAATTGGCCATGAGTTGCTCGCCATCCGGCGTCAACACACTTTCCGGATGAAACTGCACTCCTTCGAGTGGCAGATCTTTGTGCCGCACGCCCATTATTTCGCCTCGCTCTGTTTGCGCTGTGATCTCCAGAACCGCTGGCAGAGATTTATGCTCTGCGCACAGGGAATGGTAACGCCCAACTACAAGCGGTTGTGGCAAACCGTCGAAAATTTTCCTGCCATCGTGATTGGCCATTGATGTCTTGCCATGCATCAGGCGCGTCGCACGCACGATATCACCGCCGAAATGCGTAACCAGGCACTGGTGACCGAGACACACACCGAGAACGGGTATCGAATCGGCGAACGCCGCGATCATCTCGATTGAGACCCCGGCATCTTCAGGCCTGCCAGGGCCCGGAGATATGACGAGATGTGTTGGCGCGAGCGCCCTTGCTTCGTCGACGGCAATCGCATCATTGCGATGTACGATAACGTCGGCACCGAGTGCGGCAAACGCCTGCACCAGGTTGTAAGTGAAGGAATCGTAGTTGTCGATCAGCAGCATGCGCACTACAAACCCTCCCTGGCAATCTCGAGCGCACGTCGAAGTATGGCGCTCTTTGCCAGCACTTCACGATATTCACTGGCCGGTATTGAGTCAGCAACGATACCGGCGCCGGCCTGAAAGCTGTACTCGTCGCCCGAAAACACGAGGGTGCGGATCGTAATGGCCTGATCCATGTCGCCACTCAATCCGAAATAGCCTGCGGTACCGGCATACAATCCACGACCCACCGACTCCATTTCCTCAATGATCTCCATGGCGCGAACTTTGGGTGCGCCGACCAGCGTGCCAGCGGGAAAGCTCGCCGCGAAGAGATCGAATTGATCGTATCCGGCCGCAAGTTTTCCCTGCACGCCGCTGACGATGTGCATGACGTGACTATAGCGCTCGATCGCACGATACGGATCGACCTCTACCGAGCCCGCTTCTGCAACGCGACCAAGATCGTTACGTGCCAGGTCGACAAGCATTACATGTTCGGCCGACTCTTTCGGATCGGCGAGCAATGCCGCTTCGTTCGCAAGATCTTCTTCGCTGTTCGCCCCACGCGGCAGGGTCCCGGCGATTGGCCGCAACGACGCCGTGTCGCCATTGAGCTTGACCAGCGCTTCGGGTGACGAGCCAACAACTTTTAGATCGCCAAACTCAAAATAGAACATGTACGGCGACGGGTTGAGCAATCGCAATGCACGATAGACCTCGAACGGTGCAACATCGGAGCGCCCGCGAAATAACACAGACATGACGATCTGATAGATATCACCCGCCGCAATATATTCCTTGCACGCATCAACTCTTGCCGAGAACTCTGCCTCTGAAAAACTTGCTTCGGGTTGCGACATCGTTACCTTGCCATTATTCGCCGGAATGGCGCCGCGCAACAACCGGATAACTTCGCCGCGCAATTTCTTGCGCTCATCTTCGGGACCATCGTGCAACAAGGCGACACGACGCGTTAGATGATCGAACACCAGCAGCGAAGCCGGCGCCATAAATGCAGCATCAGGTATGTTGCTCTGTGGTGTCGTGTCACTTGGTAGCTTCTCGAACAGGCGCACCACATCGTACCCGGAGACTCCAACGAGACCGCCGGCGAACGGCAGGCCCTCAACGACAGGGCCTGGCCTGGGCGCCGCGGCCAATGCCGCACGTAACGCCGCCAGATATTCTTTTTGGTCTGTGGGCCGCGATCGCACCTCACCGCCGACGTACAGGGCGTCGGCGTCCATGCGCACTTCCAGCGCTTCACCAAAACCGAGAAAAGAATAGCGAGCCAGGCGCTCTCCGCCCTCGACACTCTCTAACAGAAAGCGCGGCTGCAGCGCACCAAGCTTCAGATACGCCGAAACCGGTGTATCGAGATCAGCAGCTATATCGAACGGTTCTTGCATATCAATTCCCGTAGGAGGGGTTTTAGCCCCGATCGGGCCTGAAGGCCCTCCTACAAAAGACCATCGGGCCTGAAGGCCCTCCTACAAAAAAAGCCCATCTCGGCACTTGCGGAGATGGGCTTGCGGTATTTGTACTCAGCAAATAGTCAGCCGGCCGCCCTCTCCTTGTAAGGCTGCCAGGACCAGTTGTTATTGCGCAGAGTTTGCATGCGCCGAGTATCCCCGGCGGCATTGCACAGGTCAACGGTTACTCATGAAACGCTTGTTGCAGGGCCGCCTACAGTTGGTAAAGGGTTGGCAGGATAAGGGAGAAGCCCACCCACATAATGATTGTGAGCGGGATGCCGACCCTGAGGAAATCCGAAAACTTGTAACCACCGGCGCTCAGGATGAGCAAATTGGTCTGATATCCATACGGCGTCGCAAAGCTCATGTTCGCGCCAAACAGCACCGCAAGGATAAATGGCTCGGGACTTACGCCGAGCTGCGACGCGATACTCACTGCGATCGGCGTGCCGATGGCCGCCGCAGCGTTGTTCGAAACGATGTTGGTCATCAACGTCATGAGCAACAGAAACGCACTCAGGATCATCGCCGTCGGCAAACCCGATGCGGCGTCGACAAAACTGAACGCAAGATAGTCCGCCATGCCAGTGCCCACGAGCGCCTTACCGAGCGCCAGTGCCGTGACAATGATCATGACAACGGGAGTGGATAGCGCCGAGCCTGCATCGCGCCAGCTCAGACAACCGGTCACAATCATCAGTCCGAGCCCCACCATGGCGCTAACCGAAATCGGCATGACTCCGAGCGCTGCCGCGAGTACGACAAACCCCATAATCGCGAGTGCACGCTTGGCGTTGTGCGTATGCGGCAGATCAGTTGTGCCGTCGAGAACCAGCATCGAACCACTATCTTTGAGCGTACTGATTGCCTCGCCGGATCCCTGTACGAGCAATACATCACCTGCGCGCAGGCGGATCATATTGAGGTCACCCGTTACCTGCGAGCTCGGCGCCCTGGCACGATGCAACGCAAGCGGCATCAACCCATAACTGCTACTGAAACGGGCGGCAGCAAGGCTGCGTAAATGCAGTGGCGAACCACGTGTTACGACGACCTCCGCAAGCTGCTGGCCTTCTGCCCTCAGCGGCGTCTCTTCATCGATGGGGTGTTCAATGTCAGATATATTAAAGAGTGTTGCGCCGAGCACCTGCTCGTAGTGCTTCAGGTTTTCCGGCGAGTCTTTGACGAACAGGCGATCTCCGGGCTGAAGAATTACCGACGGCAACTTCGCAAGAAACAACGAGTCGCTGCGCTGAATCTTGTCGATGCGTAGCCCGTCTGCCTTGGCCAGCACTTCAGAGAGAGACTTGCCATCGGAAGAACCACCCTCTTTTACATGTAACTGTGCACTGAATACTCGCGGCGATGTGTCTGCCATCGGCGGCGCGCGATCGGGCAATAATCGCGGTGCAACCAGCCAAAGAAACAAAATTGCCACGCCACCGACGATGGCAACTGGCAGCACCCACTCGAACATCGAAAATTTGTGCTCGGGAACCAGGTCCTGCGCGATGCCAACGACCAGCAGATTGGTCGAGGTACCGATGGTCGTGGACATGCCACCGATGATCGTTGCCAGGCCCATCGGCAACATGACTCCGGATACGGGAAATTTGGATCGCAGCGATGCGCCAACCAGTATCGGCATAAGCAACACAACGATCGGTGTGTTGTTCATGAATGCGCTAAGGATGGCACCTGCCACCAGGGTTGTCAGCAGTGCCAGTACCGGTCGCGTAGACCAGGCTCGACCGACGACATTTGCGAGCGGTTGCAGTGCTCCGGTGGTTTCAAGTGCTTTGCCCACCATCATCAATGCGCAGATCGCGACCAGCGCTTCGTTACCGAATCCTGCGAAAAAGTCGGCCGGCCCGAGCACCGTGATGCCGTCCTGCTGATACGGGAACAAAACAAACCCGACAACGAGAAGGATGAGGATGGCGAGCGACGACGATTCAAGCGGGAGCTGGTCGCGCGTAAAGAGAAACAACGCAACCACAGTCAAAACAAGGACTGCGATTCCGTGGGCGTCAGGTGTAATCGGCTGCAACACGAGCCCCCGTTATGGCTGCTCTGAACCGTATCCTAGTTCATACCTGTTCCGCAAACAGTTGCCGGGCGTCTCTCCGCTCAAGAACGGCCGACGCACGGTGATGGAAGTCTTTGAATTTGTTGATATCCCAATGTTGCAGGCATGGTGGAGGCGGGAACGAGCATACATCGGCGTGTTCCAGCAAAGGCAGAAGATCGCAATATCGGCTGTCTACCTTTTTAGCCGACGGAAACATGGACCACGGCGACATTGCGAGCAAGTTGCGATGCCGTATGGCCGCGAATTGCAGCGCTTTGCGCCAGCGTTTCTGCCAGCTCAGCCGCAGCACATCGCAGCCCGGCCCTTTGGCCGGATAGACCAAATCAAGAGCAGGGAGGTACTCTTTTTGCAACGCGAGCTCGCGCGAATAGTCACATAGCAAGTTACGAATTTCTTGCAAGACACCACCTAGGTCCTTGAGCGTCGCGAATGACGTTGGATCAAGCGATCGGCGCTGCACGAGATCACCAATTCCGGTCACGTTGATGGCAAGACGCCGATTTAGCCAGGCGTCATGGCGCATTGCCGCCGTCGGCCAGACCAAGTCGTCGTGCGCGGCGTCACCTGTGCGAATACATTGATGCAGGTAGTTCTGTAGGGCGCAGCTGTTGATTTCGCCGCGGTCATTCGCGAAACGTGCAACGTTCACACTTTTAGGCACCCAGGCCGTACCTGCCGGCGCCTGCAAAAAGGATGTGGGCATTATGCTGTCGGCGCTTTCCGACGGCAGCAACGGACAAGGCGACGTTACCAGGGGCGCAAATGCAGCTCTAACGAGGCCCGTACTTCGCAATTGCCAGAACTGCAGCCAGAATTCGTCCTGGCGCCGCCGTACGTCGTTGTCCACCGACGGCCTGAGCAAGGAATTGCCCATCAACAGGTACACCGGACCAGGACCAAGAATCTCGTTGCGACTGGCCCACACCAGCTGCGGCGCGATCCGGTCCGCAGCGACGATTATCGAGATCGACACCGCGTCAACGCGAGCATCGCGAGCGGCGGCGCGCAGGATTTCACACAGCTGAGCCAACTTTCGACTGCTGTCCGTTGTGGATTCGAGCCCTGCGACTGTGACGGACAGTGGCTGACGGCCGTCCAGAACGTCGTATGCCTGCCGATAGACGCGCTCGGCAGCAGCACCGCACACCATTGCGTCGGCAACGTGGAGACGAATCGAGGTTCCCCCCGAGAATTCAATTTGCCAGCTTGCGCTGGCAACAAGCTCAGACATGACAATCCTTCCCTGGACATCGCGGACGAGCGCGCACGAGCGCGGTTGTCGATATTGTCAGTGTTGCAACACGGCTCCGCAGTACACCAAATTGGGCAGCAGAGGCAATTTGTGAATTATTTGAGCAACTGCATTACACTAGATCAGAGAAACATCAGTCATTGATCATTGTTACATCAGGCTTGAATTGCGGTACCCAGCGACACTCCGAACAACAATAACGACGAGGTCCTGACCAATGAAAATTTTGATTAGCCCTATCTCTTTGCCTGAAGCGCAGATTGTGGTCGCCGGCGGCTGCGATATTCTCGACATCAAGAACGTCAAAGAAGGTTCTCTTGGCGCACAGCCGCCGTGGGTAATTCAGGAGATCGTGCAGAGCTTCAAGAGAGACGGTTTAATCTGCAGCGCGACGCTTGGCGACCTGCCGCAGAAGCCTGGCACTGCCGGCCTGGCCGCATACGGCGTCGCGTCCTGCGGAGTCGACTACGTCAAGGCCGGGTTGCACGGCTCCAGGTCTTATCAGGACGCCCTCGACATGATGAACGCGATCGTCAGGGCAGTCCGAATGGTCAGCAACGATATTCTGGTCGTGGCATCAGGCTATGCGGATTTTCGCCGCTTCGATGGCGTTTCGCCTCAGGATGTGGTCGCCGCTGCGCGTGACAGCGAGTCCGACCTCGTCATGCTCGATACTGCGATGAAAGACGGCAAGACATTGCTGGACAACATGAGCGTGGAGGAGATTCGTGAATTCGTTGCAGCCGGGCATGCCGCCGGCTTGCTGGTCGCCCTGGCCGGAAGTGTCAAGGAATCGGACATCGAAGTCCTTGCCGACATTGGGGCCGATATCGTTGGTGTGCGGGGTGCGGTGTGCGACAGCAATGATCGCACTCGGGGCATTACGCTTGAGAGGGTAACCGCTTTTATGGACTTTGCGCGCGAGGTTGTTCGCCATGACTCAGATCATCAAGCTGGGCGGATCAGTCATCACGCGCGATAGCGCGACGAGTCCATTTGACGCAGTTAATACCGCACGCCTGGCTCGCGAGCTGGCACCGCATGCCCACGATACGATTTTGGTCCACGGCACTGGCCATGTCGGCAAGCCTTTCGCCATCGACCACGATTATGTGTGCAGCGGACTTATCGGTGCTAACCGAAAATTGCTGGCCAGTACGATCAATTCGGCGCTACACCGCCTGAACGAAGCTGTTGTCGATACGCTTTGTCGTGCTGGTATTGCCGCATACAGCGTGGACCCCGCAATTCATTTTGATCAGCAGATGATGAATTTTCGAGCTGCCGACTTCGGGCCGCAGCTTAAGCAACTACTGCAAGCAGGCCGCGTACCTGTATTTTTCGGTACGCTGATGCCGCTTGGCAATGGTGAATTCAGGGTTTTCTCCAGTGATCGGATCACCAAAATACTGGCGCAGAACATGGCCCCGGACAAGGTAGTCTTTCTGAGCGACGTGGCTGGAGTGTTTGACCGTGACGTGAATAGCGACCCGCTCGCGCAGCCAATGCCGGTCGTGGCCAGAGATAACCTGAGTTCGATGTTTGCCGACGAAAGCGACAAGCACGATGTGAGCGGCGGAATGCGCGCCAAGATCGAATACGCGATCGACATCGCTACACACACAAAACGTTGCATTGTCGCCAGTGGCGTCGAACATGGCCTTGTTACCCGCCTGTTATCCGGCGACGACGTCGTGTGTTCGGAAATCAGGCCATAGGAGTTACACCGCTAATGCGTGTGTTAAGAAATTATATTGAACTGTGCCGGCTACACATGTTGGGGCTTGGCATTCAATGCGTCGTTGGCGCCCTCACGGTGACCGGAGCAAGCTTGCCCGTGGCGGCGTTTGCGCCGTTGTTCGCCGTGCACGCGATTACAATCGCATGGGGCTTCGCGCACAATGATTACAACGATTACGAACTGGACCGACTCGCCCCTGCGTTGCAAAACCGGGTGTTGGTGCGCGGCGACGTCAGCCGCCCCGCCGCCCTGAAGCTGGTGCTTGTGTTGCTCGGGCTGTCCGTGTTGCTGACTTACGCGATGTGGCCGGGCCCGGTGCCCTTGAGTCTGTACGTAGTGGTTGCGCTGTGCGTCGTCGCATACAACCGTTACAGCAAACGATTTGCTGGCTCCGATTTGCTGTTTGCCACCGGTGGCTCGACGCTGATAATACTCGGCGCTGCGACCGTTCTGCCGGGGCACGACCTCGGCCAGCTACCGCGTCTGACCTGGCTGGTGTTTGCGATTTCCTTCATTGATCACATCAACTTCAATGCGGTACTCGGCGGAATAAAAGATGTCGTCACCGACAAGGCGCAGCATTGCAACACGCTGGCTTGCAGAAATATTGCCGTTGCGGACGACGGCACAATGATGGTGGGCGTGGCATTTCGCATTACCGCGCTCGCCGGCACAGCACTTATGATCGGTCTTTCGCTGTTGCCATTCACGTGGGCGTCATACCCGAGTTATGCGTGGCAGATCGCTCTATGCGTAATGTTTGCAGCGGCGACTTTGTACTACACCTATCGCTTCGTCAGTATGGAACGTCACGATCGCGACATCATCGAGAAACTTGCGAGGCAGCGTGAGATGGCTGCCAAGTCGCTGATGCTATGCATGTGGACGAGCTGGATCGGCCCGCTCTGGACGCTGATCATTTTCGCGGTGCCCGCGACTTCTTTTCTGCTGTTCAATACATTGATGAACGGCAACCCTTTTCGGCTGCCGAAGGACTTCTAGGCGCCCGCCGAACTGTCTCTGAGGTCCCAGGGGTTGTCAGGAAACGTTCGCGAAACGGTTTTTTCAATCGCGTCCATCTGGTCCTGGCGCAGCGGCCCCATTTCGATGGCCGTCGCATTTTCGATCGCCTGCGCCTCGTTGCGAAAACCGGGAATCGGGATGACCGCGTCGCTTCTTGCCCACAACCAGCCCAAAGCTCCTTGCGGCAGGCTGCGGCCGTCCTGCATCAGGATTTCGCGGATTTCCGCAACCAATTGCAACATCAATGGAACCGCGCCGGCGGCATGATTCCAGCTCGAGCGTAGATCGTCCGGCGGTACCGCACCACGCTCGCGCCATTTGTCGGTCAGCAAACCCATCGCCAGCGGTCCACGGCAAAGACTGGTCAAGCCATTTCGCTCAACGGCAGCGAGCATCGCCTCACTTCCCTGCAGGACGTTAAATGCGTGTTGCATGGCCACGAAGTGCTCGCTTGCCTTGAACATGGCGACGCGCTCGGGGTCGTCTGTACTCCAGCCATACGCGCGAATGGTTCCCGCAGTCACCAGATCCTCAAGGGCCGCCTGCACATCCACGGCCCGATCCTCTGGGCAATTTTGAATGTGCAGCTGATAGAGATCGACATAATCAGTGCGCAATCGACGCAAACTGGCCCGCAGGGCGGCACCGATTTCCGCTGGCAGGTCGATGCAGCCGACCACCTCTTTCCTGGCTTCGTCTATCCGGTAGCCGAATTTGCTGGCGATGACCAGTTCCTGCCGCCTGCCCTGCATTGCCTGACCGAGAAGCTGTTCGCTGTGGCCGCAGCCGTACAAATCCGCCGTATCGAAGAGATTGACGCCGTGCTCAATGGCGGCGTGAATCGCTCGGATCGATTCACTATCATCGACCGCCCCCCAGCCCATCGGCTCGCCGCTCCTGTGATAGGGGCCGCCAATTGCCCAACAGCCCAACCCCAACGCGGACACATGGATATCTGACCCGCCAAGTTTGCGTGTCACTGAGCTCACACCCGTCTCTTGAGGATTGCGAAATCTGCGAATTCCCGCAGTAAGGTCTTGTGCCCACCGTCGACTTGCAGGCTGTCGATACAGCCATAGCACTTCTCGTGGAATCTGACGGCGATCTCGCGTGTGTGTTCGAACGATTTGTATTTCAAAATCAGGTTATAAACCAGCTTCTTTTCTTCTTCGTCTTCGGTTCTCGAAGCGATAATCCTTTCAATAGTCACGCGGTCATCGTTGTTCGCGACTGCGAGCGTGTGATTGATCAACAGCGTCCGGCGTCCGGTAGTGATGTCCTCGCCGGCGATTTTTCCCCAGGCGGGAGAGTCAGGCGACATATCCAGATCATCACCTTTGATGTGATAGCCAAGTAGCAGGTATTCACCCAGCCGGGTCAGTGTCGGCAGATCGGTGCGCGGTCCATCGGCAATGATGGCGGCATAGTGAAGCGGGCCGCGGAAACTCAGGAAGGCACAACGAGCGATCACTTGTTGAAAATACTGCGACTCGTTGACGTTGTTGACGTCACTCTCGGTCCAGTACAGTTCTTCCAGTTGCCCGTAGGCCATTTGCACGTGCTCCCACGCGACCGCATCGAGCAGTCGCCGGGCCTTGCTTTCACTGAAGCCGTGCACATTGCGATAGAAAACATAGTGCGACAATGCGAAGCCCGTGCAACTGGCGATGTTCGCGAGCGGGAAACCGTGCGCAATGTGGGCACACGGTATACCGCGCCGTAATCCTGAGTTGTCTATGTAGTCGTCCATCATGATGGAGCTGTCCTCCATAACCTCAATGGCGCCAAGGAAACTACCCATCCGATCACTGTGCGTCCCGTATGCCTCCAATACGATCGCAGCAAGAATCGGGCGCAGAACTTTCCCGGATGCCGCCAGGTATTCCTGGGTCGGCTCTACAATACTCGCGTACATCGCCGCATAGTCCTGGTCGTACAGCGGTTGCTCCCCCGTCACGCACTCGAAAAAGGCTGCGTCGATGGAGGTCGGCAGGTAGTCAGCAATTGCAGTCCGCACCATGGCAATCTTGTGGCTATAGAAGGAAGCCAGCGACGCGGGCATATTGTCGAGTACCTGTTGCTCGTCGCGCATGCCGCTACGCTCCTGACCCGGCTCGCAGCGCATTGGCCAGTCCGCCGCCCCAGTTTTCGAGAATTCCGCAGCGCTGCAAGGTCGCCTCGAACCGGTCCAGGCCCTGACCGATAGCGGAGTCGTATATCCTGGCGCTCTCACCAGAATCGGCTAGCGCAATGTCGCGCGCGGCCACATAAAATTCGTACACGGATTCATTGCCTGTACCGTTCTCCAATACGGCATCGAGGCTGCGTTTTTGATCGACAAAGACCAAACCGGGAAACGACAAGATGGTCAGCGTGGCACGGGTCGGCTCCGCCAATGTCGCAAATACCTCTTGCCGCAATGTCTCTCGTTCCAACAACAATTTCATTGCCTGTGCCAAATATGCCAAAGCGATCCGAACATTTTTTATTGCCGGCCTGTCCGCGCCCGCAAGAATCAAGGCAAGCGCAACCGGAAACACGATATAGCTGTGCATCGAATTGATTGCGTTTTGCAAATATTGCTCGCGCGTAATCGATTTGAATCGCGCTCGCATCCAGGCCAGAAGAACGCCCCTGCTGGCACCCTGGATGACAGCGGCGCCCGACAATGCGTCGTGCAGATCTACCTGCTGCCGATCGGGAAGTGCGAAACTGTCATTGACCAGCATATACCGTGGGTAGTTACTCAGATGTTGCCCGGCGTAGCGCAGTTGCGTGAGGAGCGCAGCTTTTCTGCGCGAAATATCGCCGCCGAAAAATTCGGGGTGGAAGGTGTAGTAATCATTGATCAATGTCGCGTAATGCCCGTATTCAACGAACAGTGCGCCCTGTGTATTCCCCTCGGACGAGGCACCCAGTTCGTCCAATGCGCCGCAAAACAGGCTCGTGACACCGCTAGGCTGGGCCATATAGGGGCCGACGAGGTGCATGAGACCTTCGTCAAGACAGCGGAAGTCCCAATCGAACTCTCCCTTCCCCAGCACATCGCTAACAAGGTAGTCTGCCTGAGCCATCAACCCATGCTCGCGTTGTACACGGGCGGCAATTGAGTCAGATTCGGCTTGCCCGGAGCACCACCGTCGGTATTGTTTAAGCTGCTCGGAAATCATCAGAATGTATTGACAATGGCCACATCGTTTTCAGAAAAACTCACTGCATGGATCATTGCACATCAATGGCTGGTATTGCCATTGGTCGCCCTTGTGAGCCTCGGCGCATTGTCGCAACTTCGTTTCCTCGAGATCAGCGGTGACATCGGTGCCTACGTTGATGGCTCGGGCGCCGATGTGCAGGACTTCAACAATCTGTCCGAGAAATTCGGTAACTACGAAACATTTGTGTTCGTGGTACAGGCAGATGACGTACTGGCGCCCGGTGTTTTGCAGGTAATCGGCGCGCTGACAGACATCCTGCAACAGGACATTGACGTGCGGCGCGTCGTGTCGCTCGCACGATTGCCGGTCGCGATTCTTGGCGGCGACGATAATCGCGCGGGGCTTTCTTCCAGGCAGCGCGATGACTTGCTAGGCAATCCGTATCTTGGTGATTACCTGGTATCGACTGACGGAACGCAGACGCAGCTATTCGTAATGGTCGACGCGACTGAAATCGAACTGCGTAGCCGGCTGGATCTGGCGCAACGATTGCGGGATTTGGCGGACACATTTGCGTCTGCCAGTATCGCGATCGACGTAACCGGCCCTTCTGTGGTGGCAATAGATGCCATGGACATGGGTCGCAGCGAATTCGTGCGCGTCCTCTGGCTCGTTCCACTCCTGCTGGGCGGCGTCATACTGTTTGTGTTCCAACGCCACGTAGTCGTGCTTGCACCCGTGCTGATTGTCGGCATCGCAATACTATGGACACTGGCGGCGTTCACTTTGGCTGGCAACAAGATCAGCATGATGACGTCAATGATGCCCGTCATCATTGCGGTTATTACGATTGCTGATGTCATCCATATTCTGCATAAGTATTACAGCGAGGCTGCTGTCAGTGACGACCGTCAAGTGGTGGTGCTGCGAACGATGGGAATGATGAACGGCGCCTGTTTCATGACATCAGTCACGACAGCAATCGGGTTTCTCGCCCTGCTCGTCGTTTCATCGATCAGCATCGTGCAGCAATTTACGATCTGGACGGCAACAGGCGTCTTGCTTGCCTACGTGCTGATCGTCACCCTGATGCCGATTTTTCTGTTGCGGATACCATTGCCCGATGCCGTTGCGCGGGCACGCTACAACCGCCTGCCAATTTATGCGTTGGTGAGACGTTGCTATGCGCTTGCCTTGCACCGGTGGCGCCCGGCACCGATCATTTTATTGTTGCTGGCAATTCTATTTGTTTGGGGTAGTACGCGTCTGGACGTTCAGACTGATATGAGTAAATTTTTGCCGGCTGATGTCAGATCGATCCGGACCCTCGCTTTGTTGCAGCAGGGCGCCGACGGGGCCGACAGTCTCAACGTTGTTTTTGACCTGCGCGATGGCTCTTTTGACGACGGCCATCAGTTGATCGAATTGCATCGGTTGGAAGCTGAGCTGGAAAAAGAGTTTGACGAAATTCTGTCGTTGCGATCCTTGAGCAATGTTGTCGCCGGCTTACACGCAGCTGATGGGCACAGTGGATTCCCTGTCGACGCCAATGCTATCGAGGAATATCTGTTGTTTATTGAATTAACGGCTGACGAGGACTGGTTGCGTGGATTCCTGTCAGAAGATCTGACGACTATCCGTATCGCTCTGCAAATAGAGCATGCTGACAGCCGTAGTACCTTGACACTGATCCGTGAAATAGACGACTGGCTTAATCAGCACGTGCAAGATGAGTGGTCAGTAAAAAGCTCCGGCACACTCAAGCTTCTGGTTCTCAATATTCAGGCCCTGGTTGACAGTCAGTTGATGTCATTCCTGCTTGCTCTGAGCGTGATTACGCTGGTGATGTCGGTTTTTCTGCGCGATGCCGTCATGTCCGCGATCTCCCTGATCGTAAATTTCATGCCCGTGCTCCTGACGATGGGCCTGGTTCCGGTGTTGGCAGCCATCGGACTTATTTCCAGCAGCGCCTCCAGCCTTAACGTATCGACCGTTATGGTGCCAAGCCTTGCGATGGCTATCGCTGTTGACGATACGATCCACTTCCTGTTTTATTACCGCCGGTCCCGGGCAAGTGGGGCCTCTGTGCATGCAGCGATCGATCACGCACTGCATGGTGCCGGCTTTGCAATGATTGCTACTACGACCGCAATGGTGGTCGGTCTCGCCGTGCTGCTACTCAGTCAGATATCGGCAAACCAGGAGTTCTCCGCGATGATGTGCGTCGCTTTGATCGCTGCGCTTGTCTCAGATTTGCTACTGCTGCCACACCTGATCCAGCGTTGGAAAAGCTAGCCGTGCGATTTCTTTCGCTTTGTGTACTCGCCCTTCTGGGCATGCCCGTTGCGGGCGCCGCCGATGTTGACGAAAAGCAGTTGCAGGTCATTGCACCATTTCCGGAGGGCAGCAAACCGCTGAATTTGCTTGCCCGTCGAGCGAAGTCGCTACGGCGGGCATCCGGGCGGCATCTTGACCTGCGCTTCGTTGCGTCAAAGCCAGAGGCCGCGATGTCTGTATTGCAGCGCTTGCGGTCGGATTCCAGCTTGAGTGCCGGGCTGGTTTCCGGATTCGAGTATGCGAATCTGGTGCCGGACGCGAATCTCTATAGCCAGGCGTTCGCTTTCGATAATGCGCAACAGGTCGACTTTGTCCGCTCGCAGCTTGATGCCGTGCTGCTCGAAAACCTGCAGCATGAGGAATTTGTGGCGCTCGGGATTTCAGGCGTCGGGTTCGCCTATTTGATGTCGCAGGATCCCATCGTGCAGGGGTTCGCATCGAATTTTGATATAGACGAGCCGGGATTCAGCCGCCACTCTACGCTTGAGTTTATTCTGGACAAGAACATGCCACGCCCGGCGTATTTGTTGCGTCCGCCAATGCACTACGGTTACCTGCTATTCGTTGTGAAGCGTGCAGCGTGGCAATCACTGTCATCGGCCGATCAGGCGCTACTCTGGGCCCACATTCAATCGCTGCTGGAAGACCTGGAAAAACGGGCGAGAAAGGCTGGCGAACGAGCCACAAAGGTCCTGCTAAAAGGAGATATTCAGAGTGACACCTTGTCCGACGCTGACCTTGCCGTGATGCGTCACAGCGGTACCTGTGACGACATCAGCCCGGCTTTACAGTCAGGTTTTCGGGGCATGCTGGAAGACTATCGGCGAACACTGAGTGAATCGAAACCATAAGTGTATTTTTGCTCAGAATACTGGACTACACTTGCAGCAGGAGATTAGGAGAGACCCGGCCAATGCCATCATTTGACGTAGTAAGCGACTTCGACGCACATGAGGCCAGCAATGGAATTGATCAAGCCAATCGCGAGGTCAATACGCGCTTCGATTTCAAGGGAACCGGGTCCAAATTCGAACTCGACGACCAACTCATCACGCTGACCTCCCAATCCGATTTTCAGCTGCAACAGATGCTCGACATCATGCGGCAGAAGCTCGCCAAGCGCGGCATCGACCTGGCCTGCCTCGAGGAGCGCGAGCCGGAGGTCACGGGCAGTGAAGCGCGACAAATTGTGCTGATGCGCAAGGGGATCGAGTCCGACCTGGCGAGAAAACTCGTTAAACAAATCAAGAGTAGTAAGCTAAGAGTGCAGGCCGCTATTCAGGGCGACAAGCTCCGCATCAGCGGCAAGAAACGTGATGACCTGCAGGCAGCCATCGCATTGCTCAAAGAGAGCGACACCGAACTGCCGTTACAATACGAAAACTTTCGCGACTAAAAGCACAGAACAACCAGCCATCATGAGTACCAGGGTACACAAGACCTTGCGCCGTCAGGACATCATGTTCGAGGACAAGGACCAGGCGTTGCGTAACGACGTTCGTACGCTCGGCAAGATGGTCGGCGAGCTCATCCGGGAGCAAGGTGGCGAAGAATTATTCGACCTGGTTGAGAGCGCCCGCCTGCGCTCCATTCGACGACGCGAAGACAACGAAAAACCGGGTGAGGAACTCGCGAAGCTTGTCGAAGACCTCAGTCCGGAACTGGCGTTGCAGGTCATCCGCAGTTTCTCGACTTATTTTCAAATGGTAAACACAGCGGAAAAGGTGCATCGCATCCGCCGCCGCCGCGCGTATTTGCAAGAGGTCGGCCATTATCAGCCCGGCGGCTTCGAGGACACGCTGGTCAAACTCAAAGCATCGGGTGTCGGCGCCCAGGATTTTCAGGCCCTTTTCAAGTCGCTGCGAATAGAGCCAGTATTCACCGCACATCCGACCGAGCCGACGCGACGCACGATGTTGCGCAAGGAGCAGAATATCGTTCGCTTCCTGGTCGATCTGCTGAACCCGACCATGACAGCACAGGAAACGCATATTGCTCTGGAGAACATACGCCTGTTGATCACGACTGGTTGGCAAACCGACGAACACCCGTCTGAACAAATGACGGTCGCGGATGAACTCGAGCACGTACTGTTTTTTGTTACCGACGTTCTCTACCGGGCGATGCCACACTTCTATGAAGACATCGAGACCGCGGTAACGCGTATTTATGGCGACGATGGCGCAGACATGGACATTCCGGTCATTGCCCGGTTCGCTTCCTGGGTCGGCGGGGACATGGACGGCAATCCGAACGTCAATGCAAAGACAATTCGTGCAACGCTTGCGCGGCAACGCTCATTGATACTCGACCTGTACTTTAATGAGTGCGGGTCGATTGCCGCTAAACTCAGTCAGACGACCGACAATATCGGCGTTGACGATGCGGTCATTGCAAAGATCGGCGAGTACCGTGCAGTTTTTCAACAGGCCTATCACGCCGTACCCTCGCGCCATCGCGACATGCCTTACCGGGTCTTGTTGCGACTCGTGCAACAGCGACTGCAGTCGACCTACGATGACGACATCTTCCCATACGAAAAGGTTGCCCAGTTTCGTAGTGACATTCAGTTGCTCGCGGATAGTCTCGCCAACAACAAGGGAGAACACGCGGGATTATTCAGCGTGCGACGTCTCCTGCGCCGCATCGATACTTTCGGCTTTCACCTCGTGACCCTGGACGTGCGGCAGGACGCTGCAGTACATCGTCGCGTTATCGGCGATTGCCTTGGTGAAGATGACTGGCTCGAGTGGAGTGTTGCGGACCGCACCAAACGCATCATCGAAGCACTCGAAAACAAGGAGGGCGCGCCGGACATACTCAGCACCCAGGCACGCAAGACACTGGGTGTCTTTCACGCGATTGCGTCTTGCCGGCGCAAGTACGGCGGCCGTGCAATCGGCCCGTTCATTATCAGCATGACGCAGGGCGCCGATGATGTTTTCTCAGTAATGTTACTTGCACATTGGGGTGAGTTGCACAATAAGCGTGGCGACGTGCCACTCGATATTGCGCCGTTATTCGAAACTATCGACGATCTGCAGAACGGCCCCGCCATCCTGAATTCCGTCCTGAACACCAGCCTGTACAGCAAGCACCTCGCCGGTCGCAATAATCGACAAACCGTAATGATCGGCTATTCCGACAGCAACAAAGACGGTGGCCTTGCCTCTGCTCGTTGGGCATTGCAAAGCGTACAGGCAACCCTGGTCGATGCTGTGAAGTCAAATGACGTTGAACTCACCTTGTTTCACGGTCGTGGTGGCACGATCAGTCGTGGCGGCAGCAAAACTCATGTGGCCGTGCTCGGCGCGCCAGCGGGAACCGTTAATGGCCGCCTGCGCGTAACGGAGCAAGGCGAAATCATCAATGAGAAGTACGGGCTGCGTGGTATTGCACTGCGAACCCTCGAACAGGTGACCGGCTCGGTTGCACTTGCTACGGCTATGCCCAGGCATCGTGGCAACGACATGCCCGAATGGCACGAGATGATGGACATCATTGCTGGCGAGAGTCGGCGTGCCTACCGCGAGCTGGTGTACGACACTCCGGGTTTCTACGAGTATTTTCGACAAGCGACGCCGATCGACCTTATCGAGCGCATGCGAATTGGTTCGCGCCCTTCGTCGCGCCGTTCGCAATCCGGTATCGGCGACCTGCGGGCCATTCCCTGGGTGTTTTCATGGACTCAGGCACGCTGCATGTTGCCGGGCTGGTACGGCATCGGCTCAGGACTTGCAAAAGCCGCCAGGCATTTCGACGACAAGGCATTTCGGGACATGTTCATGGAGTGGTATTTCATGCGCGCGCTTACCGCCGACGTGGAGATGGTCCTGGCAAAAGCGGACCTTGGAATCGCAAGTCTGTATTCCGAACTTGCGGGAGACGCGCACATGGAGTTTTTCCCGCTCATAGAGAAAGAATACAAACTCACACAAGACCTGATACTTGAGTACTCAGAACATGAGTCGCTGCTCGAGGGCGACAGTACTTTGCAGCGTGCAATCATGTTGCGTAACCCGTACGTCGACCCCATGAGCCTGATGCAGATCGACTTGCTGGCGCGCTGGCGTGCTTCGAATCGTGAAGATCAGGAATTGTTCGATGCCCTTCTCGCCAGCGTCAATGGCATAGCGCAGGGCTTACAGAATACCGGCTAGCTTGCTGTCGCCCGCATGGCGGCCTCCTACATGGCGGCTATTCGGTACCCCATTTTGTTTCCACGTTAATGCCGATTTTTTTGAGAAATGCTGTCGGAAGAATTCCGCCTGCGGAAACAATCACGGCATCGTTTTTCAGTTTGCCGACTTTCTCACCAACAGCAATGGTCACGGTGTCGCCGAGAATCTCTTTGACGTTGGAGTTGAATAACACTCGCAACCGCCCCGCCGCTGCAGCGGTTTCGACCTTGTCACGATTTTTTTGTTTCGCCCGGCTGAATGCACCGGACCGGTACGAAAGCGTCACATCGGTACCGGGCTCTTCGGCGATGCTGGTCGCGGCCTCGAGTGCACTGTCACCGCCCCCAACAACCAGTACGTGCAGATTGCGGTACTGCTCCGGATCGATTAGCCGGTAGGCGACTTTCGCCAGTTCTTCGCCAGGCACGCCTAACTGTCGTGGTGATCCGCGACGACCGATCGCCAGCAAGACTGTTCGTGCGTCGTAGACGGCTCTGTTGGTGGTCACCGTGTATCCCGATCCTTTCGGCGACGGCTCGATGGAGTCAACGCGCTCGTCGTAGTTGACCGAGATTTGCGTCTGCTTCTCAATATCTCGCCAATAATCGATCAGGTCTTCTTTTTGTACTTCCTTGAATTTCATCTTGCCAACAATTGGCAGAATGGCGGGCTGTGTCATGACGAGTTTGCGCCGCGGAAAATGTGCCACAGTGCCGCCCAGCTCTTCCTGTTCAATCGTGACGGATTTCAGGCTCGCCTCTTTGGCCGCCAGCGTTGACGCGAACCCTGCTGGGCCGGCGCCGATAATTACCAGATCGTGTTGATTGCTGTGACCCGCTTTGAGGAGCTTGACGATTGATTGCATCGCCTGGCGCCCTTGCTCAACTGCGTTTCGAATCAAGCCCATGCCGCCTAATTCTCCGGCGATAAAAACGCCCGGTACGTCGGTCTCAAAGTTCGGTTTGACGACCGGAATGTCGATGCCGCGCGTCGCTGTGCCGAATACGAGTGTAATTGCGCCGACCGGACACGCAGTCTTGCAGGCACCATGGCCAATGCAGTCTGACGGCCCGACCAGCCAGGCCTTTTTACCAATCATGCCGAGCACGGCGTGTGCATCCTGTTCCGGGCATGCGACCACGCACGACTTACAGCCGATGCAGATTCGGTGGTCGATTTCAGGGTGCAATGTGGGCGGTTCGAGCATGCCCGCCTCGGTCGCCGCTTTGAGTGCCGCATGGCTGGCACGCTCGAGACGGCCGTGACGACGCCAATACCAGTTAACGATCACGAGAATCGGCAGCAGGTACAAATAGGCCAGTAAATTTCCTTGCATGTACATTCGCTCAGCGGCGTCCAACGGCCTAAATGATAGCTCGGGAAGTCGGTTCTTTTTGGGAATGGTTCGCAGTTCGGGATACTGCTAACGCGAATGATTCTCAGCACGCGCTAGTTCTGTCGCCAAATCGAGACAGGTTGCTGTTTTTAAATCGTTTTTTTGTGAATTAGTGGAACCAATTTTTTTTTCGATTCGTGTATATAGGAAGAGCTCGGGTAGCAGGTGCTGCCCAGACTCCTAATTTGTCTAAAAGAAGCTGGAGAAGCCATGTCACTCTTGTTTTGGGGATTTGCGATAGCCATGCTGATCGCAGCGGTTGGCTTTATTGCAATTCCGCTCAAATCCGGCAAGCCTTTGCTTGCCTCACCAGGCGCGCTGATTGTGGCGTTTGTACCGCTGTCGGCGGTAGGGCTCTATGCTCTGCTCGGTTCA
>Ga0255047_10000323_pt1 | contig 38341 bp, 56 predicted proteins | sample JV7_2_1_MG_FD_183640 | JGI IMG/M metagenome (GOLD analysis project Ga0255047, IMG submission 183640) | Seawater microbial communities from Jervis Inlet, British Columbia, Canada - JV7_2_1 | ecosystem: Environmental > Aquatic > Marine > Inlet | place: Canada: British Columbia | collected 2016-10-06
TTGCTGTGAATGATAATAACGGGCATTAGCTATCGCCTCTAATTGTCTGTTTTGTCTATGCTTCCCGTTCTATCCTAAATCCTTAATGATTGCAATACCTATTTTCTTCAATGATATCATGCAGTTATCTAAACCTCCCTTTAATAGTATAATGACAGTATTTCCCTAATGATATCAATGACTTAAAGACCCATTCAATCTGATGCCTTTCTACCCCACCATGGGGCTTTTTACCCCACCCTGAATCATAATGATATCAATGACTTGCCAAATCACCCCTAAAAACTGATGCCTTAGCACCCCATCCCCTATTTCTTAACTGTCTGTAATTGCTCAAGTAAATACTTGGCACGTTGGATGCAATGTATGTTTGCATGAACGCAGCTACAACGCTGCAAAGACATAGGAGGCGCAAGTATGGCGATATGCTATCGTGCTGAGGACGATGATGGTGCGGGAACGTGCGCATTACCTGAGCAATTGAAGCGTGAACGTACAAGTGACAAGGTGTCCCGCAAGGGAACGGTCAAGGTACGCAAGCGAAATGGCGGCATTGTGGATTATGCTCCGGCCTATAAAACGGCTAAGGGTGCAGCAAGCAAGGCTAAATTATTCTCTTACTTTGGTAATGAGAGCAATGGCGAAAACTCAAGAGTCTATCTTGCCGCAGCACAGTATGGGGACGGCAAATTCGATTGCGCTTTGCACTTGCAAGGCAAGGTTATCACAAGCTTGTGTGGCGTAAACGCTACAAAAGCCATGGCTTTTGCTCGACAATACATGGGCATGGAAGCGCAAGGGTACGAAGTTTGCACCTATCGCGTTGGAAGTTTCGCATAATGGGGCCTAAGTACCCCACATGGGGTATAAAGGCACCACTAATTGGGGCCTAATTACCCCATTAACATAGGCTAAGTTATTGATATTACTTGGCACTAAACATGGCACAGTAGGTGCATTAAGGTTTGGCATGACTGAGTACGAAATTAAAGACTTACCCAAGTTGGGATGGATTACGATTCGATTTGTAGGGGAAGAAAATATCTACTTTAAGCACAACAATGTGTGGTGCTATATCAAGGTAGGCTAACAACAATGTAGGAAGGACAAAACATGAAAACTTTTACACAACAAACCATGCCGTTGGAGGTGCGCCTAGCACGGATTCGAGCATGGCAGCAAGCTGATGCGGTGAACGATACCGCCGATAAAGTATGGCTAAATCTAAGCTGTGACTTTGTTCCGGCGGGACCACACGTTGGTCGTGTGAATACTGTGAGAGCAGAGAGCTTAAAGCTCAAGGCAAAATGCAAGCAAGTATATTGGAGCTTTTTACCTGCTCCTGTGAAGCTTGTGCGAATCTTAACGGGAAGGCGATAAGATGTATACAGGAAGAATACCGCAAGTGCGGGAGGTTAGGGTGCTGACTGCTCAAGATGATATCTTGAACTATCGAGCCAAGGTTCTTTTAGCAGGGCTAAAGCTCGAAATATTGGGCCTGTCACGCAGAGGGCCAAGCTGCTACAAGATGGTGAAGGCAGAGTATGGCTTGAAGGGTAGCAAGCAAAAGGTATTAGACCAACTCAAGGGGATTATAGATGGGCAAGAACAAGGGTAGAGCGCGACTAGATAAGGATCGCAAGCGAGGGGAAGGTTGGGTGCGTCAACAGGCGCACCTAAACCTAAGCCTAAAGGAAAAGATTGAAAAGTCGAGCAAGCGACGGGGCTACTCGATGAAGGAAACGATACGCAATATGCATCCCATAAAGGGTGATAACAAGGAACGCGCACTGATTTTAAGAACTCGTGTGGTTCTCGTGTCCGTGCTACATGAAGCACTAGCCAAGGGGGATGATATTTGGAAAACGTTATACTATAACGCACTAAACCATCCCCAAGATTGGAATAGACTAGATGGTAAGCACCTGAAATCGGTAGCTAAAAAGCAATCGGGATTCATCAAGGGGCAATCAAGGAATTGGGCGAAGAAAGAGAGCGAGAAAAATGGATAAGATTTTGAGAAAGACTGCGTGGTATTTGGCTGCGCATATTGATGAACATTTGCGCAAGACATCCCGCAAGAGATTGGCTGCGCGATTGATGCATGAAGTAGGAATCGAGGAGATAATCTTCGAGGGTTTAAACAAACTTGGACTAGGGGAAAAATATGACGATGTACAACAGGGATGAAAGCCTAAGCGCTAGGCTGCTAGGATTCATTCAGGATAAACCTGCGTACTTGGTGCAGCTTCAAGAGTTAGGACATCCTGACCACATAGCTGACCATCTAACTGAAGATCTGCTAGGGCTGCTGCACATGATGCGGGAACTCATGGTAGACCAATGGGTAACGGCAAAGGGTATTGCCTATGGGACAAGGCAGCTTCTGCGCTTTGTGCATGAAGAAAGCTTTGACGATTTTATAGATAGGGTGGATGTGCAGTGGATTGCGCAGCACATAGCACCAACCGAATAGGGGGAAACATGGCAAAGATTAAGAAGTCAACGTATGTACTATGGCGTGGGCCTAGCATGTACGATGGGAAACCGATTCGGGTTGTAGTCTCGAATCTAAAGACAAAAACAGCCAACGAGAAGATTGGAAACATGGCGCAAATTTGGATATTGCCTGATAGTCGGGACAAGCTAACCGATATCATGGCAAGGGGGGATGATGTAAGCTATTGCGGAGAATGCCCATTGCGGTGGTTCTTAGCGAGGCAGAGGAAAAAGGCAGGTGAGCAGGACAAAGGCAAGTGCTATGTGACGTGGGTATATGCCCCAAACAATGTGCATAAATCCACGCATGACAAGCCAACCGAATGGGAGGAAGGGCTGCAAGCAATACGGGATGTGGATAGGGACATCCGGGTAGGCGCAGCAGGGGACATGGGGGCAGTGCCGCCCAAACAAACCAAGGAAATTTACGAGGCGATAAATGGCTAAGAGAAGATTCAGCAATTATACACACAATTGGGAAAATGCTCCGCATCTTGCGAACTTCGCAATGGCAAGCATAGACCCTTACATGGATGAAGGGGCAAAAGATAGGGCCAAGGTGCTAGGCTTTAGAACCTTCAGAATTATAGATAATATCAAGCAAAAACAGGACGATGAAATACTCTGTCCGTCGAGTGCGACACTAGCGGTGGCGAAGACAACCTGCAGTGACTGTGGGCTATGCGATGGGAAACAGGGAGAGAGAGACACGCGAAAGAATATTGTGGAGGTAGTACACTAATGAAGGCAATTTCAATCACAGAGCAAGAATATATTGAATACTCAGATAGCTACACAGGTTTTTGTACCGACTGTCAAAGCTTTACCACCTCGTGTGTAGAGCCTGATGCGGAAGGATATACTTGTGAAGAATGCGAGAGAACAACAGTTTGTGGTACCGAACAGGCGCTCATAACGGGGCTTGTGGATATATCATAGGAACAAAGGAGGGAAAAAATGGATAACATGCAACTAAAAATTGAAACCCATAACAGCTACGGGTTCGATGGAACCATTTGCTTAGATGTGAGTGGGCATCCATGCGAGGTGCAGAACTATGTCGATGAGTACATCGAGACTTACCCGGCGCATCAATACAGAACCTACCAAGTGTCTTCGTACAAGGCACCGAACGGTCGGTTTGTGGTGTGCCTGTGCCGAAAAACACAACTAAGGGAGTGCGCGGATGAAGCTAACCGATGATGTATTGGCTATGCCCGACACAGACCCAAGGGATTTAATTGTGGGAGGGAGTACAGCCAAGAGCCGGATGTACATGAGTGTGCCTATGCGCTACTTGTTAGAGAATGGACACCTCGAAAAGGCGAGAGTAGACACTACTCAGCCGAACCAAACGTTCGACACAAACATGCTCGACTATGGGTGTGGAAGGGGTGACGATATACGTGACCTCTTGCAGGAGGGAGTAAAGTGTTGGGGATATGACCCCTACCATGTCGATGCGAAGTGGACTTTAGGGTGTAAATGGCCCCTCGTCACTTGCATCTACGTAGCCAACGTGCTAGACAGAGAGAAGGCGAACAGCCTAATAGGGGAAATACAAGATATACTGCGCCACGATGGCGTTGCCTTTATGGCAATAAGAAATGACTTACCTGAGACAGGAGCGCGTGGCAGGAACTGCACACAAACTCCATGGAAGTTAGAGTTTGGCTCAAGGGGGTCGAGCGAGTACCACATGGGACAGACCCTGCACAAGAGTCCGGGGTTCTACCTCTACAAATTTGGAAAGGGAGACAAATGCAAAGTGGTTTAAGCAAGGAATATATAAGGGGGTGGGAGCGATTCCATCATTGGTTGCATAATAATTATGGGGATGAAGCCACTCGGCTGCAGCCCAACGGTACAGTTAAGAAAACAAAGGAAGGAAAAAAAGATGAGCAATCTAAACAGAAATAATGAGGAAAAAGTCGTATCAGAACTTGAGTTCTGCGTAGGAGTAGGCATGAGTGTGATGGACGATCTTATGTTTAAGGTGGAGCATCTCCAAGAGATTCTCTATGACCAAAACATGATGCCACCTGCCATGGCTAAGTGGGTAAACCAATCCATCTGCAATGGGGCTATGTGGCTAGGTGAGGGGCATTCCTTGTGCGGAGAAAACGAGAGCGCAGAGGATGCGTACGCTCAAGCACTGACGCGACTGCGCAAGCGGATGGCAGATGCCAACAGTCCGGGGAGTGATCTATAGATGTGGAACCATCGACATGAGAACAACCATAAGGCAGCGCTAAAATACTTAGCGGCTAATGCGTATAAGAAGTCGGTAGAGGCGCGAGTAGCACTGAGGGTAAGGATTGCCTTGGCCTTAGTGTCGCTTGGCCTAGCAGCCCTTATACACTTCTTCATAGGGAGGGTAGGATGATAACCCAAAGTGCTTTAAAGAAATACCAACAGTGTGAGCAGATGTACAAGTACAGATACGTCGATGGTTACCGCGAAGTAGTGCGGTCAGATGCCATGACGCTAGGCACTCTTGTCCACGCAGGGCTTGAGTGTTTTCTGCACGAGAAGGATGTGATACACGCAGTGTGGCACATGGAACAGGTGGCAGAGGTAGAGGAAGACCTACCTGAAACTCACCTTATCATAGACCAAGCGATGATTTTGCTGCGTGGCTACTACGAGAAATGGTATGACGCGCACCATGCAAAATACGAAACGGTGTCGGTGGAGGAGGAGTTCGAGATCTACTTGGGAGGTCAGAAGTTTGGGGGAAAAATCGATGGCCTGATTAGGGAGAAGAAAAGCCGAAGGCTTGTGCTGATTGAGCATAAGACATCCGGTGATAGGACTGCCACTAGCATGGGAGGAACCTATTGGAAACAGCTAAACAGCGGCATGAACATACAGCTTGTCCTGTATCAGGAGGCCATGAGAAAAAAATATGATGACGGTTCTGACAAGCCGCCAAAAATTTTGTATGACGTACTTTATAAAAACAGACCTAAGATGAAGGACTTAGAAGACATGAGAGTATATTATATGTCTAGCTATGCCCCCTTCTACAGAAAAGAGCTTTACTATACAGAGGAAGAACGCTATAGAGCATTGTGGGAGTTGGAAATACAAGCCAAAAGAATAAGTCAGAGAGAGAAAGACGGTTGTTGGACACGTAGTACGGCCAACTGTCGCAGTGGGTTTGGGCTATGTGCTTACTTCGATGTCTGTCAGGGGATGGCAGAACTCGCCACTGCAACTAATCTTGAGTACATGGATGACATGCATCCTGAATTAAATATAACTAAGGAGGAAAAATGAGCAGGTTTTCACTGAACAAATCAAAGGAGAAGCGCATCAAGCCACCACCTAGACTAATGATAATTGGAGATCCCGGCATAGGGAAAACCACCTTCGCCGCAAATGCGGAGAGTCCTATCATCATTGCTACGGAGAGTGGTGCGGTTGGTACAACTGTCCCTACGCTACCCACAGATGGGGTATGTAAGACGTGGCAGGATGTGGTTGACGCAGTCAAGGTTCTTCAAGAAGAAGACCATGACTTTAAAACGGTAGCTATTGATACCCTCGATAACATGGTATCTCTTTTAGAGAGACACATATGCCACAGGGATTTTGATGGAGTGTACAACTCCTCGCGTGGCAAAGAGGGATTTAACTCATTCGGTAAGGGGAATGCTGCGGTGGCTCAGGAACTGAAGAAGTTTCTGCATCAAGATCTTGATGAGCTACAGTGGTGCAAGGGGATGCAAGTCATTCTTCTCTCGCACACAGGTCAAGCTAAGGTTTCGAGTAGCCTTAGCACTGATTGGACTGCTGTTGCCGCAAGCATACCCAAAAACTCACTAGCAGTAGTGAACTCTTGGTGTGACCAAATCGGACACGCTTGCACAGACGTGCGAGTCATCCAACGAGAGGGTGAGAAAAACAAGGCGCAGTCCGTTGGGTCTGACCGATGGCTTGTGTTCGAGCCTGAGCCGGGTAGGCTAGTGAAGAGTCGTGTGGGGTATGAGATGCCCAACAAGATTCCCCTGTCTTACGGTCAGTATCTAGAGGCCATGGGTGTGGACATGCAGAAGATTGAGATAGCAACCACCATGACCTTGATCGAATCCTTGGAAGAGGACGAGAGCATAGTGTCTGCAGCGCTCAAGAGCGTTCAGAAAGAACTTAAGAATGGAGAGATCGATATCATAACGCCGGAGGTTCTAAGCAGATTAGAGCTTGGCAAAATTAAACAGTTAAACAATTGGTTAAACACCAAAGCATAGGAGAACTTAATGATTACTTATCCTGATGGAAAAAGTACAGTAACTGCAACTGCAGCTAACACCGATACACCGTTTGTATTCCCCAAGGGAGAGTACGACTATTCGGTTACCACTGTAGGATACAAAACCTACCGGACAGGAACACAGGGCATCGAGATTGAACTCGAAGGTGTCTACAGCAGCGGGAAAACTTTCCGATGCTTTGACCGGGTCTTCCTCACAGAGAATGCGATGTGGAAGTTAGACCAATTCCTTTCAGGGTTGGGTCTAACCAAGCGTCCTGAGAACGAGGACGAGTTAAACAGCCTGACGGGACGCAGAGGTCGCGCAGTCATGGGGCCAAACGAGGATGGCTATCCAAAGGTCATCAAATATCAGGAAGAGGAACGAGTGGAGGATTGGTCAACTGTTGGCCCGCCACCCATTCAGACCTCAGAAGATGTGCCATTCTAGACAGATACTCAGCTTGAGTATTCTGTAGATTATGGTAGTTTACTGATGTGGGCATAACCTGACGCTTCTTTCCTTCCTAACCCCCTTATGCGTCAGGTTGTGTCCCATCTTAAGGGGGAAGCATGGATTACGAAACAGAATTAAAAATGAATCCGCTTAGGGACACCTCCCTACCTGCCGCCATAGCGGAATTGGTAGATAGCGTCAAACTTTTGACGGTTGCTGTTCAAGGTCTAAAAAAAGAAAGTGGGTCAAAGAAAAAAAGTATTAGTAATAATAAAAGAATTAATTATAAAGATAATATTAATATATATAATAGCAGGGAACGTGCCATAATGGATGTGGTTGAACATTACAAAGAACTTCACCCTAAATCCAAGGCAGGATTGAATCCTAAAAGCCCAACCTACAAGGCAGTTGATGCCCGATTAACTGAGGGTTACTCAGTCATGGATCTGCAGGAGGCTATAGACGGGATGCACAAATCACCGTTCCATTGCGGTCAGAATAAACAGGGAACCAAGTTCCTAAGCTTGGAACTTTGTATGCGTAATGCGGAACACGTTGAGTCATTCATTATGATAGAAAAAGAAAGCGGTAAGCCGAAGGTGAGCGTCAACACGCTCAAGACGGTAGAGGCAATGAAGTCTTGGTTAAAGGAGGATTAATGAAAATTTTCAAGAGTAGATTTAGATGGATCAACCTGCTCATATGCAGGTGGTTTGGATGCGGCATGACGCACGTAAGCGCTATGGCTTTTTCAGATGCCCAAAGGGAACCCGAAGAGATCCTGCTCATCTGCCCTAGATGTGAGCAAGCTCATTGCCATGAGTGGCCTCACCCCGGTCAGGTCATTGGGTTAGATGAAGTCGATGTGGAGTTCCACTCAGACTTTAGCGTAGACAGAAAAACATTACACTAGGAGGATAGATGGCAGCACCACTTAACACACTAGGGGCCGACTGTGAGTGGAGTCCCTTTGACGTAGCCATGAAGATGGCTAAAGGGGATTGCGGTTCGGGGTCGATCAGGACGCAGCACGACATGACCGTTGAAGAGATCAACGCACTTGAGGAATTGTACGGTGCCAAGATTCGGATGGACGTGGAAGTGTTGGTTCACAAACCATGGGACAGAGCGTCTGTAGAAACAGGATGGTTTCTTCAGCGCCGACTGTTTCGAGAGAAACTAGCAGAGAAAGAGAATGAACAAAAGTGACAAGCGGAAATTTGTTGAGGTGCTTACATCGCTCAGTGACCTCTACGATGCGTCAATCAGCGAGAACTCTATCCAACTTTATTGGGATATTCTTCAGAAGTATTCCATTGATGAGTTTGTTCTTTCTGCAAAGGCTCATGCGTCAACGTCGAAGTGGATGCCAAAGCCTAGTGATTTCATCGATAGTTTGGAGAGCGCTACGCCAAGCTCAGAGGAGAAAGCAATAGTGGCTTGGGCTGCGGTAACCTCCTCAACAAGATCGATCGGCGGGAACACGTCTGTGCGGTTCGACGATCCACTTATTCACGCAGTGATACGTAGCTTGGGAGGGTGGTCAGGGTTATGCGCTAGTTCTGCCACATACTTTCAGACTACCATGAGGCGGCAGTTCATCGCTACATACCAAAGTATGTATAACTTATGCGTTTTGGGGCTTAAAGTTGATGGACTGCTTCCTCTTCAAGGGAGGGACAGAGGACGCGAGGTAGAAGTTAAGACGCAGATACCTAGTGGACCGCAGCATCTGCTGCTCAAGGAACAGGAAAAGGAATTACTTACCGAAGGAGGGACAGATGACAGTAGGGTTAAGCGCCTCGTATCAGGAGTATCAGAGGCTACGAAAATCCATAGCAATTCACGAGAACTACATAATGAAGTTCTCCAAGGAAAAAAGGACAAACGAAAAAAGGGCAAAAGAACTGATGGGGATGATTGAACGGAGACTCGCCAAGAAGGCTGCGCGAGAGGAGGAGTTGGAATATGTTAACTGTGACATTGAAAGAATGGAAGCACATGAGCGAGAAGGAAAAAAGGGAGTGGAAGGAGTTCTACGACGAGAAAGAAAATCCTGCTCTTGAAGATAAACCATGGGAAAAATATAAGGGCGGCTACTTACCAAAACGAAAAAAAATAGACGACATTCCTTGGGGGAAAAAATGACACCGCGAGAATCATTTGAAACAAAAAAGGATTTATCCAACGAGCAAGATGCACTAGAGAGCTTGGGGGTCAGCGAGAGGTACAGCTTTATGAAGCTGCCCGTGTCCTACAGGCTAGACTATGCCATGATACGCAAGAGGCCCGGAGATCAATGGTTCGGCGCTAACATTCTCTCCTTCATTGAGATAAAATGCCGGAGTGGGAAAAGCACAGACAAGGTGGAGTTCTCCATCTCCGCGCTCAAGATCACGCATGGGATGCTCCTATGCAAAGCCACAAGCAAGCCCTTTCTTCTTGTCATCAAGTGGTCAGATGAAACCCTTGTGGGAAACGTGGCAGAGATCGATTGGAAGGTGCAGATGGGTGGACGGGTTAAGAGTCAAAGAGACTCCGCTGACATCGAGCCGATGCTTACGTGCAACATCGAGAAGAGCTTCCTCACACCGGAGGCGTTCTTTAACAGGGGCAAGAAACAATGAACAAGATTCTAGATAAGCTTATAGATATATTGGTGGTCATCACTGCCGTTCTGTTTTTAGCTTTTCTTTTATTCATAACAGCAGGAGGATAAGATGGGAAGACGATCAAGAGTATACAACACATATCACCTCGCAACCACAACAGAGGCGCTGACGGAGCGTCTTATCGAGGTTGTGCAGAAGGCACAGGATGACGAGGTCACTGAGGTAACCGTCCCGGTCAAGCTCATAGAGGATTCGCTTGGGGAGATATTAGTGTTGGGCAACAAGTGATGGGTGGCGCAAGCAGCAGACGCAAGGGTCATAACTTCGAGCGAGAGCTTACCAATATTCTGAAGGCGCGGTTCCCACAACTCGACATCAAGAGGGGATTGGGACAGACGCGAGTTGGCAGCGAGTGCGCTGATGTAGAGATGCCTGACTTTTGGATCGAGGCCAAGCGAGGCAAGCGAACCAACATCAAGGCAGCACTGCGTCAGGCCATTAGCGACAGTGCCGCTTCGGGAAAGACCCCCGTTGCGGTGTGCAGGGACGATGGGAATATTCAGCCCACCGTCACTATGCTCCTTATAGACTTTATGAGATTATTGGAGGATCATTTCGATGCAGAAATTTATAGAAGAATTGAGGGCCATCCCCGTCTTCCTGACCGGAGCGACGATTCTCTTGACTATGTCAACGGTGACATCAGGCTGCAGCCTCCCCACTGAGGTACTGTGCGAAAACCACTGTTGGCACATTAGGGACTGCGCTTCGGATAACGATCCTGCCCACAGGGTAGACAGTCTTCTGTCCGTGGATGAATGCTTCTTGGACTGTCAAGATAGGTGGTCACATGGTCAGCTTAAGGATGCCTACAGCACCCACCGAAAGATGTCTCGTGACCGCGAGATGAACCGGGGCGTAGCGGGGTGCGAGTATATGTTCTACTTCGCAAGGCGCTATGGGGATGGTGCAGAGTGCATCGAGGGTGTGCAAAGTGTTGCAGTTGATGGTAACCTTTATGACTGTTACGTGAGGTAGACATGACTTTAGAACAAATCAAGCAGGAGCTGTTGGAGCGAATCAAGAACGCAAAGTACAACGGTCAGGACGAGATCGTTCTCACCCTATCGAAGGCCGCGATGATGTTGGAGGGACTCATCACGCAGACGTGGGACGATACAACAATTCCTATTATTGAGGAGGAGTAAACAGAATACTCCATAACTGAGGGTTCAGATTCCTAAAGAGCAGGGTGCCCTTGGCTATGTTTTCTGCAAGGTCTTCATTGCAAATTGGAACGATCCCCTCCATGGCCCCATACTCCTTGCTCCTGTCATGCATCCACATCCCCTCCAAGAGGACGTGCCATATCTCATGCAGGAGGGTGTGACGCATGGCGGTATAATCTAGCTTAGAACTAATAGTTACGGTTCTCTTCTCGAAGTCAGTTACCCCGTCAAGCTCCTCGCCATCCTCTATGATTGTCACAGCAGATAGGATGGAAAACGATGCCCACCCACAGTGCATATGGCTCACGCCGCCGCGCCGCAACTCCTCGAATAAGTCCATCCTATCGCTTGGACTTCTTCATTTTCTTTTTAGCTAGAGAGGGGTACGCCTTCCTTGCTGCCTTCTTTATACCGGATGGGTTAGGCGCGTTGTGAGCAAGCTTTATCGCTGACTTTGCACGGGACTTGGTGTTGATCGGATAGCTGCCCTTGGGTGCGCCTCCCGCAGTACCCGCAAACTTCTTCACCCCCTTGTACTTTCCCACGTTAGAGCCTCCGGGTTTCTTCCGGGCCTTACGGATATATGATTTAGTTAACGCCATCTTGTTCTCCTGTATATTCAAATATGAATCCGCTATTTAGCATAGCCGATACTAGGTTGTCTGCGGCTCTTAGCTTATTATGTATTGGACGGCAGTCTGTCCTGATATTGTCCATATACAGGAACTTGCCGGGGCAGACCTTCATGGGGTCGTTAGAGGCGTAGGCAAGCTCAGTGTGACCCATGATATCAAATCTCCCTAGAAAAGCAGTGAGGATGGCACAGAGGGATCGTACGGCCTCCTTTTGATAGGGGGTTGGGTGGTCAATACTGAAGTCACCTCGAACAGCCACGGCGATGCTTCGTGAGTTCCATCGACGTGCGTGGACACCACATTCATTTAGGGGCATACACTGAAATATCTTGTCAAAGTCTACCACTATATGGTAGGGGTTTTCCCCACCTGTACCACCAAGGCTACGGTGGGATTGAAACCAATTACTAACATGGAGTCCAAAATGATGTTTACTATTGTCTCTTGCTTGTTCGCTGCCGCAGTATTCGCACTCGTTGTCAGCGCACTCTAGCTCCGGGCCGATGCGGTGGATGATGACATTTTCGGGTTTGATAAGTTTTTTATATTTTATGTCTTGAGCTTCGCTCGTTACATCAATTATATCTACACCCAAATCATCCACCACATCACCATTCCATTGATACTCCGGCAATAGCACGAAGCTCCTTTTCTTTATCGCTATAGGTTCCAAAGAGATTGGCGAACAACTGTAGGCGTGCAGAAGCCTTGTATCGGTTTTTGACACCTCCCTCAAGACTTCTACCATCAGTCGTGCCATAAAAAGAAGTACATCCCGTACCCACCTTGAGAGCCTTGGCTTCTTCAATCTCTTCTCTTACTTTTTTTCAAGTTTCGATGCTGCCTCCATGGCCCTCATCTTTATCCGGTCAGACTCAAGTTTGATGTGCTTCCCCTTGAGATGCGCCCTGCATACGTTGTACCCTAGTGCAGATAAAACGGAACCCAACACACCGATCAAAGCCAAGAGGGTTCCGTTCTCTATCATCCCCGATCCCTGAACTGCCTCCACTAGGGCAGCGAGAGTCGGTAGAGCGATACTTGCAGCCATGGCCGCTAGGGTATGCTTGTTCTCCGTAGTATGTTTTCCCTCTTTCACGTACATTTTCTATACACCCATTTGGTTGAGAACGTCAATATCTAAAGTTGTAGCCACGCCCACCCCAAATTGACTGCGTATAACGAAGTCCTTCATGGGTTGACCGGGGGTAACGGTGAAGCTTTGTGACCCTATCACTAGGGGTGCAGCCGCAGGAACTGTGGTGAGAGCCGCGCTCAGGGTTCCATCAGGGTTGGTAAAGTGGATAGTCAGGTTAGCTGTACTAACGGCAGTAGAGGATATATTTACCCTCACCCCATTGTTGCCTCCTTTGAGAGTTCCACTAAACAGTGTTGCTGCAGCGCCTGTTCCAACCATTTGATTGTTTTGCTGTTGCCTTATAAAAGCATTACTAGCCATTTTATTTTCTCCTTAGAAGGTGTTTTAAGATAGTCTTTATGTTCTCGTTCATTTCATGTTGTAGCACCTCAACTCTATCGAGTCGAGTCGAAGTATCCTGAAGGTCACCCCTCACCTTGAGGAACTCCTGCTTTGCCTCTGCCTTGGAAACAAACTTGTACGAAGTGCTGCACGGCCCCATGTTGCCGCTAAAGATAGCGATGGCACTCACTGCCGCCACAATCTTTCCTGTCTGACGTAGGCGCTCTGTTAACGGATTGAAGTCTGCCATTCCTACACCATTCCCAACGTCATTTCGGGTCGGGCGCGTACGCCCCACTCGTCCCGCTGCACCCCTTTTTCCAATGGAGTCTCTGTGCGACTCGCTATGCCAAGAGGCTTGTTGCCCATGGATGGCTCCTGATCGTCAGGGGCATAGACTACTGCCTGTATACCATTGGTCAAATCCGCAGTGGGTACTGACCCTAAATTCATATCCGTTATCTTCGCCATCACAAGTTGTTTTTGATAGGGTATCATATGACCGTACCTTTGCCCAATGTCTGCTACAGCTTCCTTGAACTCTATTGCCGACTTGGGTCTTAAGTTGTTGAATACTTCCATGGAGAAGTTATCCAAGGTTCCATCTAAGAACCTATCATATATGGATGCCTTCGTATTTGCTAATACATTCAGCGCTAATTCTAGTCTGTCTATCTCTTCCATTGTTGGTTCAGGATTTCCCTGCATATCGTATCTCTTGGTGAGTATGCTGCCAAGGTATTCCAATTCCTTCTGTGCGTTGAGCTTGATGTGTTCAGCCAAGGGTGCGTCCCACATGGCTATTGGCTCATATGCTGCAGTCAGGATGTTGTCGGTATCGAGGGGGCGCTTAACTGCTGCACTTATCTCCCTTGCTCTTTTCCAATATGCATCTCTTCGACTGTCACCTGCTCGATCTCCTTCTCTGTTCACTGCCAACACATCCATTGGGGTGAAGAGTGCGCTCGTGGGCTGAGGCTCCTTGGGTTCCTTGCGCGGTCTTCCCGGCCCTCTCTTCGGTTCCTCTTCCGGTGGCCTGTCCTTATGCACCTGAGCCTCTGCAGAGAAGCGAAGGTACACGCTTCCGGGCGGCACACCTAGTCCCTCGACAAACTTTACAGACGTATCCTTCACCAACTTTCTTCCTGAGTTGATGCCCTTGGTCATCTCACTGTTTACATTGTCTGCCCATTTGGTCATCTTGTTTAATTCGTAGACGTATTTAGACCTAACCTTTTGGGGTAGGCTGTGAGCATTCAGAAAATTATCTGCCCCTGCTTTTGCCGCCATAAGGCCTAGCCTTCCCGGCCCCGATATCCCTAATCGCTTCCCCATAATCTGTATGGGCCAACTCCACAGATCCCTCAATCCCTGCTTCTTGGCTGATGCCTTACTTGTGGAATTAATGATTGTTTCTAGGACATGGAACGTGCGGTTGCCGTCTACAAAGGCCGCCATCACCCCGTCACCCGCCACCTCACCCATAGACCACCTTGCGGTACTCTGTATCTTTCTCTCTAATTCAGATCTTATTAACTTGAAAGCTTCGTTGTTTACCTTGTTGAGGGTTTCTCTGTCACTAACCGTATGCCCATAGGTAAGCGCTCCTAGATCAGAGGTTATCGTTTGAGCCTCAGTGAATGTTGTGTTGTCTCCGTTTCGCCGCCAATCATTAGCTATCTTCTCTGCGTGTTCTATTTCTGCCTTGCCATCTTTTTTGAATCTTGATTCACTATATGGAGTGTCGGCTGTTGGTGCAGGGGCATTCTCCCTTGCCCATCTGCGTTTAATGCTAAGAAGAAGGTCATCAGCAGTTTGGTTAAATTCCACAGACTTGGAACCCGGATGTCGCTTTTCCGGTATTATGTCATAAGAAAGTCGTTCTACGTCTTCCTTAGCTGCCGCGATCTCTCCATCAAGAAGTTCAGATTGCGTCTTTGCCTTTTCCCCACCTCTTCTTTCACTCTGACCCAACTCAGTTTTTTTCTGAGTAAGCTTGGACGCAGCCAACTTCTTAGCCCTGTCGTTGCTATACCTCTTACCCCCTACCACTTTAATCCTACCCCTCCTCGCGGTTCCCGAATCGTGGGCCACTCTCCCTGCACCCTCTCCTCCTAACTCGTCATAGGTTAAACCTGTCTTTGAAAGCTCTTCTTGACTAAGATCGAAATTATCAAGCTCATCAAGTACCTCCTGTTGGGTAGCATCTCCGCTCTTCATTTTGTTTATTTTATTTTCGAGTTGTATTTTTTGCTCTTCGGCTATTCTCCTCCTCATAACCGATGCCTCATCTTTGCCCTGAGCCAAATTCTTTTTCTGCTGCTCAAGGTCAACCACTCTTTGTATTTTGCTATCAAGGTCTACGTGATGTTCCTTCGATAGCACCTCCTCAGCCTCATCTGTTAATGAGTTCTTTCCACGTTCAGCTTCAAACCTTGCTGAGTTATCTAAGTCGCTTTGTGCTTGGTTCCTGTTTTTTAAAGCCTTCTTCTGCACCATATTCATACGGGCAATTAGGTCTTCAGGCTTGTCAAAAGCCTGAATCATAGGCCCATCAAGTCCGTGATCTCTACCAAACTGTGCATCGTTTAACATGAAATGAAGATTTTCCGAAAAGTCTGTATCCCCTCGCTTACTTTTCAATAATTTGCTTAGCTTCCGGTTATCAATCTTGCCGCCAACTGTTGCTGCACGAAGTATATCCACTGTATATTTTTCACGAGGAGACATTCCCACGGTCTTGAGTACAGTATTAGACATACCCTCCTGTGCCTTCGACATCTGACCGGACAAGTCGATGCCGCCCTTAGGGAGCAGGGGAACAACCTTAGTTAAAGGGCCTACTCCGGGAACTTTTCTTAGTTTCTCTTGTATGAATCGGCCCCCTGCAGTTGTAGACAATACAAGTCCCCATAGCCCCACATCGTATAAGGCACCGTCCATGACATGGTTCATAAAGTTTTCAGCAGAGTGTTCAACGTCACCGACTATTTTCTTTGTCTCATAGGCACCAACGCTGTACAACGCGCCTGTCGTAGCAGAGTAAGCCGCTCCTTTTGCCGTAGCTGTAGCAAAGGTTCCACCGTTCTTCAACAACATATTGACTATTGATACGGCAGCAGTCGGAGAGATGTTGAGCGCGGCGATTTTGCCTCCGGTGGTAAGTGGCTTGGCTACTTTAAGTGTGGCCTGTGCAACCTTGGCTGACCCCGTTGCAAGCTTATGCACTCCCATCATTTGCCAATTCAGGATATTAAAAGCTCCTTTGGCACCCCTCGCGGCGGCTATGACATATTGGTTTCGGGCCATCATTTTTATAAAATCCGGGCCACCCTTGGTCACCCACTTGGGAAGGTGTTTTAGTCCTGCGTAGCCAAGTGCCGTTACTGCAGCGACAGGGGCTGCAGTTGACCCTGCAAGGGCCGCTGCCCCCATCAACCCAAGACCAACACCTAATTGAGTTAATGGAATGCCATACTCCCACATTTCGACTTCGGCTTTGCGATTCTCTCGAAGCCATGTCACCACCCCACTCAACCCCTGCGTTTCAGCCGCAGCCTCTGTTCCAATCGGCATAAGACCCTTGGTCATACCCAATATCCTTGCCATAGAGTCTGTGTCTATACCATGAATATGTTCATACGCCTCACCTACAAGCTTCTGTTGCTTTTGGTGCAGAGCGGAGGCAGTCTGCTCTTTGGTTGCAAAAGAGTTTCCGTAGAAATTCTGTTCTCCCAACTTTTTATTTATGTACCCACCGGACATGGGAGATATGGTTTTATTGTTTTTGTCGAACATCAAATATTCGGTAAGTGCGTCTGCGCCATAGAGAGGCACACCACGGATATCTGTTTTCAGAAGAGCTTCGTTCGCCTCTTTTGCGGTTGGAAACGAAACGAGTTTCCCTGACTTCGCATTCATAAGACTTATAGACTTGTCTTTCGCGGGTTGCGGATAAGGAAGTTCTTCCCCTGACTCCGGGTCTATAGCATATATTTTATTAGGCATGATTTATACTTACTCCTAATATGATTATTCAAATGGATTAAAGGCATCCACCACGGTACCTACTGCAGATTTTATACCTTCTATTGCCCCAACATCCTGTAGGTACAGTTCTCCATCCTTGCCACCCAACCTGTCAAACTCTTCCGGCATGGTAAATCTCAGATATTCCTGACCAACGGTTGATTGACTGATAGGAGGATATAGTTGGTTAATCTCCTCTAATTCCAAATCGGTGAGCAGCGCACCTTCTGCGCGACTCGCTTTATTCACAATTGACCTGTTATATCTTTTGCGTATGCTGTCATAAATAAAAGGGCTAAGTAGAGTGGGAGATCCACTATGTGCAAGTAGCCATTTCTGATGTGCATTCAGGGCTAGTGAACCCTCTCCTGAATAAACCGATCGCTGATTCGCTGCGCCCATTAACCCACCTAGTATCTCCACATTCGTGTTTATCGTTCGCGCTACCTGTTCGGCAAATGCTCTAGGACTAGTAAATGCTTTTGCAATCCTATTGAATGTTTTCTCAAAGTCTTTCTCAGTTATTCTTCCACCACCCTGCTCCGCTTTTGCTATGGCAAATGCTCGTGCTTCAAGTTCCCCTTTGAGCATTGCTTTTTTAGCTCTTACATATGCTGCGTTAGCATTCTTTTCACCTCCCAATATTTGTCTCATTTGACTAAATATAGGGTGTATTGCACCGAATCCCTGAATCGTCCATAAATTCCATATTTTGTCCCTCTCCTCTTTCGGAGTTTCTGCCAATACTATGTCAATAAAAGTCTCGAAGGTTTTGTTAACAGCAGCAATGTTAGTTATAGCTGCATCATATATTTTAATAGTATCTTTGCTTGGAGGGTTCTCAGTTGGGTCATCCAATCGCATATCCCGGCTCTCCTGAGCGGCAGTCTTGGTCAGTCTCTTCTCAAGCCTCTCTTGCTCTGCTATGATGGATAGGTCTCTCTCCACTACACTCTGTGCCTCATCGTTTTCTATTCTTGCTTGAGAGTCTTGAAGGACATTCTGTGCGGTCTGAAGCTGTTCCGCTGACATATTAACCGAATACTTTTCGTTTATAATTTCTAAAGCATTCCCGATATCATCTAAAAACATTTGTTTTTGCTGATAGATATCTTCCATTTGATCTTGGGTCACATCGAGAATGTTCTTAAACAGAATTTCTTCTTCCGATAGTTCCTGATTCAGCATACTGTACTCAGTCTGATTTTGTCTGACCATAGCGTCTACTTTGTCGTTCATGTATTTTACTGCTTCGTTCTCTCCACCGAATAAGCTTTGTCTTATTGCTCCAACAAATGCAGCAGCAATACCAAAGCTACTTGAGAATACTGTTTTATAGGGATTTCTTGTTTGGAATGCAAGCATAGCTTGTCTGATTTGTCCTTGCTTCACTTGGAATGTGGCCTTGGCATCCTCCCTGATGACCTCTTTTGTTGCTTCCAAATCCTTAAATTGTTTCATTCTAGAATTTTTTGTTTCAAGTATTTTTACTTTTTCCTTATTTTTAGCCACTTCATTCTTAACACTTCTTTCTATGTGCGCTTTCTCACGGTTATACAAAATTTTAGCTTGTTCCGATTCAAAGTTCAAATCCTTCTGTCTTTTTTTAAATTCTAAATCAGCTTTTAAAGTAGAAGATATCTCTCCTGTTTCTTCTGCACTCTTAGCTCTTGATTCCCTTGACTCCTCAGCGGTCAATGGAGGGTTGGCTCCCCCCATGCTCAATGCCGTTTCTATTGCACTTGCAGGTGTTGCCGCACTTTGGGTTTCTCCGGTTCCTAGCCTTTTGGTTTTTGTCGGTGTGGCAGCTTGTTGCTTGCGAATCAATGCCGAATTCCACAATTCTACATATTTGTAATCCTTCTCAGTCTCTGCTGACTCCGTTAACAGCGAAACTCCCTCGCGCAACTCTTCAACACTACGGGTATTGATGAGTTGCTGCATCGCTTGGAGATTCTCTTTTGTAATTGCAGTATCTGCCATTGTATTCTCCTACCGTCGTCGGTACCTGTTACTTAGGCCACCGCTGATCTCATGATTGTCATTGTCGTCCCGAAACCCATTTCGTTGATTGCCGTATGGACTTAATTCAAGGTTAAGGGCTGCGCCTCCCGCTCCTCCCTCCTGATTGTATGCACTAGCGTTGAATGACTGATTTTCAAGGTACTTTGTTAGTGCGCTTCCTGCTCCACCGACTCCACCTCCTGCTGCAAATGATAATCCCATCTGTGCAATATCCATAAGAAGCTTGGTGATTTGCTGCTTCTCTATCCTCGCTGCCTTGGCGAGTTCGTAATTATCTTCTTTTAATGCCCTAACTTCTTTCGCCTTCACCTTTCTTAATTCCATTTGAAGAACAGCCATCTGTTGATTTCCACCGATATTAAATTTGGAAAGAGTCTGACCCGTGATTCTAGATTGTTCAGCCGCAGTGTTTCCGCGACTCTTCATTTGTCTGTACATATTGGCCTGTTGATTTGCCATGGCTATCGATGCTGCTGCAATGTTGGGGTCTTTCCACGGCTCCATTCTGATTTCTTCAGCTTCGGCTAGTTGCCTGTCAGTCTCAGCCTCTACATCGAGCCTTGCTGCTTTTTCATCATCGGATTCAACGAATCCCATAGCCTGACCCGCCTGTCTTAACTCAGGAAGAGGGTCAAGAAACTCCTCTGCCTTACCTATAAGCTTACCAAGGAAACCCTTTTCTTCTTCCTTTTTCTTTTTCTTTTTTGCCATAGTCTTCTCCTATACGGTTTTGGATTCCTTCAGCTTAAAGCCTCCGGTCTTACCTGCTACCTCTAGCATAACATTGTTTAAGGAAAACCCCTGCGTATCTGTGGTGGCTACTTCCTTTATCTTTATCTTCAAAGCCTCACATTTTTGTATTTTAGGCTTATGTCGTAGTTGGTATATGTTATCAGGATTTGAGCCTCCATAATAGGCCGGACTTCCCCATGCGGCCCCTCCACCGTACGTGAAGATCTCCGATATATCTGAGGCGGTGAGGGGGATAGCCTCGTCGGGGTACTCTTTGTAGTTCGTAAAAACCTCTAGAACGAAATTAGTATCCGCATGGAGTTCACCTAGCAGGTAGATCTCCTTAACTCTCTGATATCCCTGTGGTGTAGTCATTTTAATCCACGCAGTCTCCACATCAATAGATACATGGTCGGCACCATCGTTATAGAAATTCTCCGTTTCAACCATATGTCCACCTACATATCCTGATGACGGATCGTCTGCATCGAGTATATGGTGTTTTCCTTTTATCTGCACACTATTTGATTTAGACCTTTTATCTGAAGTTGTCCATTGTTTAAATAGCGTATTGTATATAATCATGCCATTAGTGTCACACAAGCGCAGTTCATATTTGTCGGGTATGTGGACGGCAGATAGGAGGGGTGATTGCAGACTGAGGCCCACCTCTATTCCTATCTTATCGAGTTTGAAGTTTCTAGTGATGTAGTACACATCGTCCCTAGCCTGAAAGAAGGTTCCTGATTCAGTCTCGACTATGGACGTTGGGTCACTGCACCCTATAGTGGCTGAGTAAGCGATCGGTGCGGAGTACCCACTCCCAACATCCTTCTCATCTAGTGGTGTTCCTACTGCAGATAGGATGGAGTTCTCTTTAAAAAGGAATAACCTGTTACTTAGACCACTCACCCCTATTATTCCTCCACCCTCGCTGAAGGTTTCTATGGATTGATTTGTTCCGAACTCTGTTGAGTATCCATATTCTATGGGCTTTGAGTACCACACTTTGTTTCTCGCACCCGCCCCCAAGAGAAAAACCCTACCATCATGCTCAGATATATCCTTTACAGCCGGAGGGGATATATTGGGACTGACACCATAAGCCGTGTATATGAGTTCTCTTTGAGTGAGTTGGGCATCAGTTGAGGTGAATACGAATGGAACTGCCCCCTTGTATTCCTCACTTAAGATATCAGGATTTTGAATATCTATTGTTTTCTCATGGAGAAGGACACCCGCTGCCCCCGCCGCAGCTTCTGTTAAGGCACCGGGTGAAAGGTTGAGACTTCGGTATCCCTTCAAAACAATTCCGGGCTTCTCGCTTAAGGACTTATCATAAGGGGCAACATAAAAAGTGAGATTGTTATTTCCACCCGATGTACTTAGTATCTCCTCTGTAGGAATGAACGCAGCCGATCCTGCATTGTATTGCAATACAAAACAAATATCGCCACCGAAAGGATATGTCTGAAGTATCTCTGCTGTTTTGGTTCTTGAGACATTAGTTATAAAGTCCCCGACTACAAAGTTAGTACCAACCGCAACGCATATAATAGGCCCGATGCTTGGATTAATCCCTGCGACAAGAACTGTTTCTGATCCTGATCCCGCGCCAATATGGTTGTCAGCAGCAGTACCCTGAATAATAATTGATTCGGATGGAGAAGAACGATGGATTATCCCATTAGAATCCGTCCACTCGAATATAAATGCAAATTGATATTTTGGGAAAAGAGCGTTTGCGGGATTCTCATAGAATATGTTGGGAACTCCAAAGTCATCATCGGATCGTGAGAACGGAGTAATCACCGGGTCAAAGGTTTTTCCAAATGTGGCGTTCTTTGGATCGGGGCTTGTTACCTTTATTACATTGGGTTGAAGATGGTAGTTACTTTCCATGTAACTTGTTCCGTTATAAACCTTGAGAAACCCACCTGTGGTGAAGAGGTTATCTTGGTACTGAAGCCCTTGGACAGGGAACCCCATATCAAGACTAATGCTAGACACATAACTTTCACCTAAAGAGGTAAACCCGAAAGCACCAAACTGCAGACTACCCTGTTGGTCGCTTGTGCTGTGAGGACATATAAAATATCTTCCTATGGACTTAGGATCGGTGGTAGACCCATAAGAACTTCCATCTAAGGATTTAGATATCGCATGACCCGGAACTATAAGATTGTTCCACACACCGCCCCCTGTTAAGTCGTAGTTGACCCGATATGCCATCAGGAAGGTTGTCCCAAAGGTGTCTACGGGATCGGACAGCCTGTATTCCTTTCTTACTACGGGGAAGAGTAGATATCTATATTCATCCTCCAATCCCTGCCCATCTATACTTGGGCCATTTCTGTAGCAACTTCCATTATTCACATCCTGAAAAGCCTCGTCATAGCCACCTGATGAAGGATGTGCCTGTGGCTTACAGTACATCAGGTCATCCTTTCGAACAGCAGTTGAATCCGGTAGTAAAGGAAAGTTCCAATTAATATCATTTATAAAGTAAACTATTGTCCGGCAGTCTCTATCTCCAACAATGTTAGCTGCGACAGGCCCTACCGCCTCACCCTCGTTGGAAGTCTCTAAAGTTTCTTCCTCAAGATAGAGAATCAAATATTTCTCTTGTTCAGTCGGCCAAGCATGACTTGGAAATTTTGGGTTTACCAAGCTAATCGATTTAGGAATATAGTCTCTATTAAATTCCCAATCGCTTGCTGCTGCCGCCGCTAAAGAATTAGGTTGTATAAGAATCAGTTGTGCATGGTCATCCATTACCCCTGCTACATTGGATTGATGGTAGCCAAGAATGATGCTTCTTTGATCTCTTTCTATATCTAATAACTGATAAGCACCCGCAGCGGGAGGTTTAGTGAGTGCCAAAGGAACAACAGTATCAAATGGAGAACTATCAGGCGGGGGTACAGCAGGAAAAGGAGCAGGGTTTACCGGGGCGCTTACAAAGTCACCTCTCGTAGAAACAGACCAAGACAAAAGGGTGACGGTCGCAGGTGCAAGTCCGGGGTCTATATCTATCTGAAGATTGAAGAGTGTGTTCTGAGCCATATTAATAAATGACTTAGGACTATTGGAAAATCCCTCAACGGTAGATCTGACCGTACCTGCAGGTGCGCCCCCATACGCTTCTCGTGGCCCCTCGACTATCATCGATCCTGACCCAAATCCCGGCATAAACGAACTAGGAGTTGGCCCCTGAACAATGTTCTTCAGATAGTATTTTTGTCTTGTATCTGCTGTTTGGTCGAAAGGCGCACCACCGGGATACCATGGTTGGTATAGCCACTGCGCACCATACATGATCCACATTTCTGAATTTTTCTCATCGCAGATGAAATCAATATGGTCTAAAAGTCTTGCTATGGAATATTGCACGTCTAAAATAGTTAAGGGATCGGCAGGAGAATATAGAATGTCGGGGTCTGTAAGTGTTGGATCGGCTATACCTGCCCATGTCCAAAAATCACTCTGATAGTCTAGTGAATAACCGACATTAGAATCAAGCCCCATAACCCATACTTCAGGGGTTAGACGATACTCCGCATAGGTTCCTGTTCCAAATACCGTTAAATCAGTAGCCGCACCTGTATCGAAAGTATACTCCCTAGAACTCTTAGACATTGCAATAATAATAAACTTATCGGGTGTAGACCCAATCGTTGCTTTCCCGCCCCATGGAACCACCTTTATTGACGTATACCCTGTGCAATTTCCAAAAAGCAGGTTTGGGGAGATAGATTCTTGTTTAAATAATACCTTGTCGTTGTCTACGTCCTCTACCACTACAGTTATTTTTCTATTAAAATCATTTGGCCCCATCAGACCGATATTGTCATCAACAGATTCTGCCCCATACACGGTACACTTCAATCGTCTTTCCCTGCCCTCTTCAGGTATGAGTAGGAATGCACAGTCTATAGCCAAGTTTGGTTGAGCATTATTGGTTGCTTCCATTGCATCGCTAGAGGCAGGAAGGAGCGATCCTATGGCGCTTTCTTTAGGCTCTACGGCAAAATTAAAGGAATTGGAATCTCGCCAATTTTTAGGGTAGGTGAAGTAATCGAAGTCCCTTCCCTTCGGGATCTGCTCGTAGACCTTGTTGGCAGACATGATGACCGGGTTGTCATTATAGTTAAAGATGTTCATAGGGGGATCGATAATCTCCCCATCCATAGTTTCATCCCCGCTAAACTTATACCCCTCTCGTTTAGAGATAGTCTTGGGCTTATTAAGAGTTATGTTTTCGGCCCTTATCAGCTTGCTGTTCAAGACAAGCTTACGATCGGTAAACTCGTCTGCACCAAACCCAAAGTCGATTGAAACTCTTCTAGACTTTAAAGCCATAAGGTAGCCTCCACTACAGGACTCCGGGAAACGTAGTAGTTCCTATTGTATTGAAATGAAATTCATTCGGCTCGTCCTGTGTAATTGTGGGAACGATTATTGAAGGGCCGGGACCGGGGAGAGGCCCTTCAGCAAAATCCATCCTATACCACTTAACAAAACAATAATTTCCTGTGGCAGACATTTGAACATCAGGCAGATAAACCTGATACTCTATCAAGGGTGCCGGAGCCGGGGGGGAGGGGATAATATTTACTGAATTTTGTGCAGGAGCAACTTGGATAACCGTCTGCTCATTGAGGGGTTGATCAAAATAGATAATAAATTCTCCCCATGTACCCTGAAAGGTCTGCGGCATATCGGGTTCAGTACCCGGTGCCATCCCATGAGAATAACTAGCAACATTCCAATGTGGACTTGCAGGAACTTTACCCGAAATTCCTATATTATCCGCAAGCATCCTAGCATATGATGTAACCTGATTGTTTCCATGCCTACATAAAACATCTTCTGTCGTTGTGGGTACTTCTGTCTCGATTCCCACCAAACCTACCAAAGGTGCAGGTACATTTGCTGCCCCCACAGCGTTGTAGCTGTATCCCGCACTGACACCCTCGTAGACATAAGACGCAACGCCCTGACCAATCCTTATTGGGCCACCTGCTCCGTAGGGCATTATATCCTGCTGCGTTGCAATCATTCTAGTGGGCTTAGGAGCTACAGCAGTCTGATCGGATTCTAATGATAGGAAGAGAGCGCGAGATACTTGCCAAATAAAAGATCCCAATCCGTTGCCACCCACAGTATCAAGATCATAAAGCATTTGGCAAGACCCTGCACCGCCTACCGGAGCATCGACATAATACTCTCTGAAGGATTGATCATTGAACGGATTATAAGTAAAGGGATTGTTAAATCCAAGAACCCTTTCATGCGTGAACTGCGTCATAATTGGGCCGGGTATATTTGTCTGTTGCTGCCTCTCGAAGCTCCCAACAGCAGCGTACCTAGCAAAACTAGCATTATTGTAGTTAAGATTAAGTCGTTGATTGTCACACGTAAAGATGAGTCCTGTAGCATCAGTTTTTCCGCTAGTATTTACGGTAGCCCCTATCAACCCACTCGTATTAGAATCCCCGATCGTGACATCTATTGCGGCAAGGACACCGGAATTACTTGTAGACGATGCAGCAGTAAAACTACCTACTGCTAAACAGTTTATACTTCCGGGATTAGAGGCAATAGTTATATCTGCTGCAGCCAAAGTTATACCCGCACAGGCACCCGGTGAAGGTGGGTCTACAGGGGCCAAGGCCCCAAATAAACTAGAATCTCCCATTATCATTGTTTGGTTGGATGCAAGCTCCACTGTAGGATTTACCGGGCCGACTCCGCGACGAGCAACAAGCTGTAACTGACTTGTAGCAAGCCCGGCCATTTCTCCTGAGTCAGATATTTTAACTTCTGTATTATGGTAGGTAGGCCCAAGTGTTCTGTATGTACTAAATAATGATATAAGAGAGCTGTTTACTCCAACATTGTCACCATGGGTTATCGTAATATCCGCACTTGAATTAAGAGTTATAGGGCCTAGCAGAGGTTGTGCATCAGGGAACAATGGGTCACACGTATATAAGTTTATTTGGTGCGATGCCATTATTGTTCTAGAATTACCCGCATTTGGTGCGGGAGGAGTGGGGCCAACCCAATCTACATGACCGATTTCTAGATATCGTGGATTTGCTAGTGGGTCGGTACCGTATATTCTTCCACCGGAAAATGGACGAAGAGGTACTCCAATGGCCTTACTTGTTGTCTCTATAATAAGCTGACCACCTAATCCACTATCAGACAAGACCTCTAACTTGCCCTCGATTCCTGTTCCACCCACAGGTGTAACAAGAGCCTTCCGCCCCACTGCCCCAAAGTTTAAAGTAAGGGTGCCACTGTTTGCGATAAGATCTAAATCGCCGCTCATGCCAACCGTAACCTGACTTTCCACTATTTCGGTTTCAACTTTAGAGAACATACCTGAAGCAAGAGAAGAAAAAATGGCAGTTGCCCCATCACCCGTTGTGAATTTATATCGCTGTATAGCTTGTTGGTAAGCTGCTTTTCCAAGAGTCAGAACTGTGTTGTTATAGTCTTGAGTGAATCCGTCACTACTAGGCAACGCGCCCCCACCTGACGTTAGTTGGATTTCAACGACACCATTGTTAAACCATAAGTCTGCCGGAACGTTAGGTGGAACCGTGCCACCGGGGTCTTTGATAAACAGCATAAGACCACCCGCAGGAGAAACACTTTGGTTCTTGAAGCCAAATGCTTGTGCGTCTGTGGCCTTGTAGTCCTGTCCCAAGCTTTCAAAGGACAAGTCTCCATCTATGGAGATACCTGCAACCCCAAGGGGAACCCCGTTCCCACCCGTATGGTCATGGGCGTTAAATGTGTTCTGAATAGCAGTCAGCGCAGTATTGATTTGACCCGCTGCGGTAATTCCCGGCGTAACTCCCGGTGATGGTAATACTAATGCTAAAGCCATGGTCTATCCCTCTAACTTTTTTAGTCGGTTTTCTAGGTCGATTATTCTTCTACTTAAAGATAAGATTATACTCTCCAACTGACCTTGGATATAATTTATATCCTCATTGTCTGAGTCTATCCGCGAGTAGGTTTCATTAGCCATTAGACGAAGTACCAATCATTTGGATATTTAGTGAAGTTAACATCGGTCACACGGAATGGTGTTCCCGCATCTCTCTCTATTGCTACATCTCCGATTCGCACTCTCATCATCTCCTTATCGCGCATCAGAGTCTCTACATTGGACTCTTCTTTTTCGAGGCACTTAATGGCTGCGTCTATTACTGCGTACTCTTCCCAACCCTCACACAGGTAATGCATAACTGTGTCTATGGCGGGGGTATGAGATGGAAAAAGAGCATCCCCTGCAGCCGAAAGCATTTGAAAATTCTGATCAGTGTGCATGGTCACAACAAAAGTATTAGTAGGAACATCCACACTCTCTATGGTTCCAACCGATTGTGGAGAGGCCAAGGATGGTAGGTTGTTCTGTATGTAAGCAGGGAGTCCTCTATCCAATCTGTCCTGAAAATAGTTGTTAATGAGTGCAGTCATGGGAGCGCCTGTAGTGCTTATAACTGTACCATCCGCAGACACACCTAGTATATTTCCAAAAGTATCTCCACCGAGATAGCAATCGTCTAAAGAGAATGGTGGTAAATTATTTTTGCATGGTATATACCATATCTTTATGGGGGTATTGGCAACATCATTAGTGAACTTTATACGGTCACCCACAAAACAATACTTGGTGTTATAGGCCAAGACTGTACTTGGTAGATATTCAAGCATATCTCTCTCACCGAACATGAACCTTTCCATGTTAATTAGTCTACCCCCAACATCGATGGAGATCCCCTCTAACTTCATAAAATCATCAATAGCAAAATTAGATGGCGCGACAACTGATGGATAAAATTCTGTTACACCTACTACGGCAGCACCGGAACCATCATCCGTTACAATAAAAAAATTATTCAAAGAGTCTGAAAACGTAATTCTACCCGCTACGCTTGGAACATCGCAGGTTCCCCCTATGTTGGTCTGTAAGGCAGGGATTCCACCTGCCGCTATAGTAGCAACCCTGTATGCCTCTATTAAGTTATATATTCCGGGTAGATTAAACATATAACCAACAGACCCAACAGGAACCGGGGTCAACGCAGGGCCGGGGCCGGGAGGGAATACCGTTATGAGCAAACTTCCGGGGTCGTTATCATTGAAAGAAAGACCACCTAATACCGTGTCTGTATAGCTTCGATCTAAGGTATATGGCTCAAAGCTTCGTATAAAATATTCACCACTCCCGTCTAGAGTAGTGTCTATCTCCTCCATTACATAATGCTGATAGCTTGTAACGAAGAGATCGTACAACTCAGTTAGCGAGTCATTAAGATATTTGTGTATCTCAGTATCGGTAACGAACTGAGTATTCTCCATATCCGCTCTACGGCGAACACGAGTTGTCATCGACAAGAGAGTAGCACTGTTTGCCATAATCGCTCCGACTACGAAGTGCTGTTGTGTATCCTAATAAAATCCGATAATGAATTTTCTAATCTCTCAGCATCTCCGGTTTTAAGTGCTTCAATTACTGCATATGTAGCAGCATTAGGAGCAGAACTTTTCTTGGGCTTTGGAGTATCCGTTTGAACCCGTTGAAGAATGGTTTTAGCCATCTTTTCTCTATTAGTCATAACACACCACTTGCGTGAAAAGAGAGGGACACGAATGTCCCTCCCATAAATTATAAATCAGTTACCATTATAGTGAAGTCCAAAAGATCACCTGCTGCCCAAGCTGCATCTGCACCCGCTATTCCCTTGTTAAGAACAATGGATGGGGCCACCGCAGCAGTTAGAGTATCCGCACTAATACGTGTGGTATGGCCCTGTCCTGCTGCTCCTGCAGCGCTAAAAGTATGAAGCACACAGAGAACCTGTCCAACCTGTCCACTATCTAAGGTAATGGTAATATCTGCCCCTAATGGCGCGACAACAGACTGAAATCCGTTACCGTTAATTGCAGCAAGTGGTGTTCCATCGATAGACCCTGAGATCTGTCGCATGGGATTAGCCGGATCACCTGATATACCTGCTAGTTCCTTTGAAAGAGTACCTGACATTGTTTTATCTCCTTAAAATTATGCGAAAGGCCCTGAAATCATAAGTGTGAAATCAAGCCTATCTGTTGGAACACGAGGCGTGTCTGCCCCTCCTGTCCCTAAAGCGAAATCTATAAATCCACCCGGTGCGGCTAGACTTTGATTTGCAATCCTTACACTAGTACCCTGCTCATTTGCATCACCTGACCAACAAGCGCTGACAGATAGAACCTCATTAGTTGGCCCATTATCCAAAATAATTTGGAAACCATTGAGCTGAAGAAGGGCAGTAAAGCCGCCACCTGTCGTAACAGGTTGACCTCCCACATCAACTACAGATCCTGAAATCTGACGCATTGGATGAGCAAGACTGCCGGATATCCCGGCCAATTCCTTTGAAAGAATACCTGCCATTTTTATCTCCATTCTTCTGAAGGGGGTACAAGACCCCCCTCAGTGTAAGAATTATGGTAAAACTACTCTGCCATTCCAACCCGGTGCCTTGCACGAGAGTTGGGCATAGTAACCAATACGGGCTTCAATAGCGTCAGCATCTGTCACACGAAGCAAGCGATTGCCATCGTGACTCAAAATGCGTGGGCATTGACCCAAACTGTTCATTGTCCAAGTGTCCAACTGAAGCAACCAAGCAGTAGCAGGTTGACAATCTGCGTCAGGAATACACCTAATGGTGCCATATGGAGCATGAAGCTCTAGTGCTTCAAATCCAATTTTTCCTTTTTCAGATGGGCCTTCCCCGTCCGACTTAACATAACGGATACGACTATTCGCTCCGGCTCCAATTTCATTTACAAGCGCTGAAAATCTATCAAAGCTCATAAAACAATAATCAGGTCTACCACCTTCTCTACCAATCAGCGATGCTGTATCGATAAGAGTTTGTTCAATGGTAGCTCCGGTAACACCACGGATTCCTGCCAAACGGGTAGGATCTGCACTTCGGTCTACACCGAAGAAGTTATCACCCGGTGCAGGTGCTACTGCGGGTAACCATGCCTCAAGACCACTGATCTTAAGATTTCGGTCACCAACCACGATGTACTGATCACCAACACCCGGAACACCCGCTCCACCTACTTGCGTAGCTGTAAAGCCGGGAGTTGCACCCCCACGTTGTACAGCAGTAACAAGTAACTGCATGGTTGGGATCGCAGCATTGTCTTGAAGCAGCATACCTACCTCAACACCTGTGATCTGATCGCCAAGAGCGGCAATAGAGTTAACCTGAATTGGAGGGCCAAGTGCAACAGCACCACCCGCCGTGTCGAAAACTACACCACTTCCATCACGATATGTAGCATGACAGAGTGATCGAGTAATAGCGCTCATGGCACCGTCGATCTCTGCAGTCGCTGCTTGCATAAATGCGTTGGAATCACCCTTCGACGCATCCAAAGTTTCACCGTCAACACGGGCAATCGAGTAGTCTCGATCTCGTGTCAGTAAAAAACTCTGAATTTGAGAAGGTTGGTATTGGTTAGGCCCTAAGACCGCACCTGTCTTCTGCGCTGCCGTAAAGGTAGCACTTCTGTTCTGTGGGTTGGCACTCATTACCGGGACGGGCATAACCCGGCCACCCATTTTAGTATATTTAGGTAACAGTGCTAGGAGTGGTCTATTCTTATAGACTAAATCCGTAACCTGTTGCCCATGATAATGCTCTTTTAACGCTTCTTCAAAGCTGACGAGATCTAAATCTCCCGCAGGAGAAGCGAACATATTGACGTGAGCGTAGACTTGATGAGCCATGTTCGTTTCCTTTCAGTTTTATCCCCACCGTAACTTAGCTGCAGCCCTATCAATGGACTCCTGCCTAGTTGTCGGCTGATCGTCCACATAACGTGGAGCTTGGGTTCCGATATCATTAGTTAATGTTTTCTGCCTACTGTCTCGCGGCACAGGGGTTCTTCGACTTTCGCCTACCCTCGCTAGTCCTAACTTCGCTAACATCCGATCAGAGGATACATATCTTCTCGCCTCTGCCTCATAAAACTCTTGGACAGCTTCACACGCTGCTTTCTTTTCCATCACGTTGCCTGTCTCACTATAGTGTTGTCCAATCACACTAAGTACGACATCTTCGGCATCGGCACTTTTCAGTATATCAAAATCTTCTTCATTAGTATCTATGAAATCGCGCACTTCCACAAGTGCTTTTTCGTATGCTTCTTTAGCTTGCGCTTCTTGGTACTGAGTTGCTCTTTTATCCGAAACTTCTTCGTGACCCTTTATCTGCCCCTCCAAGTTTTCGATCTTACTCATAATATCAGCTTTATAGATATCTTCAGGAGACTGACTAAGACTGTTTAGGTGATGGTCAGTATATTTGTCGTACGTTAGACCCATAGACTCTGCAAATGCAATGGGGTCTTTCTCTACTGTATCTAGCTTACCTTTGAGTTCATCTAATGACCCCTCTTTGGCCTGAAGCGACTCTTCCATTTTTTTAAGACTAGCCTCTTTTTCCGCAAGATCTGCTGCTTGGCGGCTTGCGTCAAAGACGTTGGGTTCTTCTTCTACTTCATTTTCTTGCTGCATCGCTTGTGTATTTTCTTCAGTCATCATTTTTCCTTTCAATTATGATGGTAATTCTTGTCCCGGCATCTGTGCCAATTCAGACATCACGCCGGATGGTTCTGCTTGTGGTGGAGCATTGGCTGCTTGGGCCTGAGCTTGCAGTTGAGCCGCTTGCATTTGCTGCGCCATCATTTGCTGCTGTTGGGCTTGCATGGCTTCGTTCATCAATGAACTAGAATCAGCAACAAAACGCCTCATTAGCCCCAAACGATCTTCATCTACACCATCTAGTCTCGCCCGAATATAAGCTTGGTTCATTTTCTTCATGGAAAGAGCCAAATTACTAAATGGCTCCGGGGCGATGTACACCCCCTTCTCGATTATAGTTTCAATAATCATATCTATTTCTTCCACTGCAGCGTTCTCCAAACTCTGTACAGATTCTATATCAGGAAAATCTAATAAAGCCAACCCATCCTCTCTTGAAAGAAGACCGGATCTCATCATCTCCTCTACAGTCTGAAGCCTTGCAGCCGGAGTAACAGGGAGTAATGCAGTTGGGTATATTTGCATGACATATTGGTCTTCAGCTAAGTCGATATCTCCCCACTCGATACTCTCCAAATTATCTTTAGAGAATGCGGTAATGGAGAAATCGCTTTTACCTTCATTGGCTATGTCTCTTGCTATATTTACCATCTGCTTCGCTGCGTCCAAATACATTTTCTCATAAGCTCTACCAAAAGCTAGAAATCTCTCGCTTTCGATATCAGAGAACTCGCGCAGCGCTCTGCCGCTCTCAATGCCTGATGGCTTTCGAGCAGAAGCAGACAACTGACTTACTCCCACAATTTCATACGCTCTCGAATAGAGCCTATCCAAATGAAGAAACATTTCGGGACTCACCGCATTGGCAGTCTTGTATATCGGAGCCGTTCCCGCATATTCAATAACCCCACCTATTTCATTGTTTATATGCCCCTTGGAAACTTTGCTCCCACGCTCTATGAAAATCTTAGGGATGCTACATAGATGCAAAGAAATCTGTATAGTTTTCAGCATCTTGTTTATCTCGATTTGTAATCCTGTAAGCTGCTCTGCTATTCCCTGACCCCAATACCCCATGCCCCTGTCGCTCCATCTAAGCGATACGAAGGGAAAGTATGGCCTATTGTATGGTTCGTCCAATAGAGTCACGCTATCGATGACTATGCTATGCCTTCCATCCTCAGAATCCCTAGAGGACGGTAAATGCCATGCTTCTATTACCGTTACATGGGTGGCTATTGCCATGGTGGAACTTCCATCTCGCTCCATCGTTGCACTGAGAATTTCCTGTTCCTTCTCAGGATACAGGCCAATAAGAACTTCCCGGTTCACCTGCTTCCTTTGAAAAGCTTGCCGGGGAGTCCCATAAATAGCTTCAGCATCATCAATAAGAATCTCATGGGGGAATACTCTCTCGCCCACAATGTTGCCATCGTTCTCGTAGATCTTCATAAACCCTGTACCAAATATGCAAGCATCACGGCACACATCTTCGCCTACCTCGTAGATATCGCTTGCATAGAATAGGCCCTGTGTGAACTTGTTGAGAAGTTTAGCTTTTCTCTTCATCGAATAGTCTGCCCCGCTTGTCAGAAATAAAGGACGGGGTCTGTTTCGCATAATCTTTGATACGATTGTAGAAACCATGGAATGAACGACATTCAGGGTAAGCCGTGAGTCCGAACTGAATGAAGTCGAAGGCGCTCTCGCGTATTGGTTAGCGGTTAGACCTGCAATCGGCAAGTTGCCATAAAGACGCAGGTGTCTCAGATCGCCATAGGATCGGTACTGTTGGTTGTCAGCAATGTACATTGCCGCATCCCAAACATATGTGTATATATTTTCCTCATCCGCTTGCCACCAAAAGGTATTGAATTTATCTTTAGAAACCATACTTAATCCTCTCAGCCGGAGTCAGACTCATCATACTTTCGTTATACTCTGTCTCCAAGCGCTGCAGGTCTAGCCTAGACTGATTTAACTTTTCAGTAAGTATATCTGCCTCAACGGCATTTTTCTGTAACATTAAATCTAAAGATGCATCACGAATATCCCCTATTTGCTTTTCCTCAGCTTCCTGCTGCATTGCATCCATTTTTTCTTGGATATCTTTTGTAGGCTTAGACGGCTCTACAGTCATTGATGGTAGAGATGGTGTTACTGACCACGAATCCTTCTCTTCTAATTTCTTCTTGGCAAGAGATGCTTCTTCCCCTACCGATTCGTCTAACCTTGCTTGAGGGTCAGAAGCTTGAAATGTTCTAGACTCAATCTCCCTCTCCAAACGCCCCTGCTTCTCCGTAGTGATTCTACGATCCAATGCAGCATCTTCGCGTGGAGTGGCAATCACCTCATCAGGTTCAGTCGCAATAGGTGGAAGGGGCGGCTCTTCTTCAGGTACTAAAGGTACAAGATCCATGCGGGGCGGTGCCTGTGCTTCCGCTTTTTGCTTCTGATACCACTCCGGAGCGTTGGTTGTACGATCTCCTTCTCCGGTTTGTGTATTTACACTAAAGTTTTTACTAGCCGTGTTATTGGAGAACACCAATTCCAAGACCTTATCTGCTAATTCAATATTTTCAGTAGCGTCTATTTGAGCAAGTAGCTTCTGAAGTGTATCCAATGCTGCCTGATCGGCTAGTGGACTTTGGTCTGCCATCTATCGTCCTCCCGATGAATAATATAATAATTCTTCTTCTTCATCAGCACTCAGCTTATTATCCCCTTGAGTATCAATGAACTTGCTAACACCTTCTGCGGGGAGAGAAACAAAATGAGTAAACTTCAAACTTATCTCTCCAATGGTAACTTCCTGAACACCGTTTGAACGAAGAGTCCGTAGAAACTCATCTAGTTTACCTGTGTTTTCCATCATTTCCAATAGCTTAGACGTTTTTTTTAATATCATAAATTCTCCCACCAATCCATTTCTTCCTCCTTCTTCACTTTTATTATCTCATCGTCTTCCCAATCATCCCAATATTTTTTCCAATATTCTTGTGTTCCATAGGTTGGATTAAATGGCAATTCTTCGCTACAATAGTGTTTGGACTCACGCCACGCATAAAGAAAGGCATCAGACAGATGATTTTCAAACCTCTTATCTTCGGACTTTCTATCCTCCTGCCACTGCAACAACCCCCACTCACCTGCCAACAAGCTGTTCGGTGGGACTTTGACGAACCCGGAGCGGAGATCAGAGTTAAGAAGTTCAATGTAGCTAAACTTGTCATGTTTCGTTGCGGCGAAGACGGGGAGATTATAACGGATACGGAACTCCTCAGCGATGCTCTTTCCAAGACCTCCGGTATCCATTACAATTCTGATGAATTTATACTCGTCCATGAGTTGTTGGATCTTCTTGGCGATTACTGCCGGAATCATCCCGACTTCTTTCATTTCGTAGACAAGATAGAGAGTAGGAAGGTACCTATTAAAGGCACAAACAGTAAACGCACTTGCATCGTTGAATCCCAAATCCACTCCAAGTATATACTCGAAGTCATAATCAATGGTGGGGAGGGAGTCGTACAAATTAACAGCCTCGTCGAATTTATAAACCAAACTGTCTGCGGACCGAATCCATCTCCCGCACCACTCACGTAGGTAGACGGGATGGTCATTATCCCACCCCCTTCTCATCATTCGTCGCTCTAGCCACTCATCTGCGTGGGGAACATGGGGGTTGTCCCGAATAGTCCAATGGTGGTTGCTGTAATCTCCATCCTCCACTGTGGTGACCCTATGGAAGATACCCGCACAAGCAGCATTCGGAGTTCCTATGAGACACATTGTTCCATCATGGTCGATCAGTGTAGGCTCCAAGACCTCCTCCACAAGCTCATCCATATGAGGCCCAAAGGAAGCGCACTCATCAATGACGATTAGTACAAATGCACTCCCCCTGAGCTTATCTACATCTGCTTGGTCATTCGCTGCCGTCAAATATATGACACTCCCGTTGGGGAGATATGCAGTCAACTCTGAGTTATTGAAGTTGATGTTCATACTATACTTGCGGTCTAGCTGCTTCAGCTTAGGCCACATGACGCGCTTGGCATTGATACGAGTCAAAGCGATATAGGCTGCCTCGCTCTCAGGATTCTCTAAGGCTTGTTTTAAGAGATAAACCGCAGCAGAGTGTGTCTTTCCTGCGCGGCGCGAACACAGGGCAGTCTTGAGCTTTGCAGGGTCGCTTATGAAGGCCACTTGCTTGTCGAAGCAATCCTTATAGAACTGAGTAGACCTCTCTGTGGCTTTGAGGGATTTCTCCTTTTGAGGTGGTTCGCCGAATCGCTTGACGTACTCCTTGAGTACCTCACGGGCTTCTATAGGATTCATGTGGGTTTCTTTAGACATACTTTCCACACTGTTCCCCCTATTGTAGTTTTGACCATACAGATAATGTCCTTAAGAGCCTTCGGCATCTTCCCCTCTACCTGTGTTCTTATACGATGAACTTCATCATCTGTCATAGACGGTATACCGGAGCTGTTGTACTCTGCTGCTCTGATATGACAGTCAGTTATAACTATACCATTAACCTCATAATCCCTATTCTTTGCCAACTTTTATCTTTTCCTCCACAGGCATAAAGATTTTCCAATCAATTTCCTTGAAGCGCTCGAAGGGTAGTAGTTTTCTTTTTGGCTTTGGTGTGTTTCTTGGTGACTCCTCGCGTAACCTGTTTTCCTTTTTGTTCGTCATTTTTGGAAGCCTCCTTCTTGAACTCACTCACCGCAGGTTCATTCAAAGTCTCAAAAGAAGTTACGTTCTCCAAAGGAATACAGGTACTCTCATGGTTCTTATGAACAATGACTATTCGATCTTGCACTTGCAGTTCGATGTAGTCAGCGCCCCAACCTTGTGCATCCTCTATAGTTGCGATGCGGGTGTTCTTTCCGTGCTTGAGCCTTACAGTATCAGTGAATAGAACCTTCTTAAGTTTCATTTTTTTTTCCTTCTTTCATATAAATATACAGCAAATAAGGATTATATATAATGTTATTTTCCTCTTTGCTCTTTTTACGCTTGTGCTTCATAAAGTGGGTAGTGATTATGTGCGGAGCCTCTCTCCATCCAAATTCATTCAGGAGCATCTCCCCAATCCCCTTCTTTCTGTACTTCTTCTTAACATAGATAAAGTGTAACACAAGTGGGTCATAGACCTCCCCACACACCCACCCATAGATCTTCGTGGGACTCGCGGCATCACAGGCAACCCGCAACACTGAACGCTCGATCAGGCAGTCTATGATCTTTCGGTGCTGCGAATAGTAGACACTGTTCACCACCCCCACGGAGAAGGGACTCTCCCTATACTGCTTCAGCCAACTGTTGTAGATGAGGGGTAGGTCATCCTGTATGGCCTCCCTAATAATAATGTCTAGTTCCTCTTCCAATTTAGACCTTTCTAATTGACAAGATGCTTCAAAGTATATATATAAATATCTATTAGATAAGTAACACGCTGAGGCGGCAGTGAGGTGGGTGTTACTTATTAATTAACTTATCTAAATCCTTATCACTCATCTTCAATGACTTAACCGCTTTCTGAATACGACTCTTCAATTCCTTATCGTCCATCTTATCTACCTCACTCAAACCGCGCACTTCACCTTCTATCCGCACCAACCTGTCCAACGAGTTTATAAGCCTAGACAAGTGCTTGGATTCATTCTCGTCCAAACACTCGACAGACGTACCTATCCTCGATGCCAACTTGGTCATCTCCACATGGAGCAAAGACATGAAGTCAGACACAAGCCCCTGAGAGCTTGGCACAACCCTAGTTACCTGCATCTTCTTCTGAGCAGACAACTTGTTGAGCTTTTCCTTTTGGGCTTCTTCCTTACTGAGATTCGGAAGAGGGGTTAGCCGATGTGGCTTCTCCATTGCTACCCGCTTCCGGCGAAGGACTTCCTGCCTCTAGCTGTGTTACCACACTGAGGGCAATATCCAACCCGTCGATCTGAGTGTCCACTATTAATAGTTGCTTAGATAGCCGATCTATCTGATGCGTAAGTGATCCTCGCTGAGTACACAGCTCTTGGTACTTACCGTTGATAGCATCTCTGCTCTCATTGGTATCTACGCTAGTAGCTTCCACGTTTTCCATACTTTAATCCTCCTGATGATTTACTTGGTTTCTTCTTCTTGCCTTGGCTTGCCTTGATGGCTCTACCTTGGCGTTCTGCTGCTTCTTTAGTTGAGTATTCTTTTCCACTAGAACCCCACTTGTACTTTCCACTTGGTGTTTTTCTTACGGGCATGTTTTTAACCTCCAAAAAATAAAACGGGCTTATGAAATAGTGATGTGTCTGTGTGTCTGTATTCTAACTGTAGTTGGATTTTTGGGGGGGTGGGTCGGGACTTCCTTAATGAAATCAACCACTTAGCTAAGCCTCTAGAATCATTCATCTTTTATTTTCCTTAATGATCTTAGGCACTTGCCAACCCTTTAATATCATTGAACTTTATATTCTTTAATGATATCGTGGGTTTAAGAACCTTAATGATATCAATAACTTGCATAAATAGGCATAAAACCGTTAGATATCGGCTATTTACACCTATTTTAGTGAATAAACTATGTTTTTCAGGGGGTTTGCTGTGAATGATAATAACGGGCATTAGCTATCGCCTCTAATTGTCTGTTTTGTCTATGCTTCCCGTTCTATCCTAAATCCTTAATGATTGCAATACCTATTTTCTTCAATGATATCATGCAGTTGTCTAAACTTCCCTTTA
>Ga0255047_10000325_pt1 | contig 38268 bp, 54 predicted proteins | sample JV7_2_1_MG_FD_183640 | JGI IMG/M metagenome (GOLD analysis project Ga0255047, IMG submission 183640) | Seawater microbial communities from Jervis Inlet, British Columbia, Canada - JV7_2_1 | ecosystem: Environmental > Aquatic > Marine > Inlet | place: Canada: British Columbia | collected 2016-10-06
CAGTGAGAGTGGTCCATGCATCTAAACTCCTCCCCCCCTCCTGTGATATCTTTGTGCACATCATCCTCTGACTGCACATTTTTGTCGTTGTTTTTGTTCATGTTGCTTGTAGTGACGTTGTCATTACGTGTTCAATCCACTAATCTCCAATACCTTTTGGTGACATTTCTGGAATATAGCAGACCGCGCAGCAGACCGCGCAGACCGCGCAGTATACTCCACAGACCGCATAGCATACCGCGCAGCAGACCACGCAGACTCCGAAGACTCCGCAGACCACGCAGACCACGCAGTAGACCGCGCAGCATACTCCGCGGCAGACTCCGTAGACCGCGCAGCAGACCGCATAGCATACCGCGCAGCAGACCGCGCAGACCGCGCGGCAGACTCCGCAGACTCCGCAGCGAACCGACTTGAGGCAGTATCTTTATCTTTCTTTAACACTTTTTTGGCAGCCTCGATCGCTTCTCGTGGACGGAAATCATTAGGGTACTTGTCTTCGTAATTCTTCAATACGAGCTCTGCCGCATATATGGATAACCCCACAGAGTTTTTCTTTGTCCATTTCTTCCATTGTATAATGCGCATTTCAGACCAAACTTCTTTATCTGACTCCGCTATGGAATCCCCACGGACCTCTACCACGGCCACGTAGCCGGGAGTTACGTAACCCATCGCATCAATGATATTTTTACTACAATGGAAACCTTTTTCACAAATAGAAATAGCGTCCTCCTTGTACCACTTATTGAGCTGGTACTTATGTCCGTGAGGAGCTTTGTCTACGGGGAGCGTTTTGTATCGTATGTTTGTTTCCATGTTAGATAAGATTCAATTAAAGTGGGAGGTGATACGAAAGTGTATCACCTCCAATGTGTATTACCCGGCTCTACCGATGTTTTTGCACATAACAGCATAGTAATCCCTACCGTAGTGGTTTACGACTGAACCAATAAGACACTGTTCTGCCCTTCCCTCAAAAGCGAAAAGAAACGTTTCACCATGAGGGGCTGTCACAACGACGGGACCACTCAGTAACGTGCAAGCAAAGGGAACCTTCTGGCCCGGCATACCTGCCATCAATTTGAGCATGAGGTATGCAGGCTTGGGGCCGTCAGTCAGTAAGACATCAACAAATTCTGAGATTTGTTCAAGAGTCTCACACGCGGGGGCAGCTTTCAACATGACAAACTGTCCCCGATCGTCCATGGCTTGCTTGAGGTTTTTATTCCAAACCATCATAATAAAGCCTTCGATCTCCTGTGTGACATCCACTATGGCCTCGACCCCTTGCTCACCAAAGAACAGGCGAAAGTCGCGGCCCTTATAGGTATGATTAGAACATTTGTTCCAATCCGGATACCAGACATAGTTGCAGTCATACACATCACCGACGCGATTGTCGAGAGTGAACAGTGTGGGCGATATTTCCTCACCCTTTGCTTCGTCAGCATATACTGGCGTAATACACAATATTGCGATTAAAAGAACTACTAGGAGAAGTAGATAATATATATAGAGTTTCATTAGAACTCTCCTGTTGCTCAGGGATTATTCCCTGAAAACTGGATAGGTGTGTTTTAATAATGTGGAACATACCAAGAGTCTCCTCATAATATGCTCCGCACTGAGACCCTTGTAATAGTTTAATATCCGTTTCCGTATCCGTATCCGTATCCGTATCCGTATCCGTATCCGTATCCGTTTCCGTATCCGTTTCCGTATCCGTATCCGTATCCGTATCCGTTTCCGTCTCCGTATCCGTATCCGTATCCGTATCCGTATCCGTATCCGTTTCCGTATCCTATGTGTTGCGCTTCTTCAAAACAAGCTAATCGAGTTGTGCTTTCCATACGTCTTCATTTACATCTAACAATGCAACCGAGGTAAGAATATGGAAGGTAACTTTCCCCACTTCGTCTAACTGTGTATTTTCTTTCTTGCCTTCGAGGGCAAGTTCGCCAAGGCCCCTTTCTGTTCCCCACCGACGAATGTTATAAGCATTCGTTAGAGTACACATATCTCCTTCTTGGCTGAATTTACCGATGTAAACCCAACCTCGCTGTAGAATTACAATCTTATTCATGTTTTTTTAATGACCCTATCCAGTTTTCAATGTACAATCCTCCAGTCAAAACGGACTGGTGCAGGGGCGCTGTACGCCCGAGCATCAATCAGTTTATCTTAACTAAGCAATTTCCTTCTTCGAGAGCAAGGCAGCTCAATACATCCCAATGCATGTCGAGCTTCTTTTCTTGTTTGGCTTCGAGGTATAAGAAACCTGTAACTATAACGGCAATAATGATGAGCGTTGAGAGTTTCATATTTCTTCTCTTTTTACCTGTGTTCGAGGCTGATCCCAATAGGCTGAGGTGCACTTGGGGCACACACGCGGTCGTGTGTTCGTGCGGGGATGCCATTTATGTTCACAGCGTTCACATGTGAAGTTTGGCAGATTATAAACAGTATCCATAAGCGTCTTCATATTTTTCAATTAGTAATTTCCATTCACGCATATTCTTTTCATGTCCACACCACTCAAGCTGGCCATCGTCATCTACCCCCCACAAGGAAAGGTTGCACTGGATTGCTGTGGTTATTTCAAAGGCGTTTACTGGCTTCATACGATCTCATTAAGTTCTAGGGCTTCATCTACTTCTCTATCAATCACAACATCGTGATCATTCTCCATCTTCTCCTGGCCAGCCTCACAGACGCAGTAACCTACTGTGTAGTCGTCGGGACCGTTTGCGTGATGGGCCTTTCCTGTTCCTTCGCAATATTTACACATGATACTAAAATGGCATGTCTTCTGCTGTTATCCCCTCACTTTCAGGGGTCGGATAATTGTCTCCATCTCTAATGTCTGCAGTTAGCTTGTTCTCAAACTTGGGACAGATGTTGGTTTCGGTGTATCCAACCAGGAACTTCTTAACTCCCATGAAATACATCTTCCAGTCATCTTTGTCGTATGTACCTTTGTCTCCTTCTGGTTCCGGGAACCCGTTCACATTCTTTTCTCCGTCATAAAAGAAGTTAGTTAGCTTATCGTCGTCCTGTTTGATAGTCACACCACGGCGGTCTTTTCCGCTGTCGTCCTGGAAAGCATAAGGTCGTAACCACAACTCCTTACTCAGATCGACGTTGGGTAGAATCTTCATCAAACTTGAACCAAAGTTGCTGCTTGTGTTAGCTGCTAGTGTAAGTTCGTCGCCATCGGGACCACGGAATGTGGTATAGATTTGTTGTCCATACTCACCGTCGCGGAACTCTACTCCAACAATCTTTCCTACTAGAGATGGATAGTGTGCTTCATACTTAGTCACCTTAGCTCCCTCTTTGTTTTCATAAATTCTCTCTTGTGCGTCTGGGTGGTTCCTATCTACCTTCTCTCGGATTGTCCCGTCTGAGAAGATTGATACATATCGTCCCTTACTTGCTGATTGTAATATTGAATCACTCATTTTCTTTTCTAATTATGCTCTTAAATGTTTTTTTAACTTCATTGATGACAAATTTCTGAGGCTTTGACATCGTCTCATAGACCTCCGGATCCAACTCGTTCTTAGTAATATATCGATCTCGAGCTTTAGCCCATTCTGCAAAGTTCAGCCCTTCCTTGTCCCCCACCGCCATGAAAAGTTCATCATGCATCTGTACTATTTCGTGGGTTTCTCCTTCGACCGTGGCCTCTATGAACGCGTATTCTTTTGTGGGTATACGTATTTTTGCTTTCATATCCACAGCTTACACCCATAGGTGGGGTTGTCAAGTATACTTGGTATGGTAAACTGTGGATAACATGAGTAATGAACTTTTTACCGCAGACTCACAACCCGAAATCCCTATTGTGAAAACTGGTCTGCCAGCCATTGATGCGATCATTGGGGGCGGTTTACCAAAAGGAAAAATCGCCGAGGTATACGGTTTACAGGGTACTGGTAAGACGACTATGTGTATGCAGATCGCATCTAACGCTCAGTCTCAAGGACTACGCGTAGTCTGGATTGATCTTGAAAACGCATGGGACCGCCAGTATGCAGAGAACCTCAATGTTGACCTCAAGAAGTTGTTGATGATGAAACCCTCTTATGGCGAAGAAGCATTTGAAGGCATTGAAAGTATTCTGCGTGAGGAGACAGCCGACTTTATTATTGTAGACTCAGTACCAGCCCTTGCTCCACGGGCGGAACTCGAAGCAGAGATCGGCAAGCCAACTATGGGCTCTCAGGCAAGGTTGATGTCACAGGGATTACGTAAGCTCATCCCACTACTTGAGAATAGTGGTGTTGTCCTAATTTTCATCAACCAGCTACGTGTCAATATTATGGGGGGTCAATATGATCCCTACACACGCCCCGGGGGTATGTCTTTGAAGTTCTATGAACGCACCGCACTTGAATTGAAGAACCGTGGAGGTATAAAAAAGGGGGAAGCTATGATCGGTAAAACGGTGGGCGTTCGGTCGGTAAAGAGTTATTCCACGGCACCTATGAAGAAAGCAGAATTGCGACTGATCTTTGGTGAAGGTTTCTCCGACGAGGCAGATACACTGGCTGTTGCTATCGAGCTAGGAATTATTACCAAGAAAGGCATCACTTTCTTTTACGGGGAAACTAAACTCGGCGCTGGTTTGGAGAAGGCGCGACTACATCTAAAAACTTATCCACAAGTGCTTGAAGAAATCAAGAGCAAAATCTGATACACTAACATGGATGTATAAAACGTTGCAAACAATTACATATTTAATTGGCAAAAGTCCAGTGAGTATACGGGGTCGCAACTCCCCTTACAGTACTCACTGGACTTTTGCTTGTTAGACGCCTATGAAAAGTTTGAGATATAGCACAATACACCATGAGGTACGTTTGATGTTTGAATTAAACATGAATGAATATGCTGTCTGTGACTCCATATTCCAGATGTCCCGATTATCAAGAAGTGGCAAGTGCGACAAGAGTTCCACTGAACTGGCCTCTTTTTTGGGGATTGATAGAACCACTGTATCCAGGGCAATAAATAAACTAGAGGAAAAGTGCCTAATAATGGACATGGAGACCACTTTCCTCTGGGCAGATGCGGTAACATACGTGCAAAATGCACACGAAATTACTGACACGCGTGCAAAATGCACGCCAAACGTGCAAAATGCACGCCACTCTATTACTAATAACAGTAAGAACAGTTACCCCCTTTCCCAAGAAAAAGAAATGAAACTAGATTCTGATGGTAATCCCCTGGAGTCTATGGTTTCACAGGGAAAGAAAAAAAGCTGGACAAAGCAATACGAGACTTTCCTTACCTGGGCAGAGAAGAGACGCGGGTTCAAGTTTGTGAACCGCACCAGTCAGTACAAGGCGTTGCAGAAGGCACGATTAGCAGAAGTTTCCCCTGAAAAGTTATATGCCAAGTGGGAACATCTTGAAAGCGACTCCAGGTTCGAGGAGAAAGGCTTTGATTGGCACACCGTTCTATGGGAACTAGATAAAAAACAACCATGATGACCGATAAGGAGTTTGGTGATTTGATGACCACACTGGAAAGACAAGCCCAGGATGGCACGCAAGACCAACCAAGACACTATGATAAAAGAGAGACTATCGACCGTATTCATCAAATGGCGAAGGAATATAATGGTGATGATAAGGTGGTTTCCTCGCTAGAGATACTTGAGCGAGTAAGGAACGAACCAGAAGAGACAAAGATGATGACAGGGGTGCCATCGCTAGATAAAATCCTCGGTGGTTTTAGGCCGCAGCAAGTTATAACCCTCACAGGAATCACCAAACACGGGAAGACCTCTTTTGCCCTTGACCTGGTCTCAAAGTTAAAAGAAAATAACCCGACCTGCCTACTTTTTGAAGAACCGCCAGAAGAGATTATTCGGAAGTTCCTTGAACGCGGGGACGAAGTGCCCATTTTTTATACACCGCAAAGAACACCAACCCGCACTATTGATTGGATAGAGAAGAAGATCATTGAGTCAAAGGCTAAGTTTGATACAAAGATCATCTTTATTGACCACTTGGGTTACATAGCGCGCAGTAAGGGGGAGAACGCAGCTTATGAGATTGAGCAGACCATGCAAGAACTCAAGACTCTAGCTAAACGGTGGGATGTTATTGTTTTTCTCCTGGTCCATCTGAAAAAAGTGAAGCTCGACAGGAACCCAGACCTCGAAGACCTCAAGGGTAGCTCTGCTATAGCGCAAGAATCAGATACAGTAATGATTCTGTGGCGAGAGACAGAGCGGATCAATGGAGAAGTTGTGATCACAAACGAAGCCACGCTATCTATCCAAGCCAACAGACGCACAGGGACAACCGGCAATGTCCACCTAATCTTCCGGGACGGTAAATTCTCTGAGAGCGACACCCAGCACGCAGAGGACGACGCAACAAATACATGGGACAGTGTTTAATTATTAGTCATCAATTATTATTATGAGCAATGTAGTAAAGCAAAACGATCGCATAGAAGAGGTCAAGCAACTTCGTAGGGACATCGAGACCGCCTTCATCTTCTTGGGACAGCGACTCGAGGAGATTCACAAAGACCGGGAGTGGGAAGGTCGATACGACAGCTTCGAGGATTTCTTACTAGATATTGACTTGTCTCCGGGGCAGGCTAGCAAGTTACGGAATATCTATACTAGGTTCGTCTTAGAACTAGGCTTCCAGGCGTCTGAAATCGCCCACATAGGCCAGCGAAGGCTCTACGCGATACTTCCCACCTGTGTCGACAAAAACACCGCAGAACGCAATTTTGCGTCAATCAAGGGACTGACCACGAGTGACGTAGAAAAGAAAGTTAAGGCTGATGTGGCGGGGGAACATGACCATAATTGGATACAATACCGTATGTGTTCTGTTTGTAAGGAAACTCATCGCCTATATGAAGATTAGTAGCGAAGCGCAGGGGCGCAAAGACACACCGATATTCTCAGGGGTGTTGAGATATTTTCCAGACGCACTACTTGATGTTGCGCGGTGTTCAAAGGCTGGGAACGACCAACATAACCCTAGCAAGCCATTGTTTTGGGACCGTACGAAGTCGCAAGACGAGCTTGACGCTCTTACGCGACATTTGATAGACGCGGGGACGTTGGATACGGATGGGGTGCGACATAGTACCAAGGTCGCGTGGCGAGCATTAGCAAATCTTCAAAAAGAAATCGAAAATGCCAAAGGAACTGATTGAACAACTCAAGGCTGATAACTTCTACGTTAAGTCTGCCCTTTCTGGACATCGACCTGTACAATGGCATCATGTATTTACTTTCGCGGGGAAATCCATCCAAGAACCATGGAACATTGTCCCTCTTACCAAAGACGAACACGATGCAGTTACGCCACACAAACCAAACTATGACAGGGAGGCTGATGAGCATGTCCGCTGGATAGCGCTCAACAGAGCCTCTAATTTACAACTCAACAGTTACTCTAAGGTCGAAGATTTAATAGCAATAAAATGGAGACTAAACTTAAAATATGGCAAAGAGAAAATGCTTAGTGTGTGAACAACCACTACCACCAACAGCAAGTATGGTACACGAAGGCACACTGTGTCGTTCTTTTATGAACCAGGGAACCTTCGTCAAGGGCCGATTCCAGATCAACAAGGCCAACAAAGACCGCTTCCAACATCTATTCGTATGATCCACCTTATCCTCAAAGGCAAACCAATCTCAACCAATCTTGCATACAGATTCACATGCCGGGGACGATTTGCTTCCATGTACATGGAGGGTAAGGCGAAAGCTCTAAAAGAGGACTATGCGTACCAAGCAAAGCAACAGCACAAAAAACCACCACTAGAGGAAGATCTTTCAATTGGCCTAAAGATATATCACAAAGACAAACGCAAACATGACATAGACAACTACTGCAAACTCGTATTCGACGCACTCAATGGAATTTTATGGAAAGACGACAACCAGATCATCGAACTAATAATACAAAAGTACATAGACAAGGAAAAACCTCGTTTAGAGATAATCGTCAACTAACTGTGGAAAACGTACCTTTACCTATCAAGCGAAGCTGGTATAATCATTAAAAGTTAAGCCAACCTACATCATGGGAGCATACCTAGGAAAAATCGCAAATGACGCAAGATTAAAAGTTTTAGATTTAATCTTCAATGCACAAACCTCCCATATCGGGAGTAATTTTAGTTGTATAGACATAATGGCTTGTATTTTTGAGAGGGTGGATCTCGACAGGGACAAGTTTATTTTGAGCAAAGGGTGGGCTGCGGCTTCACTCTATTATTTTTTACACCGCAAGGGACGTATTACACAGAAGCAACTGGACTCCTATTGCCAGGAAGGCAGTGAGTTCATAGGTCTTGCAGAACCTATTCATCCAGACATCCCTTTTGCGGGGGGTTCTATGGGGCTCGCCTTGCCTGCCGCTGTTGGGTTTGCGCTCGCCAAGAAGATCAAGGGTGAGCCCGGGACGATTTATGTTCTCATGTCAGAGGGAGAGATACAGTCTGGCACCACGTGGGAGGCAGCCATGATTGCTTCTCATTTCAAGCTAGACAATCTTATGGTGATCTTGGACAACAATGGACATCAAGCAATGGGAGCCACGAAGGACATTATGGACTTCAACCCGGTGTGTAATAAGTTTGTAGACTTTGGGTGGGAGACAGCACAGGCAGACGGACATAATTATATTTTGTTTGCGCGTGAGCTCCGTAACAATAAAGGGTTGCCCAAGTTTATTGACGCCAAGACGGTCAAAGGTAAGGGGGTGCCGTTTATGGAGGACGACAACATCTGGCACTACCGCGCACCGAATGAAAACGAGTATCTATCAGCTAAAACAATCTTATGTCAGAGATAACCCAAGAAACAGACACACGCCGTGTGTTTATTGATACCTTGTGTGAACTGGCACAAAAGGATGAGCGCATCGTATTTATCGTCCCAGATGTCGGTTTTAACTATGCTGAAAAGTTTCAGAAGATGTTCCCAGACCGTTATTTCAATTTCGGAGTTACAGAGCAATCAACAATCCTGGCCGCTGCGGGGATGGCTCTCTCAGGACTGAAACCTTATGTGTATACCATGCTTAACTTTAGTGTGTTTCGACCCTTTGAGATGGTTAGAAATGGTGTGGCACTGCATAATGCAGACGTTAAGATCCTTGGTGTCAAAGGTAGCGAGAAGTATAAGTTCTTAGGGTTCTCACACAACATGGTTTTTGAGGATGAGGACATATACCACCTAGAGCCTTATATGAAATGTTTCAAGCCGGAGGTGGGGGACGTGAAAGAAGTAATTGTCGATACTTATAATAGTGATAAACCTGTATATATACGCTTATGATGGTTAAATTCGTTGATTTCCCAAAGCAATATCATAAATATCAAGCTGAACTTGACAATGCATGGCATGGTGTAGCTGAACGGGGTGATCTTATTCTTAGAGAAGATGTCGAGGAGTTTGAGGAGAAGCTGGCTGCCTTTGTGGGAACCGGGTATGCGGTTGGTGTAAACTCCGGCACTGACGCCTTGTTTCTCTCACTAAAGATGCTGGGAATTAAAGAAGGGGATGAGGTGATAACGGTAGGTCACACTTTCCACGCCACAGTTGAGGTGATTCATCATTGTGGAGCAACTCCCGTATTGGTAAATGTTGGCAAAGATAGCATGATGGATTTGGAAGAGGTCAAGTCAAAGATTACAGAGAACACGCGGGCCATCATTCCGGTTCATCTAATGGGAGACATGGTAGACATGAAGGCTCTTGCCGAAATGACCGACCTCCCGATTATAGAGGACGCTTGCCAAGCGCTCGGGGCTGAGATTGATGGAAAGCGGGCGGGGGCATGGGGTTTAACTGGCTGCTTCTCTTTTTACCCGGCTAAGATACTGGGTTCTTTTGGTGATGCGGGGGCAATAACCACAGACGATAAAGAAATGGCTGACGAGCTCAAAGACCTCCGGAATCACTATAAATATAATCCGGGCAAGTTTGGTTACAATTCACGACTAGACAATCTGCAAGCTGCATTGCTTAATGTAAAGATAGACCACCTACCAGAGATGCTTACCCGTCGCAGAGAGATATCTCAGATTTACGATCATCTACTACAGGACGTTGATATCACCCTCCCCACACTCCGACACGGCCGTGTATATCAAGATTACATAATTCGCACCGATAGGCGCGACGAGCTGGCCGACTTCCTAGAGGATAACGGGATTCAAACAATGAAAAATGACTATCACTTCCCGGATTCTCTACCCAAGCCACAAGATACCATCGAACTAGAAAGGCAAACTCTCAGGTTGCCGTGTAATGACGTGCTAGAAGATATTGAGATTATGTATGTCGTTAAGATGGTCCGTGAGTTCTATGAAAAATAAACGCATCCTCGTTGCTGGTGGAGCTGGCTCAATAGGGTCTGAACTTGTGAGGCAGTTATCAGAACACAATAAGGTTTATGTTTTGGACACCAACGAATCGGCGTTGTTTGATCTCACGGATTCTCTCAAGGGCCGTGATGTGTGGGGCAGGGTTGGGGACATCAAAGACTATAAGACTGTATCAGATGTATTTGAAGACTTTAAGCCACAAATAGTATTCAATGCCGCGGCATACAAACATGTGCCGCTTATGGAGTACACGCCCTTAGAGGCCATAAATACCAACGTGATAGGGCATTACAACCTAGTACACGTAGCGAAGACGTGGGAGTGCGTAGAGCGATTTGTGTATGTGTCCACCGATAAGGCGGTTAGTGCTAACTCTGTCATGGGGGCCACCAAAAGGCTGGGAGAGATCATTGCAATCAACAATGGATTCACTGTGGTGAGGTTTGGTAACGTGATGGGAAGCAGGGGAAGCCTACTACCTATATGGCAACGACAGGTTGATGCCGGTCAATCAATCACTGTGACAGACAAAGGGATGGACCGCTACATGATGTCAATACCAGACGCTTGCGAGTTGGTGGTTGAGGCTACCAAACACAAAGAGGTGGGCATCTTCGTTATGGACATGGGAGAGAAGATAAACATATACGACCTCGCTCACAAAGTTGTGAAAGGAACCAAGACGAAGGTTGAGCTGACACAAATGCGCCCAGGCGAGACATTAACAGAAGAGCTTATGACCAAAGAAGAAGAGTTAAGAGCTATTAAGAGTGGTAATTTTTGGATAATAAAATGAGGAATCTAAATATAGGCCATGGTAAGAGTGGGCGTTCACTTAAATTTGCAATCATAGGTAAGGGGTTTATCTTTGATCGACACGTTCAAGCTATTGAGGGTGTGGGTGGTCAGGTTTTGTTCACTTGCGACATAGACGAAACTAAAAACCCAAATTTCACCGACTGGCTTGAGATGTTCAATGACCCAAGGTTTGACGAGGTTGATGCAGTAGTAATTGCAGCGCCCAATTATCTACACGCGCCAATTACCCGTGAGGCACTTTTACGGGGAAAGAAAGTCTTGTGCGAGAAACCCCTAAGCATAGGAGATACAAAGGGAATGGGGGGAGTCTTTACTGTTATGCAACTCCGGCACCATCCCGAGTTATTGAAACTAAACAAGCCTAAAGAGATAACAGTTACAGCTAAGATGTTCAGAGATGAAGTCTATTGGGACTCATGGAAGGGTAATGATGTTAAGTCGGGAGGGATACTTTACAATCTTGGTGTGCACTATGTTGACCTTGCTGTGTTCCTGTTGGGTGACTCATGGGAGATCGAGACTGTGGAAAAGTCTAAGAAAAAAATAACTGCACGTGTTAGATTTGGAGAGAGTGTCGCTGACTTCCACATTGAGGTCGTTGACAGCAGGGAGGAGCAAGGTCGATCCCTTCAGGCAGACGGTAGAGAAATCGTTCTCTCAAATCAAGACAATTTGTCGTATGAGGACTTACACACAGCAGTATATAAGGAATTTGTAGCAGGTCGCGGAGTGAGCCTTGAAGAGGCGGGCAAGAGCCTGAAACTAATAAAAGCGATATTACAATGAGATTACAGTGCATCAAATGCGTGATGGACAAGAGTGCACCGGAGATAACCTTCGACGAGACGGGCGTTTGTAATTACTGTCACATGGCGCAGCACGAGATATCTCTGAGTAAGGAGCTGAGAAAGAATGTCCTTGGAATGATCCAAGATATTAAGCAGAAGGGTGGTAAGTATGATTGTTTGATCGGGCTGTCGGGTGGGGTCGATAGTTCTACCACCCTAGTAAAAGCAGTTGACGCGGGACTGAAACCCCTTTGCTTCTCAGTCGATAATGGATGGCAGGACCCCAAGGCAGATGAGAACATCATGCGCCTTGTTGAGGGTCTGAAGGTTCCATACTACAAATACAATGTAGACAAATCACGGTTTATACGTTTGCAAAGTGCTTTTATTCAGGCTGGTCAAAAAAACTTAGAGATACCAACCGACCACATACTCATGGCCAAGACGTTGGAAGTAGCAGCAGCAAACGGTATAAAGTGTATCCTCAGTGGAGGTAACGTAAACACAGAATCCATTATGCCCGCCTCTTGGGGATACAACGCTCGAGACCTTGTTCACATGAAAGATGTGTATCACAAGATGAGGGGTAAGCCACTTAAAGGGCTCCCCGTATGTTCATTGTTAAAATGGAACTACTACAAGTGGGTTAAGGGGATATACACTGTATATCTACTAGATTACTTTGACTATAATAGGGCTGACTCAATCAAGATGCTTGAGGAGCGCTTTGGTTACAAGGATTATGGAGAGAAGCATTGCGAGTCATCATTTACAATGTGGTTTCAGAACTACTATCTATTCGAGAAGTTTGGCATCGACAAGCGGAAGGCTCATCTTTCCTCACTGATAAACTCGGGGCAGATCACACGAGAAGAAGCGCTACATGAACTAACTAAGTCGCCAGTGTATCCCGATCTGGAAATTGATTGTGTAAAATACAAGAAGCGCCCATACACTGACTTCAAAACAGATGAAAAGTTATACCTATTTATTAGTAAAATTATAAAAATATGGAAATCATAAACGATTTTGATACAAGCGTTCGCAAGGCGTTTGACGAGATCGACCCTCATTGGAAAGAATACAGTGGTATTGTGGTATGTGGGACACACGAACAGCAGGACATGGAAAAGATCATTGACCGTATCCGTACTGCACGTGAGAAGAGCCTCCCTTTCCTTGGTATATGTGGCGGCTTACAGTTAGCTGTCATTGAGTACGCCAGGAACGTGTTGAACATTGAAAAAGCGACGAGCCAAGAGTTTGAACCAGCATCACCTGATGCTGTGGTTATCAAAATGCCAGAGCTGCGAGTAGGAAGTAAGATGGTTGGGACCCGTTTTGAAAGCCACTGGCACAACTACCAAGTGACGCCTCAGATACACTCAGGGCTTAAAGCAGAGTTTTTGCTGACTGTTTCAGATGGTGTGCTTGAAGAACTGAAGCACTACAGTAAGCCATTCGTAGCTGTACAGTATCATCCAGAATATCAAAGTAGTGTCGATGCCCCACATAAGTTATTAGTAGATTTTATCAGTGTATGCAAGTAAATCAATGTCGAGTAGCCCCCTCACTTGGGGCCCTAGAGGGCAGCAACTTTGATGTGTGGGGCACAAGAGAATACTATAGCGAAGATCGCCCCGCTGTATTCTTTGGTCTATATGGTCTTCCTGACTTTTATGCATTGTGGAGACACGTGGGTACCAAGTGGATACTGTGGTGTGGTAGTGACATAACCCACTTCCAGAATGGTTACTGGCTTGAAGAGGGCGGGGGTATTAGGGTTGACTCTCAGCCCCTAGCGGAGTGGATAAATAAGAATTGTGATAATTGGGTGGAAAATGAGGTCGAACGACAAGCTCTAGCGGATATGGGTATTGATTCCAAGGTGTGCCCTAGTTTCATGGGTAATGTTGATGATTATGGTGTAGAGTTTAAGTATAACGATCGCCCCAATGTCTACCTCTCAGCAAATGAGGGCAGAGAGGTAGAATATGGTTGGAACTTAGTAGAGGAGATAGCCGACAAGTGTGATGTAGACTTTCACCTATATGGATCAGACACATGGACTACTAAGCATCACAATGTGTTTATTCATGGTAGGGTGACAAAGCGTGAGATGAATAATGATGTTATGCACATGCAATGTGGGCTGCGCCTTAATGAGACAATGGACGGCTTTAGTGAAATCACAGCCAAGTCTATATTGTGGGGTCAACACCCGCTGGTGTGGGCTGCGTACAAATATCCGCATTTGAAGTCATTCAAAGACGAGGCTGAACTGGTCAAGCGACTGAATGAGCTGACGAATGAGACCCTACCTCACCCGTACCGTGACCATTACAAGCAAGCAATAAACAAATATCCATGGAACACAAAACAGTAGCACACTTCATGTATGTACCTTTCACTGGCTTAGGTCTGTATGGAGGACATAGAGGAAAGCGGTGGCTCAAAAACCGCATAAAGATATTTAAGCAGTTCACTGTACCATCCTTACAGCAGCAGACGAACCAGAATTTTGTTTTGTGGGTATCATGGCGCCATGAAGACAGGTTGGACCATGACGTTATGGACTTGTGGTTTGACTTACAAGAGATGTTTCCTAATCGTATTGTGTTTACTTATTCAGGTGTATGCTTTTGGGATGACAAATACCCTAAAGAGGAGGCTCACGCGCGTTTAGTAGAGGCATTACATGGTTCAATGGGTAATTTGATCAATTGTCTTGGGGAAGCGGACACAGTGCTTATGACTATACAGCCGAGCGATGATTGCTATTATGCAACAGCGGTAGACGAGATACAGGCCACCCTACAGGATAACAGTTTGGAAGTGTTCGGATATAAGCACGGGTTTGTCATGGATTATATATCGGGCCGTGTAGCTGAATGGAACCCCATTACCACGCCCCCGTTCTATACTATAAAGTTTCCCCGTGAAATCTTTGTGGACCCTATTAAGCACGTCAAACATACCGGACCTTATGAATCACATGAGTACGTTAAAGACTTCCTCAATGCATATTATTGCGACTATCGCGGTTTCATTGTTGGCACGCACGGTGAGAACATCAGCACTGTGTTTGACCACCCATTTGCTAAAGAAACGGAGGAGAAGCCTGTCGGCTTTCCCGAGTTCGCACCGCTTAAACTAAAAAGTAGCGTGCGCAAGAGCTTGATGCGCATGTTACCACACGGCTGGCAGCGGAAGCTTAGGTATTGGCTTGGTGAGTGTTTTTATTCTAGGCTTTATAGGTGGCTGAGATCATGAAGTTATTCCGAGACACAAAAGAGCACACAAAGTACTGGACAGGCAGAGAAATGGACTGGAAAAAGGACTATCTCGATACGTGGGCACACCCACATCGGTACTATATCTCACACATATTGTCCGGTTTGAAATGGGGCTCGCTGTTAGAGATTGGCTGTGGTTCTGGCCCAAACCTCGTCAATTTAGTTAAGCATTTCCCAGGAAAGCAGGTAGGTGGTATCGACATTGTGCCGGAAGCAATAGAGCTTGCGCAGAAGACGTTCAAGGGAGCTTTTCTAAAGGTCGGGTCGGCTGAGGACTTAATGATGTCAGATAAGAGCACTGATATTATACTCACTGATATGTGCCTCATATATGTAAACAAGCCGGACAAGGCAATGAGAGAGATAAGGAGGGTGGCGCGCAATTATGTGATGTTCTGTGAATTACATACAGAATCGTGGTGGATGCGCCTAAGATTAAAGTGGGGATCGGGTTATACGGCGCATAATTATGTTAAACTGCTTCAGAAGTATGGTTTCTATGATATAACCAAGATCAAGATACCAGAGGAGATGTGGCCGGGCGGCAACCCACAAAAAGACTACGGATATATAATAATAGCTAAAACACCTAAACGATAATATGGACTTAATTACAATACTATTGGCCGTCATCGCAGTAACCGAGATGACTCGGCTTGTGATGACACACAAGAACATAAGCAAGAAGGCTCATTTCAAAGAGAAACTAAAGGGAACGGGGCGCATGATCTGGGACCTCGAGTTTAAGAAATTCAAGATCCGCGAGATGCGTGAGGATGTCCGCAAGGAATACGACTTCACAAAGGCGCGCATTTCCAGCCTAGAGAACGAAATGGAGGGATTTAAGGGAGACAAAGAAGAGAAGGCCCGCATGGATGATCAAATGGTGCTTGCAAAGCGTGACCTGGAGCGTTTTGAGAGCCAATTACAGTCATTGGATCTTGAAATCAACGGTAGCAAGCCGAATAGTCAATACCCGGACGGCGTTAGTGGCTTGAACGACCAGATTGAATCATTAAGAGCTCTGTGTGAGATGCTACAAGCATGGGCTAAAGAGGCTTAACATGGCTAGGCAGTCAAGGACCTACAAGCCCTCTGATTCCTACCCACACAGAGAACACCGTTCAAAGAAAGGCAGACGACCATATGCAAGGAAAAAGAGGGCGCTACGTGTTATGCTTGATGAAAGATTAAACAAGATAGAAAAGCATTATGGCTCACGTTAAACCTAAGAAGAAAAAGAAGAAAGCAAAACGCCCCTATTAAGGGGCTTTTGCTTTAGAGGTGGTATATAAATACCATGACCACGGCAATCCAGCACAAATTTACGAGAGCCAGAAAGAAGTATATATCTATGTTCTTGTTCATTAGAATATAACGAGTACGATCAATACCACTATCACGAACATTGCCATCTGCATGTAGTCACCCATTTCATTGTCCATAAGTCAATATATTTAACATCTTGAGTAATGCTTCATCTCTTGAGCTACCCCTTGTGAACCGCATTGTGCGCCTGTACAGGCAGTAATACGTACCACAGAGCTTGTATATCATCATAATACATATTGGTTATATTTCCCAGGGAAACTAGCGTGAACAGCTACTATCACTGGATACATTACCTTCATAGGTATTGATTGCCTCGATGGCACAGTTACGATCATTGACAGCTTCATTGTATAACACCTCAGCACTCACAAGCGCAGCCTCAGCTCGCTCAAGTGTCTTATTGGAATCGGCAACTGACCTAATAGCCTCAGCTAGGTTATCTGTAAGTTTCTGTGGCATATCACGCGCGTCGGTTACTTCAATCACAGGCGAAACATACTCCACACTAGGTGTTTGATAGTTTACATACCACACACCAGCAATGGCCAATACTACTATAGTTATAATGATTATCTTTTTCATATTGTTCTTAGTTAAATTAAAAGGGACTTCGAGAGAGCTGGCGCATAACCGAGCCTAAGCAAAGCTACCGTCGCTCTCTACTCATTCCCTAAACTACATACTACACCTACCATTATACAAGTCAAGTATAACTGCACGCCATGTTGTGGATAACTCTATAACCTTTACATACATACTATAGTTAATGTATTATCTTAATTATGTCTCAAAACTTTGAAAGAGCACCGAAAAAACAGAAATACACTGGTAAGTATAAGAACGCTCAAGAGGGAATTGCAGCTCGCGTTAAGGCTTTAGAGCCATATAACTGGCCAAAAGGCGTTTCAGGTAACCCTAAAGGGCGTCCTGAAGGTACTTTAAGTGCTGTAACACGTATAAAACAGATGTTTACAGCCAATCCAGACCAGTTTGATGAGTTCTTAACGGCCTATTTGAAGGATAAAAGTAATAGAAAACACGTTATAGAGATGATAGATGGCAAGCCAAAGCAGTCTACAGACATAGCTTTGCACGTTCCTAAGCCTTTAGACGACGTATAGCCCTTGACACGCCATTGGCTAACCTTAGCCGTACATTACACATTTCATAGACAAGAGACGCTATGTGTTGCATAACTATGAATGGCTATGTATAGCCCTAAAGCATCCATGTGCCCCTAGTGGGAGTTTGAGAAAAAGAGGTGTTTCAATAACAAGAAGTGATATGTGGTATAATATTGAAGAGACGGGGGGGGTAAGGTCATATAATGCGCCGTAGATTGATTAAGGATACCTATAAAAGCAATTAAAATTTCAAAAATACGACTTTTCCCAGAGAAATATGTTTTCCAAAACAACGGCTTACAAAAAGATTAAACTCCTCAATAAGAGAATCAGAGCAGTACAGGGGGGGACCTCTGCCTCAAAGACTATTTCAATATTATTGTATTTGATTGCTAAGGCTCAGTGTGACAAGACGCCAACCCTCACATCTGTTGTTTCAGAGTCCTTTCCCCACCTCAAAAGGGGTGCAATGCGCGACTTCCTGATGATTCTTGAACAACACGGCTACTACAACGATAAGAACTGGAACCGAAGTGACTTTACCTATACATTTGAAACAGGCTCGAAGATTGAATTCTTCTCGGCTGATCAGCCTTCAAAGGTACGCGGACCACGACGTGACCGTTTGTTCCTGAACGAGGCCAACAACGTCCCCTACGAAGCCTTTGACCAACTCGAAGTCCGTACGAAAGATGTTATTTTTATTGACTGGAACCCTACCAACGAATTTTGGTACTACGAAGAGGTGATGATGCCTGATGGTACTTTCCTGAGAAATGATGCAGATCACCTCGTACTCACTTATTTAGATAATGAAGCCTTAGATGGTGAGATTGTTAAATCTATTGAACAAAGGAAAGATCGTAGAGGCTGGTGGACCGTCTATGGACTTGGCCAGCTTGGAGAGGTTGAAGGTAAAATATATAAAGACTGGAAGATTATTGACGAAATTGACCACCATGCCCGAATTGAACGATATGGTCTTGATTTTGGCTATTCCAACGATCCAAGCAGCATAGTTGCGATTTATTACTATGACGGGGGGTATATTTTAGATGAAGTGCTTTATGAGAAAGGGGTCCACAATAAACGTTTAGCCGAGACTATTGAGAATCAGGAGCGACCAGCCCTTATTATTGCGGATTCAGCAGAACCCAAGTCTATTGATGAGATAATGGGGTATGGATTAAATATTGCCGGAGCGGAAAAGGGCCGGGATTCTGTAAATAATGGTATACAGCTCGTACAAGACCTTAGAATAAGTGTTACAAAGCGATCAACCAACATTATCAGGGAATATAGGAACTATCTTTGGAAGACCGATAAAGATGGAAAGGTCCTTAATATTCCGGAACACCAGTTTTCCCACAGTATGGATGCTATAAGGTATGCACTTACTTCTATACAGAAGAATCAGTTCAAGGAACAACCCGAGCAATCATTACCAGCCACCCTTTATTATGAAGAACTTGGCATATGAAGATTGAACTTAATATTGCGAACACTGAAAACGTGCAGAGTCTCTCAAATGAAGACATCGAACAGATAGATGAGATAATGAATGCACTCATTACAACAGGGGCATTAACTGGTGTCAAAAACGGTCAAACTGTGATACACTTTGATCATACGGGTACATTCCAACGAGTAGAACTTCGCTATTTCCCCTGGCAACGTAGGAGAAAATCCAATGAAAGTAGGTAAACGAGTAAAAATCTGGCACATTGGCCTCTCCAATATAGGGGAGTGTTTCATAGGAAACGATTGCGTCATCCATTCTCACGTTTGGATCGGTGATAAGGTCAAGATCGGCGACCGGTGTAAAATCCAGGCATTTTCGTTCCTCCCAACCGGGGTACGTCTGGGAAATGACGTATTCGTTGGCCCGCACGTCTCATTTACCAACGACCGACATCCCCCTTCCGGGGAGTGGTTGCCCACGATAGTTGGCGATAATGTGTCGATTGGTGCAGGGGCTGTGATCCTTCCTGGTGTTTCCCTGGGAAACGGGGCCCGTGTAGGAGCTGGCGCAGTTGTAGCAAGAGACGTTGAGCCTGGCCAGCTTGTAGTTGGACCACGCGCAGAACCGCTTGACGTTACTTAATTCAATAGTACAATTTTAGGAAAGACTCTAACCTAACCCACAGGCGAGCATCATATTTGATGTTCGCCTTTTTTTATATATGGCAGAAAACATAACAATGGACCCGCTTCTAACCAAGCTCATCACTGAAAAGGAGAGCGGAAATCGTTTGCAGGAACGCAAGCACTTGGATTGGGACGACAACTATGAGTTGTATCGCAATAAGGTCAAAACAAACCGCTTAACACAACGACAAGCGGTGATGATTCCTTTAATGAAGGAAACCATTAAGACTATCCTGGCTAGCGTAGACGACGCTCCGAATATTGACTGGATGGAGCAGGGTGGGAATGAGGATAAAGAGATCCTCTTCCAAGAGCTGTGGGACGCCTCAATGCGCGAAAATAAGGTTGAACTGATTGATATTATGGACAAGAAGAATGTCCTTCTTTATGGTATTTCAACTAAAATGTTCAACATAACTGAACAGGGGGTGGATATTGATGTACTGGATACCTATGACGTAACTTATGACCCCCTCATGCAGGCTGGCAATATTGAATCTGCCCGCTTTATAGTACGACAGAACATATTCCGCACCGTTCGAGAGATCCTTGCAGATGATCGTTACACCCAAGAAGGTAAGGACTCTCTTAAAATATGGATTGAAGCGCCAGCCGGATTCCAACACAGCGAAGCAGCTCGTGAACAATGGGAGGCTAAGATGGAACGAGCACGTGACATGGGAGTAGAACATGGAGATTTCCCACTATATGCAGGTGGAGACACACTCGTAAACCTAACAGAACACTACACGCGCATCTGGGACACCAAAACCTCGAAATGGGAGCGTCGCGTTGTTACATATGCAGATAACGAGGTTGTACTTAGTGACGACTCTCTGAAAAGTCTAATCGGAGTAGATTTCTGGCCTTTTGTGGTCTGGAATGAAGACCCCGAGACTAATGACATCTATGCAGATAGTGTCGCCGACCTTGTGCGAACGCCTAATAAAGTAATAAATGTTTGGTTTAGTCAGTTAGTAGAGAACCGAACATTGAAAAACTTCCAGATGCACTGGTACTCAGCAAAGGATGGCTATACTGCTCAGACATACACCCCCGGAGCTGGTGTTATGCTTCCTGCTCCCCCCGGTGACGACATCAATAAGGTAATAAAACCTGTAGAGATCAATGGTCTCGACGACACAATGGACGCGATCAACCTTCTTACCAAGATCGTGGAGCGGGGTTCGGGTGCCACAGCTATTGAGAAAGGCCAAGGTGAGACAGGAACACAAACTCTCGGCGAGATTAACGTGCTCGTCGGGAAGGCAATGGAGCGCTCTGTGTCAATGGCCAAGTTCTACCGACTAGCATGGTACGAAACAGCTTGGAAGTGGGGTAAGCTTATGCACGCTAACGGACCCAAGATCATTAAGCTCTACAAGAAGGGGGCTAGTGGCCGCGTTTATACTAAAAAGATACTGCGTGGGGATTGGAGGTCTGACGAGGGTTATGAACCAAAGGTCACCTCAACCTCAGAACAAGAAAGCGATAGTATTAAAACTATCCAGAAGTTCACTTTCTTGCGCACACAGTTCCCAGGCAATACAGCCCTTGATGTTATTGCTCAGAAACGAATGCTTGAGTCTGTCAACCTTACACCGGAAGAACTGAAACAAGTAACTGATGCTCAGGATGCGCTTCAAGATGCCCAAAACCAGCAGCAACAAGCACAACAACTACCCGGACAACCAGCAGGACAAGTTGCTCCCCCAACTGAAAACGCACGCGAATCAGCACTCCTCAACGAGATCGGGAGTCTAACTAACGAATTGCAATAATGCCAATTGAAGATTTAGAAAACGTTCGAGACACCCTCCAAGCCCTCAAAGCTGAGAAAGATAAGATCACTCAGGACGAAGACAGTGAGGTAGAGGCTACCAAGCTCGCGCTTTTTGCGCAGGGCTTAGAGCAGTTGGAGAATCTTGGTGAAGAAATCCGAGATAGTAACAAAGAAGTTCTGTCAGCTATCGAAAACATGCAGATCAACGTCGCTGCGCCCCAAATGCCAGAGATTAACGTCCCAGAGGCCCGCGTGACAGTAGATATCCCCGAGATAAAGGCGCCGGAAGCTAGGGTCACTGTAGACGTTCCTGAGATCAAGCTTCCTGAGATTCGTGTCCCAAAAGCGCAGGTAGATGTTAAGATCCCAGACATAAAGGTCCCCACCCCACAGGTGACCGTACAAGAGCGAGAATTGGACTCTGTGGAACTGAGAGGGGTAGACGCGAACAATCCACTGCCTGTCATTTTAAGGGACACCAAGGGTAATCTTGTGGACCTGAGAGGGGGTGGCGGATCGGCGACTGGTGGGGGCAGCAATAAAGCACAGTTTGATAAGCTTATTAACAAAGATCCAGAAGATTTCTATTTTGAAGTTGCCGCTGAACGCATACCTAAACACAGTTTTGTTCATAAATTCGGCCAAAATCCCGATATTGACCAGATTGATGGATTTGAAGCTATCTGGAATGGGGGGGGAGATTATACTGGATTTGACGCAACAGTGGAGGATACAATTGACGTATCATCTAGTGACGCTAATGACACGTCGGCAGGGACAGGTGCACGCACAGTGGAATTACAGGGATTGGACGGTGAATATCGAGAGGTTTCCGAAACAGTGGTCCTCGGTGGGACGTCAACAGTTACGACAACCCAAAAGTTCCTTCGGATGCACAGAGGCGTTGTGAGAACTGCCGGGACAGGAGCAGGGAACGCTGGTGCGATAACCGCACAGGCCACAGGGACTTCGGATCATACGTTTATGGTGCTACCTATTGGTTATAATCAGACAATGATTGCTGCTTATACGGTTCCAGGGGGTAAAGACGCGTGTTTGACTTCGTGGTATTCATCATTGTCTGGTAAGACAAATGCTAATGCGAGTATCCGACTCTTGATGCGCCCTCTCGGGCAGACCTTTCAAGTAAAGGAAGAATTTACCTTACGCGCAGCCGGATCGTCTTATGTCCAGCGTGAATACAGGGTTCCGAAAGACTCCATACCAGAAAAGACTGACATAAAGGTTATGGCTGACACAGATGCTAATAATACAGCTATAGCAGCGGGATTTGATCTAATTTTAATAGAACGATAAATATATTATAATAAATTATTAACATGGCAAAAAAAGACTCATTAAGCAAAGCAGCAGAGATTCTTGGTTCGATAGATCGACACAAGAAAGAAGCTGAGAAACAAACACAGGAAGAGCGCCGAAACATGATATTTGGCATATCACAGGGCGTTGTTGATGCGTTGAAGCCTGCTTTGAATCAACTTGCCTCACAGGCACGCCTCACACGAGGGGATGTGGAGGCAATGGTTTCAAAGATTAAGGTTGAAACACATACACCAGACGTTGTGATGCCTGAAATTAACATACCTAAAGCAGAAGTTACGGTACGTAGTCCCAAAGTCAACATTCCAGACATAAAGATGCCCGACAAGATGAATATTGAAGGCTTTGTGTCTCTTATGGGAGTAGACCTTGGTAACCCACTACCAGTACAACTACGAACACCAGGAGGGGCTCCTGTAGATTTTAGCGCCCTCGGCGGTGGAGGAGGCGGTGGAGGAGCCCGTATCGTTAAGGTTAGTGATATATTGGATTCTTCCGGAGCTTCCATTATTGGCGAAGACGGCCTCTTAAAGACCTCGGCGACATCGACAGCAACCCTTGACGCAGACTTCGGAGAAGGTGAAGTAGCTTCAAAGACCCTTCGTATTGTACAGGCTACAGACGCCATTGCATCTGTTAATATTGTCTCAGGTTCAGCGTCCGGAACAGAATACAACGACGCCGGAAACACCGAACTAGGAACGGGCGGACTTATCATGGCGCGTGACTCGGGTGGTTCAATTTATGGTGTTCGCATTGGAGCAGGGACCAGCGAAGTCTCACTCCGCACCAACCAGGCAACAGATTCGATTGCTTCTGTGGCAGTTAAGGAAATCTTTGGCTCTACTGTGACCAGTCTCCTTAATGGAGACAATCGAATTCCAGTTTCAGTCGAAACTGGTGGCTCTGGACTTACTGATGCAGAATTGCGAGCGACCTCGGTTCCCGTGTCTCAAGTATCAGGCGCCAATTGGAGTGTATCTGTAACAGATATTGCTAACACCGTAGCAGCAAGCCTTGTTGACTCTTCGGGAGTACAGTACTCTGGCAACAACCCAATGACCGCCAAAATGGCCGGCACGAGTAATGCGGTTGTAGATGTTCTCACCTCGGGAGCAGACGGCGTAAGCAACACAGAGAATGAGCTTGTTTCCGCCGCCTTGAACTACGGCTATAATGGCACAAGTTGGGATCGTACCCACAACGGAATTGGAGACGAGGCCGGGGCAATACGTGTTGTTCATGCATCTGACGCAACGGCAAGTACTAACGTGGTCTCCACGGTTGGTCTCACCGACACCGAGCTAAGAGCATCTAGCGTACCTGTGGAACAAGTTTCCGGCAGCCAATGGTCTACGCTTGCACGACCTATCCAGGTTCGAGATTCGCTCGGAACAGCTTACACGTCACTTTCCACGGGGACAGAAGCGACGTTCTTGGCGGCCGAAGCTGGCAAATTCCATGATCTAGTGTGGGTGTTGGGAGCCAATCAATCAGATGCAGCCGTTACTGTTGATTTAAGAATGGTTACCGCGGGCAACGTGGTAATGAGCCTTGAAATTCCAGCAAATAGTACAGCCGGTATCGCACCAGCCGTGCCATATCCACAATCAGATTCAGGCAACAATTGGACGGTTGATATGCCAGATATCACAGGCACAACTGTTGACATAACTGGTCTATTCAGTAAGGAAGACTAAGTATTATGGACATTCGCAGTAAACTTAAAGGAAAGACAATTGACGAGGAATTAAGATTCTTGTATCGCGTCAACGAGATATTGCGCCTTGAACATAACGCTGAGGGTACCAAGTTCAGGGACGGTGTCATTACTGAGGCGCAGTGGGATGTATACAAACAGGGGTTTCGAGCGCGACAAAAGAGAATATTGGGCAGGGCTTCGGCGATTAGGAAAAGACTGGGCCTAGACAAAGTGGTGCATGGTACTGCCGCAGAAGAACTGGCTGCTCGCGATCGAAGTACCAAACACAAACGAGAGGGCTCGATTGCTAGCCGCTTCGATGGTGAGATAGATATTAAAACAATAGAGTAATATGGCACTAGAAGACTTCACTACATATACGGAGAGTGATCCCACGGCAGACATTACCGTGACCTCAACGAAAGTTGATGTTGTGAGTATTGCAGAAGAGGCCGACGCACAGGTTTATTCAGACAAGGGCGCCTCACATTTTGATGGCGACTTTACGTGGCAGTTTGAAGTGTTTATGACCAAGGACACTGGTGGGGGCCATAACATTATCCTGGGAGGACTTAGTCTGACTAATGATGATGTGTCAACAGATACCAACAAGAAGCTGGGATTACGTTTGTTTGACAATACCTCCAATATTGATATGTGTGTGCACAAACGTGACTCAGGGGGAGAGGCACAAGATTGTCTAGCGTCAGCGTTATCACATTCCACCTTATATTACCCCGAATTGGAGCGTGATGAGGCTGCCAGTGCCAACGGAGATTTGATCGCCAGGATATATACCGACTCAGCTCGAACATCACTTCACGACACCCTTACCGTCTCCCTCTCAGAGAATCTGGATTGGCAATACGCTTATGGTTTTATGAACTATGGGACCGCAACAGGAGCGGTGGGTATTACGGCTTTCATACAGAATCTCGACTTACAGGAAGGAGGAGGACCGACGCCAGCCACGGCTAAGTCTCCAACACTATTAACATTAGGAGCAGGATAAGATGCACAATGTACTGTCACAACTCTTAGAACGACGGGGGATAAAAGATACGACAGAACTTACTGAGGAAGAACGCCAGGATTTTGCCAACTGGCAGCAGATTCTCGGTGAAGAGGACGTCAGTATTAAGGGCCTCTTAGGCTTCATAGAGAGCGAAATTGCCCACACACAGAGCGAATTCAAAGACTTAGACCGAACCACAGAGAAGACTGAGCGCATTGGTATGAAGTTAGGAATCTTCATAACCATCCGAGATTTAATAAATAGCAAGGAAAAAGAGAGAGAAGGACTGATTGAACGCTTGACCAACTTGTAATCAATCGTATAATTAAACTTAATAACCCTAACCTATCAAAAAGGCGGGACACCTGAGAAGGGGTCTCGTTTTTATTTTTTATGGCTTTTACAGTAAACCAAAAAAAGGACTTCACTGTTGCGCAGGCAGGTTTCGCAGGGAATTTGAAGCCCAACAAAGTTAAGGCTCGCAAGGTTCACGCAACCGTGAGCGGCATTACGCCCGCAGGAACACCAGCGCTAAAGGCTATGCAGGGCAAAGTGCCTATTGATAACAGTAAATAGCCTGTTCGACCTGCTATGTCGTTAAACTGCCATTATTAGAGTAATCCATCTCATAAAATGGAAGAAAAAACAGAGGAAAAGGAACCTCAAACAAATCCTGAAACCGAGGTTGAAAAGACCGAAGAAGCTCCCAAGGCGGAGATTACTTCTGAGGAAATTGACGACCTCAAACACCGAGCTGAGGTTAGCTCTCAGAATTTCGAGAGAGCTAAGAAAGCCGAAGCTAGGATAAAAGAACTCGAAAAAGAAACATTGTCAGATAACGACAAACTTTCTGAAATCGATGATGAGGAGATTAGCAAGTTAAAAGATGATCTTTCTACAGTGAAAGACGAGCTTGCTAAGGGCAAGGTGTTAGAACGTTACCCCGATCTCAAAGAAGTCTGGTCTGAATTCGATGAATTCCGAACAGATGATGAGAATAAGGGAATGAACCTCAACACCGCAGCAAAGGCTTTTGCCATCGAAAAAGGACTTCTCGAACCGAATCGTAAAGGTCTCGAGAAATCTACTGGAGGTGACAAGGCTCCCGCCCCATCAGGAATGACAGCCGAAGAGGTAAAAAATCTTCGTGAGAATGACTATAATAAGTATAGAGATATGCTTAAAAAAGGTCAGATCAAGATGTCATAGGTCGCAGGAGTTAGTCAGAAAACTATATAATGGCTACATTAAGTAATTTTGGAGAACAATTTGCAAGTAAGGTCCTTGAAAAGACCTACCAGAACGCAGTTGTTGACGCTATCGCTAACCGTGATTACGAAGGTGAGATCAAAAAGCCAGGAGATCGTGTAAACATTCTCTCTTTCCTCAATAGCATCCTTCTTAGTGACTACTCAGTTGGTTCAGACATGAGTTCTGAAACAATTGTAGACGCTGAGGATCAGCTTATTGTTGAAAAACGAAAATACTACAACTTCTCGCTTGATCGCCTCGAGGATCTATTCACCTACGGTGGAGACATCCCTGAGAACCTTCTTACGGACGCATCGAAAGTTCTCGAAAAAGAAATCGACACCTACGTTCTCGACAAATTCGGATCAGAAGCTAAGGCAGGTAACTGGATTGGTATCGACCTCGTGGTTGATGGTTCAGGTCAGACAATGGCCTCAATCACCACAACCGCAACAGGTGGTACAGTCAACCTTTCAACCAACGTGGTAAACGGTGGTGGAATGGCAACAGTTGAAAACCCTCGCGATGGCGCAAGCTACTCAAGTGGATTCGACAGCTCGGACCTCTTCAAGGGATTCCGACTTCGATCAACCGCAGCATTTGTTTCACCTTGGTATCGTATCTCGGGTGTCACAGACACAAACACTGCAACTCTTACCGAATGGGATGAGGCAGTAGGCGGTTCAGACTTTGAAGAAGGTATGACACTCCGTGGTTTGTTTGGTGGAGATGGCATTAGCTTCCCCAAGGGAGGTGACGGCAACGCTTCACTTCTTACCATGTCAAGTCTTGGTTGGGAGATTCAGGCAGCAGCAGCAACTTCGGTTACCGCAGCGTCTATCTACGACCAGACAACCCTCCTCGCTGAGGCACTTGACGAAGATGAAGTATCAGCAGAAGACCGTAAAGTTACGGTTCCTCCAGCAGGTATCACTATGCTTCGTCAGGCATCAGAGCTTCAACCAACCGGCATCGCTGAAATCTTCGGCGGCACCGTACTCAATGGACGAGTCATGCGATTTGGTGGATTCGATGTCCATAGCGCAGCAGGTTCACGTGTTTCAACACGATCAGGTCACCCTACATCTTCAGGTGTTGGTTCAGACCTTACTACAACCACAGGTGCGACAGGTTACATCATTCCAGCAAACCACATGGGATGCATCACTTATGCAGATAAGTGGAGCGAGTCTCGAGTAGTTGATGCTGAGAACCAGTTTGCAAAGAAGTACCAAGGTCTCTTCCTCTTCGGAGCGAAGGTACCTCGTTACCGACGTAAATTTGCAGCAGTTCTCTTCGGAAGTTTCTAATCGTTAAATAACGGTTCGTTCATGGAGTGGCCTACTTGACGCAAGCCACTCCATACGTCAGGGAGCGAACCCCCCTGTATATGATCTACATAAAAAGATTGCTCTTTAAGTTGATGAAGAAATCTCCTGCTTCAATGGAGATGGTGCAGTACTGGAAACACAAAGAATCTGTGCAGGCTAAAGTCACAGAACTCGATGGAGTTACTGTTATGTATATGGAGGGCGAGAAATACGCCTTCCCCGGATTCCCACGTGGACATCTACTCTTCGGCTCGTTGTCCAAACTCAAACATGAGGTTAAAAACCAGATTTTCAATGAATCTTGGGCCTTATTAGAAGAGGGTGGCTCGTCAAAGGAAGTCATACAGCACATCAAATCTAAAGCACTACCAAATGTGTTTAAGATATTGGAAGCTAATAGATACGACCTAGTCCCCGAGAAGAAGATGGTTATTTCGGTGCGCGAACTACACCGGGCGTGGACAAAGGTTTCCCCAGGAACGCATGAGTTACGTGACTTGATCTGTTATGTCCTACAAGAAGATGACGGCTACCGGTTTCGATTCCAGTGGCTTGCTGGATACATGCCAACTTGGTTGTTTCGCTTCGTAAGCCCCACCAAAGCTCTAGATAAGGCTTTTCAGTGGATAGAGGTTGCTGAGGTGATAAATGACATGAAGGAGAGGCAAGTACTTCTGCGGCGCATCATTATGACCATACTGGATGATCCTCACTATCGCAAACAGCTAGATCGACTCTTTAGAGAGATTGACTGGAAAAAGATACGGATGTCAAAAGCAGATAAATACTTCTTTAGGGGCAAATATTTCAAAGTGGATCTTGACCTTTTTGAATACTAATATGGCACAATTTGAAATATCAGGAAAAAACTTAATACAGGGAGAGAGTCAGACGGAATATATCGCCGATCGAGGCTTCTCACCGTCCAGCGTCAATCTTAACCTCACCAAACAGCGAGGTGTTCTTCATTTTAGGGAGACACAAACCGATCGTGGCGGGGCTACTCTAACAGGAAACATTGTTGCAGATGCGTATGATGTATCGTTCAACGGCCAGGACAACTACCTTGTTGATGAGAATGGAGCCTTCTACACACTCCTAGATTCCACATTTACCAAACGACAAACGGTGGTAGGTTCATCTGGAGATAATCTTAGCTTTAATTTAGGGACCACAGAATCGAAGCAGTTCAAAGGGAGTTTGTTTACCACAGCGGTATATGGCAACTCGGCAATGGAAATCATTAAGATGAACTCAACCGACATATCGACAGTTGACAGTACATGGTGGTCTGTGACGAATGGTATGGACACAACAACCGTGGCGGCAGTTAACAACGCACGGCACCCCATTGAGGTGGTTGAAGACAGTATATATTTTGGAGATGGCAGCAACATCCACAAATATGACGGAACAACAGTCACTCAGAATTGGGCAGCATTACCAACAGACCAAAACATTACATCACTGCGCCGACATCCGGACGGTAAGACTCTTTTGGCCTTTACGGGGAAGACGGCTAACTTCGCACATGCACAACCTGACGGCGGACGAGTGTATTATGTTAATCCAAACATCGCCGACTGGATTCGTGAGGTAGAACTTACGGCTCAAGTAGAAGGAACTAGACAGCACGCTGGTGTTGTCTACGTCACATATGGGGGTCGTTTTGGTTGGTTCGATGGTACTGGGCTGCGTTTTCTTAAACAGTTGGAAACCTCCACAACAGTTTATTCCCACAACTTCACTTCGATGGAAGACATACTCTTGTTCCGGGATGGCCGGAATGTAATTGCCTATGGAGACTTGGGTGTAGGGAATGTGTTTTGGAAGCCTTTCCGTAATACAGACAACTCGTTTGCGCTTAACAATATCTCATATAAAGGAGGCCAGAAGCTTCTTGTGGCCTATAGTGATGGGTCTGGTGGTGGAACCTTGGGGGAGGTTGATTATGATAATGGGGGCACTGTGGGTGATTTCTTTACAAATCGTCTCTTTCTTGGTTCAGAGGTCGTGGTCAATCAGATAGATATACTACACGATATTACAAATGCCGCGGGAGTTAGCCGCTTCAAAGTATCCGAACGTGACATTGACGATAACACAAATGTAGTTGCAGACATCAACCATACAAACCAAAGCATTAGTCACTCGCGTGTCAATGTAGATATTAAATCCAATCTATTACAGCTCAACATAATTCCATTTAATGATATTTTAGGAATCAAACTTCTAAGAGCAACTTATGAACCCGTTCGATAATTCACCAAAACTTGATCCCATAACTGGGATGCCTCAAGAGCAACACACTTCACAGGGTGATGCATTTCCTAATGAGAAGAACTGGCACGACATTACAGGTTTCTTAACACGTTTAGAAGTAGTACCGACTTACACCCCCAAAGGTCTTTTTGACCAATTGGTGACTGTTACGAATGGGGGCGCAACCATGTCCAGCACAGTAGTTTATGTATATGAAACAATAAAAAAAACTTGGGTCAAAATTGCACCACAACAATTACGAACAGAGGTGTTTAATTCGGGCGGCACGTGGAATCGTCCCGATGGCGTGGGTAAGGTCTTTGTAAGAATGTTAGGTGCTGGTGGTGGTGGTGGTGAGGCTGCGGCGGGAGCAGGCTTAGGTGTCCAGGGTGGTGGTGGTGGCGCTGGTGGTTACGTAGAAGCTGAGATTGAAGTTGATGCAGATGTGGTCGTCTCTGTTGGAACGGGTGGCCCAGGTGGAACGGGTGACGGTCCTTCTAGTGGTGGTATCGGGGGAGACACATCCTTTGTTGGAGTAACGACAGTCACAGCAGGTGGAGGAGGCGGTGGCATAAATGGTGGAGCTGGTGGAGCTGGTGGAGCTGGCGGCACAAACACTAACGGGGACCTTGATATAACGGGGAGGGCAGGAAAACCACGAACAACAGTGTTACCCTCATTGGGTGGAGATGGTGCAGATACGCCCTTTGGTAGTGGTGGCCCTGGCGGTTCGGGAGCTGGTTCAACTGGCTCGGGCAAAGGTTCAGGTGGGGGAGGCGGTGGAACAGCCAGCGCTGATGGTGGTAGCGGAGCCAACGGTATGGCTATTATCCAGTGGATAGAATAACTTTTAATAAAGTAATATGATTACAACTTATAGTGACATAAGGACTGACGTGCTAGACAAAGCGGGACTCGCAACGACCGCAGGGTTTATCACACAGGACATGCTGAACAATTGGATTCAGCAAGCAGAGCGGTGGGCAACCTCGTTCAAAAACTTCCCTTGTACAGAGGGGCGTGTTTCGACCACCTGGACGGGAACAGAGGAGCTAACCTTTGAGGGGTACCGCTCGGACTCGTTTCGATACTTGAAGGTCGGGGAGAAGCGATTCAGAAAACTGAACTTTGAGGACTACGAAATTTTCAAAGAGGAAGAGCCTGACAGCGAAGAAAAGGTGTACACAGACTTTGGTAAGCTCGTTCTCATAAACCCACGGGCAGATGTTTCGGGAACGCTTACAGCGTTTGGGCAATTCGAGCCCGCACCGATTGATGTAACGGACGAAGAATCAACCACAGTGTTCTCAAATGGTAACGAAGAAGGCAACGAGGCGATCGTTGAGAAGGTGCTCTCTTTCATTGAAAGCAGGAAGCAGGACGATAACGCCGCAGCTAAGCACTTAGAGAGTGCCGAAGGAATACTTGATAAGATGGATGAGGCTGTAGATGAACGGCAATTCCGATATCAAACACACAGGTCGAGAGGTGGTATGTTTAAGAGAATAAATGTTTTGGGGGGCGGGATAGACGACGAACTAATCCGACGCGATCAGTTCCCTTTTAGTTAATATGGCAATCACACATAAAGTACAAGCAGGAGACACTGTCTCCGCAATAGCAAAGAGGTTTAATGTGCCAGTTTCGGCCGTCTCCGGATTTCGTTCCAATAACGCGAACGTAATCTTTCCCGGGGAAGTGCTTACTGTAGCAACTCCCGCGGAAGAAGCCGCGGGCGTAACCCCACAACCAGTCCAGACCCTTGACCCAACTCTTAATGGTCCAGAGCAGGTTCAAACACTAGATCCAGAACTAACAGGACCAGCAGATGGCCCTGTACAACCACAGGCACAGCCAACGCCCGAACCAGCACCAACCGCACTTCCAACGCGGACCCCGGCGCCAGTACAGACTCAACCAGCCCCACAACAGGCCCCTGCACCTGCCCCGCAAACATTCACCACACCATCAGGCGCGGTTGTGGATACCGAAGGGAGGACAATTAGTGGCCCAACGCAAGAACCAGAGGAGGAAGGTGGCACAGGAACACCCACGGAAGAACAGGAGCCAGACAATGTGCTTGACGATCTTGGTTTTGACCAGGGAGCTGTAGAACGTGGCTTTAATACCAACCCGGACGCTACTCTGTCAGAGATAATCTCACAAGTTATGGAAGCCACCGGCCTGCCCGACATACGCACAAACGTCACAGACCTGGCCAACGAGATTGAGTCGCTTGAAAATGAACGAGATACTCAGATCGAAGATATTGTAGACAATCCGTTTATTTCAGCCGGAACACAGAACGCCCGCGTAAAGAAACTACAAGAGAAGTTTGAAAAACGAATCAACGCCAGAGTCAATCGCTTAACTCTTCTGCAGGACGCTAACCGTGAAGCTCGTCAAGCAGCTCAATTCGCAGCAACCACAGCCATTAGTCTCTTTGATAAAGACCGACGGTTCCAGCAAGACCAGCTTGAATTCCTACTAGACCAACAGGAGAAGAGCCTTGAGGCGCGCAGAGACCTTGAATCAACAGAGTTCAAGCGCGGATTGGATTTAGCAAAACTAGACCAAGGACAGCAGCGGCTAGACCTCGAGAGGTTCAGGGCCGGACAACCAAACCAGTCTGAGATCAAACGCGCAATTGAAACAAACGAGAAGCAGGCACAAGCTCGGACCTCACAAGTGAATACAATCTCAGTCATCAACGACCTGCTTGCGAGCCCCGATTTGGGAACAATCTCAGGCATCTCTCGATTTGGCATCTCAGCACGCACCGCCGCAACAGGCAAGGTTCGCAGCCAACTGAACCAGCTTAAAGCTCTTACCTCGTTAGACGGCCGGGACAAACTCAAGGGCTCAGGTTCCATCTCTGATTTTGAGGCTCAGATGTTAAGCAACTCAGCCTCTTCAATCAACTTCGCGATCGGCACAGACGGACGCGTATCCCTTCCGGATGATGAGTTCAAACAGGAACTACAGAATATCCGAGGTGTCTTAATCTCACGCACAGGACAGCCCGTAGACGTTATCGCAACACACCCCTCCACAGGAGAGTCAAGGCTCTTCTCGGGGATCACAAGCGACGACCTACAAGAAGCAGCATTACAAGGATTCGTAATCGACTTTCAGTAATATGGCCTTCTCATTTGAACAGGGGACAGTAACTCAAACTCCATCAACACGACAAAAGACCAGCACGCTAGGTAAAATAGGTGATGTGTTGGCACCCTCTACCACGGAGGTTGTTCGTGATGTCCGTTCAGGAGAAGGTCCTTCGGGTAGAGACCTCGCGGGAGCAGGACTTGAGTTAGGCTCACTCCTCCTGCCGGCTGGCGCTATCGCTCGCGGAGCAGGACTGGTTGGAAAAGGGATTCAGGCGACTAGAGGATTGAGAGCTGCGAGTAGCGCTTCAAAAATCAAACAAGAACTACAAGTCACTGGTTCCCTTGCTAAACGAGGAGCTACCGTTGGTGGCGTTTCCGGCGGACTCTTCGGAACGGGGCAGGCTCTAAGTGATGAAGAAAAGGGGGTAACTCAAGTACTTGGAGAGGGTGTTGTAGGAGGCATTGTTGGAGGTGTAACAGGGGGTTTGTTGGCTCCTCTGGCCTCTGCTTTGAGCCGTTCGGCAAAGAACGCAACAGAACAGGTGTCTCGAGGCTTTGAAGGCCTCCGACGCACACTTAATCCAACTGATCGCATCCGCGCAGTTGATGATCTGAGTCAATCTTACAGGATTTCTTTCTTTGAAGACCGTGCGGCCAACCTTAATAAGATTGAGCGTCTGTCCCGCGAAAAGGGTATCCCTGAAAACCAGCTCCTTCGAGCTGTTGCTGACGATGGATATGTACCAGCGATTGATGGTAAGCTCGCACGTTTTGGGGACGGCATTAAAGATGCCGAACGTAAGATAGGTTTAATTTCAAAAGAGCAACAGAAACTTCTAGAACCTATCACAGAAACAACCAACCTAAAGGAGCTAGAGAAGTTGGTACTACAAAACGTTCGAGGCCGCACAGACGTAGACCTAGTAAGTACACAGCGTCAGATCAGGCAAATCTTCAAGTCTCTCACAGAGAAACACGGAGCCGACCCCTCAGCGTCTCAGATGGGCAAGATACTCACTGAGATGAACCGGCGCACGGGGGCTTTTGATAAACCTGTCTTTATTGAAGACGCTAAAAATGCAGTTGCGCGAGAGGCCCGTAATCGTTTAGACGAACTCAATCCAGATTCAACCGTACTTCGACGAGAACAACAAAGGCTATTCACCACACGGGACACAATGCAGATTATGAATAATCAAGCGGTAGACGTCGGGTTCCTAACCAGCGGACTAGGTCGCTTCATGGGGGTTGTGGGAGCGGGGGGTATCGGGCTTACAGTCGGAGGACCGGGGGGCTTGGTTGTTGCCGGTCTCATGGCCAACATGGGAGCCAAGGGTGTGGCAAACCTCATCCGAAAGATACGTTTCGACCCGAATAAGGTAGACCTTATTCGCACAGGACTTCGAGGGGACCAGGACCTGATAAGGAAATTGTTCGACGAAGCCAATCCTACTGACAAAGCTTTAATAGAACGATTAATTAAATAATATGGTAGCACCAATAATAGGTCGCTTTGCTCTTGCGGGGCTTAAGAGAGCAGCGAAAAGTAAAACAGGAAGAAGGGTGACTAAGAAAGTAGCTAAGAAGGCTTCATTGAAGTCGAGAGAGCTTACCAAGACAGCTAAACGACTAGGTCGTACCATCAAGGCACGAACAGGCACCTCATCTAAGACAGCACTTAAGGGCTTTGCAAAGGCGCGAGACGCCGCAAAGCGTAAAGCACGAAAACTACGCTAATATGCACAGAGAAATTGTCCTCGAACTCGGAGAAATAAAAGGCCAACTACAAGGAATCAATCAACGACTTGATAAGGTCAATGGGCGTGTTGCCGCTTGCGAGACTGATGTTCAGGGTATAAAGTTATCAATAGCCAAGTTCACAGGTTACATTGTCGCCATGTCTACTGTCATGGCAATAACGTGGAACATTCTCTACGCGTGGGCGCGTACAAAGTTAGGTTTCTAACATGCAATTCCTATACCAACCAATAAAGCCATTTAGAATAAGCCAGAAGTTCGGGGATAACCAGGTGTGTTATTTTAAGAGCCCCGATGGCTCACGTATATACAAAGGAAAGTTCACCCACGAGGACTGTGAGGTGAAGTATGGTGCTGGCTGGAAATCTATCTATCGACGGATGAGAGGGCACAACGGTTTAGACCTCTACGCGAAGCGTTGGCAACCATGTTATGCAATGCAGCACGGAACTGTATTAAACGTCTCTACGGACGAAAATGAGGGCCTGGGAGTGGTTCTGAGACATGATATAGTCGGTAAGATATGGAAAACTCGATCTTGGCACTTCATTCAAGTGAATTCTGCCTTAAAGGAAGGAGATAAAGTAAAAACTGGACAACTGTTAGGCTACTGTGATAGCACGGGGAGGAGTACGGGAGACCATTTACACATTGACCTTAAGGAACTAAATACCGACGGGACAATCAAAAACTATGACAATGGGTATTTTGGCGCAGTAGACCCAATGCTTTATATGTCAGACATCTTTGCGCCCGATGTCAACAAGATAAATAAGTCGATTGAGCTGGCTATTCAAGCGATTGAGAAGCTAACTCGAATTATAAGGAATCTAAAAAAATAATATGAATCCAGTATTTGCAAAGCGTTTCAAGTCTTTTCTGTGGCGCGTAATGGGTATGGTGGCAGTCGCAGGTGTTGACTTCCTCGCAGTCAACCTTGAGCTGTTCAACCTATCTCCTGAGGTAGTTGTTGTCGCAGGTTTGGTATTAGGTGAAGTCACCAAGTACTACAACAAAAAATAGCCTATTAGACCCCTACTAATAATTTTATGGTTTGTTACGTTTCCAATGATAGGTAACGCAGATATAATAGTGCCTGGGGTGATTACAAAGGACCGAGTTTCTCAATCTGAGGATTCGGTCCTTTGTTATTGTGTAAAATATCTCAGGCACATACACGGCGTACCTATCTATGGAGACGCTGACAAACAGCGAGGAAATATAAGCATGAATGAAGCAGCCCCGGGGGACGTGGTGCTACTGAAATATGGAGACATATCCCACGCAGCCTTGTTGAAAGAGAAGAGAGTAGACGGCCTTGTGGTCCAGGAAGCAAACTTTAAGGAATGCCAAGAAACGACCAGAATAATTCCTTATGACGATCACATTAAAGGATTCCAGCGCCCGCTAGGCAGTTTCGCGGGGAAATAACAAAAAGCCCCCGGGTAAAACCAGGGGCTATGTTGTTTTAAGCATCTTATTTCTCCCCAAAGCGACGGATATAATCAGTCACATAGAGAGGTGGGTCTCTGCCCTGTAGATAGCTCTTAAAGTCTTTATCAATCACCCGAGTCCAGTCGAATCCTTGTCGGCCATAGTATTGCTTGTATGCGATCTCAAAGATCTCATACGTCCCGCAATCAAGCTCATTTGCGACATCGTCAACTGTCTCGGGCGCGCTATGATCCCGTTTAGAATCCCACCAACTTCGTGCATTTAGATACATAAATATACATACCGACAGGAAGCCAACCGAGAAGAACTGCACAAACCGTCTCATCTGTTATCTCCTCGCGCATTGATGTGCCGGATGTATTCGTCTACCCAGTATGGCACGAGTTGTTTGTTGGTGAAGTCTTCGAGGGTACGCCGTGTCAATTCTGGCATTGCAGTTTCGTACCAGTGCACACAAGCGGCATTAAACAGCGCGGTCACTGTTATGCGATGTTTCGTACAAAAGTCACTGACATATTGAATGTCCATGCCTATCTCCTTTTGTGGTAGGTGGGATTCTCGTGAATCCACAGCTCGTAACAACACCGGTGTAGCGCCACAATTTTCTTGCGGCCATTGGCGTCTTTTTCCTCACCGGACTGCCAGCTGCCATCATGTATCTCATAATGACAGTACTCGCAATGTATCCGCTGGTCATCGTTATTTGACTGGGCCATTTTCTTCCTCCTTCGCTTCTTCGTAGGGGACCGCGATCTTGCGGTAGAACTCCTGCTTTGCACACTCAAGAACTCCCACAATCTCATTGAGATGGGTATAATCTTTACCCATCCGAGTGAGATATTCGTGACATATAGAAGTGATGACGAAATTCAGATCGCCAGGCTTCTGCGGGTTCAAAAACGTGAGGCCGTGATAAAACTTACGGCGCTCTTTCTGTGTGATATAGGGCATGCGTACCTCCTAGATCGACATTTGAAATATCAAAGGTATCTTGCGGAGCTTACAGAACTGTACCTCCTGCTTTGATCCCTTTGACCACTCCCAGCCAGGGAGGAAAACTGCACCGTCACACTTATCGAGCATGACTAGGCAGCGCTGCATCATCTCCTCATAGCCCAACAAAAGGCCTGAGTTGCGTTCAATGGAACCCCAATTAGAATGGGGTATGAATACGGTGTAGCCCAGTTCGAGGTACAACTTGCCGATCTTCTGCGCGTTTTGAATATTTTGACGTACAGAAGGGGCATGAATCGTCTTCGTAAAAGGTCCACCAATATACAACAACTTCGTTACCGAAGGATGTGGAAACGGTTTCATAACGCTTCTCCTGTAAAGAACTACTCTCTTTCCGACCTCGATGTGTC
>Ga0255047_10000327_pt1 | contig 38170 bp, 49 predicted proteins | sample JV7_2_1_MG_FD_183640 | JGI IMG/M metagenome (GOLD analysis project Ga0255047, IMG submission 183640) | Seawater microbial communities from Jervis Inlet, British Columbia, Canada - JV7_2_1 | ecosystem: Environmental > Aquatic > Marine > Inlet | place: Canada: British Columbia | collected 2016-10-06
GTAGTCTTGCGCCTTGAAGTTTGCCGGGATGTCTACGAGGTCTCCACCCATCTTGCTTGTGGTTTGGGTGATGACCCCATCCTCTATGGCCGCTCTCAGTGTTGGGCTGACGTGTTCTTTGCTTTTGTTGAGGTCGAGTAGTTCTTTGGCCGCTGGGCCCATGTCTTTTGGTGAGCCACCGTGGAAGATTTGGTTGTATCCGCCTCCAGCGAGCGCATGTAGGTGGCTGCCTGGGTTCCAGTGGAGCTTGAATCGCTTCCAGTTGCCGATGAACCGAGCCACTCGTTGGTACCAGTCGCTTCTGTACTTTGTGTACATCTTGAGCTTCCGGTAGATGGGCTTTGGTGCGTATTTGCCTGCTAGCGGCCCCCATAGGGGCATGTCGGTTCCTGGAGCCTTCGCGTCGGGTATTCTTACGAGTCCCGGTGCAGGGAAGTTCTTAATGCCGAGAGGGTGTACTTGTTGTGCCTGCGTGCCTCGGTGGAGCTTTCTTTCCTGTACTAGCTCTCGGATTAGAGCGTCGGCCTCCCCTGCGCTGAGCTGCTGGATGGTGGATTTCCCTGGTGTCCACTTTGTCCCGTATCGGTCTTTCGTGATGAGGCTGATGGCCTCTTCGTTTCTCATCCCCGTTTGTCGAAAGAGTTGCTCTAGGTAAGCGACTTGCTTTTCTGTCGCAGGGATTGAGGGCTTCTGCTTGGCTTTTGGCCCCTCTACGGCTTCCTTTACCCAGTCTTCTTCTTCAATGTGTCTTTTGGGGAATTTCCTCTTTGGAGGCGTGCGTCCCTCTATGATTCCTTCGAGGTCGGAGATTACTGTGGATGCTTGCTTTTTGGTGAGTAGCTGTATGTGGGCGTGTTCGCCGTAATTTTCTTCGAGCCATCTGATTAGGGAAACGCCATCTTTCCAGCTTTCTTGTATCCCCGCCTTGCGTGCAAGATACTCTATGTATTTGTCCTGCTTCTCTGAGCTGTAGTCGTCCTGCTTCTTTGAGGTTGACGGTTCTGGGTCGGCTTTCCCTGGGGGGCCTTCTTGGGGCTCCTTGCGCTTTAGCGTCTCTGCGCCCTTCATTTCGGCGACGTCCAGGTCTTCTTCCCAGGGTTTGTATTCTCCCGGTTCTTCCTTTCGAGTGCCGTATTTTGGCCCCTCGGGTGCTGCGGCCTCTGTCTTCTTTTCTTTTCTTGGTATCTTTCTGGCGGCTGGGGCTGCGGGCTCCTCCACCGATGGCCTTGGTGGGCGAGGTGGAAGCTCATCCACTTCTGGCAGCACTGTTCTTTGAGGCCTTGTGGGGGCCTTGGCGGGTGAAAGGTCGTCAAGGTGCAGCTTGTGAGGGTTGGCTATGAAGTCGACGAGCTGCGCCTGTCTGAGGGTTTCAAGCTGTGCCGACATCGCCAGGTCTACTGCCACGTCGAAGAGGTGAAGGGGCGCTATGTTTCCCCAGGCCTGCCTCTGCGCGTAGGGCATTTCGTGCTTGAGCTCCGCGTATTGGAAGTACCCAAAGTCCAGGTTTGGGTCATATTCTGACTTCTGTTTCTCGGAGAATTTCTTTGCGGTGCTCCTTGGGAATCTAGCGTCAATCGTCTGCTCTGGTGGCGCCTTGAATACCGGTGTCATGTTCCCTGGTTTTATTCCGAGGGCCTCTCTGATGGACGGGATGGCTACGTCTGGGAAGTAATCCATGACGTTGCTCTTCCAGGCCTTGTAGCTCTCCAGGGTTTTTCCTGGGCTTACTTCTATCATTGCAGCCTGGCGTGAGACTTCTGCCATCACCCTCCGCATTCCAATGAGCTTTTCTGCATCTGCGGGTGTGGCATTCGAGCCCTTGGGGATTCTGTAGCTAATGTTGCCGACGTCAAAGTCTTCTGGGGTTATTGGCGATGCCTGGAAGCGGATGCTGTCCATATCGTCGCCCTTGTAGGTCCATTTGATGTCTGTGTGCTTTGCGGCGCTTTCTATCTCTTGCGCAAGGTTGTTTGTTATCTTGACGTCTTTGAGGAACATTTTCCTCATGCTGTCTACGCCCTCTGGTGTTTTCAGCTTGTGTTCAACTAACTCTTTAGTCCATTTGTTCTTGGGGTCTGCGATTTGCTTTAGAAGTTTTGGGCTTTTGTGTATCGCTTCCAGGTCGTCCTGCAGTTGCCAGCGTGCAGGTGTGATTCTGAGGTTACTATCTTTGACTTTTATGTTCGCTAGCAACCCCCCGAGGCGTGCCTTTTCTTGCTTGCTGAGGTTTTTCATTTTGGAGACCTCTAGCTGCATCTCTGTCATGCGGGCTTCTTTTTCTTCCTTGAGCCCTTTTTCTAAATTTTCTCCTCTTTGTTTGATTCTTGTCTTTCTCGTGGCTTCAGCGAGTTGGTATTCGTCTAGCTCTGCTTCATGCTTGGCCTCTGCAGCCTTGAAGTCTTTGTCTAGCGCTTCTTGTTTTCCTGCGCGCTCTGCGTAGTCCTTATATTGCTTTTGCGTTGCGAGTTCGTACTCGCCCTCTTCCTTGGTTGGCCGTGGGTATTTTCTTGGCGCCTCCGGCTTCTCGGTGAGCTGGGTGAGTTTCTCTTCAAGCTGTGCGACCCTGTCTTCTATGGGGAGCGCCTTTTGAGCTTCCATTTCAATCGGTGGATTCTCGGGGATTTCGAGGGGTGCTTCGTCTACGAAGTTATCTTTTCCGTAGGCGGCCTCTATGTCGTCAGCTTCTTTTTTGGCCCATTCGTCTTGTACTTCTATTCGCTCTTTCTGCTGGGCGATTAAATTGTCTTTGTACTTTGCGGCGACTTCTTCCTGAGTGTTCCCTGCTTTGTCTGTTGTCCACTTGACAGCCCCTGGCGGGAGTTCGCTTTGCCCTCTGGCTGCTTCCCTGGCTAGTAGCTCGGCTTGTTCTGCTGCGGCTTTTGCTTTTACCTCTGGGATGCCGATGTCCATGTCGTAGAGGTGCTGGCCTACTGCCGTGGTGGGTCCTGTCTTTCCGAGTCCTGTCTTGATTGCCTCGTCGAACAAGGGGAGCACCCTTACTGACTCTTGTGCGGCTCTGGACGCGGCCTTTGCTTCTGAGCCAAAGAAGCCTGTCCCTCTCATCGCGCTGGCCCCTCGGGCTCCGACTGCGGCACCCATCGCAGGCATCGTAAGTCCCTCTAGGGGGTTGTCGAGGGTGAAGTCTAGCGGGTCATGGGCGTAGCGCGCTGCTCCCTTTACTATGTGCCCTCCTACTCCTGTGAGTATATCGCGAGCTGGCCTCCCACCTTCCCAGTATGCTTTGGGGACGGAGGAAGACTTTGCGTATTCGTCCATTGCCGCTTTTGCTGAGCGTGCAGGCAGGTTCAAAGCCAGACTGGGTATAGCTGTGACAGCTTGCTTTAGCTCGGCGAAGTCTTCGCCTACGTTCCCTATAATCGAGCGCTTTGCCCTTTTTGCCTGTCTTGCTGCGTCTGGGTCTGTGTACCCAAGCTCTGCTATCTCTTCTTCTGATAGCTCTCGTGGCGGGGAGATGTCTACCTTTTCTCCAACGCTGGCTCTTGCGAGCGCCTCTAGGTATGTGTCTTCGTCGAGGTAGTGTCCTGCCTTTTTTAGCTTGTCGCTGTCGAACAGGCGTCCTGCCTGCTTCATCATGCGGCTTGCGCCGTATAGGCCTAGCCTGCCAATGCTTGGGCCCACTGGGCCGCCGAGAGCCATAAATGGGGCCCCTGTTGCCCTTTCGGCGAGGAAGTCTCCCAGGCTGCTCTTCCCTTGCCGTTTTCCTTTTTTCTTGGTTGGTTCGTATATTCCGCCGGGCTCCCAGTCTTCGCCTGCGGATATGGGCTTGTCTTTTTCGTCTTCGTTCCACTCGAATGTTATTGGCTCGTCTATTTCGTCGGGGTCTATTTTATTTAGTTCATAGAAATGTTCTCTGGGTGCTTTCCAGCTAGCGTTCTCTTCTATTTTTTTCCTGGTGTACCAGGCGGGCGCGTCATATTCGGGCCCGTCGAAAGCCCCTGGCTCTTCATAGTTGGGTTTCTCTTCTTCTTCCTTATCCCATTCGAAGGTTATTGGTCCGTAGTCCTCTTCTTCCTCGTCCCATTCAAAGGTTATTGGTCCGTCGTCGCTCATCGTTATTGCACCATATTATATTGGTCGGGCCTGCTCATGAGGTCTCTCAGCATTTCGATGTCTTGCCGGTCTGCCGTTCTATTGGATACCTTTGCGGAGAGTAGCTTCATTAGCACCTGTGGGTGAACGCTTTGCCCCTTGTAGTTGATTTTGAATTGGGGTCTGGGGCTCTGGCTAGGCTGCTTGGTTTGAGTGACAGGCGCAGATGGTTCTTGCCTGTAAGCTTTATTTATGGCCTTTGATTGAAATTTCTCTTTCGCGTATTTGTCAATCTCTGGCAGTTTTTCTTTGTAATACTCTGTCGCAGTTTCTAGGGGGCTCCCGAATACGTCTCCCATGCTCTCGCTCGGTTGATACCTTGGGTCGGTGAGGTATATGCCCTTATCGTCGCCGCGAATGGCCACTGAGGACTGTGCTATTTGGTCAACGTAAAATTGCCCCAGTTGTTCTGGTTTGATGTCCAGGTTTCTTGCTCTCCTCGCTATTTCCTTGAGCCCCCCTTTGTCTATAAAGGCCTTTGCCCATTTGGGACCTTTGTCGTCGGCGCCTCTTGGGTGGCTTGTGCTCAGGGCCGTAAGTCGTCCTGTGACCTCTGCGACGTCTGGTCCTTCGCCGTGTAACTTCTTACTGAGGAAGTCCCCGGCCGAGCCTATCAATTGTGCGGCGCCCTTGCCGAGGTTGAGGCCCGTGTCGAAGTCTTCTCGCCCCTCTTTGTCCTCGGGCGCGTCAGCCATGGATTGCGAAAGCGTCTTTTTCACGTCTGTGGTGGGTGTGGTTTTGTCTCCCTTGTCTCCCTTGTCGCCCTTGCCTCCCTTCGCGCCGAACTCGCCTCCGCCCTTGCCTCCCCTTGCTGAGGTTCGGGGTGGGGCGTGGCCCAACTCTAGGACTTTATCCGCCTTATATTTAATTGCGCCCGCCCTTGCGTATGCGGCACGTTCTACCCCTAGTCTTTGTTCGATTGCGATTTGTTTCCGCGTCTGTCGTTCTTTTTCGCTCTCAGCCGCTTCGATTTCTAGCTCAATTTTTTTCAATTCCTTCGCGTTTTTGGCTGTTAGCTTTATTTCTTCCAATCTGCGGATATGAGCATCTGCCGCCTTTATTTTTTCTGCAGTTTTGTCTCTTTCGTACTCGAGGTCTTTTCTTTCATTAGTTCGCTTCTCGTCCGCTAGTTTGTCCTCTCTGGCTTTGTCTCTGTCGGCCAGGGTTTGCTCTCTGAGGATTTGCGTTTGGAGGCCTTGGTTGCGCTCTCTTCTCCTTTCTCTAGCGCTGGCGCTGGAGTTTTCTCGCATCCAGTCGGCAGTCGCAGCGTCTCGTTCTTTATCCCATAGGTCACTCCGGTCCCCTCGTTCCTGTTCGTACCTTCTTGTCTCTTCTGCTTTTTCTGCCTCGTATCGCTTCTTCGCGTCCATGGCAGATTGGTATTGCTGAAGACCTTGGAGCCCCTGGGCGATGGCCTGGTTGACTCCCCGCCATCGTTGTCGCTCTCGTTCTCGTCGTAAGTCTTCGAGTGCGATGCGGCCACCGTAGGCGCTGCCTGCTTGTCCGACTAAGTTGGCGATAGTCATTAGTCTTCCCTCTTCACAAGGATTTCGGAACCGTTGTAATCGTAGACGTCGTATTGATTATCGTGGCTTCGACGGTTTGTGGCTCCATCTGGTACGCTGCTGTATATTTCGCGAGTGGTGTCGCCGTCGAATTGGCTTCCTACATATCTTGCCTCTTCGCCGCCTTCTCCCCCTTCGCCTTCCTCGCCCTCTCCGCTGGCCCGCCCGCCGTCAGGTGCCGAGCCGTGCCGGCCGCCTCCTTCGCCACCGCCCTGGTTCCCAAAGAGGTCATTCAGCATGTCTTGCATGGCTTCGTGTTTGGCTTCTGCGAGGTCTTGTCCTCGCATGCTGCCGAATCCGCTTAGGCCGGCGAGGTTCCTTGCGAGCTCCTCTTCTCTTGCGTCTTGTCTCCAGCCTACTTGCTCTCGAAGGGTGTCGAGTCGGGCTTGCTCTCGGAGGTCGTTGTCCATGGCAATGTTGGCTCCGCCCAGGCCGAAGGCTCCTCCTCGGGACGCAGCGTCTCTTCGCTGTTCTCCGAGGTAATAGTCTGCCAGTTCTTGGGCGAGGGCCTCTTCTTCCTCCGTGCTCCGGGCTTCAAAATCCATCAGTTCTCGGGTTTTACCTTCTGCCTTGTCTCTTGTGTCTTCAGGTTCTGCGGCAGAAACGGGCACGGGGGCTTCACCGGGCGCGTTCGGGTCAAAGCCGCTTCCGGTTCCGGGGTGGTATGCGTAGTTCACTTGTTGCAGGGCTTGGTCTACAGCTTTTTCTTGAAGGCCCTGGGATGGGTCGTACACGCTTCCGCCGGGTCCTCCGGGTGCCAGGGTAGGCCCCTGGCTTTGTTCCTGTCCCTTGGTCTGTGCTGCGGCTTGTCGGTACATTTGGCTTTTGGGCACGGTGAGTTGCTGTGCCCTTGCAAGAGCCTGCGGGCTTGCGCCCACCCTTTGCATGCCCTGCCTGGAGAGTGGAGTGGCCGGTGCGCCTGGTCGGGCCTGCTGCTGGTTTAGCGCATTGCCCTCCTTCTTCATGTTTGGCTCGCGATTGTAGAGTGCTTTGTATGAGGGCATAGGTTTCTCAGGTTGAATAGAGGACGCAATAAGCCAGCTCAGCGGTGCCACCTGCCACCGTCAAGGTGATGACCCAGTCTCTGGCATCGTTCTCTGGTTCGTCGAATGTTTGGGTTTGAACTGAGGAGTCGCTGTCATATGTTGGGGGGTTTGCGGCGCCGGCGGGCACATTGCTGGTTAGATACTTTGAGGCGGCGGCCTCATCGAAGACTTCCCACTCCGCTGTTATGCCTGGGCTGGCTACGAGCCACGAATGGAGCGCGATAAACCTTCTTTGTGTCGCAGGGATTCGCCATGTTCTGGTGCCGGCTGGGAAGCTGCGTTCTGAGTAGGCGTGTACGCGCATATCCTGGTTGGCCGTCTGTGAGTCAGTAAGTGATGTGTCAATGTCGTCCAGGGTTGCCTCTATTGGGGCCTTGGCATCTAGGCTTGTGCAGTCGAGTTGAAGTGGGGTGTATCGTCTGTAGTTTGAAGCGTGGACTGCCCGGTCTGAGCGGAAGTGAACGATGATGTGTCCTGATTCGATGGTGGAGGCTGACTCTGCGCTCACAGCTATTCGTAGGCCAACTCCGCCTGCCACCTCTGCCTCTGCGGTTCCGACCATTGCTGCGTATGATTTCTCCAGAGGGGTTGTCGGGCTGGTGGTTGCGGAAGTGAGTCCCTTTAGCCCGCTTCCTGCGGGGTAGGGCGCTCCCTGGGGTGCAGATATTGTCCAGGGAACAAGGTCGTTTGTGTAGATGATTAGCTCTACGCCGATTATCTGAAGGCCGCCGAGGGGGGCATCCAGGCTGAACGAGCGTTGTGGTTCCGGGTCCGATTGGTTGATGTTTCGAATGTTGTATCGGGCCTGCGAGTATGTGTATCGCTGGTCCATTACGTTATCGAGGTCTACCTGGGCGTGCAGGAAGCTCTCATTCAGCCTTTCGGGGCAAAGGGTTTCTCCGTCCCGAAAGGTGTGTGGCATTAGGGCTTTCACCTTAGTCGTCTCCTGGACTTCAAGAGTACCCAACCAACCACTCGGTCTACTACGGAAGGTGCAGACTGGTTTTCCACTTCAAGTCGGTAGGGAACCCCACGTTTCAGGGTAAGTCTGTCTCCGGTGACATCTGTGTATGCTGTTCGGTCGTGCGTTGCGCCAATGATGGTTTCTGCCGTTACGGACCAGTCTTTTTCCAGGAGGTATTCTGTGCGCCCATCGGCTTGTTTGAGGCTTAACTTGACGGAGTTTCCCGTGGCGCCGCTATCAGCGGTCTCCAAGCCTAACATGGCGAGTTCGTAGTCATCTTGAGGTGTGAAATCCATTACGCGGAAGCGCTCATCTACGGTATCCGTAAGGGAAAGGGTTTCAACTTCGATGTGCTGATGTTTTTTCCCGTCTTCCGCGTTGGCTGAAAGCGGGGTCGTGTGAGCGTCAAGGTGTGTATTCAGCTCGCCGGGGCTGATGGGGCTGGTGAAGACTGGCATTAGCGGTCCGTTGGTCGTTTGGGGTTGATTCCCTTGAATTGCACTTCGCAGGTGGGATTCAGCCGTGTTAGCGGGTTTTCAGCTCCGACCTCCAAGGCGAGGTCATCAGTTTGGTCTGCGAAGTCTTTCCGTATTGAGCGTAGGGCGGGGGTGTCAAAGGTTGACCCTGCATCCCAGTCGCTTGTGCCTATCTTGAGCCCTCTCTGGGTCCCTGGGGCTTGTCCATCAAGCTGCTTTGCTCGGTGGGCTATCAAGATATTGCCGGAAGTATTGTCTGCCCCGGCCTGTATATGGCGTAAGGTGGGGCTGGTTTGGGGTGGTGCCGGTATGGGCTTGTTGGCTACTCCCTGCACCGTGGTGGCATTTTCTGACGTGAGAGCTTGTTCGCCGTCGAAGTTACCAATCCATCTGTAGATGGCCTGTTCGGTAACGATTAGCTCTTCGCCGTCTCTTCTTCTTAGGGTTGCCCTAATCTTAGAGTCCTCTTGGTCGTGTGTGAGTATCTGCCAGGAGCGTTGCTGGTTGGGGATGTCGATTGAGTGAAAGGCGCCTATTTCGTCTGATATGATAGGGCCGGCCTCTGTCTCTACAATGCGCGCTTTTCTCCAGTCAGGGCGTTGAACCCGTCTGAAATAGGAGCGCGGCTGGTACGCCTCATCTAGCTGGTCCTCCTGAGAGGTGTCGGTGTCTACAATCGCGTATCCGCGAGCTGTGAGGGCGTAGAGGCGGCTTTTTGCGACGCAGGTGCTGTTATATTCCAGGGTGCGGTGGTTGCTTAATTTCTGAATGTCGAGAGTGATTGTGGAGGTCATGCCTGCTGTTTCTGGCATGGCAAAAACGCCCTCTGTGGTGCAGATGACCAACGAGCCGCCAGCGGTTACGTGCAGCCCGTAAATATGGCCCCCAGGGATGGCGGTGTTGGCTCCTGTGAATGTTCTGGGGCTGCCTACTGCAAGGTTGGACTGGTCTGAGAAGTATAGGACTGGCCCGTCTGCTATGACGCAGCGTTGGTCCCAGTTGACACTAATGCCCTTGGGCACATCTAGCACCGTGAGGGCGGTGTGGACGCTTGGCTCCTTGGTCGCGGTGACGAGCCCTGAGCCTGCGATGCCCCATACCGTTGCAAAGTCTGGGCTGGAGATGATGACTTGGTCGAGCACAAGAGCGAGGCTTATGGCTTCTGGCACCTTGCTTCCGTATAGGGAGTGCACCTGCCATTCATTGAAGTCTTCATCCAGGATTCGTATTTTAGGGTCTGCGACTGCTGTTGTGCTGTGGTCTACGATGTAATGACGTAATTCTTCTACGAAGGGCATTTTGACGCTGAACGCTGCGCTAATTTTCCGCCCCACCAAAGGCGTGTAAAGCCTGCGGAACCCTGGGCGAACCGCGAGCTCCCCGGAGGCCAGATGTCGCAGGTTGTGATGCTCCATGGTGGCAAGGTCTATATTCATTGTTCCATGCCTTCGATGGTTGTGATGAGGCTCTGCCAGAGCTGGTCAAGCGGCATGTCGAACGTGGAGTCAAGCTGGAAGCGGTTGACGTGAGTGCCGTTGACGGTGGGCGTCGGCTGGCCCTCGTCGTCAATGAGCATGTATTCGGCCCAGAGGCTGGTGAGATCTTGGTTGCCGGTCACAATGGTCTCTTCACCCTCGTCAACGGTGGGCACTCCAGAGTATGCGCAGATTTGCATTCTGTAGATTTTCATATCGTTGCCGTTGCTCGCCGGTTGAAGTGTGCCCGGTAGTTGGTGCCACTCGCTGTGGCCATGATTGTGTAGACGGGTGTGTTCCCGGGCGCCTCGTCAACCCAGTGCATGCTGGTGGTCCACTCATCGTCTGTGCTGCGTAGGCGTTGCTCGTATCTGTCCAGGACGTTTATTTCGAGGCCATCTCTGAAGAGCTTGAATGTTCCAACTCGGTTGCCACCTCCAGGACGGTCGAGGCCCGTTGTGAAGTGGACGTGCACGGGGTTTTGGTTTGCTGCTATTGGGGGAAGCGTTAGGAGGAGCGTGTCTGCGGTGGTTATGACAATGTCAGATGTTGCCTGAACGGTCACCATGTCGTCAGCGAGATACCCCGCGGCTCGGTTGAGGGTTCCGGCGTTTGTCAGGTTCGTCCAGGTCGTGCCCCGGTCAACATAGACGGTTCCTCCTGCCCCGATACTGAACCCGGCATACCCGATGAAGGTACACGCTCGGATGCCCACCGTCCCGGTTGCGATGCTGCATCCGACGAGGCCCTGGAATGTGCAATTTCGTATCGCGGTGCTGCCTACGCCGGATTTGAGGTACCCGTTCGTTAGCCCGCTTGCCGCAGTGGTGACATTGTCTAGCATCGCGCGAGACCGGTCGAAACCTAGCCCCGCAGTGGTTGTTTGGTCTGAGATCCCGTTGGCGTTTTTCCCTGCCGCTGTTTTGATTGTGATGTTTCTGGCGGTGCTGTTCGCGTTGGCCCCACCGGCTGGGAAGCGGAGACCTGTTCCTACCAGCGAGGGGTCTGGGTCCGAAATTATGGTGAAGTTCTGTAGCGTCATATTTTCAGCCATCAACACCACTTCTTCATTGGCTGCGACTACGAGTGTGGCCGTGATGATGCACTTGTCTTGGCTTTGGCCCACGATGGAGACGCCGTCCTTGCAGTCAACCCCGGTCTCTTCATCGTACTCGCCGGGCATGACGAACACCGTGTCCCCTGCGGTAGCGGCGTTGATTGCGGCCATGATGGTTTTGAAGGGCCTGTTTGAGTATTCCCGCAGTCCCTTCGTAGTGTCTTCGCCCCATTGTGCGTCTACGAAGAGTGTGTTGCCGGTCCTCCCGGCGACGATGTCCTTGTCTGTCCCGGCAATCGTCATGGTACGTTCCCCGAGATGACGCATCCAAAGGTTGCGCCAGTAGTGTCAATGGTGTTTCCGTTGAGGATGTTGTTTGCGATTGAGCAGACGCCAGAGACGCCGCCTCCCGTCACGGTGATTCCGTCAACAGTGTTTCCCGAAATTACTGTCTCTCTTCCGGTGCAGTCGAGTCGGCCTGGGATTACGTTTCCCTCGGCCCTCGAGAGGGAACCAAGCAGTATTTTAGGCTCGGCAGTCCCGCCTGCGACTATTCCGAATTGGCAGTTGGTTATGTTGGTATTGGCTGGGGGGGTTGGGTCGCCGCCAACGAGTTGGTCACCTGCTGCTGTTACGTTGGTGATTTGAGTGAATCTTGCAGTGCTTTTTAGCCGGAAGACCATGCCTATATCTTGCTGGTCTGTGTTGTTCACTGAAAGGTTGCTGAAGGTGCAATTCGGGGCGTTGACCTCAAATAGGGTTTCTAGTGTTTTTGATGCCGTGATGGGTACCTTGCCAGGGCTTGTGACGGTGAGCCCTGCTGCCTCTAGGGGGATGAGGACTTTTGTGGTTAGTCGCAGTGGCTCTACTATCTCTACGTGAAATCCCTGGTTGAACTCTACGGTAGACTGATGTCTGGTTGACGCAGCTATGATGGCGTTTGCGAGGTCAACTTCACTGCGCACTTCTATCTTGAACTGCGATTGCTGCAGAGTTGAGAGGCTCTGGCGGCGAGGGCGTTGAAACATTACAGGTAGTGAAGTTGAATGAATTTATTAGTGGTACTGAAGGTTTGTTGGCCGTCGTATCCGACATGCCAGCCGAGCTCTAGGTCATATTTGTTCCGGGGCGGCTGAGCAGTTCTCGGTGTAGGGATTGTTTCCATTACCGAGCGCCTAAGCTTTGCCTCTAGCGTAAGCAGTCGTCTGGATGGTTCATCGCGTTCTTTCGCCTCCATGTCGAGGGCGGCGCTTACGATTACCCAGCAGTCGTATGCATCCCAGGAGGGGTAGGGAGCGAAGTTGTGACCACCAAGAGGGTCGGTATCGAATCCAAAGATGTATGCGTTTGTCTGTCCTTGCAGCGGTACGTGGTATGGTGGCACATAAAGAAGTTGAAGGTCTACTTCGGGGCTTCCGTGGTAGAACCGGGTCGCGTCTTTGGGCCGTTCGGCCCTTAGTAGCCTGGTTGTTTTTGCTTCAAGTTGACCCCCAAAGTCTTTTTTGGAGGTCACGAGATGAACACCCTGGACTGTGCTTGCTTCGAAGTCGTTTAGGATTCCGAGTACTGCGCTGTATTTCAATTTCCCGTTGTTCGTGGTGAATGGGGGCGACCTGGCAGTAAAGCGGTCTCCGCCTGCCGCGAGATATTGTTCTAGGCAGCTTGAGATGTTGGGTTTTAGGGCCCTTGAAAATGAGGCGTCTGACCAGCGTGTTTTTTCTGGGTCATCTAGCAGGTCCTCGAAGACGTAGATTAGTGCTTCGGCAAACACATAACTCATCGTTACCTCGGAATCGTGATGAAGGGTCTCTTCGAGATTAAGTGGGTAGCGTAGTCGGCTATCTCTTCACGGAGCTCGTTTGACTTGGAGTCTGCCTCTGCCTTCTTGTAGGCTTCGTATAGCTCCCATGCGGCCAGTCGATTGGAGTGCGGGTGAATCTGTGCCCGTCTGATGTTGGACCATTGGTACTCGTCGCTTATTTGCGCGAGGTTGGTTTCGTAGGCCTCTACGATATTAATGTCGGGCATAAGGCCGCTGAACCTTATGGCGGTCTCTTCTGCGACGAAGCAGTTGTCACCCTGACGGTTTGGCTTGAGGCCATACCTGCCCTGGCGAAAGCGTTTAGTTTCACGCTTTAGGATTCGCTCTATCGAACGTGGGGACGTTTTCATAGGGCCTCCAGGGGAGGGACCGGGTGGTCCCCCCCCTGCTGGCTGTTTATCAGGTGATGCCGGTGATGACGCCGCAACCGCTGCGCATCGTCGCTCTGAGCTGGGTGCTCAGGTGCATCTGGATGTCCCACGCGAAGTTAGACTGGCTAACGAGCGCTGCCCCCATTCCACTGGCTCGTCCGTCTCCGTCAGTCACCGGGCCGAAGGCACGGAACTGGTGAAGCGCAACGTCGCTCATGTTGACAAGGTAGGCCTTGTCTCGGGGGCAGTTGGGGTCAACCTCAATGGCGATGCCATCAAAGGTGGGCTTCAACTTGTAGTGGTCAAGGACGTCTCCGCGTTGGAAGCGGTGGTTGTCCGTGAACAGGTTCATGTAGCTGGTGAGGACCAGCGGGTTGGTGCAGACTGCGCCCACTTCTTCTCCGCGACGAAGGCGGATTTTGTCGTGAACGGTTCGCAGGTCCGCGTCGGTAAGTGCGCCGCCGACGCCGGTTGAAGCGAGAGAGTTCCCGCTCCATTCAGCAATATCGGTGGGTCCTTTGTCATATACGTCGCCACTCTCAGACGTAACATCGTCCAGCGAGGTCAAGGCGTTGTCCTTGGCCCCTCGCAGGAAGATTTGGTCGGTTGCGTTGAGGGTCACGCTGGCCGTTGCGCTGTCAATGGCTTCAGTCAGCGTGATTGTGTATACGCCCAATGCAGGTGTCCAGTTGATGCTTTGGATGACTTTGCTTCGCTCGGTCCCTGCAACCAAGTCTGCCGTTTCTCCCGCGCATTGTATTGCGCCGGCTGCGGTGAAGATATCCAGGGCCATTCCTACACGGAACCCCATAATATCTGTCACCTCAATTGTGTCTTGGGCGGCTACCGTCGCAGCGGGGCTACCCAGCGACGCTGAGAACACTGCGCGACCAAGTTGGCGTGCAACGTCTTTTGCTGCTGTGTCGAGTTGCTCATTCACCAATCTCACGCCATCTTTGACGTCACGGACCAATTCCAACCCGCCCCTAGGGAGGTCGAGTCGGGTGAATAGGTGTCGTGGATAGTAAGTAAGTTGCTCTGGCTTCTTGTTGTCTCCGGCGGGCAATGGTGCTCCGTCGGCCAAGAAACCGGTTGTTCCGATGCCACCCGTTTTCACGGTGACGTAACCCGTTTGTCCCTCAATCTTGAGGGTCTTCATCTTATCGACGAAGGGGGCTACTAAGTTTACCTGCTCGTGGACCTTTTTGGCCCCAAAGCGGGCGGCGAGTTGAAATACTTCTGCTGCTGTAATGCCCATGTCTTAGGCTCTCCTTAGATTTGGCCGGCTCGACGGGCAAGGATGAATTCCGTTGCGCCTTCGACGGTGGCCTCGTAGTCGGGGGTTTTTGCGCGGCCTCTGTCGCCAATTGGCTTGGGGGCTGTGCGGTTCTTGGTGAGCTGCTCTTTTCTCACCGGCGCAACTACTTTTTGAGAAAGCTCCTGGGCGATTCCTTCAAAGGTGAAGTCTTCGCCCTGGGCTAGCTGTGCGTAGAGGAGAATCTTCTTTTGGGGTACTTCGTATCTCTCTGCGAGTTCTGCAGTCTCTTCAAGAATACGTCGGGCCTCAAAATCAGTAGCCTGATTCTTCTGAGCTTCCGCCTGCTTTTTAGATGTTTCCTCTCGCATTTGTACGTTGAGTTTGAACTCATCGTATTCACGCTCCAGGTCTTGTAGCTTGCGATTGGCTTCAGGTTCTTCATGGCCATAGTCTTTTGCCAGTGTTGCTTCTGCCTGGGTGGCTCGGTTCTGCCAGTATTGGGCGTCCCCTCGATATCCGTGCGCAACCTCTGACCAAGTCTCATTTTCCTTTTGTGCTTCGCTTAGCTGGCCTCCAAGATGTGCGAGTTGCTCATCCTTGTAGGCTAGCTTTCTCTTCGTCCGCTGGTGTGTGCTGAGCTTCTTGGATTCCGGCTCCTCTGGGGTGCTGGCCTCCGTTGTCTCATCCTCCTCCGCTGCGGCTTGTTCCACCGGCTCTTCTGGCTGGTCGTCTTGGGCCTCTTGGGAATCGGGTTGTGCCTCTACTGTTCCCTCGTTTGAGGGTTCAGCATCGGCGGTTTGGTTGTTGTCTGGTTCTGTCGCTTCGGCAGGCGTCTCTTCTTCGGTCACCTCTGCTGGCGATTCGTCGCCTGCTCTGAGGGTTTCGATGAGCGCCGCGCCTTCTTCGATGTCGTCCATGGAACCTCCTATTTAGAAGGTAGTCGCTGGACCCAAGGTTCTACTCAGGGAAGTAGCTTTTTGAGGGCATCTGTGGTTTTTCTGACTATTCCAAGCAGGCGGAAGGCGGTGACCAAGTCTAGGTCTTGCCTGATATTGACAATTCGGTGTCCCAGGATTTCTGCGGAACACGATACGTCCACTTTATCATTGTCGTTTGCGTCACCTACAGAGAGCTCGATGGCAGCGATTTGGTTGGGAATCATGGTTTTCTCCTTCTTCTCATGTCTTGGATGATTGTTTCCGCGTCGCTCCAGAAGCGGTCGTCCCATTCTTCTGGGGTCTCTGAGGCCTTTGCCTTGTGGTATGCAATGCCAAGTTTGATGACTGTCCAGAAGAGCTGCAGGAGGAAGGCCCCGACTGCGCCTACGATTAGGCTAGGCGTGTCTACTCCGTCCATTCTCGGGTCTCCCTGATTTTGGCCGCAGCCTTCTCTTCTGGCGTGAATGGGTTCGCAAAGAATTCCGCATGGTCTCTGATTGTTTCCAGGTCGACTTTATCTCCTGGGCAGTCCTTTGGGCTGACGTAGCTGTGCCGGACTATTTTGGCTTGAGGGAATACGCTCTTCAGATGTGCCAATAGCCAAATTGCGGTCAGCTCCATTTGGTCCGAGGGCTCCTCTGTTCGCCCGTCTACATTAAGGGCAACACCTATGGACTTGTTGTTGTATCCGGCGGCATGTGGCGCAGAGGTGTCTAGTGAGTGTATCTGAGCTATATCCGGGATGATTGGGGAGGGGTTGTCCAGGAAGAAGTGGTATGGGAAGAGGCGCCAGTCTCGCTCCTGGTACCATGCGGCTGCAGCCTCTACTGGGGTTTTGATGCTCTTGGGGTTGTCTTTAAAGTACAACTTAGAGACGGTGTTTCGGTGTACGATTATGTACTCAACCTTCTTCTTCCGCCGGTCTGAGGGCCGAAGTTCTCCTGCCAGGTTTGGTAGCTGTGCAATCTGCATGGCTCAGAGGGGGGAAATGCCTCGGAGTATGGCAAGGATGGTGGCAACATCTCTCTCGATGGTGCGCTGCCTCTGGTCGATGGCCTCAATGCGTCCCTCGAGCTTACCAATCGAAGCCTGAGCGCTTTTTAGGTCAGCTTCGGTCGTGGCGCTGGTGGCCATGTAGGTTGCAGCGGCGGCGCTCAGGGGAACTATTAGGGCAACGATGACCGCGGCCCAGGATGGTAGGTTTTTCATAGGCCGTATTGGGTTGCGAGGGACTCAACCATGGCCGCGGTGTCCACTCCCGTGCCGAAAACCGAGACCTTGGTAAAGTCCATGTTTGGCGTTTTTCTTCCGCCGATTTCTCCGAAAAAATACTGGCTGTATGAGGTGTGGTAATAGAGGGCGGGGTCGGGGTTCCATGTGCCAGTCTGGGCTGCCTGGCCCTGCTGCTTCAGCGCCCATTCCGAGCCCGTGCCATCATATTGCACGCAGAGCGCGGACCATGTGGCGAGCGCTGGCGTCGCGATGGCGGTTGCGATTTGGCAGGGGGGGCCTGGGGGGGTGGCGCATGCTGGTTCGTTCGATTCCCCCCATAGGTTTAGGCTGGTGGTCCCCCCGACGTTTTCGAAATACCACTCTTCATGCTGTACGCCTCCGTTCAGCGCGGTGAACAGGTAGCGTTTGTTGCCCACGGCCGGATATGCGTTGATTCTGATTGTCATGCAGATGGACCAGGGCTGTGGAAGGTTTTGCTGCAGGCCGCCAGTGACCGTCAAGCTGGCTATGTCTGAGGCAGTCGGTGGTCGCAGAGAGATGTGCGGGCTGCCGTTGACAAGGTCGGCAGGGTCGGTTTCGCAAAGGATGTATTGCTGGCCGGCTGTCGTTAGGTTCATGATATTCCCGGTCACGCCGTAGTTCGTATTGGTCGGCTCTGCACCAGAGCCCTCGGGAAATATCTCTCGAACTGCGCAGCCGTCAGATTGCGGAACGTTCGCTGCGGGATTGCAGCCGTATTCGTTGGATTTATCGCAGACCGTTGTCGACGACCAAGTGTTGTATGGATATGGCTCGTCTGGGCGAGGGCTGCCCCTCGGAATGTTATGTGCGGCTCCGAAGTCGTTGGACGCATCTGAAAGTGTGACTCCCAATGTGTCTATATCGGCCCAAACGGCAACGTCTGCCATCTTCCCTACGAACCGATAGCTAGTGCTTGTCGAGGTGTTGTGCAGTCCCCCCAGCGAGAAGTCGACTATCTGGTTTTGTCCTGTGGTGAATGTGCCCTGGGCGACCTGCTCTCCGTTGCGGGCGAGCTTTGACGTCGCCGCGTCCCTAAGTTCGATGCAATAGGAGAACCAGTCTGCGTGGTGACTTCGCTGAGCGGTCACAATTGGGTCCCCGAAGTCAACGCCCCTCCAGTAAAAAGCCTTGGAGTGCTGGTTCGCAGTTGCTCCGGGCTGGGCAAAGGCCTCCCAGAAATGCGGGTGGTTTGGAAAGCTTACGTTTGCGCTGTCGGGTTTCGCGAGGACGCAGATGATTGCGGGATAGTCTAGGGGCGATGCGAGCCCGCCTGTTTTCATCCATGTCGTCGAGCCTCCAGGTCGGAAATAAACGCTGTTTGTCATCTCAGCGTCCTGGTCGTCAAAAGATGGTTGCGTCGATGCGGACGCCTGTCCGAGCGCCGCGGTCACGCCTGCGCTTGTCCCTGTCGATGGCCAGGAGGGAACCGGGTCCCCGTTGGCAAGGGCAAGGTCGTCAGCGTTGTATCGCAGCGTTGCAAGCGCCAGGGCAGCGCCGCCGCCGCCGCCACCGCCACCCGCAGCCGGAGCGGTGCCCGACGCGGCACCAGTTGTGCTGGCGCCTACTGTGAGCTGGCCCTTGAACACAGCCCCTCCGTTGACAGAGGTAGCTATGACTGTTGCGAGAATCCAGTTCATCGTGTGGCGTAGGTGCAGTTTAGGGTGACCGGCGCGGGGCTCGCGCACCAGGCTCTAGCCACGTCCATTGAGACAATCTTGCCTGCTGCGCATCCGTCGCCGTAGGAGAGCCCGGTGGTCACTGTGATGCCTGGGCCGCCAAGATGAACGCAATCTGTTGATGTATTCTCGCATGCGAAGGATGCGATGACGCGGTTCGGATTTAGCTGGGTGTGCACTGCTGCAATGGTGTCGGTGCAGTTTACCTGTGAGTCTTGGAGCGCTGGGAGCGTTTGAGAAAGCGCCTCAGCCCTTCGGGGGAAAAAGAGCTGCATGGTGGCGGCAATGGCAATGGCTGCAAGTGAGAGTGCGAGGAGCTTTTTCATTGGATTGTCTCTGTTAGCGGGGGTTGTTCTGGGGGTTGCTGCGGCGCGGAGATGCCTTCTTGAGGTTGCTGTGCAGCGAGAAGTAGCTGTGCTTTCATCTGCTCGTAGGCCGATAAAAGCTGTTGCAGCATGGGCAAGATGTCTGGGCGCTCGCTTGCGATGCCCTCAATGGCGATGCGTAACTCTTCGATAGCAATCTGTGGGTCAACGTCTTGCATCGGTGGAGTCATTTGTCCCTGAAGCAGGGCCATGATTTGCTGCTCTACGCGGGCCCTGCTTGCCGTGTCGTCTGTTGTCTCTGATAGACCCGTTTCGTGTCTTTCCTGGGCGACGGATGGGTCTACCCAGCCGTTTGCCGCGTCTTGCTCTAGTTCTTCAATCTGGGCTGCGCGGTATCTTTCGATGCCTGATGCAGGCTCCAGGCGGACGTCGACTCCACTAATGTCTGCGCCAACAAAAGTGGCGGTTTGCAGCATTTTGTCCTCGCCGACGATTTGAAGAAGTCTTGGTTCCTGTACGTATTGTTGTGCGAGCGACAGAGTTTGTGTCCACGCGCGTCGCAGGCATTTGCCAAGACTCCTGGCAGAGCCCGATAGCTTCATTGAATCGAGCTTTGTCAGGTAGGCGATGGTTCTGGCTGGCGTGCCGGATTTTACGTTCTCTGCGCCCGTCAAGATTTCGTTCAGCCCAAAGACGGCGAAAATTGCGTTTTCAAGCTGCATCAGCTCGTCATCGAACATTTTGGGCATGGCCGGTGGGTCCAGCCAGCGGATAGCCTTGCTTTGTTCGGGGTCGCTGCATTTGATTGCGTGGTTGCTGGCTTCCAGTGAGTCAATGATGGCGTCTGAGGCGATAAGCCGGACGCAGCCCCATTCTCGAATGAGTCTTGCTCTTGCCGCACATAGCTCATTGATTTGGCGCTGGATGATAACGGCGTCGTCTAGGTGCGTTTTAGGCCCTGGCGCCATGTCCCGTTGTTCTGATATCTTTACAATGCTGATGGGAATCATGCCGTGGTCATATGGGAACTCAGAGGCTTCTATGACATGGCCTGAGAGGGTGACAGCGTAGAGGCCTTCCGGGATTCTGGCGGAGGGTCGATACCAGACCTCTGTCAACTCAGCGGCTTTTATGTCGTCGTTGGTGTCATCTTCCATGTTGTCTATGGGGGTGATTTCTGGTTCTTCGTCTATGTTTTGGCCTCGGAGAAGAATGCGTGCTGAGGACTTGTCGATGTAGCGCTTGAAAATGCACCAGTTCGCATCTTCTATTCTTTGGGCGGTTGGGTCAGAATAGAAGTCGAAAACGGTGGACACTTCCCACGCAACCTCTCCGGTTGGCTCTCCCTGGCCGTCTGGCTCCATCTCTCCGGTTTCGGGGTTTAGCTCCTCAATGCCCTGGCTCAGCGGGCCCGCAGTAGGGTCCCAAACAACCTTGATTGCGGCCATGCCGGAAAGCTGCGCCTGCCCTATGAGGTCGAAGCTCATGTCGTCTAGGTCTTGTATCGAATGTTGATGTGCCATGTAGGCGTTTGCAACTTCTGCCGCGCCGATGTCTGCGCCAGAGGCCTCGTTGGGCCAGGCGTGAACGTCGGGTCTGTCTTCTAGCAGTCGAGCGGTCCAGGTGTTCCAGAGGTTGCGCAGGTAATTTCGGGTTACTTGTGGCACGTCGTCGGGTTGTCGCAGGGTTTCCAGTGTTTGGTTTTGCTCAGACCAAACTTTGTATTGGTCACCAAGAACAAAGGCCTCATTGGTGCGTGTGCGCCCTCGGACATTTTCAAGGCGTGCGTCTGCATCCTTGAATTCTTGAATCAGCTCCAAAATCGTTGTGGGCTGTTCGTCGTTATCAGCCGTGTCGTTGATTTCGTAGTCTGTCTTTTCGGAGGGGGCGCGCTTGAATGCCATTTATGCGTATCCTTGGAGCAGTGCTGCGGCGAGCGCGAGCTGCATCTGTTTCTCCATGTCTTGGTCTTCGTATTTGGAGCGTTTTCGGTCTGCCCATCCTTGTCCGAAAGCGCCGGCTGCGGTTCCGATGCCTCCTCCGATTGCTCCTCCGAGGACTCCGCCAGCCGGCGCCGCTGCTCCGCTAGTTGGGATGCCGGCAGCCAGAGCCCCGATGCCTGCCCCTATCGCGGTTCCCGCTGCGGGTGCCATGTTGGACGCAGTGTCAATCCAGCTTGCGTGCCTGTAGGCGCGTTTTCGTGCTTCGTCGTAGTCGGGGTTCACAGCTTGGCCGAGCGCAGTTCCCAGGGCGGGGTTCATTTTGAACCGGTCGGGATTCCTGCGGTAATCAGCTGCAGGTTCGCTTGGGTGATATTGTCGCCAGTTTGTTCTTTGCATCAGTAGCTACTCCATCTTGAGGCGCTTTTTAGTTGCGGTCTAAATACATTTTTGGGCTCAGGGTCTTTGCGCTCTTGAAATGGTATTTCGTTGATGTTCTGCAGGGCCATTCCGATTGAGACCAGGAGGTCTTTTCGTCCCTTGAATTTCTGATTTTCCGTGTGACATTGGTCTGCCTCCTCCACTAGCTCCCATGGTCCCACGATAACCCCACGTTCTACCCATATTTTGCTTTGAAGCATGCAGGCATACGTGGTGCCTTCAGACTGCGTTAGCTTTCTGAAGTTGCCTCCATACTGAGACATGTACTGCTGGATTGAGGCGTGGCCGATGCCGTTGGCCTCAATGATGAGTAGCGGCTCTTTCGGGGGAGGGTCTTGCATCGTAGGGTATTCGTTTTTTTCGTGCCGCGTGTAGAGCTTTTGGGCCTCGATGGCGACCGCGATGAGCTTCTCTATCGTAATCCATTCGTCTACAAAGCTGGCGCAAAGTTTTCGAGTCTTGCGGTCGAGCACTGCGATGGCGCTTCGGTCTTGTCCCAGGCCGCCGGCAGTGTCCAGGCCGATGACGCATTGGCCGGAGGTTTCCTCGGGCGGAATGAAGATGCGCAGCGTGTGCTCTCCAACCTTGTGGCCTGTGTGTGGAACTGTTGGTGGGGTGTTGCGAATCCAGCGCCCCTCTGCCGCAGCGAAGCATTGCGCGGCGTTGACCGGATACTCTCGCCCAAGTGCGAGGAAGTCTTCGTCTACCAGGTTTTTATAGGCGTATTGGATGAACGCCATGGTTTCGATGTTTTGGAAGCCGATATTGCGGAGCTTCTCTTCTGGCAGTTCGGGGTGGTTCGGTTCAAATAGTTCTTTGGGCCGTCTGTATTCCAAGTGCTCTTCAACCGAGAAGAAGACGGAGTTCCATCCGTTTGAGGGGGAACTGGTCCAGAGTCTCTTGCTGATTTCTTGGCCGAGGAGAATGGTCGTCTCTATGACTCCGTGGCCGGCCCTGTTCAGGCAGCTCATGATGGCGGTGAATGCGCCGGCTGCGTCCTGCCAGGCCGGCAGCTCCGACATATGAAGCCGATGGCATGACAGCCCCGCACCGGTACGTTTCCCTCCGGCGGTCATAGCGCTGATTTTTGAGTAGGTGTCTGTCCCGGCGGTTGGGAATAGAAGCTGGTTGTCTCGCCGAATGCAGTCTCGATGGAGTTGTTTCGCGAAGTTCTGGCAAAGCTCGAGCTTGCTCAGGCCTTTTGCTTCAGTGTCGAAAACAATCCAGCAATCAACGGGGGTGCCGGCGGCGGCATTGGAGCAAACGAAGGCCAAGTCTTTGAGGCATTCGCTTGTGCTTATTCCGATTTGGCGCGGCTTCAATGCGTAGTTCAATCGGTATTTGGAGCCTTCCTCCCAGAGCCTGGTTTGCTCTGTGTTCGGTTTCCACTTGGTTAGCAGCCCTGTGGCATGGTCGGTTATCTGCAGGGCCCCGGCGAGGCGCTCTAGGGCTTTCGCGGAGGGGTTTAGGAGCATGGGCGGTAAAGCCTTCCGCCCCAGGCGAATACGCCTTGCTGGGCCAAGATGAGCTGTGTGTGTAGCTTTTCAGTTGTGGGGTCTAACAGGTGATAGCCGAAGCCCTGTGTCCAACCACTCGGTGCGCCGTGCAGCCAGTTGGGTTGCATTGTTCGCATGCAGGGCATCCCCCATGATTGGATTATTCCCTTGTCGTACCCGTAACCCCGTGAAAAGAACTGGCTTTTGTGGGTGTGACCGTAACAAACGGACTGGCGGAAGACCTCTCCCATTTTTTTGGCGTGATGGACAGTGGTAAAATTTCCGTGAGTGAAGAGTGTGTCCCCAATGATTAGAGGCTTGTCCTTGAACCAGCTTATGTCGAGCTCATCGAAGTGCATTAGGCTGGGCCAGTCGAGTGCTCCGTGGAGCGCTGGGATGTTCGAAACGGTGGCCCGATTCAGTCTGCTCTCGTGATTGCCTTCGATGTAGTGGATTTTCGCGGCGGGCAGTAATTCTCTAATTTGCTTCAGCGCTCGATGACCTGCCTTCGCGTCCTGAAGGAGGCTTGGTGGGTCTGGGTCGCCGCCATGAGAGGAGACAGAGCCCGCTTCAATAAAGTCTCCTCCGATGACAACGATGTCGATGGGGGTGTCTGCCAGAAATTGCAGGCAGGAATCCCATACTCGATGGTCAACGTCGGGGTGATGGGCATCCCAAAGTGATGCTATGGCTGTTGGTCTTGAGCGTTTTGGGGTTGCTTGTGGGTTTTCAGGCTCTCCTTCGAGGGGAACCCAATATCGCCACATCATGTCTTTGGGGTCACGTTGACGCGAAGCGCGGTATTGTTCTCTTTGTCGAACTCGGTCTGCGGAGATTTTCAAATGGGCCGCTGCCTCTGCCGCTGTCATCCAACCCATTATTCTTCCTCGTCCAGGAGGCGCTCAAGCTCCAGGATTCTTATTTCCAGGTCTTCAAGGTCTTCCCGTTTTGCAAATTGGCTGTTCGTCCAGCGATGGACCGAAAGTTCGACCATTGTGAAAACCAACGCTAAAAGAACTGTTGCGATTAACTCTATGAGCACGGGTTATTATGGCTCATTGGGTTCAGTTTCTTGTTTGAAACCACTCCTGCAGCAAGTCTAAAAAGTCGTCTGCAGGCATTGTTGCCAGAATCGCTCCTCGGTCTTTCTTTGTAAACGCAACGGTCCAGTTGGTTTGCGGCGCCGCTTCAATTGCCTGGTGGACCTTTGCTTCGATGTTGGGCCTGGCCCCAACGGAGCATTCTATCCAGAGCGGCAAGTCTTCGGCTTGGACGTCTGGCGCATTCGATTTATTTTGCGCTTGGGCCCAGCCAGTTCTTTTTGCCGGAATGCCGATATTGCGGAGCTGCTTTGCTATGAGGCGCTCGAAGGCTGCGCCTTTGTTTCGACTAAGTTTTCCTTTCTGACTTTTGTCTTTTTTCGATTTCTTTGAGCTCTTCTCTCCATTCGGCTGCTTCTCTACCAATTTCCTCTAGCTCCTTTTTCCATTCCTCGGTTTCCTTGAGTTCTTTTTCGTATGCCTCCTCGTCTTCTTCGGTCATCCAAAATGTGTTGGGATGGCATGAGGCGCAGTCTGTTGCGCCACATGGGCCATCGTATGTCGACCAGCCGCTGCAAGACATTAGAAGTCCAATTCTTCTGCTGTTGGTTTTGTCTTTGCGGCTCCATTGCCATTTCCACTTAGAAAGACAATCTCATTTGCTACGACTTCGGTAGAGTAGGTTTTGACTCCAGCTTTGTTGACGTAGTCTGTTGTTTGCATTCGTCCCTCTACGTAGACTTGTCGGCCTTTTTCGAGGAATCGCTCGGCAGTTTCTGCAAGTTTTCCGAAAGCGGTGACTCGGACCCACTCTACGTGGTCGACCCATTCTCCATTTTGTTTCTTTCGTTCGTTAACGGCGAGGCTGAGTTTTGTGATTGTCAGCCCGCCTTTAGACTGTTGGACTTCGGGGTCTTTTCCGAGATTGCCTACGAGGATGATTTTGTTTACGCCTTTTGCCATGGTAGTTTCCTTTATTTTTCAGTTTTGGCGTGGTTCGCACGCTTCAACCACTCCTCTCCGAGGAGTTCTTTTTTTACTAGCTGGCTGACAAGACCCTCATTGGTCCTGCCCTCCAGGTCTTCAGAGTTCCACATGGGAACGTTGAATCTAACGGATAGGGTGGATGGGCTTATCTCTCTTCCGGCGAGCACCTCCTGTTCCGCCCACGCGAGCGCTGCTTGGAGAAACAGTCTGTCCTTTCGGAAGACTTGCTTACAGCCTGAGCAATACCGCCCAGAGTATGTTGGCTGAGCGCAGCCAGTGCACTCCCAGGAGCTGTTAAGTGCGTATGCGAACTTTTTACGTCCGGTTGCCCCTTTTTTCACTTTTTTTCTGATTATTTTTTCCTGGGAGGTGAGGGCTGCGAGGCATCTTTGTGCCCATGACCTGTCTATGCGGAGCTGGTTGGCGATGGTGGAGGCCGTCGAGTGGCCTGCTGCAATGAGATGAAGGATTGCGTGCTGGGTTGGGCTCAAGGTTTCTTCCAATCGTCGGGGTTATCGAGCATCCCGTGGTCAAGGAGTAGCTTTAGGACCGCTCTTGCGGGGCGGTCGAGGCGAACTGAGAGAGAGAGGGGGTTGTTTCTGTATCGTTTGGTTGTTGCGAGTTGGAGTGCTTCTTTCCGCCATCTTGCTTCTTCTTCTTCGGTTGTTCTTCCGGTTGGTCTTGTTGACATGTTGGTTTCCTTGCTCTTTCTTTGAGCTCTCGCCAGGGGGGCGCGAAGTCAGAATCATATGGTTCCGGTTCTTGTTTCGCTGGGGGCTCCGTTTTGGTGGTTCTCCAATGGCTCCCGACCGAGTCTGGCTCATCGGACCACTCCCATCCGCTCTCCCGGGCGTAGTCGTCGGCTTGTCGCCAGAGATAGCCATCTGGGGGGTTGATTCTATTGCCCTTCAGGTCGGAGTTTGGCCGCAGGGAGGCTCTTTGTGTGTCTTTTTCGTCTTTGTACTTTTTTGGGCGTTTCCATTCTACTTGATTTTGCAGCCAATTTTTGAGGGCTGCAGCCATGTCCCTTGTTCGGCTCTTGGGGTGCGTGTGGTGGTCCCAGGCAGCCGAGGCCAAGCTTTCTACATCAAGGGATGGGTATTGCGTTTCGAGAAGCTCTAGGAGCGTTCTGCGGTCTTGGTTCTTCTTTTTGTTGAAGGTTGCCGGGATGTCAGCCAGCAGGGCTTCTATGGATTCGTGTGAGCGCTTGTTGGTTTTCGTGCGCTTCTTTGGAATGGGTTCATTTTGAAATTCTTTATCCAGATGAATTTCTCTTTTCTCCTCTTCTTTCCTCTCTTCTTCTCTCCTCTCCTCTCCTCTATGACGGTCGTCAGTAGGATTAATTCCGCTTTCAGTCGCAGAATTTCTGCTTTCAGCCGCATAAAGTGTCTTGGTTTTGTAGGACTCTTTATTTTTCGCGAGCTTGCGTTCGTAGGCTCCGTTGTGCTTTTCCCAGTTTATGATGAGTTTTTTGTTGCTCATGAAGCCAGACTTGACCAATGCAGAGCAAAATAGGTGTGGGTCACCGGTCCAACCCGCGTGCCTTGAGATGGCTCTCTCGCTGTATTTCGTTAGATTTCCGTGGGTGTTTTGGTGCGCTGCCCATAGCCAAAGCTGAACTACGTGAGCCCAGGCCATCGGCGCGTTTAGCAAGTCTTCGAGATGGTCAGCTTTGTGATGGGTCGGCAGGGATGTGTAGACTTTAATCCAGGGAAGGGCCATTTGGTTTCCACTCCATTGCTTCGTTGGTTTCTTTCCATGTGAGTTTTTGGGCGTCGGCGATGCCGGCCACCCAGCCATTCTGTGCCCACTTCACGGCTTTTTTGAGCCAGATTTTGCGTTGGCGTCTTGTGTCAAATCGCCAGTAGATGCGCGTCTCGGCTAGCTCGACAAAGGCGAAGTATGCGCGCGTGTTGTGTCGCTGTCGTGCGAACTCGTCTACGAAGTGCTTTGGCAGGAACCATCGACCGTTGATTTTCTTGCCTGGGAAGTTTCTATTTCGAACCTCTCGGCTTACATATGCGGTTGCTACCTTCATTCGCTCTGAGGCCTCTCGTATGGGAGTCAGATATACGTGCAGTAGCGGGCATTTGGTTGGCGTCATCGGTCTCCTCCGGTCGGGTCTCCCTCTGTCAAGAATGACACTTGGCGTGGCTTGTCTTGGCAGCCAGCCGGGTGCAATTCTGCGTTTTCCAGGAATTGTCTTGTTCCCAGTGTTGTTTGAATTAGCCAGATTGGCCTTTTGCATCTATTGCATTTGGTTGGTTTCGCACCGACCAATTTAAATAGTGCTTGGATGCGTGCCATGAATGGTTCGCTCATTTTAGAAAAGCTCTGGTTGTTGTCGGATTTTTTGAAGTCCACGCTGCATCACTTCCAAGTGTTTTGAGAATCGTGATGGTCCTGAGCCGTCAAAGCTGTGTGCTTTTGCGGCTGCGGCACTTCCGGCAGTGGCTTTGTCGACAGTGGACGTTTTTTAGGATTCGGACTCCGAAGTCGTTTATCTCTTTGTGCTGACGGCATTTTGGGCACTTGAAGAGTAAGATGACGATGCCTTCGACGAGCGCGAGGTCGTCTGCGGTTATGTTTGCTTTGTCGTATCGTTTTCTTTGCATTTTTTGGCCTTCAGTTGCCTTTCCACTGCTCGGGGTTTTCCAGTAAGCCGGATTCTTCCAGGTGTTTGAGTAGGGCTTTGAAGGAGGCGGAGCCTTGGAGTCGGACGTGGATGGAAAGTGGTTTGTTCTTTAGTTCGCCCTGGGCAAGTTCGGATGCAAGTTCTTTCCAGTCTTTGCTTGCTTGGGTTTTTTGCTTTGCCTTTGCGCGCATTTTTTTCGCGTACTTGCGTTGACGTAGATTGTGACAGTGGATGCAGTTGTTGTGTCGCTTTTCTGAGCCCTTCCATATTCGGTGGAACTCTTCGATTGTTCGACTTGCCTTGCACGTGTAGCAGACTTTGTTCATTCGACTTTCTTTGCTGTTTGTTTTGGGGTGTTGGGGACCACCTCTTCTACCCATCGACCTTTCTCGTCGCTGCTTTCAGGCTTCACCCAGCTTGTGTTAATCGGGTTTTCTTTCGGCGTTTTGACCTCAACGTCTACGACGTCAGCATTTTGTTTTGGGGTGTTGGGGACCACCTCTTCTGGGAAGATGACTTCGGTTGCTGTCAACTCGCTGGTTGATGCCCACTCTATGAGCCTGTCTTTGGTAAATAGCTCCAGCTTGACCTGGTTGACTGCCCACTCCTTCAGCACGTCTCCCATCTCTTCGATGCTCATCTATTCTCCGCTCGCGAGGCGGGTTTTTTCTGCCTCTTTGATGGCCTTGAGTCCCTCTAGTTGCTCATCGTTGAAGTCTTTGTCCTTTTCGCATTGGTGCCAGAGGGCCTTGAGGTCTTTTGCTGTTGGTGCATCTTTCATTGAAGACGCTAGTTCGTCGTATTTTGCGCCAATTGTCAGCGGCGCCAGGCTTGCATTCTCCATTACGATGTCAATGATGCCGCCCAGGTCAGTTCCGGCTCGCTTTGGGGGTTCGGGCTTTCTCTCGCTTTCCTCGTTCGCCTGGTCAAGCTCTTCCGTGGCGTAAAGGCTTCCCATCTCTTCAGGGAATGCTCGCCGAAGCGCTTGGGCCTCTGCGCATTTCTTGAGCATGACCTCTGGCATTTTTCTCCAGGTTGGCGTGCTTGCTACGTATTCGTTGAGGCTCGCCTCTTCGGTTACTTCGAACCATTCGTGCGTGCCATCTTCATATGTGAAGAGTTGGGAAACTGTTGCTCGGGCTTTTTCGAGGTTTCCCTTTTCGTCGAGAATGTGTTCCTTTTTCCCTGGCCGATACCTTCTGGTCCTGTACGCGATGAGTCTCAGCCCATCTATCGACGTCATGACTCCTTTTGGTGTCCAGTAAATTTGCTTGAGAATTGGGTCTAGGTTTCTTCTGGCGCAAACTGTCAAGAAAAACTCAAGTTCCTTGTTTGTGGCCCCCTTTGCCACGTTGTCTCGAATGATTTCCAGTTCACTTTCGTCGTATTTTTTCAGTGCGTTTGTCATGTTGGTTTCCTTTAGTCTCGACGTGTTGTGTAGTTCTCGATGACTTTTGCTTCGTGCTCCATGATGTGCTTGAGGTCGAACGGGTCTTCTGGGTGCCCCTCTTTCAGCCAGTTATCTTGCATCAGCTCCGTCCATTTGGCTCGGACGTCTTTGTAGAATCTTTTTGCTACTTCCTCCCATTGCACCGATGGTTTTGCCCATTTGCGCCAGGGGTGGTGTCCTGGGAATCCGTCTGAAAGTTGAGGCATATATTTCTTTTTGTTCTCTGGGTCCGCCCTGGCGGGGAGCACATGGTTGTTCCACAGTCGGCTTGCCATTTGCCTCATGACGTCTATGTGGCCTTGGTTTTTCTTGATGTGCCATACGCCGACTTTGTTGCGGTCCTTTGCGAGTGTGACCAGATAGTTTTCGTTTGCCGCGCACACATGCATTTGCCACTGCATCTGCGCCATGAAGCACGAGTGGACCTTGTCGGTGACTTCAGGCCCTAAGTAGCGAAGTACGGATGCGTTGAACGTTTTGCATTCGGCTAAGATTTTAGGGTTGCTGTGGGCTATTGCGTCCGGGGTCGCGATTTCGTGCTTTGCTTCGGGGTGGCGGATTACTGCTTCAGAGCAGAGTCCAAATGTGATGCCTGTTCGTCGCCATAGCGCTTTCAACAGGAAGGGCTCCTGTGATTTTCCTTGCTCCATGGCCACCTCTCTAGTGTTTTCTGGGTCGAAGTGCTTGGCGGGCTCTGGCTCTTCTAGGAGCTCCATGAATACTTCTTGGGCTGGGCAATGCTTGTATTCTGGCAGGGTCCAGGGGTTGGTGCCGAGCATCTTCGCTACTCTCGTCGCAGAGATTCCGGTCTGTCGGTCTTTTAGCCAGTGGTCTCTGTGTATTAGTTCATCGTTGTAGGCTTTTTCTTGTTGGGCTTGAGAGTCCATGATCATTTTTGCGTACCTTTTTTCTGGGTTGGGTGTCAATCTATCTGTTCAACGAATGAAACTGTTCCTCCTGGGTGAAGTACCAGCATTCCTGCTGGGTTTTTCATCATTTGTTCTAAAATTTCACGGGGTTCTCTGATGGGTAGGCCGAGTTGGTCCCAAAAGGTCAGGCCTAGCGATAGCCCGACGGCGATGGATGTTTCTGGGCTCATTCTGCCTCCAGTATGGGGAGTGACTGCGATGCGACGGCCCTGGCCCTGGCTTTTTGCCCACCGTGGGTCGTAAATCCTATCACGTATGCCCTTTGCCTTGAGCACAGTGGGTATCCCGATCCGCAATTTTCGCAGTTTATGTATTCCATGTATTCGGCGAAGCAGCGCACTATTGGGGTTCCCCCTGGCGTCCATGCGCGCTTCCAGTCTGCGGGGACTGAGCTGTCTGCTATTGTGCAGACGACCGGGGCTGTTCCTTTCAAGAGTTCGTCTGCGTGTGCTGGATGGTTGGCAGAGCGGTTGATGGTGAGGCCTCCTCGGTTGAATCGCTCTATGGTTTTCACTGCCGATGGGCTGTCTTTATGGCTGTAGATGATTGGCTTTAGTCGCCTTCTTCGCGCGGCCATGGCTATCTTTGTCAGGTGGCTTTCGTTGACTCGATTGCCAATGCCTGGGAGGTCGCCCGTGATGGCCCACCGAAAGATGGCTCCGGTAGGAAGCGTCATGAGCTGGAAGAAGATTTGGTCTATTGTGCTTTTTGCTGAGCGAGCTATTTTTTTTAGCCTGATGAATGCCCAGAAGTAGCACCCGTTGTCCTTGTAGGCACAGCCTGGTGGGCATGTGTCGCCGCTACAGTATATTACGGCTACTCGTCCGGTCTTTTTGTCTCCGCTGTGTCGGATGAATTTATACACTGGTTGGTTTCCTTATTTTCTACTGCTAGTTAGCAGGGTTGAAGGTCTATCAATTCTTTTTCTGCGTATAGTCGTTCGGATTTTACATCCACGACGCATCCCCATCCTACGATATGTTCGGCGTCGCGATGCGCTGGGTCATCGGTTTCGTCCGGGCAGATAACTTCAATTATGACTCTCCACGGGCTTCCCATTGCTTCTCCTTAGCCTCTGTCTCTTAAGGCCCAAACTGTGATGTTTACTTTTTCGAAGTTGTAGTCTCTTGGGTCTTCTCCTTTTTGCTCGATGTATGTTGCCATGGCGTTGTAGAGGCGCATGTCCTCTTCTGTGCATAGGTTTCCGAATGGCCAATGGATGTTTGGGTCTTCGTCCAAGTCTTCGCCTATGACGTGATTTTCGTTTAGCCATTGTGCGCAATCTTCGCGGCTTGTGTTCTCGCCCCACTCCCAGTCGGGCACGAGGCTTAGGTCGTCGAATGCATCGCCTATTCTTCCCATCATTTTTCCTCTTCTATCTCTTCATGGCATTTTTTGACCAGGGCATTGATTCTGGCGTCGGGTGGTAGGCGGCATTTTTTCCAGCCGTCGCTGGGCCAGTACTCCCATGTGTCGTTGAGAAGTTGGCCTCTTGTGTCTTCGCCTCCGAATAAAACCATGCACCCTCGGTCGCTATCGAAAGCCATGGTGTGATTTTGTCGGTGGTCAGGCACCATCGCATTGAGGAGTTGCTCTTTAAGGTCCGCCTCCGTCGACTGAAGCCTCGTTTTCTCTGTCCATTCCTGGCTGTATCTCACAGTGTGCTCTTGGGTCATCTCTTCAAGGCGGGCGATGTGATACTTATTGAGGGCCATCATGACCTTAAGGGCGTCTTTGAACCTTCTCTTTTTGATGAAATATTGGGCGTCTTCTTGGAATTTTGTTGCTCCTGTCATCGGTCTGTCTCCATTTCTTTGGCTGTTTGTCCTGTTCCGTCGCACGCAGGGCAAGGTTCGTCTTGGTCGTCGCAACCTTCCCACCATGTGCGGCCTGTTCCCTTGCACCCTCTGCATTCTGCGATGCGGTATATTGTCGTTCGGCCTGTGTGTGGGCATTCGTCTACGACGTCGAACGATGCCAGTATGTTGAGGTTCATGCTGTCTCCTAAAAATCAAACGTCATCTGTGATGTGGTGTTCTGTTCGCGTCGTTTCAATGTCAGCCTCCAGTCTATGTATGGGTGTGTTTCCTCCAGCGAAGAGACTGCCCATTTGTACTCGCTGAGTAGGAACTCTCTTGTGTCCTCGTCTGCACCGGCCTCATGTGCCATGTGTACGGCAAGGCATGCCTCGGTGCGGTAGCTTATTACTCTGGATTCTGGGCCGAGTTCTGGCTTTGGTCTCTTCGCTGACAGCCATCTCTTTATTCTTTTGTCTGTGCGCAGTCGTGCGATTCCCTTCTCACCATCGGTTACTGCTTCGACTGTTGGTGGTTTTGGCATTTTGTTTTGGTTCTTTCAGTTGATGTCGGGGATGCCCCATTCCGGGTGGTACATGAGGTAGGCAGGGCCCATGACCTTGTTTGCTCCGCAGAAAGGGCACTCGTTGTCTTGTGCGTCCCCCTCTACGCCTCCGAACACTTCTTCTCCGCACTCTAGGCATATCCCAGATTCGGTTCTTTGCATTTCGTGGAATCCCTCTACTGTCATCGGTGTTGGTTTTGGCATGGTTTCTCCTTTGGTTTTTTTAAGCCGATATTGCGGCAGCAATTTTTTTAAGCCGATATTGCGGCAGCCCCCCCCTACCCGCCCGCGGTCCGGTCCGCATGGCGCCGGGGTTCGGGGATGGCGTTGGTGCTGGGGTCGCCTGCTCGGAGCTCGACGGTGTGGTCGGAGGGAATGTGCGGGGCTCGACGGTGTGGTCGGAGGGAGTGTGCGGGGCTCGACGGTGTGGTCGGAGGGTTGGGGTAGGTCTGGGCGGAGCCCAGTCGAGGCGGTAGCCGAGGTTTCCGATGGTTCTGTGCCGAAGGCTCCGTCCCCCGAGAAGGACATTGGGGTGGAGGCTAGGCCGCTCTAAAATGCAGCTCGTACTTTGTTGTTTCGGCGGCCGTCTACCCCGCGGAGCGGGAAAAATTTTTTTGGAAACGAAAAAGCCCGCCTTTCGGCGGGCTCCTCGGTTTGGGTTTGGGTTGCGGCTAGAAGTCGGCCGGCTCGGCGCTGTTATCGGCGCCCGGCGTGAAATCTTCCGGCATATCGCAGAATAGGATGTTGCACGCGTGGGCGTTTACGAAATAGGGCGTTTGGTTTAGTCGGTCGCGGGCTCCTTGGAGTTGTTGTTCGGGGGTCTCGATGAAGGCATATCCTTCCATGGCCCACTTGCCCGTGGTTGGGTTGCGTTTCTGTGGGGCGTAAATGCGGTTGAGGTCGTAGGCACATAGGATTTTAGCGATTCGCTCCTCTTCCGCTGCGCGTGGGATTCCTGAGACTCTGAGGCTTGGTGGATATACTCGGTCACTCATTGGGCACCTACTTCCTGGGGCCGATTTGCCTGTAGGGTCTCGATAAAGTCTTCTTCGCTCCAGGCTGAAGCTTGGGGTTGTTCGTTGTCGGTGGGTGGGTCGTTGTCCTCGGCGTCAATTTCCGCTCTGAGGTCGGCGTATGCTCCGTGTAGCCTTACTTTCTTTCGCAGGGCGGCCTTGATTCTTTCCCGGCGGAGTTCAGCGCGGGCCCAAATGGGGCTATATTGTAGGTCCATCGGCTCCAAGGGCATTTTCTTGTCATCCATGCGGTTACGGATGGCAGAAAGTGTTTTCTTGTATTCGGTCCCCCTGTCGGTGAACGTGTGCAGCTGCGCTTGCTGATTCCACCTCTTGTTACGGTCGACTAGGACGAAAAAGAACCCGGCGGGGCCCTGTACCGAGAAAAGGAGCATTCCGCCCCGCTTCCCTTCGGGGAGCTCCCTGTCGGTTTCGTGCACTACGGTTGCGGCGAGCCTTGGGGCTGGGGCTTTGGGGCTGATGCGCTTTCTCTCGGTTTTCTTGTTTTTTAAGGCTTCCATGTTGGTTTCTCTCTTTCTGGGCTCTCGCCCGTGGGTGTTGAGGTTTGCGTAATGAGATGGCTAGGCGTCGGGGTGGTCGTGGGCGATGTCGAATGCCACATCCCATGATATGAGCGTGCCGCCGATGGAAATTTCATCTTTTTTGGCTGTCGCGTCGTGTATGTAGGTGCGCCCTCTGTTTCCCATCTCCTCTAGCGCTCCCTTAAGCGCTCGGTGTGTCTCTGGCTGTATGAATGCGTCGGCTTCCGCTATAAAGCTGGCGGCGTCCTCGTAGAGGTTGACGTTGTTCTTTTGAGCGTGGGCTTCCATGTTGGTTTCTCTCTTTCTGGGCTCTCGCCCGTGGGTTATCGGTTTTCGTAGTCGTTAGCGGCGTCGAACGCCTCTTCCCAGTCTACCAGTACTCCGGCTATGCATATTTCGGTATTGAACACGTACCCGTCTCCTCCCCAGCGCTCTACATGTCGGTTGGATTCAATGAGTTCCTCTACTCGTGCGTAGGCTCCGGGCGGGGTGATTTCGCGTGGATTGCGTGCGTGGGTGTTTATGTTGTCGAGGTAGTCTAAAATGCCCGCATGCTGCTCAACCTGGGAAAGGTGCTGGTATGCGTATGGATGTTGCAACGCTAGATGCCGTTTTGGCCCATGTGTTTTGATTTCAAAGGTTACGGTCGTCATGTTTTTTTGTTCCTTGGTGAATGTTGGCATGGTTTTTATCCCCTCGATTCTCTTTCTCTTTCTTTCTAAGTTGCTTTCTTTTTTTCCGCCACCGAAGCGGTCACAGACGCCCGTCTGAAGGTGGTGGGAAAAAAGCAATACTTAGGATGAGAGGCTCCGGCTCATTCGGAACGAATGAGTTGGACTCATCCGGTGAGTGCTGGCCTAGTCCTCGGAGACCTGGTTGTGACTGAGCGAACACCTGGTCAGAGTGCACCCTGTCTTGAGTGAAGGATGGGTACTGCGTGGGTGTGTATGTTTTGTCGGTGCAGTCTTTGGGACATGCCTGGGCGGGAGCAGAGGAACCGAGCGCAGCTCGCGTTTCTCCCGCCCGCATGCTTACCTGGATTTACCTGAGTGGAGACAGCTTCTGGCTCCTGGGGTCAGGGCGCAGCCCTGCTTAGTCTGTGAGGCCCTGGAGTGGCTCCCAGTAATAGACGCCTTCGTCGCAGACGTACTCTTCGTTCAGGGGGTAGAAGGAGTCGCCTTCTCTTGTGATGCTCCCGCAATAGGCACACAAGATGGCGTAGAAGTGAACCTTTTTGTCTTCTTCGTCCCATACGTCGCAAGCCAAGCCTTGCTCGCCGCAGCTAAGGCATGTCGCGGGTAGGCTTCGCCTTTTGTGGCCTGTTTCGCAGGGATGGGAGTCGACTTCGGTTCTGCTGTATACTTTTCTGAAGTGCTCGTGGAGTGCTTGGGTCTCCTTGAGGCTCTCTGCTACTTGCTGGTCGGTAATCATCTTTTCTCCTTTGTTTGAGACACCCCTGTGCCCTTGTTTTGTGTTTGTGTGTGTATTTTGCGTATGTTTGGATTGGCTGTGTGTAGACCGGGTGTATGTGTAGATTCGATGCTCTCTGTGCCATTCTGTCAAAATGGACGAACCCATCAGAACCCCTGATTTAACCTCTTCTGAATCCCCCCGTGTTGTTTGCGTTGGGAAGACCCTCAAGGGTGTGCGCTGTACGTCTGGCGCCATGCGTGATGCGGACCTTGATGGGGAGTACCGCTGTTTTGCTCATGCTGAGCGTACTCGGGGCTTGCGCAAGGCGAATGGTGAGGTGGGTAAGGCCATGGGCCACCTCGGAGGGAGGCCTCGCAAAGCGAAGCGCGAGCCTCCCAAGGTGCTCGCTGCGAAGGAGGCCAGGGCCCGTTCGCTAGGCTCTGCTGCTGCTGAGAGGGCTGCCGATGCGCCTGCTCCTGTCATCCCGGATACGCTTGACCCTGGGACGCGAGAGGGGCGTCTGGACATTGTGCGCTGTGCTCTGGAGAACCTCTTCTCTCAGGCCTGGCCTGTGGGTGTCTCGGGTAGTGTTGCTAGCCTCCTAGGCGTTGTCTCCAAGGACATAAGGCCTGACCCACCCTCTGCTGCGGAGGACCCTCTTTTGCGGCTTGTGAAGGAAGCTGAGGAGTCTCAGGGGGGCTTTACCGACCCTACTGAGGAGTCGTAATCTCCGTCTCGGAGATGTCGGCTGCGAAGTCATCGGGCCCTTTGAGGGCGTACCATACCACTGCTAGCTTTATGATTTTGTGCAGGGCCGGCTGCATCTTCTGTATGGCTGCTAGGTCTTCAGCGGAGATGGACTTGGCTGGGGCTGTCACTCGGAGCGAGCTACCGCTTGGCCATAGCCTTACGCCTTGGGAGTGCATGCGGATTAGGAGGCGAGCCACTTCCTCCAGGGTGGAGTCCTGGTTCACGGGTCAGGCTCCTCTTCGAGGTAGCCCCATGTTCTCAGTAGGTGCTCCAGGTTGGCGAGGGCCTTGCTTGAGCCTCTGAAGTCACCTGTTTCTTCCAGGAGCTCCTGTGTTGCCTCGCATAACTCAGCGAGCTTCATGGCTGTAGCGGTCCATGCCCTTGCCGTGCTGGCTAGGGTGTCCTCGCTTGCTTCGCACTTAGAGCAGGCTACTTGCTTGGGAGCAGAACGCTCATCACGTCTTCGTGGTGTACCAGTGTCCATCGGCTTGTGACATCCCCGGGCCTGTCTGCGGCTGCATTCAGGTGTTGGACAACCATGCCTGGTTCGAGACCTGCGTCTTGTGGGACTTGGGGTCCTACGTGCACCACTTCATGGAACACTGCTTGTCTGGCATCCCAGTCCGCTGGGGCTGCAATGGAGCTATTGTCTGTGGGGAGGATGGCCTTCAGGAGGATGCGGGGTCCTCTGGGCAGGAGCGTTCCGGCTTCGCAGTGCTCGTCTACCGTGTACTCGTATGGATTTGGTTTAGTCACGGGCTTTCCTTCTGGTGCGCCTTACTGGCTTGGGCTCTGTGGGGGTGGGCTCTGCCTTTGGCGCGGGAGGTGGCGCGAACATGCGGCTGAGGTCTTTGGTGTCATCACTGAACAGGACTGCGTTTGGCGTGCAGTCTACGAGCCGGAGCCCTGCCAGTCGAGTGAGGCAGCGTTGCATCTGTTGTGCGGAGAGGCTGTTCTTGGATGCCAATTCTGCTGGGTCTACTGGTGTGCCCTCTAGGGCCATTGAGATGAGCAGGAGCTTGTCTTGCGGGTCGATTCTTCCGCTGAGTAGCTCTCTGAGGACTGGTTTGTTCATTCGTCGCCTCCAAACTTCACAATATGTTGTGAGCAGAGACTTCTACTCTGGTATGTCTCAAAATAAGGCTCGCCGGTTGGATTGGGGGTTCTTTGGTTGGTTTCCTGCCCCTCACTCTGCCGGCGGGCCGCTTGGACACTATGGACACTTTGGACGCTGCTCTGGGTTTTCCCTCACGGAAGACTGTATGCAGTTGTTTTATGGGTTCCCGTGTCCAATGTGTCCATTTGGCTTTGGGACGTTTGAGCCGTTTGGGACACGGTTTTCAGGCCAGAGCCTATGTGGCTTCTCCGTGAGGCTGAGGTGTTTTCCGTGTCCCACTTGTCTCCAATTAGGTTGAGGAGGTTGAGGAGGTTGAGGAGCTGGCTGTTTTTAGGCGAGGTTTTCTCCTCAACCTTGGCTTGTAGGGTTGAGCAGGTTGAGTGTTCCAGCTATGCTTGCCATGGTCTTCGGCGGCGCGTGGTCTCTTTTGCTGGGGACACGCGTCGCTGTCTTTTAAGGGCCGCTAGGGTTTGGCCCCTAGCAGTTGTGCCCTACGTGCTCTCGCCTGCTTGAGCCGCTTTTCTTTACGTTGCTTGGCGCCCCTTGGGTCTGTTTTCCGCTCTTCTCGGTACTTCGTGTTGACCCTCTTCACGTACTTGCCGTAGCCCTTCACGATGTCCTGCTTGAAGCGTTCAATCTCTGGGTCTGCGACTCGGATGCCAAGGGCGTTGGCTATGGCCTGTGGGGCTGACCGGGTTCGCCCACGGGCGTCTTTTTCACCCTTCAGGGCCGGGATAATCTTCTGGAACAGATGGTAGGTGGCCCCTGGCCCGATGCTGTAGATGGCATGGGCTATGGGGTTGTTGAGCGGCTTTTCGAAGTTGAAGTTCTCCGAGAAGAGCAGCTCGAGTGGGAGTTTGAGCGGGCCGCCCGCCTGCTTCGCTGTCTTTCTGAGGCTGGACTCGTCATAGAGGTCTACGCCGTATGAGCCGGTTGCTGTGTAGCCCACTGCCTCTCCTGGCTTGATGAAGGGGCTAATGTATCTCCAATTGAAGTCCGTAGGCCTTCCCGTGAGGTCATCTAGGGGCTTTGCCATGCTGTCTTTGAAGGACGGTTGGATGCTGAGTCGCTCTTTGGTTTCCCTGTCCCCCAGGTCGAACTCTGTCCTGTCGAGTGCTCGGATTCCCTGCATGAGCATGGGTTGCTTTTCGCTTAGGGTGAGCATTAGCCCGCCCATTTTCCATGTGTATCGGGAGAATGGGGCTACGCCAAGCCTGTCTGCGTGAGTGATGAGGCCTGGCATATTCTCATAATCGAAGTGGATGCGGTCCACTTCTATTTTGGCGGCATGCCTGGCGTCTTCTGTCCTGATTGCCCAGTGAAGCGTCTTTCCCCGGCTTTCTGCGAATCTTTCCAGGCTGCGCTTGTAGACGGCCAGCTTTGAGGAGTTCTCGTTGATTTGCCAGAGGTACTGGAGCTTGTGTGCCAGTACGTTCTTGCCCGCTGCAGAGGCGTATGCCTCTCCCCCGGCGTCTGCGATGCCGCCCACTACTCTCAGGAGCCAGCTATCGTAGTCTTGCGCCTTGAAGTTTGCCGGGATGTCTACGAGGTCTCCACCCATCTTGCTTGTGGTTTGGGTGATGACCCCATCTTCTATGGCCGCTCTCAGTGTTGGGCTGACGTGTTCTTTGCTTTTGTTGAGGTCGAGTAGTTCTTTGGCCGCTGGGCCCATGTCTTTTGGTGAGCCACCGTGGAAGATTTGGTTGTATCCGCCTCCA